>Ga0247824_10001435_pt1 | contig 13005 bp, 17 predicted proteins | sample 13C_PalmiticAcid_FD_194412 | JGI IMG/M metagenome (GOLD analysis project Ga0247824, IMG submission 194412) | Soil microbial communities from agricultural site in Penn Yan, New York, United States - 13C_PalmiticAcid_Day48 | ecosystem: Environmental > Terrestrial > Soil > Agricultural land...
GCTGACAAGGGCGCCTGTACTATGTCGGCTTTGTAACCTTTTTTGTAGATGCGTTGGAAAATCCCTGAAACCCCCATGGTTAAGAGTGAGGAGCTGGAAAGGGTGGGGACGGGCAGGATAAAAGGGAAGCTTCCGCGGTGGCACAAGAAAGTTGAGAGTTGAGAAGCTTGTGGGTGCGGTGGCACAAACTCTTTTCTTCCAATCCATTGAAATCAGATGATCAGTGAATTAGGGCCATTGTGCCGACGACCTATGACGTATTAGATTTATCTGGGTGCGTGAACTGCGCGTGCAGGCATTGCCGGTGGCACCAACATCAAACCATCGGCGCTGTGTCCGAACAACGGATTTGAGTTCATGCCGAGGTCAACAAAACCCGTGGGACAGATCCCAACGGTTCTTGTGAGAAGGAAGCATTGTCCATATCCACCGCTCCTTCCATACCGTTCGTTCGCGTACGTTCGCGTGGCACAGTATATATATACTGACACTTTTGAGGAAGTCTTCCTTTCGTGGCAGTGAATGATGCTAGAGGAGAGTAAGGGGGACAAAGCAATTGCCCCCAAAGTACCCAAAGAAACACCATCCTGCCGAGAGAGCCAAAGGAGTGAATCCACAGCGATCAGGGTGGTCTTTTTTTTTTTTTTTTTTGTGCTGTCAAGCCATGACTCGTTTCTTTTGTGTAACGCAGAGTGCATGGTCATGCCCATGGAGGATCGCACCTCACCGCACCTGTTTTTTCGGTATAGGTCTGGCCCAATTCAGTTGCTATTCAAGAAGGCGACTCATTTCTTTTGTGTAACACCATCGGTGCACATGTGTTTACTGATGAAGTGCCCTGTTCGTCGCTCTGTAGACTCCCTTGGGCGTTGTATGGTCTGCATTGTGCTTTGTGGAGTAGTCCATCTGATGAAGGAGCTCTTTTGGCCTATGGTTTGCTTGGTATGTCGCGGTGTGCCACTGCCCATTGTACATGTACCTTTCTTGGGTCCATCGCTGCTGTCGCCCATCCGCCGGCCCAGTACGCAGACCCACAACTGTCTGTCCGTCTGCTTGCTCTCCTGCCTCGGACCTCGGACATCACTCTGATGATCAAAATCAAAAAGGTATAAAAGCGGGGCTTTTCTCACTGTCCTCTCTTCTTCACCTCTTCCTTCTGTTCACCGCCTGCTGAACTCTCCTAGCACCTCTCGAGACGACACTCTCCCCACAGATCCTGCGCGCGGTAACTTCTTCGTCGCCGAACCTCTCCACTCTCCACTCTCCACTTTCCACTTTCCACACTTTCTCAAGCTCTTCCGTGATCATGTTGCGCCAGACTCTTCACCGCCAGGGCCCTGCCTCGCTCAAGAGCATCCTTCAGAACCCTGCCAGGGCTTCAACCCCTGCCATCGCAGCCATCTCGAACACTCTTCGTCTCCAAGCTCTTGCCATCCGCGAATACTCGACCCCTTCTGCTCCTTCGTCATCGCCCATGACCACGAACCAGGGTCAGCCAAAGTACCGCCACTTCCACACCTCCGACTTTAACCTGCAAGCGCGCGAGGTTCCTGGTTTCCCCATCCTTGAGGATCCTTTGGCTCATAACCACTCCATCCCTAGCTTCATGGTCGGCATTCAGAACGGATTCTTGCCTCGCCAGGATCCACTCGATGTCCTGCCCAAGGAGTATCAAGCTCTCGAAGAGCTTCTTCAAAAGATGCCGTTGACCCTCAAGGATGGCTCCAAGGGTCTGTTGGCACTAGGTCAGTTTGGCGAGGCATGCAAGAGCCTTCCTCAGTACGATCTCTCGAACGTTGAGGACTCGGAGCTTCTTTCCGGTAGGTTTGCCCCACAGCCACCAACATGCTGTCCCACGCTTGTTCATACCACATGATCTTTCTACGCCCATATTCATTCTCACACTTGTGTCAATCACTTTGCCCTCAACAACTAGCCCTGTACCGAGACTACACCTTTGTGGCTTCGGCTTATCTTCTCGAGCCTTGCGACTTGCTCTACCGCAAGACTGGCGACTATGGTCTAGGACGGTCGGTGCTCCCCAAGAACATTGCTGTACCCTTGGTTCAAGTTGCAGAGAAGATTGGCGCCAAGCCGTTCATGGAATACGCTCTCTCGTACGCGTAAGTATCCTTAGTCGTATCTCGTTCTTTTTGTGTTCTCAACGCCCGAGATTGTACATGTACATCGTCCTAATGTCGGCGTACATGCTATTAGGCTCTACAACTACCGTAGGATCGACAAGTCGAAGGGATTGGTCTGGGGAAACCTGGAGCTCATTCGTCCCTTCTCTGGAGACCCATCTGAACTTGGCTTCATCATCTCACACGTTACCATGGTCTCTCACTCGGGCGAGCTCGTTAAGAATACGGTGCGAACCCTCGAGGCTGCTGACAAGGGTAACCGCCGATTGTTCAATGAATCGCTCTCCAATGTCGTGTCGACCTATGACAAGATCAACGTCGAGATGGAAACCATGTGGCAACGCTCTTTGCCTGCGGACTACCTCAAGTTCAGAACATTCATCATGGGTACCAAGAACCAGCCCATGTTCCCCAAAGGTGTCATTTACGAGGGTGTCTCGGATGAGCCTATGTTCCACCGCGGCGAGTCGGGCGCCAACGACTCGATGGTTCCAATGGGCGACAATCTCCTGCAATTGACCGAGAACATGCCGTCCAATCCACTCACAGCGGTCTTGAGGGACTTCCGTACCTACCGCCCACATAACCATTCCGAATTCCTGCAGTACGTTGAGAATAAGGCCCGTCAGGTTCAGGTCCGACACTTTGCAGAACAAGACCCCAACTCGGCTGCGATCTACCTTGCAGCCGTGGATCAGATTCGCAACTTCAGAAACCGGCATTGGAACTTTACCAAGGAGTACATCATCAAGTACACCAAGCACCCAGTTGCCACAGGTGGCTCGCCTATTGTCACCTGGCTCCCCAACCAATTGGCTACAGTGCTCAGGACTATGCAAGAAGTTGGCTCCGGTATTGACCCCAGCCAATTGCTTCCTGAAAATAAGACCCTTGTCGATACCTTGACAAAGCGAGCAGATGCGCAAGCTCGTATCCTTGAGAGGGAAGTTACACATTTGCGAACTGAGATCAAGGACCAGGACAAAGTCTAAAAGACATGACATTTACGCATACCACATAGCTTTTCGTTTTATTTTCCATATCAATATATTGCATTGGCTTAGTCTTTTTTGTTGTCTCGTCTGCATCGGGGAGTCTGGTTGAATCAACGGGTTGTCTTGGACATGTCTTCTTGTGTGCCATGAGTTCTTGCGGAACGGTGCTGAGCCGTCGGCAATGCAGACTCTTCAAATGGTGCCAGGGCTGGGTCTCGTGGGTGGTATCCCAGCGATTCTGGATGGTCTAGAAGCATGCGCTTGCGCACTGTAGGGCTCGCAGCCGAATGGAAGATAGACTTGCGATGTTCCTGCTCATGAGCTGATCCCAACAGATCCTTGGCTTCTAAAGTGGTGGTAGCAGGGGAAGCAGCTGCCGCCTCTGCTGTCGATCGTTTCGTGTTTTCATGACGCAAGTGTTCCTCCAACCCATCCATATAGATTGTTTGATCACCAGTCTCTTCCGAACCACCAAAGGCAGCTTTTGCGGCTTTTAGCTTCTCTTCCGGTGTCAGTCCTAGATGAGGACGAGAGGTTGACGATGGAGGAGCCATGGTCGACGATGACGAGGCCGATGGAGGGTGCTGTTGAATGGTGTCTAGGACAACATCTTTGAACAAAGCAGCGACCTCTAACACGGATCCTACGAGACCTGCTTTTTCAGGTGAGAGTTCATGAGACCAACGACGACCACCCTGACCGCCTTGCACCAAGGTCTTGGAAGGAGTGCTGTCATTTTGATAGTGGTGCCCATGGTGTTGCTGAGCTTCATTGTGATGAGTAGGGCGGTTCCCTTGAAGATTGTCTCCATCCGAGGATCTTGCTGTCTGCTCCATTGGATCTGAGGATTCATAGAGGATAGAGCTCTTGGAGAGTCTCCTAGGTGTCTCTTTTTTTTTTTTTTTTTTTTTTGGATCAAATAGAGCACTGATGTCATTGAGTGTGGTCTTTGATGCTTGTCATACACAGCCCACGCAGCCAGGCAATGTTTTTTTTTGTTACCTACCAGTGTGATGGTTTGCAACTGCTGCGCCAGTTCCATCCGTTACACTCTTTAGAGTTGCATGATGAATATCGGCCATCCTGCCCTTGAAGCCAGGGAAGATCTCCGGTAGGACGGAGGGCTTTTCGTGTTCATGTTCGTGTTCGTTCATGGGATCCAGAACGGTTTCGGAAGGCAATTGATTCGAACTCATGCTTGCTAAGGATTGCCAAGAAGAACCGGGTGCTCTGCTGGGTATGATAGGGCCTTCTTCCCCAGACTTTGGGGGAGATTGTGATAGAGAGACCCCGTTGGAGGAATAGCTATGGGAAGAAGAAGGTAATCCATGGTTGTCCTTGACAGGGGTGTTGAGCATAGGATTGCTTCTCCCAGCGTGGTCCTGCTGCTGCTGCTGCTCATGAGGTGAGTTCACTACTGTAGTGTCGGAAGTTTTTGCCTCGACTTGCTGCAGGATATGATCCGCCACGCTAGTTCCAATGTGATTCAGTGGATGCGTCGTTGTAGGGGATATGCGGTCAGAGTGAAGAAGTGTGGCATCATGCTCAAGACGAGTCTTTTCCAGTGTATCAAGGACTGGGTAGGTGTGGTTGCGTGAGGATCGAGTTGGTTCCATAGCGAAGGGCTATACCAAAGGGTAGTAAAGTGAGTGGAAAGAAGTGTGAAGTCGAGAAGACGGTGGGAAAAAAAAAAAAAACGCTTTTCACTGACGGAGGGATGTCTCATGATGTCGCGTGTGCCGTGTACGGTTCTCTCCATTTGCAAAAAGTTTATTTCGAATCCATCCTGCCCCTCTACCGTTCTTGCATTCCAACACTTCACTTGTCGACTAATTCTTTAGCAGCATCCAGTGCTAGCAGGCTTGTCCTGGGGAGTAGGGGTTATGCTGATCGACGCTCCTCCAGTCTTGAGCTCGTCCTTGCCACCCTCCTTGGGCATATGGTTCGTAACAACCTTGTAGATCTATTGACATTGCACAAAGACTCGTTCAGTTCAATCGTAATAAAGGGTGATGGTACTCTGTAGCTCGATAAACTGATCCTTCCATCAAGTTCATATCAAGTGTCCATGCAGCAATGTATCTTACCTCGGTCAACAGGTTGGTAAAGGCGACATCAACGTTACTTGAGTCCAGGGCAGATGTCTCGATGAACATGAGGCCATTTTCTGCTGCAAAGTGAGTGGCATCTGCCGTGGAAATGGATCGCAGATGTCTCAAGTCAGACTTGTTGCCGACGAGCATCACAATGATGTTCGCGTCCGCATGCTCGCGCACTTCAGAAAGCCATCGAGACACCGACTCGTAGGTGTTGTGTTGAGTAATGTCGTAGAGCAAGAGTGCACCGACAGCACCACGGTAGTAGGCAGAGGTAATGGCCCTGTAGCGCTCCTGGCCAGCTATTTCAAGGACACGCAAGACAAAAAAAAACATACAGCGTTGAACAACGTGTTCATCTGGATTGCTCGTGGCTTTTAAGCGAGACAAGAGATGATCCTCAGGAATTTACCTGTATCCCAAATCTGGGCCTACAATGTTATGGTGAATGAAGGAGAAATGGGGGTGCATGTTAGTTCACAGTGTTCTTATTGTTGGTCAATTCCTCCCGTCAGGCACGCCACTGTGCGGGTAGAATGATTGCTTGCTAGTTGTTAGAGGCAGTGAGTGTCTGGTGTATTTTTATCGACAGAACATCCGACTCCTGTTCTTTTTGATCCTGAAGGGGGGGGGAACGGTTACTTCCCGCACGACCACGTATGACTTGATAGGGTCTTCCACACCCAAACAGCGCTGGGCTTTTGTTTTCTGGTGACAAGACTCCTGGGTAACTTCATCTCCGCACAGAGCAGGTGATGAGTAGGTCCTTGTCCTCATCTCCCAGCAGTGGTATGGTTTGGACAGGCTTGAGGGTGTCGAGGCGTTGGATGTGAGGAGAGAAGCAGTACCTTGATCATCTTGCCATCTTCGACCTGGACGGTTCTTGCACCGAAATCAACACCGATGGTGGACTTTGATTCCAGGTTGAAGTCGCCTCGGGTGAAGCGGCTAAGCAGGTTCGACTTGCCGACACCAGAGTCTCCGATGAGGACGATCTTGAAGAGGAAGTCGTAAGCGTCGTTCTGAGCCATGGCTGTGTCACTGTCAACAGGTGTGCAGTTCTTGTCGAGTCAAAAGGGTGGGTGAGGAGGGGTATGCAGGTATGGTCTTCGAGAGGGAGGGGAGGAAAGGGAGAAAGAGAAAGCGAGATTGAGAGCTTCTGCTTTGACTATGTAGTGTCAACGCCACATGGCCCTTCAACGTGTCTGCTGTTGTTGTGGAGTGTTTTGTCGTCATTGTCGCGCGCATTGATCTGCCCTGCCGTGGCTCCTCCCCAATGCTCGTAGAAGGCATGCGCGTTGTGGCACTGCTGAGCTTCGTTCTCTCGCCACGAGAGCAATTCATTGAGCATCCGAGACGCGTGTTCCCCTGGGTAGGCATGCGCACATGGACAGTGACGAGACTGGTCAAGAAAAAAAAGAGCGACAAATGGCGTGGTCCATTGTCTACCAAATGCACCCTTTCCCCCCCTTGCATTTGCCCTGTCTACCTCTCTACTACGTCGTCGCAATGGGCCTAAAAAGATCATGCTAATGCTAATGCGCACACATGATGATGGCTCTTTGGTACCACCGGTACCCAGTCGACACGGCTCCCATGTTCCATGGGAATGTTGCATAGTTCCCAGAGCGCAGCTCCATGTGCCTTTCTTTGCTCTTGTCCATTTGGCAGTGTTGACGTTGTTTGTGGGGCACCAGGAAACAAACAATGGTTGTGTATGAATGAGAGAAAAAACCTACCTGTGCCGCTACGACGTCCTTGTCTTCTCTTCCTTCTTTTCCTCACTCATTCATTCCTTTTCTCACCCCCAACAAGCATCGGTTCCTTGTCCTCTTTCTCTCTCTCTCTCTCTCTTCCGCTCCCACCGCCTCTTCCTCTGCTTCTCATACTCTCGCTCGCTCCGCTTCCCTCCTCGTCATTCTCTCCCACACTCCTGACTCGGTTCTTGATTCACTTTTATTTATTACCTGGAGAAACACCCTTCCTTCCCTGGCCTCCCGCTTGGCTCTTTCCCTTCGCTCCCACTTCCCCATATCCTCATATGGCCTCAGTACGAAGTACCGACTCGGACAGCAGAACATTGGGCAATATGGCATCAACCAAGTCTACCGGTGTTGTTCCGTTCGCAAGAGAACTGGTCGATTCTCAAGGCCAACGGTCTGCAGACTCTGTCGATGCTTCCACGGGTCTGGTGTCGACAACCAGGTTTGCGCTTGCCCCGGTATCCTGCCAAATTGAGAACAGCGACGGAGATGCCTTGGTGCCGTCGCTCTCATCCTTCAAGGCCTCGGCGCCCGTACCACAGGCAGCCTCGACTCCAAAGTCGTTCTGGGATGACGCTTTTAACACCAGTATACCAACACCTAAACCGCCCCCACGACTAGCGCCAATGCCAAAGTCCCCTCCAGTTAGGTCTTCGCCGCCGCCGCTCGTTATTAGCACACACATGAACAAACCTGCAACGCCAATTGTTGCCTCGTCAGAACGTCTCGAGCTGATGGGAGCCAAATCCAGATATGCTACTGCTTATAACACCCATCACCGCTCGCACTCGTACAACCAGGCACACTCGAACCACGACAACAACATCTTTGCGCTACCATCTAACTCTCTTCCCAGCCATGCCACAGGAGGACCACCCAGTCCAGCCTCGCTCTCGACCTTAGGCACAGAAGGCGGACTCGGAGCGGGATTCAATCCCGACATGACTCTTCATGGTGGAGTCACAGCCACACCGATATCTCGCTCGTATTCAAATACGACCCTGACCCACAGCTCCCCGGCCGCCGTGCGATCTCCTCTGCTTCATCCTCAGCAACAGCCCAACCTGCCTCAGCTTCAGCATCACTACCCGCACTCTAATCCCTTGACCCCTTCGAGCTCACAGTCTAGCCTTTTCTCAAATCTCCCCTCTCCCTCGACACGGACAAGCCTCTCCTCCAATATCCTCCGTGATCCCCCAGCCGCTACTCATTCTAATTCTACGAGCTGGATCTCCACTCAGGCCACCAGTGGGTCCGTTGATCAAAACACTTCAGGGTCTTCCATGCACCAGGATGGAGCCCCAGGCGACATACCAAGCGCAGATGTTGGAGCAATTGGATCAACTAGCCTGAACACTGGATCTACTTTAGGCCAGCGCAAGATTTACCCTGGTCTCAAGCACACTGTTGGACCATACAAGCTTCTGCGTAACATTGGACAGGGCAGCTTCTCTGAGGTCAAAAGTGCAGTTGACACACGAACTGGTGAGCACGTTGCTATCAAAGTAGTGAGCCGAGCGATGATCCAATCCAGCGACCGTCTTGGCATCAGTGTGCGGAGAGAATCCGACTTGCTCAAGGTAACATAGATCATGCAGCCATGATCCAAACACGTTTGTGCGTTCTGTTGTCATTGTCATCTGGAGTCACCACCCTTGAAATTTCCCCTCATGCAGCTCCTGGATTCTTTGATAATCCAATGACGCTGGCTAACTTTTCCACGCTGTTCCCTGTGCTGGTCTGTCCATTGTCATATTGATGAAATCATAGTCCATCCACCATCCCAACATCGTGGGATTCCGCGAGGTGGTCGAGACATCGACCCAAATGTGTATTGTTCTCGATTATGCCTCAGGTGGAGAGCTGTTCGAGTTTGTCGCAAAGAAACGCTCCCAGGCGACAGAACAGGACATCCAGTACATCTTTGCTCAAATTGTCGATGGTAAACAGCATCTGGCCATGTGCATGTTGCTCCAATCATACGAACTGAAGCCATTCTTGATCAGATTTACTGACTCACTCCTGCACCTTGCTCTGTTGTTGGATGTACATGGCACACAGCTGTCGACTACTTGCACCAAAACAACATTGTCCACCGAGACTTGAAACTGGAGAGTAAGTTGCTTGAATGAATTGCCGCTTCTGGATACGAACAGGGTTTGGCAGCGGATTGCCCCTCACAAATCAATCACACATACACCACAGGATCAGTGATGATTTATCAACCCAGGGACTTTATTTTAGAGGCACATGGACACACAGACGACAGAGGCATTTGAGGATTGAGGCGTGTACATTCCATCTATTTCTGATTTATGGTGATGGTTGTACATGCAACCATGCAAACAGCATCTGATCCACCCGTGGACACCTTCTCGACAAAGTGTTAATGACTCGGGATACGGATGACTAACGACACATTTGCGCCGGGTTAAGCGCAGGAGATGAATATCACGTCGGAATTGTGAGCGCTTGGGGCACTTTGGATGTTGACAAGGTGACTGACATTACACTTCAATGTCCCTTGGCTTAGATGTACTATTGGAACCACGAGCAGGAGCTCCATTGCGGCCCACAGTGAAGCTGACGGATTTTGGGCTGGCAAAGGTGATCGAACAGGATGCACCGCTCTTGTCTACACGTTGTGGATCAGAGGATTATGCTGCCCCTGAAATCATTCTTGGGCAGTCTTACGATGGCCGGGAAGCAGATATTTGGTCTCTAGGGGTGGTGCTCTACGCTCTGTTGGTTGGCTTCTTGCCGTTCAACACACGTCCTGGAATGGGTCGAAAGAGCTTCTTGAGCATGATCGCCCAAGCGGAATTCGGGTTTCCTGGCGAAAAGGTATCATTCAAACGAGCTAGTTTGCTCAGCCTTCGCCAGCGTTCCATGTCATCAGCCAGTACAGCATCCACCGCCTCAACATTGGCTTCTCCAGGCGCGACAGCGAATGATCACGGGGCTATTATTGGGACATTGCTCCCTGCAGCAACATTGGATACATCCGCTTCGGAAGGAGGTGCAACAACCATCATTGTCCCTAAGATGCGTGATGTTAATCCAGTGTCCGATGAGGCCAAGGAGCTCGTGCGATGGCTATTGCAGATCCAAGGGTCTAGGCGACCCACATCTCGCGGGCTCCGGGAACACCACTGGGTGGCTGCAGGAAGAATGGCTGTCACCGAGGCGAATTCCAACTCGGTTTGATTTCTTGTTCTCTGCCCCTGCCTCATTGTCAGTTCATCTATCTGTTTGTACAGAACTCATACCAAGATAGTCGTCCAATGTACAGTTAAAAGAGTGCTCTGTACCTCATTCACCCGGTAGGACTCAATGTCCACTCGCCCACAGATCATGGCATATACATTAGCCTGCAGCCATCTGCAGGAGGACCCTATCGTGTTGTTTCATTGTAATCATCCTTCTCCACACACCCCGATAATCTCCGCATGATCTCTAGATCTGTACGGCCGCAGGAACGGTACGTGACCTGGGAGAATAAGGTTAATTCGTCCCAGGAAGACGTAATCGAGTTGGACTTGACGCCTGCCCATGGACAAACGACCTTTGGACCACTCTCTATTGAGCTCGGAGAGTGTTCTAATAGAAGCAATCATGAGGTGGAGCGTTACAATGAGGCTCAATTGGTTTGCGCCATGCAGTTGGTAGGTGTAGATCATGTGTAGGTCTACATTGCACACGTTCGTGTTCAGAGTTGTCAAGGCTTTTTTACTAAATCGATCGAACCTTGATGAATCTCTTGTTGAATGTTGGATGGAGAGGATTGAGCAAGTTGGCCAATCACTTCTCCAGCCGATGGATGCGATGACTATTAGCCCTGAAGGCCTTACTACCACTACGAATATTATGAAGGAGCGAGTCGAAAGAGGAGAAGTTTGTTTTGTGGTCAATTGCACCTTCTCCTCCTCCTTCCCAAGAGCACGAAAGCTTAGACAGGTCAGAAGGTCCATTGGGCGCCGTTCCAAGAAGGAGCTCGCTTTGCGATCGTAATCTGCATGGGTGTTTCCCATGAATATTTATATACATTGGTTCGACTATCCGGGGTTAATATATACTACGGCACTCTATCCGAGTACGGAAAGGGATACATTGTACCCATGGGCTAATCCGCAGGTGTGACATTGGAGGCGGGTTAGATTAGATGTTGCGTAAGATTGGGCATCATTTTTTCCCACAATGTTTCTGTATATGAGGTCCGCGGGTACAGTGTTTCAATTCTCCGCTCTGTCTCTGGCATGCTCACTTTCTGAGGATTGGAAGAGCCGAGGGGTACATGAGGACGACAAGGACACTTTGTGCGTGGGATAATTGTCGTAAGCTTTCTGGCGACATTTGATGCAATGTGGGAGGTCAATCTCCAACCTCTCACTTTATGGCAAGTCAGCATATCCATTCAGGTCAATGTAGATCAATTGATCCGTTTGGGTCATCCCATTCACATGAATGGGTACCAAAACATCATCTGCATCTATCCACCATGGTATATAGTATAGTAGTATATAGTACCACCATGGATGGCTCTCTCTCCCATGGTCAAATGGCCCAGTAACCTTCCACGTCATGGGCCAAAATAGACTGGCTTCCCAGCAATGGAAGCGATGATGGGGCTGCTTCTTTTTCCCGATTGGACCACGTCTTTTAGGGCACCGTCTCAATTGACATGGCCTATACTAGGAGAGTAGGCTGTAGTTCCGGCTATGCCCATGATCGCTCTGTTTTGACCCAAAATTGTACCGCATCTTGAGAACCTTAGCTCTGCAAGTGAGCAGTTTATAGTGGACCGTATCACTCAATTGGTATAGAATACAAGAACAGCGCCATGCGAGGTGTTGTATGAAGTTCAGCCTCCGGAAGAGATACCGAGAGATGGTCCAGGCTTCTCTTGTCATGGGAAATCGAACACCCAAGCGATATCGATGAACAATGGACTACATGAACAAATGTTCCACGAGTGCAGTGCAATCACTACGCATCTGTTTCTATCCCGTGGGTCTCATGCTGGAGGATTGCCACATGCACAATCTCATATCGCTATCTCATCCACCTTGCTGTTGCAAGATGAGGTTGTCAATGGTATAGTAGTAGCTAAGAGACATGTCACCTTTCACAACTGGCTTGTCTCCATGGACTGAACGACTGAACAATGTCGAGTGTACTCTAAACAGCACTCAATTGCAAGGTTAATGAGAAACCCCACGCTGTTATTGATTAGGGTTTTCAAGGAGAATTTTTCTTGTGATTCCATGGATAGGAGAGGGGAAGAGGTTGCACATGTACTCGCCACGCCGCACTTGTTTGTCCCTTGTTTTGTCGTATATATTGACTGACTGACACGCCGGTGAGGGTTGCCTCCCCAGGTTGATCAATTGACATCCATTGCTTGTTGCACACCGCCCCAGAGACAAAAAAACTTCCGGCATCTGGTATCCGAGTGTTTGGCTCATTCAATCCTGCCCATTTGGGGGAGCAATTGTGTGCCGTAATCCACCGTTGAAGCTCGGGTCTGCTGTCTGACTTGTAAGCGGAGCTATGGGTAATCATCCATAGTATATAGAACGATGAAACGGCCAAGTGGCCACTGGAACGGATACATCGGGAGCATCGGGAGGGGATGTGGGTGGTCTTTCATTCTGCAAAGTAACCTTCCTCCCGGAGCAAAGGGTCCAGCCGGCCAAAGGCTAAAAGAGAAGACCAATCTATCGAACCTTGGATCGGCGGGTGGGGCCATGGGTTGCCGAGTTCCTTTCCATTTGCGGAGACGAAGCAGATCTCCTGTGTTGCTAGGATTCAGTGTGATGAGAAGAGGGGTGCCGATTCAATTGAGCGACCAGATTGAGTGTAGAGAGCCATCGAGTCCAGACAACATGCAGCCCTTGGCCAATGGGAGATTTTAAGCCGAGTGCGAGATTTCACATCTCACTGTTCACCCCTCTTTGTTTCCATTGATCGTCCATTGAGCTCAATTGGATGATGGGGGGAGAGGGGT
>Ga0247824_10001436_pt1 | contig 13004 bp, 3 predicted proteins | sample 13C_PalmiticAcid_FD_194412 | JGI IMG/M metagenome (GOLD analysis project Ga0247824, IMG submission 194412) | Soil microbial communities from agricultural site in Penn Yan, New York, United States - 13C_PalmiticAcid_Day48 | ecosystem: Environmental > Terrestrial > Soil > Agricultural land...
GGGAGAACGAATAATATAGCCGAGAAAGAGTCTTATATAATGTCTTCTAGATAGAGCTCGTTTTTTATAAAGCGCTAGTCGAGCTTCTAGATTATGTAACGGGCTGAGCCCTATAGAGGCCTCGGCGACCCTCGGCCAACCTTAGCGCTAGGCCGGGGCGGAACCGCATAACGGCAGCACAGCGACCGCGCAGCGGCCGCGCGGCGACCCCTGAACATCCCTCGGCCAACGCCCCTACTAACGACTCCATCAACGACCCCATTACACTTACCCCTTTTTCGCCTAGCATCTCCATCTGGTTAGAGAAAGGCCATCGCGATACGATAGCTATTTTTCCACTTCTCCTTTCCTTTCCTTAAGCTTAGTTATACTCGTAGAGTCGTCATCAGATAGTTGCAATATACTCCTGAGACCGTTACATTATAACTAAGCTTCCTTCTCCTATTGTTAATTATAGAGAAGCGAGCCAGCGGAAGCCCTCTACTAAGCGAGGTATAGCGAAAGCCCTCTACCGAGCGAGGTATAGCGAAAGCCCTCTACCGAGCGAGGCATAGCGGAAGCCTTCCATCAAACGAGGTATAGCGGAAGCCCTCTGAGTGAGGTATAGCGGAAACCCACGAGGAAAAACACTATAATGTCGGGCAACAACTATACGAACGATAGCGGTTAGAGCGACCGTTAGTTGGTACAGCTAATATAGCTCCTTACTACCTAGCTGGGAACAATCCAGGCAGGGCAGTCGGAATAGGCCTAGCGGTTCGCTGAGATAGAGGCCCGCTAGACCTAAGAGCGGGAGGTAACCCAGGCATATATTAAGGCCCTTCAAGAAACCATCATATCTCTATAAGCTATGCTAGTAACTATACCCCAAAGCCTAATACCTCCAGTACTCCCTACAGTCGCTATTATACTACTGTCCCCCCCTAGTCAGACAAAGAAGAAGATAACCCTCCCGGACCCCCTACGCTTCGATAGGAACCGGAAGAAATACCGAAATTGGAGGTTAGAAATGGAAGGCAAACTGTATACTGACGGCTGCCTCCTTGGGTTGCCTACGGACCGGTTCACCTATATCTACTCCCGGCTCGGAGATAACCCCTAGTCGATAGCAGCTATATTCTATAAGAGCGGTAGCCCCGGCAGCACTTGTAACCCCACGGACTTCCTCCAGTACCTAACGAACACATATGAAGACCCTAATGTCGCCCAATACGTACTCTATAACCTTAATAGTATAGCCTAGCGTAAGACGGAGTCGTTTATAGCATTCTACCTGAAGTTCGAGAAGCAGTTAGCCGATATAGGAGGTACTACCTAGCATACTACTATCCAGATCAACTACCTCCGGAAGGCCCTTAACGACGAGATAAAAGACCTCCTTATCCCTATGCTGCACTTACCAAAGGACTACCCGGGATTCGTCTAAGAGCTCTACAGCCTTAGTGCTAACGTCGACGCCTGGAAGGCTGCCCGGAGGAGAGCAGGTAGGAAAGCTCTATTCCTCCCTAAGGGGAGGGATACCTCCCCTAACTAGAGGAGCGCGGGGTACTAGAACTACAAGTATACTACTATACCCCCCTACGACACGATAGATTGGGAGCCTACGAAAGTTAGCCGGATGATCTAGCAAGACAACCTAAAGCTTACGGGCAAGCAAGCTAAGTAGATAGACAAGAAAGAGAAGGAGCACCGAAGGAAGGAGGGTTACTGTTTCAGGTATAGGAGAACAGGATATATAGTAGCCGAGTACCTACTCCTCCCAGCCAGACTACCCGGCTCAGCTAGAGCGAACTACTCCTAAGTGAAGAGGTCGAGGCCTATTACCAAGGCTATAGTCGAAGACCTAGGAGATACCGATAATAGTCCGTCTGACTAGACGGAGACCGACGAGGAAGAGTTAAAAGGGTAGCTCCTAGCTAAAGTCGTAGCTAGGAGCACTCGGAGGCAAAACGAGAATGGAAGGAGGTCGAGACTCAGATAGATAGCAACCCGTTTTACGTTAACTTTAGCATTAATAGAATTTATTATACTAACGCCCTTGTTAATAGTAGTTACCTCTGCTTTATAACTATCAGCCTCTCGCTTGCTAACCGCCTATACCTCCTACGTATCCCTATTACTCCCTGCGACCTCACTTAGGTTAATATAACAGTCAAGGGCGCTATCCGAGAGGTAGCTTATACAGATACCGATATCGACGGCTATAAGCTACCCTACGTCTTCTTTTATATTATCCCTGACTAGGAAGACGAGGTTATCCTCAGGCGGCTATAGATAGATGCCGAGGAAGTAACGATTTCCCTATCTCGAGGGGAACTGACAATCGGGACCTCGGGCCTAATCGTTAAGGAAAGGGGGCAGGAAGGGACTCCTACCCTCTCGATCTCCCAACAGATGTCTAGTATATTCGGAGCCTTAGTAAAGAGGACCTAGAAATCTCGAGACCCTATGTAGCTAGCATAAATCTTCGCCGCTAGCCTAAGGGATATCGAAAAGGCACTCGCTCTAAAGAAGTATACCGACCCCCGAGAGAAGCTACCGAAGTACTACTACGAATTCCTCCCCCTCTTCGACCGGGACGCTGCCGACCGACTACTACCTACCCGGCTAGGCGTAGACTATGAAATCCCGCTCGAAAAGGACGAGAGTAAGCAAGACAAGCCCCTACCCTAGGGGCCCCTCTATAGGATGTCACGCGAAGAATTGATCGTCTTACGCAAGACCCTTACGGAGTTGCTCGATAAGAACTTCATCAGGGCAAGTAGTTCCTCAGCCTTAGCCCCCGTCCTGTTCGTTAGGAAACCTAGGGGCAGGCTACGCTTCTATATCGACTACCGAGGGTTGAACGCTATTACCCGCAAGGACTAGTACCTACTCCCCCTGATCAACGAAACACTCTGCTCTCTCTCTAAGGTAAAGTAGTTCATGAAGCTAGATATAATCTCGGCATTTCATAAGATCCGGATCAAGGAGGGAGATAAGTAGAAGACGGCTTTCCGAACGAGGTATAGCCTTTTCGAGTAGCTAGTCACCCCTTTCGGCTTGACGGGTATACTAGCTACCTTCCAACGATATATTAACCGTATACTCCAAGAGTACCTCGACGAGTTCTGCTCGGTATATATCGATAACGTCCTTATCTACTCCAGCGGCTCTCTCTCTAATTATAGGAATAAGGTCCGAAAGGTCCTATAGAGGCTCCAAGAGGCTAGCCTATAGGTCGATATCGACAAGTGTGACTTCGAGGCCAAGAGCGTTAAGTACCTCAGTTTTATTGTTGAAGCAGGAAAGGGTATCCGTGTTGACCCCGAGAAGATTAGAGCAGTAGAGCAATAGGAGCGCCCGATTACCGTTAAGGGAGTCAGGGGCTTTGTCGGCTTCGCTAACTACTATCGAGAGTTCGTCCTAGACTTCTTAACGATAGCTATGCCCCTAACGGCACTTACCAAGAAGGGTATCCCCTTCGTCTAGTCAGACCGGTATAAGGAAGCCTTTAAGCGGCTGAAGACCCTGCTCATTAGTGCCCCTATCCTGGCATAATAGGACCCCGATAAGAAGATAGTAGTCGAGACCGACTCTTTAGGATATGCGGTCGGAGGAGCACTCTCGTAATATAACGACGATAGGACCCTACGGCCTATGGCCTTCTTTTCAAGAAAAAACAACCCGGCCGAGTATAACTACCCGATCTACGATAAAGAACTCCTAGCAGTTATCTGTTGTCTTAAGTAGTAGGATACCGAGCTCCGGAGCGTGCCGTCGTTCGAGGTCTGGACGGACTATAAGAACCTCGAGTACTTCTATAAGAAGCGGCAGCTGAGCGAACGACAAGTTCGCTAGGCAGAGGTGCTTGCCTGCTATAACTTCAAGATGACCTACCGGCTAGGCAAGGAGGCTGTAGTACCCGATGTACTGTCGAGGAGGGACTAAGACATACTGGCAGATAAGTTCGACAAGTGCCTCGCTGGGTGCTACTTCCAACTGTTAAAGCCCTAAAGGAGCCGTATTCTAGTCTACCGAGTATAAATTAGGGCCCTTCAGAGGACGAAGGTTAACGCCGGGTTCGTAAAGGCTGGTAACCAGGACGGGGATAACGACGACCAGGCCGACAAGTCAGACTCCCCTGAGAACCTATTCGCCGACGGCCGCCTGAAAGACCTCTAGGACTAGGGACTCGAAGCTAATAACTATTACTGGCTGATTCGCTAGTTAGTTAGGGACGGCGAGAGGCAGTTACTACTATAGTAGGGACTACTAATCTCTATTACGGAATACTCAATCGACGGGGGGAAACGACTATACTGGAGGGGGCGGATCTGGCTCCCTTTCTTCGAACCGCTACGGACCCAAGTCATCCAGGAAACGTATAATTCGGCTCTCTCTGGATACCCGGGCAGGGACCTTACTAAGATGTTAATCGGTCGGAGGTTCATATGGCCCGGCCTTAGCCAGGAGGTCCGGAAATTCCTCCGGAACTACGATATATACGGAAGAATGACGATATGGAGAGAGAAGCGGCACGGCCTGCTGAAGCCCCTCCCTATCCCTGAACGGATTTGGAGCGAACTCTCTATAGACTTCATTACTAGGCTACCCCTATCCGGCTCTAACCAAGCAGATACGATTATAGTCATTACCGACTGGCTATTAAAGAGTATGATCTTCGAGGCAATGACGTCTACGATAACCGAAGCTGTGGCTGAACGACTACTTAGTAGTTTTATCCGCTACTACGGCCTCCCGTTAGCGATTGTCTCCGACAGAGGCCCCTAGTTCGTCGGCTATATGTAGAAAAGGATCTACGAATTGCTTAGGATCACTCGGAGGCTGTCTATAGCCTACTACCCTGAGACCGACGGTATAATAGAACGAGCTAACCAAGTAGTAAAATACTACCTACGCTACTATACGATATACCTTCAAGACGACTGGGCCGGCTTACTGCCTATAGTAATGCTAGCTATTAATAACCGGAACGCGACGTCTATAGGGATCAGCCCCTTTTTCCTGATATACGGCTATAATATAGACCTCCTGGACCTAGCCAAGGGGCAGGAGGAGCTACGTACTACTGGAAATTCCCCGGTTGCCCACGGAGAAGCCTTTATCGCTAAACTCAAGGAGGCGGTACAAGTGGCATAAGCCGCAATGGCTACCGCCCAGGAGCTACAGGAGGAATATGCCAACCGGGCCCGACAGGTCGCAGAACGGTTCCGTGTGGGAGATAAGGTATAGCTCTGACTGAATAACGTCAAGACTGACAGGCCCTCGAAGAAGCTCGACTAGAGGAACGCTAAGTATACCGTTATAGAGCTGATCGGCTCGTATGCCTATCGCCTGGACATACCCCCGGGCATCTACAACGTATTCTACGTGATGTACTTGAAGAGGGCTAGCGATGATCTACTGCTATCACAGGTCCAGGACGATACCTACCCCCCTGCAATAGTGCCAGAGGGTAGCCCAGACGGTGAGGAGGAATAGTAAGTCAAGGAGATCCTGAATTCAAGGAAGACAAGAGGAGCAATAGAGGTACTAGTCAAATGGACTAGCTACGTACAACCGACGTGGGAACCGCTGAGCGCCTTCCTGGAGACGGAGGCCCTGGACCAATATAAGGCGGCGTACGGGAAGATCATGGGAGACGACGTAACGCCCGGGGAGGAGGAGGGGGGTAATATAACGGGCTGAGCCCTATAGAGGCCTCGGCGACCCTCGGCCAACCTCAGCGCCAGGCCGGGGCGGAACCGTACAACGGCAGCACAGCGACCGCGTAGCGGCCGTACGGCGACCCCTGAATATCCCTCGGCCAACGCCCCTACTAACGACTCTATCAACGACCCTATTATACTTACCCCTTTTTCGCCTGGCATCTCCATCTGGTCAGAGAAAGGCTATCGCGATGCGATGGCCATTTTTCCACTTCTCCTTTCCTTTCCTCAAGCTTAGTTATACTCGTAGAGTCGTCATCAGATAGTTGCAATATACTCCTGAGACCGTTACAATATAGGCACGTTACGCCCCCCCTTTTTCCTCCCTAAATACCCCCTGAATCGCGATTTAGTGCCTTCAAAATAAGGAAAATTCCGCTCCTTCCTGCGGTCGCCCTAGAGCCTCTCTTTATATAACCTAGCCTAACCCTCCTTAAAATCTCATTCCTCCTACCGACCTAGCCCTCTTCTCCCCTCCTATAACTACCTATCCTTGCCTTGTCGTAAGCCTCCTATACCCTTACTGGCTTCCCGTAGTAATATTATACTAACCCGACTCTAGCGCCTGTAGTCGTACGTGCCCTCGAATCGCCTCTCTTAGTACGTAGTCATCGTTAGCAGCGTAGTTTCGTTACGGGCTAGTCGGTATAGTATAGTATACGGGGTTCCGGCCGATTTGCTAACCTAGTTTCCTCTCCTAGAATACCTACTATTATATCGCCCTCTAAGAAGACCCCGAAGGGCAAAAACTACACCTAGGCGTACTAGTAGCCGCCCTTGCTGCCCTAGGATTCCGCTGCTATAGCGGCCGAGCTCTCTCTATATACCGTGCGGGCAAAGACGAAGGCCCTTAAGGAGAAGAAGGCTGTACATCGCTCTAAGCGTAACGCCGATATATACCCCCTCCTGTAAGTCGTTATATAGCCTGCTCGTTCTCCTCGCGGTATAGGCTAACTCTTTCTCAGCTGCTATAACTACGTCCCCGGCCTCGTCGCTAGTAGTTTTAAGTATCGCCCTACCGGGGGTAAGGGTGCCTAGTGCTAGTACTATACCGACAATAGCTATTCGTGCCCGCTAGTTTACTACCCCTCTCCTCCCTAGGAGTGCTCCCTAGCACGTTATATACTCCTGCTAACCGCCCTAGCTCCCCTTAGACGTTATCGAGGACGTAGTCGATTTCATAGTAGCCCTCGATAAGTTCGAGAATCCCCTCCCCGGCAAGGATATAAGTTCGCTATCGACGCTCGTTATACGCTTACTCGCTGATAGGCGTTTTTCCTAGGTCGCTGCCCTCGAGGCCGAGAAGGTCCAGCTAGGTACGGCCGCCGAACGTGCTCTATACGGCTACCCTAAGTCCGCTAATAGCTCTGATGCCTAGTGTAAGGATTAGGAGAATACTAAGGGTCGGGCTGCTGATATTAAGAAGTGCCTATGCTGGTTTGGCAGTCCCGGTAGCAAGGAGGTTACTATTATAGCCGCCGCTATAACCGAGTTCCAGGCGGTAATAACCGCGGCCCTAGTATAGTTATCCCTCGGCGTACCTACTCGGGTCAGCCGCTAACCGTTTTATAGGCTAAGGTTATCAAGAAGCTCTATAGCGTTTAGAAGGACGTCGATACTATAACGGTAGTAGTAGGTATAAGTATAGATCCCCTATACTCCTAGCTCGGTTTGGTTACTAATCTTAACCTTAGACTGCCCTGTCGGAGCTATATAACGAGGTTATAGTAATACGGGCATAGGGCGAGGCCTCTCTAGCCGTCTCGTATACCGTCGCTACTCATATCAGGCTCGTTTTAGGCGAGGATAAGGACAAGGAGGAGAAGGAGGAGGGCCCTATACCCCCTAGCGGTATCGTCGGCAGTAGTATTATCGAGGAGAGCGAGAGCGACAAGGGTTAGCTGCCCCTACTATACGACCTCGACGCTTGTAAGGTATAGCTCCTAGTAGCTATAGCTCGGGCGGCCCTAGCAGTAGCAGCTAAGGCGGACGAGGCCGTACTTCTAGAGGAGTAGTTGCTATGGCCGGTTACCATTATAGCGTTGCCCGGTCCGTGCTGGGAGTTTATACGGCTGTCGCTAGCGTTATCGCCGGGTAGGTTCGGGGCAGTAGCAGAGGAGACAGAGATAGAGAGGGAGGAGATAGAGGAGGCTGTTAGTAGCCCTGATCTTAGTAAGCAGATAGCCTAACCATACTTACCCTATATATAACCCGAGCTTAGCCTCGGCCGTTATATAGTTAGCCTAAATTACTACTCTATGTTTTTTGTCTATTAGTTCTCCTATAGCGCTCTTCGCCTATATATCCTCCCCTACTATACCTTATAGGCGTAGAGCATTAGCCCGTCGTTGACGTTCTCTACGGGCTGCTAGCTATTGTCTTCGGAGGGGTATCCTACCTACTTGATGAGGTACTAGTACGCATTTAGGGGGCCCTAGTAGTCGAGGATTGCTTCTACTTCGAATTCGGGGTCTCCCGACTTAACGTTAACCCTCTCGTACTAGTTCCTTACCTCGGTGTTAGTCCTATTAAAAGGCTCAAGCAGAGAAATAGGAAAGGTAGGGTATAGCCGGTATTATAGCGGGAGCTTCAACCGGTAGGCTATCCTATACTTACCTACGACCTACTCTACCTAGAACGGCCCTAGGAACTTATCTACGAGCTTATTACTAGGCTACTACTACTTGATATACTTAGTCGACAGCTAAACCTAGTCCCCTTCCTTGAACGACATCAGCATCCTCTTCTTATTATACTACTTTATATAGTTCTCGCTAGTCTTACTTAATAGCTCCCTAACTTAGGCCCTCCTAGTTACTATATCTTTTGCCCTCTCGTCTACTACGGGTATATCCTACTGTTCTTATACTAGCAGGTCCGAGGGCCTATAGGGCTAGTACCTATAGAGCAGGAAGGCTAGTATCGTCCGGGTTACTATATAGTATCCGGTATTATAGACGTACTCTACGATAATCAGGTGTTATACCTAGTCCGTCTAGTCGAAGGTATAGAATACTCGTAGGTAGTACTCTAGGGTTTAGTTCTACCTCTCAGTCTAGCTATTAGTCTAGGGATAGTAGGCCGTACTTAACTGCTACGCGATTAAGAGGTATATATAGAACGTAGTCTAGAAGTTGCTAGTAAAGAGGGATCCCTAGTCCGAGACAATACTACTAGGCAGGCCGAAAGGGCGGAAGACGTAGTCCAAGACGAGGCTAGCGAACGTACTCGTAGTAAGCGTCTTCTTTATAGCGACGTATAGTACGTACTTCGTAAACCGGTCCACTATTACCAGGATAGTATTATACGGCTTATTAGTACGGGGGTCAATAGAGGTAGGCAAACCTATTACGAAGTCTACCGAGATATCCTGCTACAGTTAGCTTAGGACTGGCAATAGTATGAGCTCGCCGTAAGGCTAATGCCTCCGAGCTTTAGTCCGGGCATAAGCTATATACTAGTTGATATACTCCTCGATGTCTGCCCTTATTGCCTGCTAGTAGTAATAACGCCTAATCTTCTTCTCTATCTTGCGGCCGCCCTTATAGCCCACGGTCGGGGCATTATAGTAGCGCTCTATTACCTACGTTCTTATAGCCTTAGGTATAAATACTCGCTCCCTAAAGCGGAGCAGCCTATCCTAGCCTATCTTCTAGCACTGACCTTCCGTCTTCCAAGCTCCCGCAGCTACCTAGGTATCGTCCCGCTGGGCCTTAGCTACCCTATCCTCCCATGATACCTATATTATTAGACCTACCGCCCTAATATACCTTTTACGGGGATTAAGCGCTTTAGGTCCGTCGTCAGCAGGCTAACTCTCCCCTTTATTACTCTCTTGTCCTTAGGCATCCCCAAGTCGTAGATTCTTCTTACTCCTAGTACTCTCTAAGGCGTTCCCGTTGTAGTGTTTTACGCCTCGGGTTAAAAGCTCGTTACGGTGCCTCTCGGCGGGGTCGCCTAGCTCGTCCTCTTCGAGTTCCAGGAGTTCTAGCTCGTCCTCAAGGCCCTATAGGCCCGTTAGCCCTGCTATATTATCACTGTCTCTCTCCCTACAGCTCTAAACAGCCGCCACTATCCCCTTTTCCTTTAGGGCCCTCTCGGGGTCGAAGTGCTTCCCTCGCTCGACCGCCTTTTCTACTATCTCCAGCAGGGGGTTCTCGTCTATACCCCTATTATCTATACTTATTAGGTCGGGCCGCCGCGAAAGGCCGTTAGCTGGGTTCTAGGCGCCTGGGTAGTACTTAATGATGAAGTCGAACTCCGCGAAGTCCTAGCTCTAGTAGAGCTGTCGCTAGGAGAGGTAGCTCTTCGACTTTAGGCCCTCGAGGTTTAGGTAGTCGGTTAGTATAATAATAGGGACTGCCGAGTATAGCAGGTAGTACCGCTAGGTACGGAAGACATCGATAAGCATAAGTAGCTCCCTATTACCGGTATCGTACTATGTTTCCTCGGAGGTCAGCTTATAGGAGCGGAAAGCTATAGGGTACTAACAGCCGTCGATAAGCTATATAAGCATAGTACTAATAGCGCGGGCAGACGCGTTAGCTTTAATACGAATAGGAAGAGAGGGGTTAAAGTAGGTCAGGATAGGGGCTTCCTGGAACTATCGCCTGAGCTCTAAGAAAGCCTTATATACGCTCGGGGTAAGCTTAAACGCTCTTGCCTGGTTTCCCCTAAGTAGGTCCATTAGGGGTACTAAAATCAGGGAGTAGTTACGGATAAACCGGCAGTAGAAACCCGCGAAACCGAGGAATACCTAGATTTCGTAGATATTACCCGAGACCGGCCATACTATAATGGCTTCGACACGCTCTAGTTCTATCGCAATGCCCCTAGGGGATACAATAAAGCTAAGGAAAGCGACCTAGGTAGTATGGAACTCATACTTATTACGGTTAACGTAGAGGTCTACGGCCTTTAGGCGCTCAAGTACCTTAAGCATATAGCGTTCGTACTCTTCGGGGTTATCGCTAAACACTAGGATATTATCTAGGTATACAATATAGGAGACGTCTATAAGCCCCGTAAGCGCCTAGTTGATATACGACTAGAATATCGCTAGTATGTTAACTAGGCCTATCGGTATAACCCGGAACTCGTAGTAGCCGTACCGAGTGCGGAAAGCGGTCTTCTACTTATCGCCTATATATATATGGATTCGATAGTAGGTATCCTTAAGGTCAAGCTTAATATAGATCTTAGCAGCAGACAGGCAGTCAAGGATCTTACCGATAAGGGGGAGGGTAGTATAGTTCTTAATAGTACGTACATTTAGTACCCGGTAGTCGACGACTATCCTTAGGGCACCCCCTTTCTTTAGTACGAAGAGGATTAGCGCCCCTATAGGGCTGACTGACGACCGGATCCATCCCTTCTTAAGTACTTCCGCGAGCTACTTATATAGGGTCGCTAGCCCTATATAGCTAAGGGGGTAAATCGGTCCCTAAGGCGGCTCTAATCCAGGGGTAAGGTCGATTCGATGTTCTATTATATAGTACTCGGGCAAGGGGAGGTACTCGTAGGTAGTAAACAAGTCCTTATATGCTTAGTATGCCTCGGGAATAGGGGTAGGCTCGGCCTTATCTCTCTCGGGGGGTTCGTTGACGACAGGCATAATAGCAGCTACTATAATCCTAATAGCGCTCTAGGAGTACTCGGATTCGACTTATAAGCCTAGATACCGAAGCTATAGCGGGTAGGTCTAGGTTTTCCGTTTGTAGTCAAGCATCGGCTCGGCCATTTCCATCTAGGCCTAGCTAAGGAGTACTATAAACAGGTCGATATCGGTAATAACGAACCGCAAGAGGTATATATATTCATACCCCAGGGCATCACGGGTCTTTATATATAGGGGGTATATACTATAGGTAGGGATAGGTAGGTTACTAACAGCAGTCAGACCAGGGAAATCGCTAAATTTCTCTAGCTTTATACTCTTAGCGAGAAAGCTCTTGTTAACTAGGTTATAGTCCGACCCTATATCTAATATCGCCTTTGCTACCTTCTATTGACTATCTATCTATACCTTAATAACGGTCTCGATTTTCCGTAATATATACCCCTCATGCCCCTAACTCGTAGCGTTCCCCGAGTAGTAGGTTCCTAGGGGCTTAGTATTAACCCTAGATACCTATAGGCAGTCGGGAGCCTTATACCCCTTTTTATTATACTTTCGGTATACCGTCTCGGGGCATCGGTCTAAGTAGTAATCGGGAGCGCCGTAGGTATAATAGTAGCCGCAGACTAAGCAGGGTACTAGCTCGGTCGGGGCTATAGGCAGCAGGGCGGCAGGGGATCGTTTTTCGAGGCAATCCCGCGAGATATAGCCTATCTTACTGCAGGTAAAACAGGTATAAGGGCGTAAATCGGCTAGGGCCGTAGGGTAGGATAGGGTCGGGCATAGGGCCGGCGTTATTAGAGCGCGGGCAGAGCTAACCTTATAAGTCGATATACCGGCGTAGCATTAGCTGTCCTCGATGCTATATACGGCGTTGACTAACTAGTCAAACGAGCTCGGGAGGCTACCCTAGAGGTTCGGTATAAGCGTAATCTCGGCGTAGAACTTCAGGACGAGCGTAGTAATCTGCTAGATCTTAGGGGTCAGGTATAGCAGGTCGGCTAGGACCGTAGTATACCGGTCTACGAACTCGGAGATAGTCTTGTTAGTTATTTACGAGAGGGACTCGAGCTAGGAGGCCGCTTAGATAGCACGAGTCTATAGGTCGGAGTAATAGTTCTTGAGGAAGTCCTCAAATTCTCCCTAGCTAATGTCAGCGCCCGGGTCAAGCCTATACTCAGTAACGTACTTCACCCAGGCGTTCTTAGGCTATCCCGAGAGGCAGCTAATAGCATAAGTAACACGGTCCGAGTACGAGGTATAGTTACCTAGTAGTCGGAAGTTAGCCTTACAGTTATAGAGGAAGTTCCTAAGGGCCGCTATATCGCTACCGTCGTACTTAGGGTACTTCAGTATAGGGGTATACTATAAGGGGGCCGACGTAAGCAGAGCAGTCAAGGGAGCAGGAACAGCAGTAGCAAGGTCGATAACGGGGGGTATTAGGGGACATTAACAAGGGCAGGCACAGCAAGGGAGCGCTACAGGCGCTCGAGTTCAGCTTGCTTATACTAGATCGCGGCCTAGCGGCAGATAATAGCGATCTCTTCGTTAAGGTAGTACTCTTCGTTAGCGAGCTATTATTTGCACGTAGTCAGGGTAAGGCCGGCTATCATGCCAGGGGAGTTGTCCGGGGGGGTATCGCGAAGCTATACGACTATACTGTCAGGGGGGGTATC
>Ga0247824_10001437_pt1 | contig 13003 bp, 9 predicted proteins | sample 13C_PalmiticAcid_FD_194412 | JGI IMG/M metagenome (GOLD analysis project Ga0247824, IMG submission 194412) | Soil microbial communities from agricultural site in Penn Yan, New York, United States - 13C_PalmiticAcid_Day48 | ecosystem: Environmental > Terrestrial > Soil > Agricultural land...
GCCGGCGGGGACGGGTTCGCCGTCCTGCGCCGCGACCTCGGTCGATGCGGTCGCGGCCTCTTCGGCTGCGGCGGCCGCTGCGGCCTTGGTCTTGCGCGGCGCGCGCTTCTTGGGCGCGGGCTTGGCGGGTTCGACCTCGGCTTCGGCTGCGGCGACGGTTTCGATCGTTTCCTCGGCGACGGCTTCGACGGGTGCGGGCGCTTCGGCCGCTGCCGCGGCTTCGGCCTCTTCGGCGGCGATCTGCGCCTTGGTCCGGCGCGGCTTGCGCTTCGGCTTTTCAGCGACGGGCGCTTCTTCGATCACCGGCTCGGCAGCGACTTCGGCCTCGATCGGGGCTTCGGCTTCTGCGGCCTCGGCCTCTTCGGCTCCCTCATCACGCGGCTTGCGGCCACGACCGCCACGGCGGCGGCGCGGCTTGGCTGCGGTTTCCCCTTCGGCCTCGACGGGGACTTCGGCGACCGCTTCGGTCACCGCGTCGCCGGCGTCGTCACCCTCGGGCGCGTCGCTTTCGCGGTCTTCGCCTTCGGGGCCTTCACCGATCTCATTGCCCTCATCGTCACGGCGGCCGCGGCGGCCACGACGACGACGACGACGGCGCTTGCGGCCTTCGCCATCGGTGTCGGCGTCGCCTTCTTCGCGTTCGCGGCGGGCGGGGCGCTCGGTCTTTTCCGCCTCGGCTTCGGCCTCGGCCTCTTCTTCCTCGTCGAAATATTCCTCGTCGTCGTCATCGTCCTCGATCGGGGCGATCGGGGCGAAGCTACGGCGCGCGACTGGCGGCGGGCCGCCTACCTCGATTGCCATGCGCGCGCCCTCGGTCTCGCCGTCGGGCAGGATTTCGACGCTGACGCCGTACAGATCCTCGATCTCGCGCAGTTCGCGGCGCTTTTCGTTGAGCAGGTAGAAGGTCGCTTCCTGGCTCGCGCGCAGGATGATCTTGCTGCCCTTGCCGCGTGCGGCTTCCTCTTCGATCATACGCAGCGCGCTGAGGCCCGCCGACGACGCGGTGCGGACGAGGCCGGTGCCTTCGCAATGCGGGCAGGGGCGGGTCGAGGCCTCGAGCACGCCGGTGCGCAGGCGCTGGCGGCTCATCTCCATCAGCCCAAAGCCTGAGATGCGGCCGATCTGGATGCGCGCGCGGTCGTTCTTCAGCGCGTCCTTCATCGCGCGCTCGACCTTGCGGACGTTCGAACCATGATCCATGTCGATGAAGTCGATCACGATCAGCCCGGCCATGTCGCGCAGACGCAGCTGGCGCGCGATCTCGTGCGCGGCTTCCAAATTGGTGCTGACCGCGGTCTGCTCGATATTATGCTCGCGCGTCGACCGGCCCGAGTTGATGTCGATCGACACCAACGCCTCGGTCGGGTTGATCACGAGGTAACCGCCCGATTTCAACTGGACGACGGGATTGAGCATCCCGGCGAGCTGGTCCTCGACGCCATAGCGCTGATAGAGCGATACCGGGTCGGCATATTGCTGCACGCGGCGCGCGTGGCTCGGCATCAGCAATTTCATGAACTGCTTGGCGGCACGATACCCGTCCTCGCCCTCGACGAGTACTTCCTCGATATCCTTGTGATAGATGTCGCGGATCGCGCGCTTGACCAGGTCGCTGTCCGAATGGATCAGCGCCGGCGCGCTGGACCCCAGGGTCTTTTCACGAATCTCGTCCCAGACGCGCGCCAGATAGTCGAAGTCGCGCTTGATCTCGACCTTGGTGCGGCTCATCCCGGCGGTGCGCACGATGCAGCCCATCGTCGGCGGCAGGTTGAGTTCGTCGACCATGGCTTTGAGTTTGCGGCGGTCGGCGCCATTCGAAATCTTGCGGCTGATCCCGCCGCCGTGCATCGTGTTCGGCATTAGCACGCAATAGCGGCCGGCGAGCGACAGATAGGTGGTGAGGGCAGCGCCCTTGTTGCCGCGTTCTTCCTTGACGACCTGGACCAGCATCACCTGACGGCGGCGGATGACGTCCTGAATCTTGTAGCGGCGGCGCAGCGACATGCGGCTTTCGCCGTCCTCGTCCTCGTCGCGGCGGCGGCCACGGCCCCGGCCGCCCTTGCGGCCGTCGCGGCCGCGCCCGCGACCCTTGCGGTCGCCGCGACCGTCCTTGTTCTCTTCGGTGCCCTCTTCGGCATCTCCCTCGGCGTCGCCATTTTCGTCATCGTGGTCTTCGCCGACGGTTTCGGGGGCCGGGGCATCGCCATTTTCGTCGTCATGATATTCGACGTCGGCGACATCGCCTTCCAGCTCGTCGAGGTCTTCCTCGGCGCGCATCGCGGCCTCGGCGGCATGCTCAGCCTCTTCGCGGAGCAGCGCTTCGCGATCTTCCTTCGGAATCTGGTAATAGTCGGGGTGGATTTCGCTGAACGCGAGGAAGCCGTGGCGATTGCCGCCATATTCGACGAATGCCGCCTGCAGCGACGGTTCGACACGGGTTACCTTGGCCAGATAGATATTGCCCTTGAGCTGCTTGTGCTCGGCGGACTCGAAATCAAACTCCTCGATGCGGTTTCCCTTGGTGACGGCGACACGGGTTTCTTCCCGGTGCCGCGCGTCGATCAACATGCGCGTGGTCATTATTATCACTCCAGGCGCGCCGCGGCGCGCCAACAAAAAAGGCCGCGGCCATCCATACGGGATGACTGCGGTCGAAAGGGTTCAATGGAAAAAAGACGTTATTGCCTTGTGCGGCCCGCGTCCGGTCGTGGACGCGCATGCGGTCTTCCGCCCGAGCGACGGCAAGCGCGAAAGCGCCTGCGTCGCGGGTGAAAGAGGGCATGGCAAGCCTCATGCGGCATCAACCTGTTTAGCGGATGACCGGCCAGCGCGAATCGACCAGCGGCTGATCTTTCTTCGCTGCCCGGGCATCCGGGTGGGCCGACGGCAGGTTGCCAGGCCTGGATTGTCGGGCACCGGGGGAGAGCCGCCGTCCGGTCCGTGATCCGGTACCGATTGGGCGCGTTCCCCGCATAAGGCCCGACGGGTCAGGCAATGACACCGTCAGCGTTCGGGGTGCTAGCATCGGCGTCATCGAACGGCAACAGCCAAGCACCGGAAAAATATGGGCATGGTAAAGCCTGCGGCAAGGCGTGCCGTCAGCCCGATCATGCTAAACCGCTGGTTAACCCTGCCCTTTCACCCTGACTTGACGCGCCATCCCTAATGACCGGTTCATCGTGATGACCCGCAGGTGGCCTTGGATGCTTTCAGATAAATACTGGACCAATCGTCCTGCCCGGCGGCATAATCGTCCCATGCTTCTCGCGTCGCTCTTCCTCTCGTCGCTGATGGCCACGCCCGCGGTGCTGGCGGGCAATATCGGCGCGATCGAGATCACGGGCGGCGAGGTGACGGTACGTTTCGACGATTTTGTCGCCAGCGCGTCGACTTTGCTGCTCGCGGGTCCCGACCGCATCGCGCTCGACATCGCGGGTGCGCAGGCGGGGCGTTCGCCGCAGGGGGCGGGGTTCGTGCGCACCGTCCGCCAGGGCCAGCAAGGCCCCGACACCGCGCGCGTCGTGCTCGACCTCGACCGGCCGGCCCTCGTCTCGAACGCGCGCTTCGCCGCCGACGGGCGCAGCCTCTCGTTCCAGCTGAGTCCTGTCTCGGCGGACGAGTTCCAGCGCGCTTCGCGCGCGCCTCGCGTTCAGCTTCAGCCGCCGGCGCAGTTCCGCGCTAAACCGCCCGAAAAACGCTATTCGGTGACCGTGCCGATCGGCAAGGCGAAGCCCGCGGTTGCGCTGCCGAAGATTGAGGGGCCGAACAATCCGCGCCTGCCGCTCGTCGTCATCGACGCCGGGCATGGCGGGCACGATCCGGGCGCGATCAGCCCGCACAGCGGCAAGCGCGAAAAGGACATCACTCTCGGCATCGCGCGCGCGATCCGCGACGACCTGATCGCCTCGGGCCGCGTTCGCGTCGCGCTCACCCGTTCGGACGACCGCTATCTGGTGCTCGAGGAACGTTATGGCATCGCGCGTCGACTGAAGGCCGACCTGTTCATTTCGGTCCACGCCGACGCCGCCGAAAACCAGCAGGCGAGCGGAGCGTCGATCTACACCCTCTCCGAAGTCGCCTCCGACCGCGAAGCGGCGCGGCTCGCGGCACGCGAGAACAAGGCGAACATCATCAACGGCGTCGACCTCGGCGCGCACAGCAGCGACGTGTCGTCGATCCTGCTCGACCTGACGCAGCGTGAGACGATGAACGTCGCGTCGGACTTCGCCCGCTTGCTCCAGCGCGAGGCGTCGGATGACGTCAAGTTCCGCACCACCGCGCATCGCTTCGCGTCGTTCGTGGTGCTGAAGGCGCCCGACACGCCGTCGGTCCTGTTCGAAACCGGCTTCATCTCGAACGAGGCCGACGCCGAATTTCTCGGTTCCGCGGCGGGCCAGAAAAAGGTCGCGCGCGGCGTCCGCGACGCGGTGCAGATCCACTTCGCGCGCCAGATCGCGTCACTGCTCCCGTAAATTTCATTTGACCATCACCCCCGCCCCGACAGCTTCGCCGCAAGCTGAGGGGAGAGAAATATGGGCTGGAGCAACTGGTCGGGCAGCGTCGCCTCGCCCGTCGCCACCACCCTCCCGCAAAGCGAAGACGAACTCGCGCACCGCGTCCGCACCGCCACGAAGGTCCGTTCCACCGGCGCCGGCCACAGCTTCATGCCGCTCTGCGCAAGCGACGAACTGATCCTCAATCTCGATGCGCTCCCGGGCCGGATCACCATCGCTCCCGACCGCGAGACCGCGCGCATCCCGGCGGGCTGGAGTATCAAGCGGCTGACCGCCGCGCTGTGGGACGAGGGTCTCGCGCTCGCCAACCAGGGCGACGTCAATCCGCAGTCGCTCGCGGGCGCGATGGCGACCGGCGCCCACGGCACCGGGGTCGATCTCGGCAATCTGTCGACGATGGCGCGCGGTTTCCGCCTGATCGGCGCCGACGGCGAAGCGCGCTGGTGCGATGCCGGCACCGACGCCGACCTGTTTCAAGCGCAGCGTCTGTCGCGCGGCATGTTCGGCATCGCGACCGAGATCGAGGCGGCTGTTGTCCCAGCCTTTCATCGCATGGTGTCGGCCTGCGCCCTCATGCCAAGACCCACAAGAGTGTCGATATCGTCAGGCGCCAACTCGCCGCGGGCGCTTCCGGGGTCTGCTGCGCCAAGATCGGCGAAGCCGAGGTGCTGGCCGACGGCGGCATCACCGGCATCCTGATCACCTCGCCGGTTGCTGCGCCGCGCGCGATCGAACGGCTGGCGGCGTTCGCGAGGACGGCCGAGGGCCTGATGACGGTCATCGACCATCCCGCCGTTGCCGGACGACTCAATGTGGCGCTCGAAACCAGCCTCGATGTCGTCATCGACATCGACCCTGGCATCGCACGCGCCGGCGTCGCCTCTCCCGAAGCGGCGGTTGCGCTCGCCCGGGCGGTCGCGATCCTCCCGAATCTGCACTACTGCGGCGTGCAATATTACTGCGGGTCGCAGCAGCATATCGAAGGCTTTGCCGACCGCCGCGTCGCGATCGGGGAGCGCGCTGCCTATCTGAAAGCTGTCATCGCCGCGCTGACCGACGCTGGCTTCGCGCCCGAAATCGTCACCGGATCGGGCACCGGGGCCCATCGCATCGACATCGATCTTGCGGTCTTCACCGAATTGCAGGCGGGCAGCTATGTCTTCATGGACAAGCAATATCTCGATTGCGACCTCACCGGCGACGGCACCGTCCCCTTTGAAACTGCGCTGGGTGTCGACGCGCGCGTCGTCAGCGCCAAGCATTCGGGACTCGTCACCATCGACGCCGGTTATAAAGCCTTGTCCACGGACGGCGGTGTCGCGGTCGTTCGGCGCGGCGCGCCGGAAACCGCTTTTTTCGCCTTCATGGGCGATGAACATGCCGCGCTGATCGCACCCGGCATCGGCGAAACGCTTGCGCCCGGCGATCCGGTCACGCTCACCGTGCCGCACTGCGATCCGACGGTGAATCTCTACGACCATTATCATGTCGTCGAGAACGAGACCCTGGTCGCGATCTGGCCGGTCAGCGCAAGGGGCAGGGCGCGGTGACATGACCGGCCCTACCGCGGACCGGCGGGGTAACATGCACCCCACCGCAACCATACTTCCCTTTCGCCCGGACACGCTTTAGAGGCTGCTCACGATGGTCGCCGACAGTCCGCCCAATTTCCGCCTGCGCCTGCGCCGCGACAGCAATGCCGTTTTCGGCTGGTTTCGTACCATGTGGGCGCGCCGCTGGTTCCGCTGGCTCGGCTATCTGGCGCTTGTCGGCCTGCTCGGGCTCTTCCTCATCTGGCTGATTTTCGCGCGCGACCTGCCCTCGGTCGACCAGCTGCGCGATTACGAACCGCCGCTGCCGACGATGGTCCGCGATGCCGAAGGCGTGCCGGTGCACAGCTACGCCCGCGAACGCCGCGTCCAACTCGACTATAGCGAATATCCGCAGCTTCTCGTCCGCGCCTTTCTCGCCGCCGAGGACCGGACTTTCTTCAGCCATGGCGGCATCGACTATCCGGGCATCGCTACCGCGATCGTCACCAACATGACGAACAGCGGTCGGCCGGTCGGCGCCTCGACGATCACCCAGCAGGTCGCCAAGAACCTGCTCTTGAGCAACGAGCTTAGCTATCGCCGCAAGATTCGCGAACTCATCCTCGCGCGCCGCATCGAGGGTGCGCTGAGCAAGGAACAGATTCTCGAACTCTATCTCAACGAAATCCCGCTCGGCCGCCGCAGCTTTGGTGTCCAGGCAGCCGCGCGCGCCTATTTCGACAAGGATGTCGATCAGCTCGCGCTCCACGAAATGGCCTTCCTCGCCATCCTGCCCAAGGCGCCCGAAAAATACGGCCGGTCGCGCTTCGCCGCCGAGGGGCTGGCGCGGCGCAATTTCGTGCTCGGCGAAATGTTCCGCAACGAATGGATCACCGCCGCGCAGCGCGATGCCGCGCGCGCGATGCCGCTGGGGCTCAGCGAAACGGGCAACCGTGCGATCGCGCAGGTCGGCGGCTATTATATGGAAGAGACCCGGCGCCAGCTGATGGCCGAATTCGGCGAGACCGCCGAGGATGGGCCGCACAGCGTCTATGCCGGCGGCCTGTGGGTACGCACTGCCTATAACGGCAAGATGCAGGCGGCAGCGACCAGCGCGCTGCGCAAGGGTCTGATTCGCTACGACGCTGGCAAGGGCTGGTCGGGACCGATCGCGACGATCGAGGCCGACGACCAGTGGCAAAGCCGCCTCGCCTCCAGCTTCATCGGCATCGATTACGACGGCTGGCGCATCGCCGCGGTGCTGTCGAAGAGCGCCGCCGCGGCACGCATCGGTTTCGCCGACGGCAGCACCGGCACCCTGCCGGCGGGCGCCGCGAGCCTCGGTTATCGGAAGACCGGCGGCAGCGCCTTCTCGGCGATGCGCCCGGGCGACATGATCGCGGTCAAGGCGACGGGCAATGGCGTCTATGGCTTGCGCAACATTCCCGAAGTATCGGGCGGAATGATTGTCGAAAGCCCGCATTCGGGCCGAATCTATGCGATGCAGGGCGGCTTCGACGTCCGCCTTTCGCCGTTCAACCGCGCGACGCAGGCCGAACGCCAGCCGGGTTCGACGATCAAGCCCTTCGTCTATGCCGCCGCGCTCGACAATGGCATGACTCCCGCGACGATGATCGTCGACGGGTCTTTCTGTGTCTATCAGGGCGCGCGCTTCGGCAACAAATGCTTCCGCAACTTCGGCGGCGCGGGTGGTTCGGGCGAGCATACGATGCGCTGGGGCCTCGAACAGTCGCGCAACCTGATGACGGTGCGCACCGCGAGCCAGGTCGGTATGGAACCGATCGTCGAAACGATCCAGACGATGGGTATCGGCAAGCATGAACCCTATCTTTCGACCGCGCTTGGCGCCGGTTCGACGACGGTCGAAAAAATCACCAACGCTTATGCGATGCTTGCCAATCACGGTCGCGAACTCAAGCCGCGCGTGATCGACTATGTCCAAGACCGCCGCGGCAAGGTGATCTTCCCCGCCAATTGGAAGGCGTGCGAAGGCTGCAACAAAAAGGATTGGGACGGCCGTCCGATGCCGCGCTTCGCCAAGTCCGGCAAGCAGCTGATGGATCCGCTTACCGCCTATCAGGTCGTCCATATGCTCGAAGGCGTCGTCCAGCGCGGCACCGCGGTGCGCCTGCGCGACCTCGGGGTGCCCTTGTTCGGCAAGACCGGCACCACCTCGGGACCAAAAGACGTCTGGTTCGTCGGCGGGTCGCCCGACGTCATCGCCGGCGTCTATATCGGCTACGACCAGCCGCGCGACATGGGCGGTTATGCCCAGGGCGGCAGCCTCGCCGCCCCGATCTTCAAGGATTTCGCGCTCGTCGCGCTCGACGATCGCCAACCGATCCCCTTCACCGCGCCCAAGGGCATCCGCATGGTGCGCATTGACCGTCAGTCGGGCCGCCGGGTCTATGGCAGCTGGCCGGGCACTGACCCCAAGGCGTCGATCATCTGGGAGGCTTTCAAGCCCGAAAGCGAACCGCGGCGGACGATCCGCGAAGAGGAAATCAAGCCTGCCAAGGCGGCCAAGCGCCAGGATGCGCCGGTCAGCGAGGGCCGGGGCGGGCGCAGCGACAGTGACTTCCTGGAGGATCGCGGCGGCATCATCTGACGCGCTGCGCCTTCTTCCCCTTCGGCTCCGCAGGCCGTAAGGGCGTGACCAACATATTTTCAGGAGCAAGGACATGCGCGCCGAAGCGCAGGATCATATCGACAAGATCGGCGCCGCCTTGGCGCTGCTGCGCCGTTTTCTCGACTGGGATCGCGCGGTGCGGCGGCTCGACGAGCTGAACGCGAAGGTCGAGGACCCGACCCTGTGGAACGACCCGCGTGCCGCGCAGGACGTGATGCGCGAACGCCGCCGCCTCGATGAGGCGATCACCGCGACGCGTGCGATCGAGACCGAATGCGCCGACACCGCCGAACTGATCGAACTCGCCGAAATGGAAGGCGACGAGGCGATGGTCGACGAGGCGGTCTCGAGCCTTGCGACGCTCGCTGCGCGCGCCGAGGAAGACAAGATTCGGGCGTTGCTCGCGGGCGAGGCCGACGCCAATGACGCCTATATCGAGGTCCACGCCGGCGCCGGCGGCACCGAGAGCCAGGACTGGGCCGAAATGCTCCAGCGCATGTACAGCCGCTGGGCCGAAAAGCGCGGGTTCAAGGTCGAACTCGTCGAATATCAGGCGGGCGAACAGGCCGGCATCAAATCGGCGACGATGCTGGTCAAGGGCGAGAATGCCTATGGCTATTCGAAGACCGAAAGCGGCGTCCACCGCCTCGTCCGCATCTCGCCCTACGACAGCTCGGCGCGGCGCCACACCAGCTTCTCGTCGGTGTGGGTCTATCCGGTGATCGACGACAATATCGACATCGAGATCAACGAGGGCGACCTCAAGATCGACACCTATCGCGCTTCGGGTGCGGGCGGCCAGCACGTCAACACCACCGACTCTGCGGTGCGCATCACCCACATCCCGACCGGCATCGTCGTCGCGTCACAGAACGACCGTTCGCAGCACAAGAACCGCGCGACCGCGATGGGCATGCTCAAGGCGCGCATGTACGAGGCGGAACTGCAGAAGCGCGAAGCCGCGGCGTCGGGCGAATATCAGGCGAAGACCGAAATCGGCTGGGGCCACCAGATCCGTTCCTACGTCCTCCAGCCCTATCAGCTGGTGAAGGACCTGCGCACCGGCGTCACATCGACCGCGCCCGGCGACGTGCTCGACGGCGCGCTCGACCCGTTCATGGCCGCCGCCCTGTCACAGAAGGTGACCGGCGAAAAGGTCGAGGTCGAGGATATCGATTGATGATCCGTGGCGCCGCCCTGCTCGCCGCGCTGGTGGTGCTGCCGCTGCTCGGCAGCTGCGACGCGCCGTGGGAGGGCGATAGCGACCGCACCGAGACTGCCCGCGACTTCCCGCCCGCCGACCGTCCGGTCGCGCCGACCGTCTCGACCAAATGGTCGACCGAAGAGGCACGCGACCGGCTCAACGAGGCTGAGGATGTGATGGATTCGGCCGACGTTCGTCCCGGCATGACCGTCGCCGACATCGGCGCCGGCGACGGCTATTACACCGTCCGCCTCGCCCAGCGCGTCGGTGCCGGCGGGCGCGTGCTGGCGCAGGACATCATGCCCGAGGTGATCGAGCGCCTCGCCGATCGTATCGCGCGCGAACGGCTCGAAAATGTCTCGATCAAGCTCGGCGCGGTCGACGATCCGCGCCTCCCCGCCGCCAGCTTCGACCGGGTCTTCATGGTCCATATGTATCACGAGATCGGCGAGCCCTACGCCTTTCTGTGGCGGCTGCGCCCGGCGCTGCGTGCGGGCGGACAGGTACTCGTCGTCGATGGCGACCGCCCGATCGCCGACCATGGCACGCCGTTCCGCCTGCTCGTCTGCGAATTCGAGGCGGTGGGTTACAAGCTGCTGTCCTACGACGACAAGCAGCATGCAGGCGGCTATCTCGCCCGCTTCGTTCCCGACGGCAAGCGGCCGGCGCCCGAAGATATCAAGGTGTGCGAGAATCCGTGACGACGATCAATATGCCACCAACCGGTCGCCCGCCCCTACCTCGCGCAGAAAGCTGACCAACCCCGCCGCCTTAGCCTGCGGCACCATCTCCTCCGCTGTCAGTCCGACCAGCGCCATCCCCGACTGGCAAACGAACAACTCGACCTCCATCGCCGCTGCTTCCTCGATCATCGGCGCGAGACCTGGCATCCCGGCCGCCTCCCGCGGGGCGTCGTCCGTGGTCGACACGCGTTCGCGGAGCAAGGTGACCGCTTCGCCCTGCAGGAAAATCCGGGTCGGCGATCCCAGCGCCGTCGCGGCCATTGCGGTTTCGAGCGCGGCATAGAACCGCTGCCTGTCGGCTCCCGCTACGATGATGCTCAGCCCTGACATGTCGGACACCCCGGATCCTTCGCGACGCCGACCTCGCGCCAGCGCCGGTCGAGCATGTCGAGTATGGCCAGCCGCCCGGCCAGGCTCGCCCCCCAGCTGGTCAGCGCACGCACTGCCTCCAGCGCCGCCATCGTTCCGACCATGCCTGCAAGCGCGCCCATCACCCCGGTCTCGGAGCAATTGATCCCCTCGCGGTCGGGGTCGGCACCGACGAGGCACTGGTAGCAGGGGCTGGTCTCGCGCCACCCCTCGTAAAGCGCGACCTGCCCCTCGAACGCCCCGATCGCGGCGGATAGCAGGGGGGTATGCAGCGCCACCGCTGCGCGATTGACCGCGAGCCGCGTGTCGAAATTGTCGCAGCCATCGAGGATCAGGCTCGCGTCTGCCAACAATGCGCCGGCGTTGCCGCGATCGAGCTTCTCAACCACCGCGAGCGTCTCGATATGCGGGTTGATCCGCCGCGCCGATGCAGCGGCGACCTCGGACTTATGCGCGCCGATGTCGCCATCGGTGAACAAGGGCTGCCGCTGCAAATTCGACAGCTCGATGATATCATGATCGATGATCGTCAGCCTGCCAACTCCCGCTGCCGCCAGATAGGTGATCGCCGGACACCCGATCCCGCCCGCGCCGATAACCGCGACATGGCTGGTTTTCAGCTTGGCCTGCCCCGCGCCGCCGAACTGCGGCAGGATGATCTGGCGGGCATAGCGGTCGAGTTCGGTGTCGGAGAGCAATTACTCCCCCGGCCGCCGCAGCTTGATCCCCGACAGCGATCCGACGTTGTCGGGGATGCTGTCGTCGATCGGTTCGTCTTCGGCGTCGCTGTCACTCGTCACCCCAGTCGATCCGAACCCGCCCGCGCCGCGCGCGGTATCATCCAGTGCTTCGACCTCTGTAAAGCTCGCCCGCTGGACCGGCGCGGGCACCAGCTGCGCGATGCGGTCGCCGCGCCTGATCTCGAACGGCTCGTCGCCAAGGTTGGCGAGGATCACCTTCACCTCGCCGCGATAATCGCTGTCGATCGTCCCCGGGGTGTTGAGGCAGGTGATGCCATGCTTCAGCGCCAGGCCCGACCGCGGCCGCACCTGCACCTCGTAGCCCTGCGGGATCGCCATCGCGAAGCCCGTCGCGACCGCGTGGCGCGTGCCGGGGCGGATCGTCAGCGATTCGGCTGCGACGACGTCCATGCCCGCCGCACCGTCGGACGCATAAGCGGGCAGGGGCAGGCCGCCGCCATTGGGCAGGCGCTGGACCCGGATTTCAATCGGGCTGGAGGGGGACACGCGCATTGAGCTCATCGGCGATCTTTTCCATCAATTTGCGGGCGACGGCCGCCTTGGGCAGCCGGTGCCAACTTTCTACGCCGTCTTTGCTAACGATATGCACCCGATTCGTCTCGCCTCCCATCGGGTCGGCGGAGACATCGTTGGCGACGATCCAGTCGCAACCTTTCTTCGCCAGTTTCGCCTCGGCATGCGCGAGCACGTCATTGGTCTCGGCGGCAAAGCCGATCAGCAAAGGCGGGCGCAGCGGACTCTTCCCGACGCCCGCCAATATGTCCGGATTCTCTGCGAGGGCTAGAGGCGGCACCGCGCCGCTGCCATCCTTCTTGATCTTCTGTGCCGACGTGTCGGCGGCGCGCCAGTCGGCGACTGCGGCGACCATGATCGCGGCATCGACCGGCAGTCCGTCCTGCACCTCGACCGCCATCTCACGCGCGGTCTCGACATCGACGCGGATCACCCCGGGCGGGGTCGGTAGTTCGACCGGTCCGGCGACCAGCAACACGTCGGCGCCGGCGTCGGCGGCGGCGGCGGCGATCGCAAAACCCTGCTTCCCGCTCGACCGGTTGGCGATATAGCGGACGGGATCGATCGGTTCGTGCGTCGGCCCGGCGGTGATCAGGATGCGGCGCCCGTGGAGCGGGCGGTGATTGGCGGGCGCGAAATCGGGTTGGCCGGTGAGCGAGGCCACCGCAGGCGCATTGGCTAGCGCGGTCTCGATCGCTGCAAAGATCGCCGACGGTT
>Ga0247824_10001438_pt1 | contig 13003 bp, 17 predicted proteins | sample 13C_PalmiticAcid_FD_194412 | JGI IMG/M metagenome (GOLD analysis project Ga0247824, IMG submission 194412) | Soil microbial communities from agricultural site in Penn Yan, New York, United States - 13C_PalmiticAcid_Day48 | ecosystem: Environmental > Terrestrial > Soil > Agricultural land...
CACCACCCTCTTCCCCGCGGACACCCCGCCATGCCTCCTCCCTCCCCTCTTCACCACCTCAGGCTCCCCGTCCCCGCCAGTTGCATCGTCAATGATACTTTCGTCCCCCTCCGAGAGCGCGGCAGACGGGATGCTTCCCCCTCGCAACCGCGTCACCGCCCTCGCCCATGCCGGATTCTCATACATCTTCTCCGGCAGCTCAGGCACTGGTCCTTGCTCGCGCTGCCGCCGCAGGCTCTGTGCCGCGCGGCCAAAATTGGCCTTTTTCCGCCCCCGGGCCTGGATCTCGGCCTGCTTTGCGGTGTGCCAGGCTTGGGAGTGGGGTTGCGGCCAGTGGATGCGCGGGTCGATTGGGAGGTAGAGGGGTTCGTCTTTTGGTTCTTTAGCTTCGTTTGGTGGAGTTGGTTGTGGTGGTAGTGGTGCCGGGGGGTTGATGGCGGATTGGGTGGCTATGTCCACGTCTGGAGGGGGCGATGACGCGCCGTCTTGGGCGTAGATGAGGGCGTCGAAGCGGGCGGTGTCGATTTGCTTTGGCGGTGGGAGTTTGACGGGCTGGGTTTTGGTGATTTGGGCGGGTTTGATGGGTAGCTGTGGCCGGGCTTTGGGAGAGGCGATGCCGTTTGCCTGGAACGGCCCGTAGCCGGGTCGCGCATCCGACTTTCTCCTGTCGGGGAGGACCTTCTGGTGCTGGCCATTGGGGAGTTCGGACGGCTTCCGAGTTTGGCTTGACGTCTTGCTCATCCAGTGGTCTTTTATGGGTACGTTGAGCGGCGATTCTGACTCCCAAGACTCCCGCCGTGGGACGTTCCCTGCGACGCCATTCAACGAACTCGCGTGCTCCAAAAGGATCTCCGCAAAGTCTCCTTCTGGGTCCTCAATGAAGCGCAGTTTGGACATCTGCAGGGGGATCCTCCTCACGGCGTGCTTGAGATTCGGCTTTGAGCTCGTCTTGCCCTCCTTCTCTCGCGGCTTCCCAGGTCGCTGGGGCGACTGGTTCACACCATTACCGTGACGGGCAGACTTCGGGATTGCAGGCGCCATTGGCTTGTCAGACTCGGTGGTCGACGGCCTGGATGCCGCTACCCCATTCACCTTGGCCCTTAGAGAATGCCCGGGAGACGACGTCCGTCTCTGTCGCTTCCTCGCAGGCTCCCCGTCAGAGGGACGGCCCGGGCTCGCAGGGGGCGAGTGGACCGAAGGACGGGGCGCCAACGGCTGAGAGGGCGGCGACTTGGTTGACTCGCCACGGGAGGGTGGAGTGCTGTGCTTGGGGGTTGGTTGCTGAGGGATGAACGGGGGCGGGTTGCCAGCAGTTTTGCGTCTCATAAACGGCCGGTCCTTGTCGGTTTCCGGCAACAGCTTCCTCGGATTTGGGATTGAGCCAGATCGCCCCAAGCTGGACGCGCTGGGTGAGACTGGTGGGGGGTGTGTGCCATTGGCTTGGACGGGATTCTGGGCGCGGTCCGGCTTGGAGAAGACCTGCAGATGAGCCGCACACAGGACCTGGCGTTTACCGTCGATCTTGGCCAGGCACCCGGTAACGGGGCAATTAATGATAGAGCTGGCCGCGTCATTGCGCTGGCTGGTATCTGGAGCAGGTCCGATGGCAGCGGATGGAGCCATGCTGGCGCTGCGCGAGTTGCCAAGGCCTGGTGAGCGTGCGGAGCTGGGAGAGGCGGCCCGCGACGACAGCAGCGACGTGTCATGGTAGTGGCGTCGCTTCACTTGGCCCCTCTGGCCAGCAAGACACCGCTTGCAGACCCAGTTGCTGCCGTCCGGAGTCAGCGGATGCGGCTTTCAGAAGAAGGCTTTGGTTCAATATGGGTTGGATGCAAAAGAATTGTTGAGGCAGGAGGTAGGGCAAGGCAATGTGAGGCAAGGTAAGCGCGAGGCCGAGTGAAATTGTATGTTGGGGCCGGGAAAATACCACAGTAGCCTACAAGTGGGGGGTCGCGCATGGATGTGGCGGCCCACAGACTCAATGTAACAGGGGGAGAGCATCGCTGTTTGGGGGGGCCAGCGTTCGAGGGTTGTGGAGACAACAGGAAGGGAAAAGGAAATGAAAAAAAAAACCTACGTCGGGTCCCTCGGACGAGGACGGTGGCATGCGGAATGGTAATTCCTGCTGCAGCAGACACACTCAAATAGCGGCTTGTCGAACGCCTCTCCCTCTCTGCACCGTCGGCAGCGACGCGGCATTGGTCTTTCCGTCCTGGTCAGCCTTGCACTGCGTCCTGTAACCTGTAACCCACAAGACGTGTGTTAGCGCGACTAGTCCACTCCCTCGAGGTGAGGAGACGGCTTTGATTTTCAAAGAAGCTTCAAAAATCAAAGAGAAGGTCGTGTCTCAGGTCTTTTCAGTTTATTGTTTGGTCATCATCCAGCGCAGCTGCAGCGGCTTCGTGGTTCCGGGGCGACACGGGACTAGGTGGGCAAGGCTCGAGTGCGAACACGCTCCTTGCGACCTAGTGTCCGCCACAGCCTTTGGGCCCGGTCTCGTGAAATCAATCAAAACCAGACTCCGAAAAGTGGCAGTGCTGTCGACCAGAGTGGCCAACGTGATTTGATATGTCCAGTCGCCAAACCTCATACCTCTGCTTGTCTCGAGACGGCGCGTGGAGGGCAGAGGCTGGCCGCTGGACGCGCCAAGGCGCGAGGCCGTGTCACTCGGAACCACAATACCAGAAGAGCACATGGCTGTCTGACCTTTTACCAGATTGCTCATCATTGACACGGTGGTTCGAGGCAAGGGAAGAAAAAGAAACGACACAACGGCTTACCTGGCAATCTAGCCCTCAGCTGTCAACGACTCGGCGCAAGTGCACCCGCTGCAACCACCCTTGGCTCGCCGCCCGCGATCAGCAACCTAGCGGGGCCGCTCATGAGAGTCTCAGCTCCAAGCAAAATCGGCGACGGTGGGTCTTTAGAGTGGCCTAGGAAGCCCTCTGTGCCGGTCGTAAGAGAAGGAAAAGCTCAAGCAACGGCCGTGCTACAAGCTTGAGCAGATGGAAATTTGGGACTCGACAGCAGTGAGTGAGGGAAACGTGGGGAAAGGACAAGCTCCCTGCAGATTAAATTCCGTTGCATGAGTGGACCCCTGCCTCTAGCTGTAGTGGTCCGTGCCCCCAAGGCAACTGAGCGTGCCAAGAGCAATTCGCGATAACAGGTTGCGGTTTGCGATAGCCTCCTTTTCCAGGCATCGGCAGCGGCAGCGGCAACAGAACCCTACGGCGACAGCGAGGAACCCCGCCGTTCCGAGCATCTACGCTTGCACAACCCCGGCAGAACCTGCGCATCCCAGCCACGCGCCATGGACTTCCTCAAGTCGGCTGTCGCCTCGGCGATGGCCAAGGGCCCGCCGTTCCCTTACACATTCGGCGACAAGGTCGACCTCGACCCCTCCATCTGGACCCTCTGCAACGGCACACGACGGGTACGTCCCCACCACGCAGCCATGTTGCAGTCCGTGCAAACATTCCCTAGAAGATTGTCTAACGTCTGAACCACAGGAAGACGGCTCGAACTGCAGCATCTTCTCGTTCGACATCTCGGCCAACCGCTCTGCCCTGCCCCTTGCGAGGAACGCCCTGAAGAAGCTGCGGACGCTGCGACACCCCGGCGTCATCAAGGTGTTGGACACGGTCGAGGTACGCCGCCCTACGGCAACCGAGGAGCCCGCCGAGACTGACGTCTTTAAAAAAGTCAGATTCGTACATCTACATCGCGACAGAGCGCGTGGTCCCTCTCCGGTGGCACGTCAAACGAAAGAGCCTAAGCCCCGAGACAACGAAGTGGGGTCTTTACAGCATCGCGGTGCGTCCGAGGAATACAAGGCGGATGTTGCAAGGCCCGACACATACTGACGTGGAGGACAGAGGACAATCAAGTTCATCAATGACGAGGCGTCCTCGGTCCACGGCAGTTTGAAGGTTGCCTCGGTCTACACGACCGAAAGCGGCGAGTGGAAGCTCGGCGGTTTCGAGGTCCTCAGCAACGTCAAGGACGACGAGGCTGTGATTTATGTAGGGCTCGGTTCTCATCGACATTCGCCGTGTCGGCACTGACACATAGCAGACCTATGGCAGCGTCGTCCCAGACTCGGGGCGGTACACACCCCCTGAACTAACAAAGTCGGGCTGGGATGCCCTCAAACGCAGCCCCCACGCCGCCGTTGACGCCTACGAGTTCGGCGCCCTGGTGTTTGAGGTGTTCAACGGCACTTTCAACGGCGGCGACCAGGCTGGGCAAACCAAAAACATCCCTCCCAGCATGCAGTCGAGCTACAAGCGCCTCATGAACGCCAACCCCAAGGCGAGGCTCAGCGTCGCCCATTTTCTTGAACAGGGCCGCCGCAACGGCGCCTTCTTTGATAGCCCACTAATTAAACTCACCGATGGCATTGAGAACCTGGGCGTCAAGACGGAAGAGGAACGGGAGGCATTTCTAGAGTATGTGTTTGATTTTTCCTGGCTCGTACGGAGGCTGGGTGCTGACCGATCCAGCGACTTGGAGCAACTTACAGACGACTTCCCCGAGGACTTCTTCAAGATGAAGATCCTACCCGAGCTGCTAAAATCGGTAGAGTTTGGCGGCGGCGGTCCCAAGGCATTTGGGGTGGTTATGAAGATTACCACAAAGCTGTCAAACGACGACTTTGAGGCCAAAATCACCCCTGTCCTGATCCGGCTGTTTGGGAACCCTGACCGGGCAATCAGAGTGTGTTTGCTAGACAACCTGCCGCTTATGATTGATCGGCTGCCCCAAAGAGTCGTCAATGATAAGATTTTCCCTCAAGTAGTAAGTTCGGGTCGGAGTTGGAGGCGAACGAGCTTGTCGCTAACGCGGTGTAGGTGACGGGGTTCACGGATGTTGCGCCAGTCGTAAGAGAACAGACATTGAAATCGGTCCTTACTTTCGTCCCAAAGCTTTCGGACCGGACCATCAACGGCGAGTTGCTGAGATACCTCGCCAAAACCGCCAACGACGAGCAACCCGGCATCCGCACAAACACCACCATCTGCCTGGGCAAGATTGCCAAGCACCTCGGTTCTTCGTCACGGGCCAAGGTCCTGATCGCGGCCTTCTCACGGTCCCTCCGAGACCCCTTCGTCCACGCCAGGAACGCCTCCCTGATGGCGCTCTCTGTTACATCAGAGTACTTCTCCGACGAAGACTGCGCCATCCGCATCGTGCCCGCCATCTGCCCTTCCCTCATAGACAAGGAAAAGCTCATCCGCGACCAAGCCAGCAAGACCATCGACGTCTACCTGGCCAAGATCAAGAAAGCTGCCGCCAGCATGCCTGACACCGTCCTCCCCGCCGAAGGCACCGCCTCTGCCGCCGGCGGTCCGCGCATGAGCACCCCGCAGCCCGCCGAGTCGGCAGCCGCCTCCTGGGCCGGCTGGGCCATCTCCTCCTTCACCAACAAACTCTCCACCGCGGCAGGCGAGATCCAGTCGACCGCCACCCCAACCAACGGCTCAGCCGCGCCGTCCCCACCACCGTCTAAACCCTCCACGGCCTCGGCATCAACCCTCCACCGCCAGGCCCTCAAGTCCCCGCCGCTATCCTCCTCCTCCACCCCAGCCCTGACAACAGCCGCCTATAAAGACCCATTCTCCTCTTTCCACGACGAGCCAACACCCGATTATGCCGACGCGGCCGACGACGACGCGGCCGACGCGTGGGGCGACATGGATGACATGGTCGAAGACGACAACGACAATGACAACGACAGCGGTGCGGCCAACTTCTTCAAGGCTGCTGACCGACCCACCACCACCACCACAACGACACCAACGACAACCATCCCGAAGAGGGAGAAGACCAAACCCGCAGCTGGGGTAGCAAAGGCGACGCCGTTTGATGACGGGTCAGAGCCGGATTTCGCGGGGTGGCTTGCGGCGCAGGCGGAGAAGAAGAAGGGTGGGGCCGGGAAGGGGCTGCCGAAGGGGTTGGCTAAGTCAGGGACGGGGTCAGGTGGTGGGGCGGCGGTGAAGAAGAGCGCCGCCGTGACGCAGACCAAAGCGAAGGCGGTGCCCGCGAAGAAGATTGATATGAAGGTCAAGGAGAGCGAGGAGGATGACGGGTGGGGTGGGTGGTGAGCGTTGCTTGTGTTTAGTTGTCTGTTGTGTGGGGTTGGTTGGGTTTTTGGTTGGGGGATTGCGGATTGTATAGAGGGGTAATTGGGAAAAAAAAGATGATTGGGGGTACGTATGGAGGACGGGAGGTCGTGTGTGTGTATGGGTTTAGCAAAGGGCATGCGTGCATGGTGTTTGGGTGTGTTGTTCGTCTTGGGTACACGGTAGATATTACGTTGGGTGAATGATGGCATGATACAAAACGCAACATTTGTAACTTCCATGGAGAGTGTGTTGAGAGTGGATTGTGTGTACTCTCATAAATTCATTCGAGGAGTTACCTTCTGTACGTAGATACACAGATACAGAAGTAGAGGGAAATCCATCTTGAACGGAGCCATTAGCTACGCAAAGCATGAAAAAAATGGACATAGCCTCTCATCGGCTCATAAATGGGTGCAGTGCCCTGGGAATCATTTCTTGAGCCTTCTCCCACCACGCAGCGCAGCGCAGCACAAACACCACCCCTGAACCCGAAACCGCTGCAAATCATCAGAGCAAAGGGAACCGGCAGAACACCTGGCTAGATGACGGGCCAGTGCTCCCATCTGGTTCTCTCGGGCGGGAAGTTCTGCGGTGCCGACCGTGCGATCGGCTCGATGTGGGGGTCGGGCCTGTAGTCGAGGTCACTGGCCATCGCGATCCGCGGGGACAGGACGGGGGCTGCTGTCGTCAGGATGCGCGCTGGGACCGGCATCCCGGAGAGCCTGGGCATCATGAGCATGTTTGTCTGCTGTACTGCCATTCTCGAGCTCTCAGGCTGGCCGGATGCCCCCGGGGCGTTATCGGCTTGGGGGATGCGCTGCTGGTGCTCGTGGTGCTGGCGGTGTGGTCCCTGCTGGTGCTGCTGGTGCTGCCGGCGCTGCTGTTCTAGCCGGTACCGATCATACTCGAGCCGCTGCTGGGGGGACATGCAGGACCGGATGTACTGCTCGCGCCGCTCGGCCTCGGTCATTTCGGTCGCTGTCATCTCGGCTTCGACATCATCCTCGGACGGGTCCTAGCGAGTCTCGGAGTAGTCGTTGAGCGCCACGCAGACGGCGCCGCGGTGGTGGCCGTTGTACTGGCGGATGATCTGCTGCGTGTGCAGCTCCCACAGGCGCGCGTAGTGGTCGCTGCAGGCGGTCACGAGGTAGGCGCTGTCGGCGCTGAAGGCGCAGTCCCAGACCCAGCGCTGGTGGCCGGTCAGGGTGGCCTCGAGCGGGAAGGCCCGGGGCTCAGCGTTGGGGCCGGCAGGCTCCATCTCCTTGACCTCCCAGATCTTGGCGGTGTGGTCGGCGCTGCAGGTGGCCAGCTTCTTCACGTCCGGAGAGAGCAGGATCCGGGTGATGTACTCCTTGTGCGCGGAGAAGTGGGTCATGGGCACCAGCTGGGTCCGCTCGAAGGCTTGGACGAGCTGCCAGACGAAGACATTGCCCTGTGGCAGTTAGTTTTGCAACCGGCAAGGAGTCAGCCAGGGAAAAAAAAGCACTAACCGCATTGTTCGCCGCACAGAGAAGAGTACCATTAGTTGCAACGGTCACACTGGACACAGAGACCTCTTCCTCTGGGATGAGCTGGTGGGCGCAGGTGTTCTCGGCCAGGTCCCAAAGACGAATGCTCCCGCCGCGGTCGCAGCTGATGATCTCGCCCTGGTTCGGGTGGATCACGACATCATTGACCGGCGAGCCGTGGTTGTAGCTCCTCCGGATGGCGCCACTGCGCGTGTCCCATATCTTGACAGTGCCATCCTCGGAGCTCGTCACCATCCATTTGCCGTCACAGTGGAATGCTATGCCAGTGACATTGCCGGTATGGCCCTCGAAAACCGAGGTCGGAGCGGGATTCGTGGAGCGGATGTCGAACAGCTTGACCGTGTGATGGCCGGCAGCGGCGAGAAAGCGCTTGTCGGGGGAGATGCAGAGTCGGTTGACCTGCGAATCGGGGTGCTGGATGGTCCGCGAGCAGATCCCAGAGAGAGCCTCCCAGAATCTGAGACTCGTTGCGTTAGCACGATGGTGATGATAACGAGTGGGTGTTCAATGTTGGGCGCGTACCTGATTGTGTGGTCGTAACCGGCCGTGCAGAGAATGACCGACATTTTGGCGGCAACTACCGGCCCATCAGGCAGCGTCAACACGGAATGGTAGAGTTGAAGGCGTTTTGCTGAAGCAGCAGCTCTGGCCCGAGAAGCTGGTCCCTGGTTGATAACCCGACTGTTCGCGGCACCAGGGCGGTTCCGCCTCAGGCTGAGTGGGTTCTTTGGCCTGCATCTTTTGTGGGCCTGAGACCCCGCCTTTCGAGCAAGGGGCTTGGCAGTTCTACCACCTCAGACCTTCAACCTTCTCATCCTTGTTCCCAAAACATAATTCGGATAGCGAAAGCTTCCATTTGGATTGAAATCGCTGTGGACAGGCATTTTTCAATTGCCACTAGGGAAACTCTGTTTTTGGTTGCTTTTTGTTTCTGAATCCATCCTCTTTTCCATGTGACCGACTTGTTCCTTTTTCCATTTTGTCTTTGCCCGTTCGAGCAGGGCGCTCGAGTCACTGAAGAAACCCTGGCCCAAGTTTCCTAGATTCAGACACCGACCAGTCTACGGCATCTCAACCAAGCAGTCTTCCAGTGAGGAACAACACAGTGCAGCATCCCCTTCGGCCAGGAGTTTCCGCAATGGCCAGGTCGCATCTGCTGTGGAAGCTGAGCCGAGCACAGCTCTCACTTCTCATATTTTCCTCACATTGCCCTCACATTGCCCTCACATTGCGGGCGCACCTTGAGAAGCAGTGGCGTCCACTCGGCATTGGCGCAGGAGCCCCCCTGTGGCTTTGCTGACGCTGTGTTTCCCTCATCCGAACGCCGCCATCATTACACCCTTGCAGCAAGGAATTCGACAGTCTCGATTCCATACATCCGGATCGATGGCGGCAACGCCAGACACGAGGTTTCGAAGACAAACGCTGCACGTCGAGCCGGGATCGTCGCTGCTGCTGCAAGATCGAGGATGCGCGATCGAGCGTTGTGGAAGCTCAGTGAGCCACAATAACGTGGCCTTCCGACATCTTGGATTGTTGTTTCACCTGCACATCAAATCTGATCATTTCGTCATGGCGACGGGCCGGGTCTCCCGTACTTCAGATATGAGCCCCAGCCATAGTCTGTGACTGATTCGCACAACTGCTGTCTTGAACTTAAAGCCTGAGGGGCTTCGCCCATCTCTTGCTTACTATGACGAGCCCGGCAGTGCCCAGTGGCGCTTTCGCGCGCCTCATAACGCTCCGGGTTTTCAGAGTGACTCCTCTAAGAACCCCGGGAGGTTGTAGGAGAGAAATACGAGGCTTCCGACCAAGACTTGGGCACAGCGAGGGGGCGGGTATGTTGTCATATTCTCAAGAGAAAATGTCGTTACAATCGTGATGCTAATCAATACGCCGATGATAGAACCCAAACCATGGCCAGAGTGTACCCCAACGCTTGAGTGTGATGCAATACAGTGAAACCCCATGGGTTTGGATCAAGTGACCGGCCCCTCCGTCAGGGAGTACAAAACGCTTGATGATTCGACCGGCAAGGAAATAGGAGGAAACTAAGAAGGAAAGTCGTCCACAGCCGTCAAGCTGACCTGAGACTTCCTGCCCCTCAAGACCTACGCACAACAGCTCGATCCAAAATACCTCACGGCTGAACTCGAGCGATCCATGGCCCTTACGCCGACAAGACTGACGCATGGCCTTTCGAGGAGCCGCCACCCTTGGAAGACTTCTTGCGGCCATAGGATGAGCCGTCTTGCGGAGCGGCAGACAGGGCCGCTTGCATTCCCAACGACTTTTGGTGTGGGCAAGGGTACCAGACGAGGCCTGTGGCACCGCAGTAACCGCAGTTTCTAGATGCTGTCAGCATTGAAGAGCAGGAGACGAGGAACATCGCCATACATTCTCATGCTTCCTTCACACGAGCCACAGGTGATTGGCTGGTACAGCTGTCCGTCGCCAGACGGGATACATCCGCAAGCCTCGGGGTCCATGGCTGTGTGAGGTATTGGCAGGAATGGAGGAGACAGCTGGTGCTTGCGATGTGTTTCAAAGACCTAGAGGAGGTCTTGGGGAGAATGTAGTTGATGGGTCGTAGATCGTAGTCAGCGGTGGCACTGGGCATTCACATCGGAGACTCAACGCAACGGGGGCAAGCCGGCCTTTTATAAACAAGGGGTCTCCGCCATGGAAGGTCCACTTGTTGGTGTTCTACCTCAAGCATCGACTTACCGCGAGCCGCAATCAGTCTCTACCTCTGCCCCGTCCCCGGACCATCGGTCTTCCGCAAGCCAATAATGACACCCAAGACCGCGAGAAAGAGGATCTGCTGATCAGATCATGGTTCTATGCCAAGAATGGCGATACTATCCTGATGTCCGAGTAACTCTGGGGGTGTGAAGACGGCACAACGTTGACCGAGACGGCCTGGTGAGACATTCAGGGACAATGACGATCATCTTCGCCAACGGACTCGACCAAAAGGAGTTAACAGGGGCCCGGTACATCAAGTTCCCTTGCCCAGAAAGGCATCTGCATCTGTCGGTCGCCTTGTCTCTGCTCCTCCACACCTTGGGATTGATGGGTAAGAGCTGGGAAATCCATGACAACTCCTAGGTTGCCGAAGCAGAGATCATGCGTATCTCCTGCAGCTACCCGCGGCCCCAGTCTCGAGAGGGCCATCCTCATAGGGCGCCACGTTCTCGGCCACCGCCAGCGAACATCTCCCGCCCTTCGACTAAGCAAGAATTCCACCTGCAGCTAGCCGCGACTCCCTCAGGCGAGAGAGGACACTGACAAGGCCCGAGACATGGGCGCCCAAGGCCGTGTCGGGTCTCATCGAGGACGCACCGTAGCATCTTCTTTCTCTTCCCCGCCCTTGCGGACACGCTTAGCACACAGTAAAGTTGACCATGAGTTTAGACTGTCCGCGTTGCTCTTCGAGACCATGGCGGTCACAACTCGGGCCCAGATGCTTCTTACACATGCAGAAGCCCGAGTCTGGTCCCAGCGCGCCGGGTTCAGCTGTTTCAGTGGCCACACGTCGCTTACAGGTGCATTTCATTGTACGGAAAGCCCTACCACTCATGCATGGTCTACGAACATGACAATCAGCCTAAAGGACGTCTCGCTTCGCTGGACATGCTCGACGGAACGAGGTGGGTAGCACATGCTGACCCAGAAGTTCCGAAGCTCGCGACCTTGTCCGAGGACACTTCCGCCGTGATTCCACGGGCAGCTTCCGCAGCGTTCGACTTCCTGCCGGGAAAGCAACTGCCGACGGCACCTCAGTCACCGGTGCTTACCAGCGTCAACAGATGGTGCTTGGGCTGGGACCGGTGCGACCACGACGAGCACGTCATGAGGAGCATCCCTTATTCGTTCTCGACTCCGGCCGACGAGACCAGCATCGCCCGAGACGTGATATCGACTCATGGTCTACATGGCAATGTTGTCATGTGCCCATCAGCCCCGGAATCGCATCGGCAGCAAGCGGATCTGGGGTAGCGACCTAGAAACCACGGCGCCGAAGTCGCCGAGGAGGACTACCCGCTGTAGCCAGGCTACCGTTTCTACACACAGTGCCATGGCAGCTCTTGGCACCTCACGGATCACGCATCGTTCCATATCCAGCGGTGGAATCGCCGAACTATTCGTGGTAACTTCCTGATGCCGATCGGCCTGCACTCCATGGAGCGGTAGCTAAAGACCCAAAGAACTGGGCGTGAGCCATCCCACGGAGCACTGTGGTGTGTGGACGGCCGTCACACCGGTCCGTCCCCAGAAAGACTCGATGAGAAAGTTACCAACGGAAATCTGGAAGCGGACTGGACGAGAAGCGAATGTGGCTTGGCTTGAACTGCAGCGGCAGCCACTCTACCAGTCCCAGAAGCACACCCACGCACCCACAGCGTGGCTGCACCGGTCTACACAGTACGACACCGTCACCGTCACCGCCTTCCAGAGAGGCGGCAGCACGAGCGGGATTTGCGTCATTCTTATCATGATAGTACTTCACAATGAAGATCTCGGCTCCCAACTCGCCCCCTTTCCCTTCCCGCCCCAGCCGGACGACATCTCCGGCCCAGGGTGGCCAGCGGGCAACGCAGATCATGCACGCCCAACACGTGCCTCCGTGTCCGCATATTCTGACCTGTCACTTCTATCTTGGGCACCATCACCTTGACGTGCATACTGTACGTATCTCGCCCATCCCCACACTCGGCACGGCAACAACTCGAATCTCTACCCTGCAATTGGAAGAGATGGTCTAGGAGATGTCTCCGGTGCCCATTTGTGAGAAGCCGAATACGCTTGGGAGGAGGATAAACACGGCTATCACAGGTTGTTGGAACGAACCAAGCCGTGAGATTACCAGACGATCGAGGGACGCACAGATTCACCGGTCCGCATCTCCCGGGGCACCTTCCCCTTACGATCCCACCTTGCGAAGGTGGGATCGCGCTGGGGAGAGACACCATGCCACACCTGGAGTAAGGCGGAGAGACAGAAGACACCTAGTACCTGTACAACCAGCAAACTGGTGCCCTTCCCTTGAATCGACGCGGGACTGTTGTTCTCGGACCCCTATACTTGCGCAAGCCATGACCGCCCTGGAGATATCTGATCAATCCCCACGTTCATGCCCAACGCCGCACCCGGCCACATATGGAACGACCCCGTCGATTATCGGGTTCTCTACCCTAGCGCTCATCTGGCATTGGCACCTCGGGCGATCTCGCAACAAGATGGGGCAAAGCTCCAGACAGACGGGCGTCCTGCCGAAGTAGCCGTCCATCTTTGTATCCCCCAAAACCATTCGACGCAAGGCCCTCGGACTGCCACTCCCATGCC
>Ga0247824_10001439_pt1 | contig 13002 bp, 23 predicted proteins | sample 13C_PalmiticAcid_FD_194412 | JGI IMG/M metagenome (GOLD analysis project Ga0247824, IMG submission 194412) | Soil microbial communities from agricultural site in Penn Yan, New York, United States - 13C_PalmiticAcid_Day48 | ecosystem: Environmental > Terrestrial > Soil > Agricultural land...
GCTAATACAACAAATCAATGCACACGCGTCCGCCCTGAAGAGGATGCATGAAATGAAACGATGCCTCATCCCCCCTTTCATTCCCGCGTCTCTTGAACAAACAAAGACTTGCTATCCCCTTTCTAATAAAAGCTGTGAACCCTGACAGGATGGTCCGCGCTTTTTTTTTTTTTTACCACATGAAGAGGCGGGAGTCATTTTCACAAAGCTACCCAGTGTACCGGTGCTAACTAAACAGGCGCTTCCTTTTTTTCCCAGGTCAATTCGGTATCACACTCATGTGCCTCGTTCTTTTTTTTTTTTGTTGTATCGGACATGGTGCCAACGAGTTGCATCTCCATCACGATGATCATAACTAATAACTACTTTAGCATGGAGCAATTCTTCACCTCTATTACGAAAGACGATCTCTGAATGTGTCAGAGCACCATTGGAGCCGTGACCGGTGTCTTTTCCTTTGATATCGCTTGTGGACGAAGGAGAAACTGGCGGTGGTGTCCTTGGACTGACAAGGCTGTCGGATGTAGTCAAAGCTGAACCAAGAGTGGGCGCTAGGGAGGGTATTGACAGAGGCGTTGGTGCAGCTGTGTTCAATTCTGTTTTAGCACCATTGATATCGATGGACGAGGCCTCCTGCGGCAGCCAAGCCGAAGGAAGAGAGGACGAAGACGAAGGCGGTGGCGTTGGCTGCTGCAACCCCGGCTCAAGAGCGGCTGTAGTGACAGCAGTATCAACGACAGTCACGAGCGTCTCTGGGTGTTCACTCGTGCTTTCTGAAGGATGGGGTGGTGTGGTCATATAGGGCACGAGAGGAGCAGAAGAGTGCTTGGTCTCGGTAATACTCTGAGCCATTCTTTTTAGGTGCAGTGTGTGTGTGTGTGTGTGTGTGTGTGTAAAAATAAGGGGTCTATGCTGAGAATGATACGATATGATATGATATGATATGATATGATATGATATATGGTATCGGGTGAGAGATCCTACAGCTGCTGCGCTGAAGGTGGTGGGTGGGAAACAGACCTGCGAACGGATGAAAGAGCAAAGAGCAAGGAGCAAAAGAGAACAAGAGGGAGAGAAGGAAGGAAAGCGAGAAGGTAGTTCGACAGACAAGCAAAAGATCAACAGACAGCGGTGCAGAGAGGGAATAGATGATTACGATGAGGAGGAAGAAGAGGAGTGTGGGTATGAGAAAACAATTCGCTTTTTTTTTCATGTCATTGGTCCCGTGATTCGCTTTGGCTCTCCTGCTCTTGTGGACCAGGCTGCTGTGCATTCAACACGCTCCTCGTGCTCTTGATCTTGGTTTGGGGCTTCTTAGAGCTGGCGGTGGTGCTGGTGCTAGCAATGCTACTGGCACTTGATTTGGATGTCACCACCTTCTTCTTGCGCCGCACCCGTACCACTTCCACTTCAAACCCTCCTATCAATGTGTCGTCCAGGGCTGTTGATACTTGGGGAAATAAATCCACCCGCTCTCCTTGTTCTGACACCATTTCCGATTCCACACCAATCAAAGCTCCAGCACCAGACCTGGATGTCGGTGGTGTGATCGCCTCTTCGCTGGAGGCTTTCCCAGAGAGCAGTGGTGATATTCCCGGAGAAAGTGATGGTGGCGGTGTTCCTGCCCTGCTTGATGATCGCATGGCCGAGACAACGGGAAACGCAGGCTTTGCAGGCAGTGGGAAAGGAAGACCGATCGATGCTGGTGCTGACGCTGATGGCTGGGTCTGTGGAGACAACTGAGAAGAGGCTGCACTTGTATCTGATACTGATGCCATTGTAGGTCCCTGTGTCGACGTTATACGGGTAGGGGTTCTTGGGCGATCTTGAGCCTGACTGTTCAGTGTCGAGGGTAGAACTGAAGCTGAGGACTGCCGTGATACCTGCGGTCGCGGTAAAGTCGATGGAGCTGCCTGCACTGCTGCAACGGCCTGATCGTATGCCTGTTCCTTAACTCTGGTCGCCTGTGCTTTCACTGCCTGCTTTTCTCGTGCAGTTGCCACTTGGTTTGCCCGGCGCTTAAGTTTTCTGGATAGTGCTGTCACCGTTGCAATTGTGTTTCTCATGGCGGTTACTTTGGCGACATAGTGTGGCAACCTCGCGAACTATTTGCCAAGGCATGTGTTGGTTAGAATGCCAGATCCAATCTCTCATGGCGAAATTGAAAGCAACATCAGGATGCATCCCCGTTCAGGCCAGAACTTTGGTGGCGATCTTACGGTGTCATGGACCTTGTCCAGCTCTGTCTGTGTCATGTCTAGTTCTGTCGAAAGCGCCGAAATGTTGCCCTGAAGAAGCACTTGGCCCTGCCTGCAAAAAAAAACGAAAAGTAGGGAACAAGATATTCGTTCAACGGTCCTTCCCGTGGCAAATGAACTCTAGCCGGTGCGATGTTGAAACTCCTTGAGCATCAACTTACGCTAGATCCTTCAGCTGGTTCTCGATCGTGATGATGAGTGGCCCCAACCTCTCCAGCAATGCCTGGCTCAACTGTTGTTCCGCTGACTCGCTCATTCAAGTTGTGCTGATCCTTGTCGTGGCGTGAGTTGGTTGATTAAAAAAAAGGAGGGAAGAAAAAAATCTCATCCCACGCTCTCTCGCCTTCGCTCTCTATCCAACACCAACATCCTTTTTTGTCTTGTAGATTTGACTCTTTATTCCCCGAAGCGTCTATGTGCACCGTCTCGCCTTGAGATGGCATCCCTCTCGAACAATGGAGGTCTCGCTCGGATGTGGATGTGGCTTCTTTAGCGCTTGAGTCTCTTGGCCTCTTCTGGGTAATTGCTTGCAAACACGAGCTGTGAGCTAGCAGCCTCGCGGAAGCTAATGGCGCTTGTCAGCTCCATCTCTGTCCTGGCCAATGAGACTGATTTGTCAAAGTAGTAGACAGCCTGATCAACATTGCCCTGTTGCAATGAAAGCTGTCCAAGGGTGGCAATTGCGACGTCGCATTCGGGATCCGCTATTCACCGTCCAAGTTGACACACCGAATCCAACTGTTAGAGAATCTATCATAAACGAGAATACGAGACCTGCCCCATTGGTGATAAGCAAGCAACATACCATCAAGAGACTGGAGACACAATCGCTCCGCGCCAAGAGGATCCTGCTTCCATTGGAACAACAAGAGAGCCTTGTTGATATAAGGCAAGGGGTTTGAAGGCTTCAGTTTGATGGCCTTGTCGAAGCGCTCAATGGCCTCATCAAACTGCTGTTGATCCAACAGTAACTCTCCGTAGTAGTTGTTGACATCGCCCGACTCTGGGAAGTCCCTAAGCGCCTTCTTAAACCCTTTCATGGCATCTGAAAGGTTTCCGAGCTTGTATTGCGCAACATTGTATTGAATGTGAGAGAACACAAACTTGGGCTCCAGATCGATTGACTTGATATAGTCCTCAGAAGCCTTCTGGTAATCCCCAGTGATAAAGTGAACTTGGCCCCTATGTGTGATATCCAAACCGATCCGGTCAGTGTTAGCGAAGAATGACTGGTTCGTCCCCGTCGATCTTCAATGATACGCAACGAACAACGTTCCATGATCCATACCGATGATAGTAAATGTTGGGATCTTCAGCATCAATCGAAAGAGCAGTATCAAACTCAGCAAAGGTCTTTGCCAGGTTCTCCTGCTCCATGTAGATGCTACCGCGCTTGATGTAGGTCTGGACATAGTTTGGATCCAACTCGATGGCCTTGTCAAAGTCGACAAGAGCCTTCTGGCTATTTCCCATCAAGAATGTGAATGTTCCACGCATGTTGAGGGCTTTGGCCATGTGCGTGGTGTTGAGCTCGATCGCCTTTTCGTATGCCTCCATCGCCTGTTGATATTCTTTCTTTCCAAGGTAGTACTGTGCCAGCTCAAATTGACCATCGCCAGTTTCCACACCCTCTGGCTTTGTCTCAGGAACCTCAGTCTTCCTGAAAGAATCCAAGTACGCAGACATGAATGTCTTTGAGGGGAGACGATCCACACGCTCTGCCAAAATCTCCTGAGCCTTGATACTCGCGATCTTCTTCAAGTTGCGCTCCATAGACTGAGCATAGCCTTCGTTCTTGAATTCATCCAAAACGCACATAGCCGTAAAGTCATGCAGCGCCTCCAGATATTTGCTGGTGTTCTCATATGCTTGGGCGCGTCGTCCGAGTGCCTATATCGTCACCAGTCCAATAATGACTGGTCAATAACTCCGTCTTCCAAGGCTCACAAAACACGCGGAGGTGCTTCACCCATCGAGTCGGTGGCCCCACCGTGCCTCTGCTCTTACCTTGATATAGGTAGGATTCAGTTTCAAGGCCAAGGTCGTGTCTTCGATGACCTTGTCGTATTTTTCGATAAGGAAGTAACAGGCTGCGCGGTTACTATAGTATACTGGATCGGGGCTAAAAGCGATCGCTTGAGAATAAAGGCGAATAGCTTCATTCCACTTCTTGGCAGAGTACATGCTATTGCCGCGAGTCTTCAGAACGTTGGCATTTTCACGGCGTTGCTACAGGAGGAGGGGGGAGCAGAGAAAGAGGCACGCAAGTTAAGCCTCATTCTTCCGTGATGAATTCGAATACCAACATCTTGGATATCAGGCAATGTGATCTTGTTGTTACCTGCTGAGAGAGCTTCGTGATTGTCTCAGGGCTCATAGTCTCCAGATTCTCGTCCGACGCCACGGAGCCCTTGGCTTTATCGGAATCCTCGGCTGCGATGAAAGAACAATCGGATCGGTGTCAGGGCATATCTTTCATCTATCGTTACCAAGAGAAAGAGGCAGGTATTGACAGGGGAGCGAGACTCCTTGGAATCGTACCATTCTCATCAGCCGTAGAGGTCTTGGTCGATTTTTTCTTGGACTTTTTCTTCTTGTTCTTGGACTTTGTAGACTTTGGCTCGTCGGCGTCGGGTGTGGACGAGGAGCGGGTAAAGTAGTAAAGACTGGCACCTGCAAGCAAGGAGACAGAGACGACGGCAGCGTAGAACTTCCAGTCCTTGTCCCGAACGAACCTTTGAAGAGCACTCGACCCGCTTGAGGCGGGTACGGGTGCAGGCACCTTGGCAGGGAGAGTATGTGCAGACATGAAGGTGGCGTGCCGAGGTGAGGAGCGAAAGGGGAAAAAGGACGGAGGAGGAAAGGAGTGCAGGGAGATCTCGATCTTGAATCTGATCGCAAGCCCACGAAAAAAAAACGTGGTTCGTCCCGGGTATCTCGATCAGCCGGTGTGGCGCGGAGCAACGTCACATGGTGGTGCTTTTGTCCCGATCTCTCTCACTCTCATCGTGCCGACTCTCCACTCCTCCACTCAAGCGTTGCCCCTTCGCCATGTTCGCAAGACGTTTGTTCAGCACAGTTGCCAAGAAGGTACAGCCACCCGCCCATTAGGACAGCACCCGTCCTAAGAGGCACCGTGAGGGGAACACAGGAGACAGCAGACGGATCTCGGAGATCTTTTCCGAGTTCTACGACACAGCCTTCACACAAACCTCGCTCAGCATGAACAAAGAGTCGGTCAGGATAACGAGAGCTTAACCGTTGTTCGCGCCGTCAATGGCTCTCTGTTGTTTCTACTTAGACCACCGGCATCTATGGCTTGCCCGTCCACCCTGATCCTCGCCCTCACCTTATCACCGTCTATAATGATACCCTCAAGACCCTGGAAAAGTTTCCTACCCATGCTGTTTACCGCCAGGCTACCGCTGCCTTGACAAATCACCGCCTGAGTGTCGTTCAGGGCACAGAGGACATTAGCAAAATTGAAGAGACCCTGGATGCCGGTCAGATCGAAGAAGTTGTGGTGCAGGCCATTGACGAACTCAAGCTGGCAAACAAGATGTTGGACTGGAAGGCGTAAGTCCAGCTATTTGATTCCCTATTTGTCGATACCCGTTCACGCGATGGCCATATGTATTGATCCTGTCCAACTTTTTATGATTCATAGCTGGGAGGCACTGGAGACCCCCGCGCCTAAAGACCAATGGGTGTACAAGTACAACGAGCATAATTAAACAGCCCGTTAGACCAGGAACCTTTGGTAGAAACACATGCAATCGCATCAATACAGGCCTACGATTGTTATCGCATCATGGGACACTGAAGATGGATTTTACAGAGTGATCAGGAAACCTTCAAGGAAAGCAGCAACATGTATCATCATTTCTTTCCTTCATTCTTCCTTTCTACGAGCTCATAAACCTCGGGATCGCCACTGCGTTCCTGACGTCAGACCATAACGAGCATTAGAAGTTGCTGCTGTTATCTGAGTGTCATGATACCGAGAGCTCGAGAGACCTTGTTCATGTTCGATCATATGTTCAAAAGCAGGATCTTTAGCAAGGACGTTACTGCTGCCGCTGGCGGTGTGCACAATGTACAAAAACACTATGCTGATAATACCACTTATCAAGAAAATCACATCGAACCTTGTGATGCAAGCGCATTAGTTCATCGAGAATCTCTACCCGACGGGAAGCGTAGGTGTTGAACAGCGAAGTAATTGAACATACCAGCGATTATAAAAATCAAACTCCAATGCACCTAAAGAATCTGATATGATAGATCTGCAATGTAGTTTGGATAGTTTTCATTAGCAACGGGTGTGCTACGCTCGCTTGTTTTCGAAACTTTTGGCATAATGTACTTGAGATCGTACCTGAATTCCAAGGGCAGGTTCTGCCTCATTGTAAGAACAGAACTCAAAAAATAGAGACCCATAATATGTGCCAAGAAGAGGATGATGTTGCTTGAAGAAACGTGACGTGAGAAAGCCTTGAAGAACTTGGATAGTTCATTGAGCAGTCCTCGGATCGAGAGAACAATCATAAGGCCGACAAAAAAGAAGCTGAGCTGCTGAGACCAGAACCGCACGTCAATTGCCATGTTGGTATGTGAAACAAACTTGCTTATCAGAGCTGTGATAGGATCGGTGGACCCCGTCCGGCTAAACAAGGTGTTAATAAGGGCCTATGGTTATGTTAGTCAGGTCCAAAAGTGGGTCGAGGAATAACATAATGATGTATCGACATACATGCTTACCATCGCCAGCTTGTATATACAATACACTGAGAAGATGTATCCCATGATATTGCTGTATTTGCCTTGCCAAGTTTTCGCGTGCTCCAGCCGTGCCTATAAGGTGGCAAGCGAATGAGTTAACATGAGCAGTAGAAGAGAAAAGGAAAATCATTCTGCAGCAAATTCTTACCTTCTCGACGTAAAGATCATCAATGTCAAGAAACAGCTGCCTCGATATTCCCTCCAAGGCAGTCAGCTCTTGTCGGACTCCGTTGAGATCTAGGCGTATTGGATAGCATTGTTAGAATCGAACGGACATTCATCCAACAAAGCATACTTTTTCAGCACAAGCCTTACTCTCCGCTTCGGATTTTCCCGATGCGCCGCCAAAGATCTTTCGGACGAAACCGCCTACCTTGGACGCGTTTGGCTATGAAATGAGTAGATAAAGTTGCTGTGAATACTCTTATCGAATACACAGGTACTAGAAGACGCAGCTTTTCGGCTCCAGGCGACTTACATCCTGTGTCCGAACCCTTGCCTCATGAACAACGATCTGTTTCTTCTTGCTAGCAATCATTTCCAGAGTCTGCATGAGCTTTTTCTCCGCCAGTTGGATATCTGAATCTGTCACTTGCCTAGAAAGTGAATTTGAGGTGGAAGCCATTAGAAAAGTCATTACAATAGAAACAGTATTCAAGGCATACTTGAAATATTGCTGTTGACGGTTACCGTAGGAATATGAAAAGGTTGGAATATGGGCCATTTACGGCTCCAAATCCTGACAAGATGGCGCTAATGGTGACTCCAATGATCCCGACACGAGACATTCCCCACTCAATTGATAGTACAGACAGTATTCCTACGATATCAGGACGTGTGGGCGTTGGTTCCAGGCTGAGCACCCCAAGTGCAATTTAAGATCGATTCATAACATAAGGTCGATGTGTACCTGATGTCTTGCTCCCTTGCACTGGGAAGCTGTTCCCGACTTTTGCAAAGAGATAGAAATACACTAGCCATACGACACCTGCAATGGGCAAAGCCTTCTGTCTCGAAATCCCTACAGTGTGGAAGATCGACCGAGTCAGGGTGGAGAAATTTCAGAGTCGTATTGCATTACAGTATTGAAGGCACCGTCATACCGATGTTCCGCACAATAAGGACGCACTGATAGTAAGGAATGATGGCGATGACCAGGAGCAGCATGGCGTTTAGTGTCAGTCTCCAAAAGTACCATCGAGACCTGTTCAGCAATGTGACAAACCGCGTTAGGATCTTAAAGCAAAGACGGGAGCATTCATCAATCGATTGGCAACCTAGTACTCTACATACTCTCGTCCAAGAAGACCTAGAATCTCGAGGATAATGAGCTCAAAGAGCTGACAACTCCAGGCCAATGTGAGCGCAAATACGACCTGAACTAGCATGCCACCCTGCCACCATTTTTGCTTGCGCTTGTATGTGTTCGTGGGGAAAGTGGAGAGAAGGAATTCCTGATCAGAGCTGTTGGAAGCGTAATCGCGCACGAGGCCTTGAATGAGGAAAGCCCAGGCGAGGGCGAAAAACAGGGCCTGGGATCCCAGGAGGAGCAAGGCCTCAAAGACAAGTTTGAATGACAGTTTCATGGATGCGAAGGGAATCAGTCATTTTGTGGCCCCCAACCCAAACTCTTTCACCATTTCATCCACGTGCATCTGTCAATCGTTTTGATAAAACCGATTTCCGTTCAGGCAAAGGCAAGTGCTTCTTCTCTTCGAGGTTCATTTGCCATCACTACTAGAGCTGGTAATTCGTTGTCGCATCCTGTTGGCAACAGACCGAGGAATCATCAGTCTGGCCATACCCTGTTGCAATTGGTCAATATCCATATCGACCTTGGCTTCTCCTCCAGATGACCTGACGGGAGCAGGTGCAGGATCCGTTTCCATGATGTGGTCTGCTGTGATTGGGGGCTTCTTGCGTGACACTGGTTTGGCTTCTGGTGTCCGATACTGTCTAAATGCATTCTTCTTGGGTGGGAATCCCGAAGACCCAGAAGTCCTTGACCCTGGTCCTGATGACGAAGTCTCACGGGGATTCGCATTCGTTTTGTGAGAAGGTATTACTGATGATATGCTTGAAGACTCCACTTCCATAGCTCCAGAGTCCTCAATACAATCCTGCGACGGTAGCTGGTGTCGATGCTGAGATTGATGTGTCTGGGATATATCCTTGTTCACTCTATGTCGGCCTTGCTCTCTCGATAGCCACAAGGCCTTTTCTCTCTGAGCCTGCTTCATTCGCTCCGTAAACGGGACAATCCCTGTCAGCACAATGTTGAAATTAAATCGCTTTGGGTACTGGTGCTTGTCAATCAGATGGCGTTCCCTTTTCTTCGGCCTGGAGCAAACTCGATCGCAGCCCTCCACAAAACATTGATACTAGATTAACGATGTTAGTCCCTCCAATTCGCTGATTCTGCGATTGTTGATCCGCAGGCATGCCGCAGCTTGCAGGGTCCACTTACAGTCTTCTCGCCGCGTTCACGTCTGATCCTGATCAGGGTGTCGTGCACTTCTCGTAGATGAAGCTCGAGCCATTTTTCTCCCGGAAATGACTTTCGGCAAGTCTCGCAAATGTGACGATGGTTGGTCTCGTAGTGGTGTTCGTAGGTCGCAGCATTTGGAAATGTGCGTTCTCCGTGACATCTTCCTGTATGACATGCTTGGGCAGGGCTACAAAGATATATCGTCCATGTCAATCAACTGTGAGGATCATCGTTCCTGGCAATTGATACCTCAGCATGCACTGACAGGACGTTACGTGAGACGTGTGCGCGGTCCAATGTCATATCGAGCGCCATCCTCAGCTTCGATCATGGCAGGCACATAGGCGTGCTCGTCCTCAAGGCGTAGCCAAGCAGCCTTGTACTCGTATCTGCCTTCTTGGAAGAATGGGTCATCCTGACGTAGAGGCCTCTTCCTAGGAAAAGTGAGAGTTTCTATACTGCCTTTTACTGGAGTTGCCGGTGAGGTGATGGGAGACCCACTGTCGCTATTGCTGCCTGAAGTTACTGTGGACGTCGGCTGATCGATCTCCATGGCGGAACGGTGAAGTGAAGAAAAAAGTGGCCAAGACGTCTTTGTGGCTTCGCAACCTCGGCCTTACTCGTTTTGCGATCCTCTCAAACTGTTGATCAACGGCCGAACATGAGATCAGGAATCATTCACACAGGAAGAACTGTAAAGCAGCAGCTAGCCTTATCCATAAACCAGGCCACAGGAAAAGTATGGAATCAACCACTGATCGCATCGACTTTGTCCTGTCGTGGCTATGCTCAAGTGCACGATCACAACTGCAACCACGACCACAGCCACGATCATATCCACACCCATGAACACAAGAAGCAATCCCCTTTCACCCTCGGACTCAACGGGCGCCCTACCAGAAATAGAGATAGTGCCCGGAAAGAACCTTTGCCCAGGCCTACGAAGGCCATTGAATACTGCCAAAACTTAGTCCGGTAAGAACTCGCCTCCTATCCAGTCTGATCCGCTCGTAGATCAACCTTTACACTTAAGCTTACCCTTTGTCAACGTGCTGAAATTGTAGGAAAGCAGACTATGAGGGTTTCCTTTGCACGCAGTTTTTCCCGAATCATCAAAAGACAACACAGATGGCCCTTAGGGCTTTTAATATTGAACTCGCCTCGATTCGCGAATCCGTCAGTAACACCGATATCGGACGTATGCGTATGCAGTTTTGGAGAGAATCGCTTGACAAGGTCTTTGCAGGGGTACCTCCTCAACAACCTGTTGCGCTTGCGCTCGCTTATGCTATTCAGGAGCAGGAATTATACAATCAGCAAACACCCAACGCTACAGGAGAAACTGGGATGTCCTTGATTTGGTTCAAACGTATGATCACAGAACGGGAGCAAAACTTGTCGGACCCACAGTTCATGACGATCGGTCAAATGGAGGCCTATTGTGAAAACACCTTTGGATCATTGTTATATTTGCAGTTGGAGTCTGTTGGTGTCAAGTCCTTGGAAGCAGATCATGCTGCTAGTCACTTAGCCAAGGCTATGGGTATTGCCACCATGTTGAGGGCCTTCCCTTTCCATATGCAACAGAACCGGATGATCATTCCTGCAGAGATCACAGCCAAGGTAATGATGGAAGAATAGCGAACCGGGTACACACATCTCTTCTCGTCGACAATGCATCTCATAATAGCACATTCTTGTTTTCTTGTAACTGTACTTATAGCACAACCTGTCACAAGAGGCACTCTTCAGGAATCCAACAATCACACCTGCATTGCAGGATGCTACGTTGGAAGTTGCTACGTCTGCCCATGTACACCTTGCTACCGCACAATCGTACATGGAGAACCTACCTAAAGCAGCACTCCCTGTCTTGATGGCAGGCATTCCCACAGAGTCGTATCTGAAACGGTTAGAACAAGCAGACTTCAACCCATTAGCGCCCAATACTCAGCAACGTGAATGGTACCTACCTGCGAAGCTATGGTACCGTTGGAGACGGGGCAAGCTCTTTGACATCAAGTAGCCGTTTCACGTGTGTCACAACCAATAAAAGCTTGTACAAAAGAGCAACTTGCAGCGACGCACCAGAAGGTTCTCGTACGTGGAAACCCTGTTCTATGACCCGCTCGGCAAGTCTTTCTATACTCATTGGGGCCTTGTCGAGGGCGGGAATTTTGGACCATTGCGGTATCAATTCCTCCTGGATGTTCAAAGGGGATTGTTGTCCTTGGCAGAGAAAGCAGGACAATTGCTATGAGTCAAACCCCATGTGGATCAATCGGGACTGCTCCCTTGCCAGATCTGGGATTGCTACCACAGATCCTGGAGGAAACGGCAATACACAGGCAATCATCTGAGCGAGCAGGGGCGATCTGCAAGAAGCAATTGATCCGGACTACAACTGCGACCTTGTAAAGCGTAACCATCACACGAGGCGCGCCATGCGAGTGATAGAAGTTATATACTACAGGGTCCAGCGATGAGAAGGGACACAAACAAACAAGCGGTGGAAGTGGGGGAATCCCTTGACGAGCCGCCGGACATGGCATGCGGGAGGACAGAGGTGCTCGTTGAACTTTAAGGTGTGGCGCATGTGGGCCCATCTTGCGATGACGCTAATCAGAGATGATACGGGATGAGTCTTGACCCCGAACTTGAGATGCGCACGCATAAATATGAGCGGCCGTTTTGTTGCCCTCCTTTTCTTCCTTTTCTTCCTTTTCTTCCTTTTCACCCCCCAACACTCTGCCTGCACACCCTTGCCCACACTCGCGCTCCCACACTCCCACACGTACACACCTTCTCTTCAAGAGCAAGATCAAGCCAGTTGACATCCATTCCGATACTCCTCTCGTGCTGATCCCTATCTTGACTGCCTAAAACCCATCTACAGGCGAATCGTACATCGCTTCACCCTCGCCTTTCCTTCCCCCGCAGTACAGCTTTCCATGTACTCCCACTCCCACGAGAAGAACTCTGCCGATTACATCTCTGACCAAGGTAAAGAAGAAGGTCCACAAGGATCACATCCCGCTTCACTCTTGTTCTTTTGTCTGTTGGCTTGGCTTCGCTCGACCCTGCTCTGCCGAGGGTCCATGCGATAGCCGAGATACGCACAGTGGCAAGCGATGGCGCCATCCGAAGACAGTGTTACTCACCTCAATCCGTTCGTTCTCTGCCTTTGCCCACCCCTCTCTAGTCTGGAAGAACGCCTGTCCTAGCCAGTTCTAAACACGCACCGTTTGAACACCCTTTGTATACAGCTCCTTCAATACTCGTTCGTTTTTTTTTTTTTTTTTCGTTTTTGTTCTTGTCAAGTGCAACTAGTACTTGTATATTTCGCTCCACTCTGCCAATATCCTTTGCCCTCCCCCTCCCCCAATACTTCGAGCCCTCGTTAGTTCTCTGTTCATCTCCCTTGTTCACACTTCCCTTATCTTGTTGGAATCGTGTTCTCAATCCCTCTACCCT
>Ga0247824_10001440_pt1 | contig 13001 bp, 15 predicted proteins | sample 13C_PalmiticAcid_FD_194412 | JGI IMG/M metagenome (GOLD analysis project Ga0247824, IMG submission 194412) | Soil microbial communities from agricultural site in Penn Yan, New York, United States - 13C_PalmiticAcid_Day48 | ecosystem: Environmental > Terrestrial > Soil > Agricultural land...
GGCCGGGGGCGTGGCTTTTGGGCTGGGCGGGTTGAGGGTTGGTAGCTGTCCCTGCGCTGGTATTGGGGTTGGTACTGTGGCTTTTGGTATTGGGGTTGGTATGGATTGGCACTGCGCTGATCGATGGGAGAATAATCGTCGTGATAGTGGGAAGGCGGTCGTTGGGGGCGGTAGCCTGGTTTGGGCTGCCACTGGCGGTGGCTGAAGTCGTCGGCACGAGTCTGCGAGGTGGCCGCTTGTTCCTTGTCGGTTAAACCGGTCGCGTGGAACAAGTAGGCTTCGAACTGCTTCATGGCGTGCGCGACCATCTGGAACTGTGTGTGGTCAAGGCGAAGTGGCGGTGGAGATGAGGGGTTCCCTGTCTCGTTGTTGTTTTTGTCCTGGTCATCCTCATCCTCCCAGTTATCGATGGACGTCTTTTCCATATCAAAGTGCGCTAGCGAATAGGCAATTTGAAAAGCGTTGCGGATCTGCCTGCCATTCCACCGTTGCTCGCATGGGTGGCTCTCGAAGTACCATCTCGCGTAGTTGAGAATGTCGCGATCGTCAATGTATATTCGCAATCGGTTTTGATTGTTTCCGCTCACGGCGACAGAGTTGCGATTTGTCTCTATCTCTCGCAGCTTTCGAAGGTTCACTTCGAAGATGGCCAATGTCCTGTCCAGAGTCAAGGGGGGATAGTACAAGCTCAGGTGGATGCGGGATTTGAACGCTTCATCCAACGTGCCGACACGATTCGTCGTCAGGAACAGGATGCCGCTGTAGTACTCGAGAACGCGGAGGAAAACTGAAAATCGGGTGTGAGCGGCCAGCCTCGGAGCGCGGGTGTGGTGGTTGGTTACCTGAAACCAGAGCGTTGCGCTCCAGACGGTCGAGTTCTCTTCGAGACAGAAACACATCAGCTTCATCAAGCAACAAGATGCAATCCCACAAGTGAGCAAGACGGAATATGCCTGTGAGGGCAGAATCAACATCCTGCGGCGAGACTCCAAGGTCGCCACATGTGATTGGGAATAGAGGCTTCCTGCTTGCTTGAGCCACCGCTTCAGCAGTGGCGGTTTTTCCTACGCCAGGAACGCCATGCAGTAGAATGAACAAGCCCGAGCCCTTGCCGCGAATCAGATCCTGACTCGAACTGACCACTGGCGACGCTCTGGTTCCGGTTTGCTTTCGTAGATGGGTTTTGACCAGGGACTTGATCATCCGCTTGTGTTGATCGTCAATCTTCAAATCTCTCAACACGTCCTGTGGTGCGGGGAGTGGTTTCAGACATCGGATGTCCAGCATGACAAACTTCCGCTCTCGGAACGTGTATCCAACAAGTCTGCGTGGTAAAAGGACCACATCCTCCTTGCCGAGCTCCCGGATGATGTTGCCGGATGTGTAGGCTTTGAGCAACGTACTGGAGCTCAGATGATCATCCGCCATCTTCTCACAGTACCACTCAGCCAGCTGTGTCCTTTCTCTAATTTCACCAAGGAACATGAAGTTGCCAGGTGCCGTCTCGTACCAATGCTGCACGGGAAGGCGGTCAATCCCGTCGGGCCAATCGCTGTCGTTGAAGGCAGAGATACCTGTTGACCATTTGGATGGTCTCGGACCAACAAGTCTCTCGGAGTGGAAACCCTCGGTGAAATCAATCATGATGTCGCCATCAATGTGTTCAACTGGGGCAGGGGCGGCTGACGAGGGCTCCATGGAATGCGAGCTCGAAGTGCCGACCGATGGCCCATACGGGAGCGTCCAACCATCGTAGCGGAGGTGTCTGAGCTGCATTGCTTGACAGAACCACGCTCCCTCCTTCTCCAACTGAGCTGTTGTGCTCTCGGCGTTCTTCAAAAACCGCATCGGATAAACCTCGAGGCTGGCGAGGTCCCTCTCGCCTTCGTAGTCCTGAATGCAGAACATGTGGCGCACGGGAACGTACGAGATGCCATCGTAGTCGACGTAATAACAATGCAGGTCCAGACATCGCGTTCGATCGCGATCGCCGTCCCGGTCTGGAACGATGTCATCCGAATGGCCATCCCGGATGCCGGTGAGAACCATAGTGTAGAGTCTCCAGGCGGACTGGTGAATGTTGGTCCTGGAGGGCGGCCGGTTGCCGGCGGCGGCATTCTTGGAGAAGTCGGACCCGTCAGGGCCCCCCAAATACTCGGATTCAGGAGGCACGTACAAAAGCTCGCCAGGCTTGAATGACATCCAGAGGTCGTTAAAGCGGGCCTTCCGCTTCGTGACCCCGGCAGCATCGTCCCAAAGAGGCACAATATGCATGTCGACAAACTTGACGTATTCGCGAACGTGGCTGAGTGCTTCGGGCGAGTCCAAAAATCCAGCCTGAGAAAGCGCAGCAGCAGGGTCCATGGGCCCTGCTGCTGGCGGGGGCGGCGCCAAACGGGTACCGAGACTCACAAGATACCGAGAAGCCTCGTCAATACGGGCTTGATTGGTATCTTCGCAGTCGTTCACAGGTTCCAGATAGGCCGACTCATCCATGGCGTCTAGGACAGGGGGGGGGGCCGGTCGTCGAGAGCCGCCGCCCACCTCTGCTCGAGGATCTCGAGGCACTCTCGCACTTGTGGAAGATAGTAGTAAAAAGCGCGGAAGGGCGGAAAGAAGACGCGAGGATTGTCGCTTTCCATCCGTTGCCCCGTCAGGCGTGCAAGCAGGCGGAGCAGCTCGCGCGACTGGATCCGTACTCGTTGGATCCACCACTCATGGCCTTCTGGGGGCGACGTGTTTGGCCCAGCCACCCGCTCTGAGCTGTGCCGGTCCCGCCAAGTCTGTTCTGCGGTGAATTCCTGGACAATGTCACGATGCCCGCGGAGGACCTCGATAATGGCCAAGCCGCCGGTTGGGGAAAAGCGGTTTTTGAAGTGTTCGAAGTTGTGCCAACTGACTTTGGCCTCAAGACGCGTTAACGGCAGCTCCCCACCCCGCGAGTGCGAACCGGCCCTTCTTGGATTCCCCCCTATGCGAAAGTAAGAAAGAGTTCGGGGAGGCATCGACCCGCTGTCCTCCGAGGGGGCTTCGTCGAAACCATGCCTATCGTGGGATGTTATCCCTGCCGTTGAACGGAAATCCTCTGGGGCAACAACAACTTCTCCTTCTTCGTTCTCATCTCCTTCCCCTTTTTCGTCTTCTTCTTGTTGTTGATCATATCTTTCCGCAGCAGCGGCTTCCGTGATTTTGGAATCGTTTGATGGAGCGGCAGGCCCCGGGCCGTCCCTTGCCGAGAGCAGACCCTCTGGCAGATCGGGGGCCCCAGCCGCCCCATCAGCAGGCAGGATCAGCGGGTCAACGGCCGATGTCGCCATGGAATGATACCAAGTTCCAGGTTTGCGCAAAAGCAATGACGGACAGGAGCTGAAGCTCGGCTGGGAGTTGGGAGGTGGAAGGTGAAAAAGGGGGAGAAAACTGTGCCAGCAGACGCGGGCTGCCCAACGAGCGAGTCGAGGCTTAGTGCCAAGGCAGCCTCGGGCAAGGTAAGGCATCTAGTTCTGCCTGTTGGTCGCCGGCCTGCATAACTTGGTGTGTCCCGACCCCAATGCAGCCACTCGAATGCTGTGCTTGACGCCCATGTGGAGACTGTGCCGCAAGCGATGATGGCTGCATTGTGGCTGCCCGAGAAAGCACGCACGACTCGACGCAGGCTTGCAGGCCAGGCCGTGTGGAATGGGTGCCAGCACTGCCAGCCCGGGCGGTCATCAAATGGGTCAGCCCAGGGGTCGTTTCGTCGCATGCAAGCCGGGTCGGAGCAGGCCCAGCCAACCCCCAAAACCCATCCCCATCTAGGGTCATTTCTCGCCCTTCAGATTGAGGGCTGCCCAGCTCACGACCGGGACCGCTACGGGTCCCATTCTGTTTCATCCCAAACCTCCGCCACCCCCCTCTCATGTGCCGTGTCATTAATCAGCACCACAACTATGGCCATAGAGACTCGGGAGAGGGCTAACGCGCCATCACGGGTTGATCTGCTGCTCCACCAACCCCCGCTCGACTGGGAGAACCCCACGGCAACAGAAATCGCCGTGACTGGCGACTTCATCAGCAGGCATGGCGGCCAAATTCACCACGGCCTTGGAGGGTCGTCGCAGCTGGACATCGCTACGGGGCGATATGGGCGGTTCCGTCCTTACCTGTGAGGGTGGGCGACTCGGCCAGGGGTTTGTTCTCAGCTGACCGCAAGAAGGCAGCTGGAAAACGCGCTCAAGTTTTACATCCCCAATCTGTTACGGCTGCAGCTCCCAGAATCGAGCAATGGCTGCATGTGGGACGACCTGTCGGAGAGGATTTCCCGCATGGAGAAGCAGTTCAAAGGCACCAAGAAGGGACTGTGGCACTCGCTGTGGCACAAGATGGGCCAGAACCAGGAAGCCGCCGACGCCTGGATGGCTTTCATCCCTGACGATTATGGCCTGGTATGTACGCATAATATGTTTAGGCTGCCTGTACACAGGCATCAAAAGTGGACTCTTCGTGGGATGGTGCCTTGCAACTGACATTGCTGATTCAGGGCGTGGTGAAGGCCGGCCTGGCCCTCGTGTTCAAGGTGCGGACCGTTGGCCCCTAACCCGGCCCTTGCCCCTTGTGTGTGCCGTTATTTCTTGTTGTAACCAACTGACGTTTCCCAGCTGGCCGAGGCCTCGGTGGACAAGCGGCAAAGAATCTATGATACCTTTGCCGCACTCCGTGACACCCTGATTCAGGCGCAGCCGGAACGGAGAAGCTTCCGCACCAACCAACAGGTCAATGACTGCGTGGACCGCCTGTATCAATCCGTTGTGGACTCCATCCACGACATCGCGGTGTGGCTGACAGCTGAGGATAAATCGACCTGTAAGTCCGTCATCCAATGCAAATCAGAGCGCATTCGCTAACTCAGCCCCCTCTTTGCACAAGGGGACAAGGTAACTTCAAGATTCAAACGCCGCCACGACACCTCTCCCGTTAGCCCTGAAGAGATTCTCCAGAAGTTGGAAGAGCACACCAAGGACTTCCGCGAAGCCCTCGACATTGCCCGAGACCAATCCATAGAAGACACCGAAGTTATGTCACGCGCGACAGGGCTCAGAACCGTGGCCATCCACGAGGAGGTCCTGGCCACACGCGAAGATACGCTTGTCATACGGCACAACACGGACCAAATCATAACCAGTCTCAGCACATGCAACAAGACGGCTGAGCAGTTTGGGGTGCAGATTCACAATAGCATCGGGAGGTTCGAGAAAGTTGGTATGCAGGTTGACAAGAGCATCGGGAGGTTCGAGCAGATGGGTGGCCAGGTCAGTGACTCTGTGTTCAAACTCAACCTTAAAGTGGACGAGCACGGGCAACGCTTCAGCAAAATACAGGAACAGCTGGATATGTTGCTTCATCTCTCTATGAACAACCAACGAGAGACAGCAGCTGGGCAAAGTCGGCGAATTGCGCAGCGGGAAGGAAGCATTGAAGCAAACCAAGGGACGAACAAGGATAATCTCACCGTCGTCATTTTCGAACATCTGAGTATGTTTCGCCATCCACTCTATCAACACCATGCCCCCAACCCTCACTAACGACGCAATCAAATTTTAGGATCTCGAAGAGCCGTTCCCATTGAGCCAGTCCTGCAACACCCTCCAGAAGGGCTCATCGGTTTTCAAGACTTCTGCGCTATTCTCGTCCATCCCGCCTCCTCACTGCCAAACCCCAATATTGACGGCATGATCTCGGATTTAAACAAAGACACCGGCCTCGCCCTCGCCCTCGCCAAGCAAGGGAAATTCCCGCTTTCCCACCAAACCCAAGTCCAATCCCTTATCGGCCGCCCCGAATTCTGCGCCTGGCTCACCGACCCGGACCACTGCCTCCTGCTTGTCGACGCCAATCTCCCAGCCCGTCTCTCCCCGCTTTCCGTCGTCTCCCTCTTCTCGGCAAACCTTGTCGAGAAAGCGAGGCTCGGGGTCGGAACAGAAAGGGTCATCCTCCACCACTTCTGCGGCCGCCACATCTCGCTGACCGATGAGTGGCACGGCCCGCGGGGACTGATGCGGTCGCTGATCGTGCAGTTGGTCCGCGGGCTCAATGACCTCATGAGAGACCCGGACGGGTGGGACTGGAGCTGGAACCTGGACTTCATCCGTGACCCGGCCTGGTTGCGCCAGCTGGAGAACCATGAGGTGCCGGCGCTCTGCGATACCTTTCACGCCCTGCTCAACAGGGCCCCCCAGGGCATGTGGGTGTACTGCGTAATCGATTCGCTCGGATATCTCGTTAGAGACGCGACGTGGCCGGATTTTGTGCTAGTCATGCGATGCTTGCAGTACGTGGTAGAGGACCAGGGGCTGCCGAGCGTCGTCAAGGTGTTGGCCATCAATCTGACGACGACTGTGCGCAGAGTGAAGGATCTGCCGGCTTTTCGCGGGAGGTGCGTTAACTTGGGGCCGACTCGTCAAGGCGGCACGCAAATTTCGGAAGTGGGAATCAGGGGCCGGGTGAGTGCGGCGAGGACACGGGGAATTCCAGGCGGACCGGCGCAGGACCGAGAAAGTTCGCCAGAGTACATACCGCGAAGGCAGTCAAGATCGCCCGAGTACATACCACAGGCGCGGACAAGCTCACCGGAGTACATGCCGCAAAGGCAGGCTAATCCGCCGGAACATCCATCACGGAGGCAACCAAGGCCACCGGCGTATATGCCGCGCGGACAGGCAGGGTCGCCGGAGTACGTGCCGCCAACGCGGGCGAGTTCGCCAGAATATATCCCGCGGATGCGGCTCGGCTCGGCGGAGTATTCCCCTACGAGGCAACAAGAATCGTCAGAGTACACCCCGGGAATGCGGTCGAGTTCGCCAGAGTACGTACCGCAGCGACCGGCAAACCCCCAAGGGTGTATCCCGTAGATGCGGTCAACCTCACCAGAATACATCCCGCGGACACGAGCAAGGTCGCCAAGATCTACCCCGGCGGCGCGGAGTCGTCCACCAGAGCACTTGCCGCAGACGCAGGGCAAGAGACAAGAGACACCCGCACCAGCGCAGGTCAAAAAGGCGGATGTGCCAACGGCAGCGCGTGCCAGGCCGCCAAATGCGCTATCCCAGGGGGCGGGCAAAAGTGCCAAAGGCACCCGCGCGGCAGCGGCCCAGAACTTCAATTGTGCCGACTCACGAAAGCGAACACGCCAGAGGTACCGCCAACACAGACATTAACGGGGCTCGAGCAAACCCATGAGAAGGGGGAAGGGGTGGGCAGAAGGTGGCTCATGATGGCGATGGAAGAACCACGGGTACTGTCGGGTTGATGGGGGAGCTGGGCAGGCTGGTGAACAGATTGGATCTAAACAAATCTGGGACATCATGACTTGATTTTGGGCAGCTTTTATATAATCCACCGTTATTTCTTTTGTTAACCAATCTTCTTATCATGACGGCAATACAACATAGCCATAATCCCCATCAAAACCCCAACGCCTCCGGCCATAGGCTTCTGGACCTCTCATGGCTCCCAAGATCCTCGCCGTTTGCATACAAGGTAGCGGTAAATAAATTGTCTTTTTGATATTATGGCATTTGGGTTGGGAAACAAGACGAAATAAGGGAGGCAACCGCTCGTCAATCCCGACAGTCGAGCCCAAGATGATGAGACCTGGGCTAGTTCTGTCCGAGCAGCCACTCAACCTAGCACTCGCGTGGAGCTATTCTAGACTATCGGAGCTGGGAGAGAGTGCCATGTTGTTAGCTTCTCTATTTCTCTATTCCCAAAGGACTATAGTTGTTTTGCTGTTCGTAGTTCTTGGGACAAGGAAGATAGGGCAAAGTGCGTGTTGGATTCCGTCCATGGAAGAGACAACTCTCGGAGCCTAGGATATATATACAACCGAGATAATCCTAATTCTTCGGTAAGGAAGTTGCCACCAAGTATGCCACTCTAGCCGCTCAAGGAGCTCTAGATCCCCCGTTTCCTCTTCACCAAGTTGCCATGCTAAGGCTGAATTTACTCCCGAGTCACGCCCCGCGCACCCTGACCGGCAGCTTCCCATCGCTCGTCCCCGAGCCGTCCCAAAATTCGAACTCCTCGTCTTCACCCATGACAGCGCCGTGTTTGGTCTCGCCAATTGGTCGATTGGCCATCCAACGGATCATATGGTAGACGTCGGTCGTCGGTTCGTCGCTCCGAAAGTCCAGCAAACGTGACTGGCGCATAGTCAACGACATGGATCGGCTGTCAACATGAAACTGGGTGATCCGGCCAGAAGGGTCGTGGTGAAAAGAAAACACAATGGCCTAGCAGCGATGACACGGGGACGGCGTTAGCATGACAAGTGAAGAGGTTCTGAACGGTGTCGCCCACGGGCAGCGTGTGATGACGACGGAAGTCACCGCGACGAACCTGCTGCTGCAGGAGGCCAACGGCAGCAGCCACCTCGCTGCGCAAGACATCGCTCTGGCCAGGTTCCATCGAATCCACCACGGTGGCTCCAATGTGCGGCTTGTCTGAGTCGGCGCCCTTCCAGAAAAACGCCGTGTTAACATAGAATGTGTATGGGCGCGGGGGGGGTTCCAATCTTGCCACTTGGGTGGTAGCCCGGGAGCCTCCATGCCAGTCTCTCATCACTAGAGATGAAACGGTCAGCTCTAGACGCCGTGGACCGGGGACGGGAGGACAAGGGTTAGACAAACCGGACATAGTACCATCCAGAGCTCTCCCAAAGCCCAAAGTCGCAGGATTCGAAGTAAGAGTGGTTGTAATTACTGGCGCCGCCCGCAGCCAGGCACCAAGACAGCCGGAATGTTGCACACTGTTGCGGAGTGCACAGCGGATGTCTCTCCTCGGGACCCCATGTCTCCTCGTCCTCGAAAATCAGGGGGAACGAGCCCCGTCGACACCTCTTTGGCCAGTCTCCGCGGCTGACCTGGTCCTCGTGATCGACCAGGACCTTGTCCGTCGTCTGCCTCGCCAGCTCGAGCGAGGCACGTGGGGAAAAGAAGCGGGCGCCGAAGTCTATTGAGGTTTCGTCAATGTCCAGCTGCTCGGCCTTTTGTACATTCAGCGAGGCCAGGTGCTCGTCGGTGAGGATATAGACGTGTTGGCCAAAGGCCTCAATGTCCCGGAGCACGTCATTCAAGTATTCTAGGCATTGCTGCGTGAGTTGGGCCATGTCGCGGTTGGGATCCATTGCAATCGAGGCCGGTGGTTGAGGCTGCGGGCGGATTTGGGGAGGTAGGAGTGTTTTGTTGGAGAGCTGTGAAGGAGGCCGATTTGGCGGATGTGTGGAGGCATGAAAAGCTGCGCGTCGTTTGGTCTTGAGACTTGGTGGGCTGTGTTGACGTGTGCCAATCACACCGCGTGCCCCTGGCCAGCCATGCAAACAAAGGCCAGTTTCACGACTGAACGTGCCAGAGCAATCTGATTCACCACTCCGACGTCGGGGCAAGTAGAATACCTATCTAGTGACGCAAGCCCCAGACCCAAACCTTTCAAGGGACGGAAGATTGGTTGCTTGCCACCCACAGACATGATCCCTCCTCAGCAGCGAGGACTCGGGGAGGATCGTAACTTGTTTGATGATGTACTTGCAGTAAAACGCGAGACTGCCAAACATAAGATGTCCTGGTTACAACGCTGTAAGGGCTGCAGCGACCAGGTCCAGTTGCGTATACCAACTAGCAGCTGTCAAGGATGTGATCTCAGAGTCCAAACTCCACTCACAGACACCAATACAACGATATCCGAATCAAGTCCGGCTCAATCAACCCTCTTCATGCAGTTCTGGGAGACGCCAGGAATCGCCAAAAGTTGAGCCCAAGGCGAGAGCATCCAACAAAGCAGGAGACACAAATCTACCATAGCATGTCCCAAAACCCTGCCGCATCTCCTGTGCAGTGTCTAGTCTATAGGCTCAAACGAGATGTCATCGAAGAAGATGGAAAATCCCCCAGCTGGAGTCAGTCCCGCGCTGCAACGCGCCTGGATATTGAAGCGCACGGTGGTGTAGGCCCTGTTGGTCCAGGTGAAAGTGCTCTGCACCCAGGTGGGCGTGAGCTGGGTCAGGGAAGCGAGGAGGGGCGCGTACGCGCCCGAGCCGTCGGGGTTGTAGATGGCGTAGGTGGCTGTACAGAGGAGCTGGGGGGAGGTAGAGTCTGCGCTAGCTCTTGTCCACTGGGTGGGTAGGCGCATACACGCGCGCGCACGTTAGCAATTACGGTTCAAGTTGAGGGACCTTAAGAGCCTCGGACAGGGGGAAGAAGGGAGACGTACAGCGCTGAAGGCGTACGGTTTGTTCGGGATCAGAGTGATAAGCTGGTTGAACTTGAAAGTGACAGTGCTCATGGGAACCCTCGAAGCCCAGTTCACTGACGCCGAAGCTCGGCCGCTGTGAGGCGCGCGCGTGTCGTTGAAGTCGTAAGAGTACTGCGGGCCCACCACAGGCAACGCTACATACCACCCGCCCGCATCCTCGAATCCACCATTTGCGAGCAGGTTGGGGTCTTGGGGAGCGGTGGAAGTTGCGGCAGGGCTCTCTGTTGTTGAGGACGAGCTGGTTTCCTCGGTTGATGTTGCCGGTGCCGACGTGGTGGTTGACTCGGAGGCAGCAGCCGATGTCGTCGATGTGGTAGCGGGGATCTCGGGGACCGATGTAGTCACAGAAATCGTCGTTGAGATCTCCGACGACGTTTCGGTGTTTGTCTCGGTCTCGCTGACGGCGTCGGTGGTGGTTGAAGCGGATGTTTCGGAGGAAGTTGGGGTCTCCAAGACCGAGCTCGAGGTGGTGGTCACGGTGGTGCTCAAGAGAGAGGTACTGGGTCTGCCAGTGCACCGTCCGCGTCCCCTCAGCGCTTGTCTGGTGGGAGAGGCATCGACACCGAGGAAGAAGAGAAGAGCCGAGATGGCCCACAAAACTAGGGGGAGATGGCGCATCTTTGCAACGTGCAACTTGTGGCTTGCAAACCTTAACTCGTGTCCACGGTTGGTCACTGCGAAAACGAGGCAAACATGGATAACACGCGCGAAGTGGCACTGTCAGGTATTTAAGGTGTAATTTCTTAGTTCCATCAACGTTGTGGAGTCATCAATCACCCTGTCCTGGTCCGAGTGATGGGATTCTTGTTGCTCGCCTGGCATGCATGCAAATTTGGGCATGTCAATTACGGTCCGAGCCCAGAAAATCCGTTTCTCAAGCTGGGAGACCACTCGAATTGACAAACATGTCCGCGATGCAACGACAAGGATCAGCCGGTTAAAGCGGAGTGAGTGTGGGCCAGCTTTAAAAACTATTCTTTCCCAGAATTAATAGTCTTCCCTGGGGACTGTTCTAGCCCAACAACACTTAATGTCAGGTAGGCACTAGTGTGGGATTAAGCCCCGGTTTCAGCTGCCCAAAGAAGGGATGCATGTGCTTGTGGTTCAAAACCACACAGCGTCGAGGCTCGCCAACTCATTGAGAAACATCAAGCGCAAAAACTGCCATGGCCCCGTCCACGTTGTCTTGAGTTCAACGGCGGCACAATGGCAATTAACCAACTCTGTATTTTGGTGCGTAGTTATCAAACCGGTGGCTGTTTTCATAGCCAAGCAAGCTCGAATGGCCCCTTTTGCAAGCACATGCAGGCGTTATGCAGCGAGCGCAATCAAGCCTGAAGAACCTCATCGCCTTCTCTGCGGTCGGGTCACCGGACAGATGTGTGTGGGTGCATCACAGCGACGCCAAGACGCTCGACTCCCCAAGCCTCAAGACTGCCTCGAGTCATGATGGGGGTGGCAAGCCAGATATACGCCGAGGAACTATCGATTCCGGTTTCCGAACAGCCATGCATAACCGTCAAACGGCATCGGCTAAGCCTTCTCGACTCTCAAACCTGTTACCCCGATCCGTTGCGGATCCCAGGGGTCGGTTCCGGCGCGCTTGGCACCCCAGTTGCCGTTTCGGGCCACGATTCCCACGCACAGGCGCATCGCCAGACGGGACACCCCTGGTTGCGCGGAGCGATGAAACTGGGAGCGTCCCGAAAAACTGGAACCCTCTCCGTGCCGGGTTCGAGAGACTGTCAACTGCTTTTGCCTAGCCACGATCCATCATGCATCGGCGATCAGACAGTAAAAGCCGGCCATGTCTTCCCAAGACGCCCCGCGTTCGGGGCTTTTCCCTCCCTTCTCCCTCTTTCAACCAGGCCAAGATGTCTTTTTCCTGACGGCATTTTGCACCTTGGCAACGGCCTTTTTTGTTCCTTCTCTTCGCTTCTTTTGATTCTGTCTAGTTCGCGACGATGCTGGTCATCCGCGTTCTTTGGCTGCAGGCCTCGCTGGCGATGGCCCAGCTTGTCGATTTAAACGGCCTTTTGGGGGGAGCGGAAGCCGCGAGCAGCGCGGCCGTCGAGGAGCAAGGCGCCCAGGAGACAAGCGCACCCGCGGGGATTTTGGATGGCCTGGCGGGCAACGCGGCTGCGGCAACCGGAGGGTTACTCGACCCCATCCTCGACCCCATCATCGGACCGACGGGAATCTTGGGGAATGGTGACCAAGCAGCAGTGGCGACCTCAGTCGAAGCCCAGGAGCCGCCAGCAACGGTGGCTCCGTCCCCCGACCCGGAACCGACTCAAGCGGAGCCCGCAGTGGAGACACCGGCGCCGGAGCCGAGCCCCGAACCCACTCCAGCACCGACTCCTCAGCCGAGCCCGGAACCCGCCCCAACAACCGAGCAAGCCGCACCGGCGCCGACTGCAAACCAACCACCGCCGGCCGAGCAGCAGCAGCAACAGCCTGCTCCTGTTCCAGTTCCGGTTCCAGTCCCCGCCCCGGAGGCATCCACAGCGCCGGCGCCTGCTCCCACCCCTGCGACTTCCGCAGCCGCCGCTCCAGCAGCGTCCTCGGCCAACGCGGGCGCCATCCTCGTGTCTAACCCAGCCGCCGCTCCAGTTGCAGCACCCGCAGCGACCTCTGCCGCAGCTCAATCCCCAGCAACAGCAGCGGCGCCCTCGCCCACCTCCAACGGCGCCTCCCCTCCCATCTCCTCCTCCTCTCCC
>Ga0247824_10001442_pt1 | contig 12994 bp, 12 predicted proteins | sample 13C_PalmiticAcid_FD_194412 | JGI IMG/M metagenome (GOLD analysis project Ga0247824, IMG submission 194412) | Soil microbial communities from agricultural site in Penn Yan, New York, United States - 13C_PalmiticAcid_Day48 | ecosystem: Environmental > Terrestrial > Soil > Agricultural land...
TCTCGATGACGGGGCAACCGAACATCCTCTGAACAGAAACTTCAGATCCCGCAACCGGTTTGTTCTCGATCCGTTTTCATATTGTTAACGTTGTTCTGCGTTTGACCTAAATCAGGTTCGAAGTGCCTACAAGGCTCCAGAGAGATGCTCTTCCTCTTCTCCTCAAAGGTTGCGACGTCATCATGGATGCACCTGTGAACAGTGGAAAGACGACAACAGCTTGTATCTCGGTCCTACAACATATCAGCGCCTCCATTTTGCAGTGCCAAGCATTGATCCTGACAACATCCTTTGAAGCGGCATTTCTAACTTTTAAGGTCGTCTTGGCACTTGGGAGTTTCAGCATCCAGTGCCACATCTGTACGGATAAAACCCACCTCCTGGCCGACAAGTTGCGTCTCAGCAAAGGATCACAGACCGTCATCGGAACACCTGATTGCACACAACTGTTCATCCAACAAGGTGTTCTGATGACCAACAACATTCGCATGTTCGTCTTGGATCGAGTGGACGATATGTTCGCTGAAGGATACGGAGATTTCATCGAGGATATCTTCCAGTCCATCCCACGAGGCGCCCAGGTCGTATTTTTATTGAGCAGGGCATTCCCGGGACTCGAGATATTGACGACCATCATGCGGAACCCAGTATTTATCAGTCATGACGTTCAAGAACCCAAGCTTGATGATCTTCAGACATCGAAATGGTCTGGTCATATACCAGAGGAAGCGTCATGGGAATTCGGGACATCGTCTTGGCCGCATCCAATCGAAGGAGATCCATGGGGTCCAGTACCCCGGTCATCATCTACCCGTCCAGTCGAGGAGCAACCGCTAGAAGCTGCGACAGATACATGTCCTGCTCCCCCAGTCGACGTGAAACCACTGGAGCCCATACCCCTGCCATCGCCTGCTCATCTACCCAAGAAAAAGAAGAAGAAATTATTGAAAGCCGTCTCGTCATCGCTTACTCTTCCGGTCAAACAAGAAGCAGGAGCAGCAGTATCCAAGTCAACTACTTGTCCAGCCAAGGAGGAATCATTGGAATCCGTGCCATCCTCATGGCCTACCCCAGTTCAAGAAAAGCTATCGGGGGAAAAGGTAAGGCGTCTGATGAAACGAGGCTACAAGTACACAACGCCGAAACACACGTTTACGTCCTGCCCCTTACGCATTTTTAATGGTCTGAGCTATAGTCCAAACAGGGCGACCTCTATGACAACTTTGCCGACATGGGATTGAAATCCGAGCTGCTGCGAGGCCTCGCTGATTATGGGTAAGTCCAACAGGAAGCTTGAGTTGCATAACAAGGATGCTACATTCTCAAGATCATCCACTCATTTTTGTACTTTGTCTCCTCTTGGTTCCTCAACCACCAGTCTCAACCGCCCCTCAATTGCCCAGCAGTGTGCCATCGGGCCCATCCTCAAGACGCGGGACGTAATTGTGCAGACACAACATGGAGCAGACAAAACTGACAGAACTGCAGCCTACTCTATACCAGTACTTCAAAAGCTCGACATTTCCAACAAACAATGTCAAGCTCTGATATTAACGTCCACACCCGAGCGGGCGAGAGAGATCCAAGAGCATATCCTGGGACTAGGAAAACTAATGATGGTCAAATGCTTCAGCTGTGGCTCACGAGCGAAACAGGATGCCAAAGATCTCAAAGACGGATCGCAGATTATCACAGGAACACCTGGCCGCGTGCTGGGTACAGTCACGGTTACGAATCTCAAAAAGGCCTCTATCAAGATGTTCATCGTGGACCAGTCGGACGAGAGCCTCTCTAAGGGAGCATGGGCTGCAATGATCACCCTCTTTCAGCTCATACCCAAAAAGCCCCAAGTCGTGATCCTCTCTTCCATCGTCCTCCAACCGACAACATCTAGGAAATCGTTGGGACCGTTCAAGATAATGGATGACCCTGTCTATGTTGATGTCAAGAAGGTGGCAACGTCCAAGAGTGCACCTGCCCACAATGTCGCCAAGGGTAGGTTGTTGCTGGAGGATTTCAAGCAGTTTTACGTGGCTGTGAAAAGCGAAGAGCACAAGTTGGATGTACTCAACAGCTTGTGCCAGTCGATTCTGGCTACGCGTATTGTGGTTTTTTACCACGACCGGAAAAAGGTCGGATGGTTGAAGAAAAAACTGATTGCCAACAATTTCAGAGCGTCAGCGATCCACGGCGATATGCCTCAAGCTCAGCGTGATTCGATCTTAAAAGCGTTCTCCTCAGGATCACTCCGCATTCTGATCTCGACGGACCTGCTGCTACATAGCGCCGATGTTGGGTATGTATCACTTGTCTTCAACTATGATCTTCCAGCCAAGAAGGAGAACTATCGCCATCGTATTGCACTTGTTGATGGGTGCGGACACAAAGGCGTGGCAATCAACCTGGTGACAAAGGAGGAAATGCCAAAGTTGAAGGAGATTGAAAAGCTTTGCTCAATGCAGATATCAGAGACGTCAGTGAAAGGTCCCGCTTTGTTGGAATAAAGCACGCGTTTCTTCTAATACCCCTTCAGAAGATGCCTGTCAATGGATATGCATTCGGAGTAAACCAGGATTCCGCCAATTGCTTTTGACAACACAAATTGACTGCGACTGACATTTGTTCATTAGGAGATCGGCGTCTCCTTCTTCATTCTTCTGTGTCTTTGAATGCGAGAGAGGTCCGTTTGTCGTTGGTTTCGAGATCCCAAAGGTAGGTAGTGGGGTCTTGGTTGTTGTGGAGTCCTCTTCATGATCCTCATTGCCAAGCAGCTTGTCCATCGCAAAGGGTACTGTAGGGCGAACGGATTGATCGCTCAAAAGGAAAAGTAGGCGCCAGGATGACACTGGTGGATGGTCATTAGAGCGAAGGACATGCCTTGCAGTCGATTCTGCACGATCGATGATATGCTGGCAACTGAGCAGTGTTCAACTCACTGTATGGCAGATAGCTCACATCGTGGCTCCTATCTATTGGTATCAACTAGTGGGATCTACGGGTCAGCATACAGATTTCATAGCAAACAAGACCAAAAAGAAGGCTTCGGTTCAAGAAGGCAAGAACAATTCCAGGCCACTGGGCAGCCCTTTTTCAAAGTCTCTGTGTCACATGAGAGAAAATGCCCAGCTTGACTGCCATAACTGGTGACAGTCAAGCTGGGCATTTTTTCCACTCTTTCCTTCGCCTTTTTCCTTCACTCCATCACCGATCCACCATGGCCAACGCTGGTGATATCGCAACCCATGTAAGTTGAGGCATAAAAGTCTCTCATGAACAACTCACTATGCCTGGAAACATCTTGTCATGTGGGATTAATAGCCGCTTACCTCCTGAACAGTCAAAATGGCAAGAGGCCGCAGGCTTCGAAGACATGGGGCTGAGTCGTGACCTTCTTCACTCTATGCACGAGTATAGGTACGTCTACCCTGCCTTCTCGATGGCAGGGGAACCGAATGGCTTTTGAACAAACATCTCCGAGTCCGTAATCGTTTGTTCCTGATCCGTCTTCATATTGTTAACATTGTTCTGTATTTGACTTACACCAGGTTCGAGATTCCGACAGGGCTCCAAAAAGAAGCTCTTCCTCACCTCCTTAATGGTCATGACGTTGTCGTAGACGCACCTATGAATAGTGGAAAGACAGCGACAGTTTGCATCTCGGTTCTTCAAAACACCAACGCCTCCAATTTGCAGTGCCAAGCACTGATTCTAACACCATGCTTCGAAACGGCATTTCGAACTTCAAAAATTGTCTTGGCACTTGGGAGCTTCAGCATCCAGTGCCACATCTGTACGGACAAGGCCGACATCCTGGCAGATACGATGCGTCTCAACAAAGGATCACAGATTGTTATCGCAACACCGGATTGTGGGCAAGGGCTCATCCAAAACGGCGCCCTAATGATCAACAGAATTCGCATGTTCGTCTTGGATCGAGTGGACGATATGTTCGCTGAAGGATACGGAGAGTTCATCGAGGATATCTTCCAGTCTATCCCTCGGAGCGCCCAGGTCGTATTTTTATTGAGAAAAGCATTCCCGGAACTCGAGATGTTGTCGGCCATTATGCGGAACCCAGTGTTCATCAGCCATGATGCTCAAGAACCCAAGCCCAATAATCCCCAGACACTGCCGTGGTCTGGTCATGAACAAGAGGAAGCGCTATGGGGACCTGGGGCATCATCGTGGCCTCGTCCAATCGAAAGAGACCCCGGGAGAGATGTGCCCCAGCAATCATCTGATTATCCAGTTGAGGAACCATTGGAAGCTACGACAGATTTACTCTCTACTCGTCCAGTCGAACCAGGAGCATTGGGAACTGAGCCTCAGTTATCGTCAAATGATCCAGTCCAAGAACGATCGGAATCTATGAAGGCGTCATTTTCTGCCTGTCCAGTCGATGGACAACCATTGGGAACCGCGACAGTGTCATTCTCTACTCCTCCACCCAAGGAATCTGTGGCCTTGTCATCGCCTGCTCGTCCACCCGAGAAAAAAACATTGGAATCCGTGATCTCGCCATCGCCTGCTCGCCCATGGAAAAGAGAGGTACGACGCCAAGGGTGAAATGAAGACAAAGTGCATATAACACCTGGCCACACCCTCACCTCCTGTTCTACGCACACACTTCCAATCATTTGATAGTCCGAACAGAACGAAATCTACGACAACTTTGCTGACATGGGATTGAAATCTGAACTACTGCGAGGGATCACCGCTTATGGGTGGGTCCAACAGGAAGCTTGAGTTGCATAACAGGGATGTTACATTCTCAAGATCATCCACTCATTGTTGTACTTTGTCTCCTCTTGTTTCCTCAACCACCAGTCTCAGCCATCCCTCAACTACCCAGCAATGTGCCATCGGGCCTATTCTCAAGACACAGGATGTGATTGTCTATACGCCATCAGGAGCAGACGAATCAGACGAATCAGCAACATATTCTATACCAGTGCTTCAAAAAATCGACGTCTCCAACAAGGAGTGCCAAGCATTGATCTTGGCTCCTTCACCCGAGCGGGCCAGGCATATTCAAGCGGTCATTTTGGTACTAGGAACAATAATGAATGTGAAGTGCTTTAGCTGCGGATCAACAGCTACAAAGGACGCTACAGATCTCAAAGAAGGACCGCAGATCATAACAGGGACACCTGGCCGTGTCCTGGGAACAATCACTTTTACAAATCTCAAAGTGAGAAATATCAGGATGTTTATCGTGGACCAGTCGGACGGGGAGTTTGCCGAGAAAGCATGGGCTTCGATGTTCACCCTCTTTCAGCAAATACCAAACAAGCCCCAAGTCGTGGTCCTCTCTTCCACCATCCTCAAGTATGAGGCAACATCCAAGATATTGTATGAACCAGTCTACATCAAGGTCGCGAGGGAGGCAACGTCTGCGGGTTCACTCGTCCACATCGAGGTCAAGAAGGAGGAAACGTCTAAGAGTGCACCTATCCACACCGAGGTCAAGAATGAGGAGACGCCCCAGAGCCCAACTGCGGGGCCCTCTCGTCCACCCCAGGTTAAACCTTGCGATATAGTGGTAAGAATGCACCAAAGACGAAATGAATCCATCAAGGACACAACTCTAGACTACACCCTCACATCATGCTCCTTGCGTATTCACTCGTCTGATCAATAGTCCACGCAAGACAGGGCCTACAACTTTGCCGACATGGGACTGGGATCTGAGCTGCTGCGAGGGATCACAGACTATGGGTATGTCCAACAGGAAGCATAACAACCTGAGTGTCAATCTCGCGACAATCCACTCACTATCTTTGTCTCCTCTTGACCTCGTAACCACTAGTCTCAAACACCCCTCAATTACCCAACAATGTGCCATCGGTGCCATCCTCAAGGACCAGGACGTGATTATACAGACACAATCAGGAACAGACAAAGCTGACAACGCTACAGCCTACTCTATACCAGTACTTCAAAAGCTCGACATTTCCAACAAACAATGTCAAGCTCTGATATTAACGTCCACACCCGAGCGGGCGAGAGAGATCCAAGGGCATATCCTGGGACTAGGAAAACTAATGATGGTCAAATGCTTCAGCTGTGGCTCACAAGCGAAACAGGATGCCAACGATCTCAAAGAGGGGTCGCAGATTATCACAGGAACACCTGGCCGCGTGCTGGGTACAGTCACGGTTACGAATCTCAAAAAGGCCTCTATCAAGATGTTCATCGTGGACCAGTCGGACGAGAGCCTCTCTAAGGGAGCATGGGCCGCAATGATCACCCTCTTTCAGCTCATACCCAAAAAGCCCCAAGTCGTGATCCTCTCTTCCACCATCGTCAGCCAGGAGGTAACATCCAAGATAATGCATGAACCTATGCACATCGTGGTCATCAAGGATTTCAAGCAGTTTTACGTGGCTGTGCAAAACGAGGAGCACAAGGTGGATGCACTCAACAATTTGTGCCAAACGATGCCAGCTACGCATATTGTGGTCTTTTATCATGATCAGGAAAAGGTGGGATGGTTGAAGGAGAAACTGATAGCCAACAATCTCACAGCGTCAGCGATCCATGGCAATACGCCTCAAGATCAGCGTGATTCGATCTTAAAAGCGTTCTCCTCAGGATCACTCCGCGTCTTGATCTCGACCGACCTGCAATTGCAAAACGCCGATGTCGGGTATGTATCGCTTGTCATCAACTATGATCTTCCAGCCAAGAAGGAGAACTATCGCCGTCGCATCGCACTAGTGGATGGGTTTGTGCACGAAGGCGTGGCAATCAACTTGGTGACAAAGGAGGAAATGCCAAAGTTGAAGGAGATTGAAAAGCTTTGTTCGACCCAGATACCAGAGATGTCAGTGGAAGTATACAGCTTAACTGAATAAAGCGCGTGTGTTCTAAGATCCATCCAGAAGATGCCTGTCAATGGGTATGCATTCGGCTCAAACTTATCTCTGTGGAATTTGGAGTTGCAGGTACTGCCAATTACCATCAGAAACTCAAGATGAGCTGATTACTGGTTGTTCTCCGCGGACACTTGAATCGATCGGCAAAGTGACAAATTGATAGTGTGGCGTAGTCACGTGGAGGAGGGAGAAAAAATGAAAAAAAACATTTGCTCGTCATGTTTGTACTGTTTGCGCTTTCCCCTTTTCCTTTCCAACACCTTCTATCACCATGACAACTTTACCGACTCCTGATAGCACTGGAACAGAGGCATGTTGGGACAGGAGGGAATCTCCACGGGCAGCCAATATGTTTGAAAGGCCCTATCATGTAGGATCAATAGTCCTAAGCGTTCACTATCACCCGAAATAGGATAACATGGACAATGCTGCCGCTGCCGCCAGCTTTGAAGACATGGTACTGAACCCCGAACTTCTTAGCTCTATCCACGAATACGGGTATGCTCATTTGCCTTGAACAAGCGCCTCAACTCGTCACTCCTGTTTGCTTCCACCTTGTTAACAGTATTCTGCATCTTACTCAAACCAGCTTCCGCAAACCGACCAAACTCCAGCTGAACGTTCTCCCTACTCTTCTCAAAGGACAAGATGTGGTCGTGGATGCACCAGCAAAGAGTGGAAAGACTACAACATCCTGCATCTCAGTCCTTCAGCATGTTAGCGCTTCCGACTTGCAGTGTCAAGCGTTGATCCTCTCACCTTCTTTCAGTACGGCTTTTCGGGTTCTAAAGGTTATCTTGGCACTTGGTGCCGTCAAGATCCACTGTCATGTCTGTTTTAACAGTGCAGACATCCTCGAGGACAGGATGCGTCTCAAAAAAGGATCGCAGATTGTGGTCGGAGCGCCAAACTGCATTCAACAGTTCATCACACAAGGCGTCCTTTCGACCAGTAGCATCCGTGTGGTAGTCGTTGATCGTATGGATGAGATATTCTCAAGGGGATTCGGAGGCGCTGTCGAGGAGATCTTTAGATCCATTCCTCGAGGTGCTCAAGTGGTGTTTTTTTTGAGCGAGACATTCACGGAACTCAAGGATATGACGAGAAAGTTCATGCGATCGCCTGTGTTCATCAGTCATGTCACTGAAAAACCTGAACTGAAAGATACCAAAACCCCGTCAGGATCCACTCGTCCACCCGAGGTTAAGTCATGCGAGATTGAGGTAAGAAGGGACCAAGAGTGATCGAGCATACAATGCTATACCTCGTCCTGACGTCCAGGTCCTTGTATATTCTGATTAATAGTCCAGCAGCCAAGTCCAGGATGAAGTCGTCGAAAGCTTCGTTGACATGAATTTGAAATCTGAGCTGTTGTGTGGTATCTACGCTTATGGGTATGTACTGATGGAAGCTTGAATCGTGCAAGGAGATTTCACGATCTCAAGATCATCCACTCATTGTCTCGCCTTTTCTTCTCTTGGTCCCCCAATTACCAGTCTCGAACGTCCTTCGCCCATCCAGCAACGTGCCATCATGCCTGTACTCAGGAATCGCAATGTGATTGTGGAGGCTCATTCCGGAGCATACAAAACTACTGCCTTCTCTATACCAGTGCTTCAAATCCTCGATACCTCGAACAAGCAGTGCCAAGCCTTGATCTTGGTTCATTCACCTGAGCTAGCCCAACAGATTCAACATGTCGTCTTGGCACTGGGGACATTCATGGAGGTCCTATGCCATAGTTGTGGCACATCCACCAAGGAGGACATGGATCACCTCAAACAAGGATCGCATATCATTATAGGGACACCGGGTCGTTTGCTGAGTATAATCAGAGATGGAAAACTCACGGCTGACTCTATCAAGATGCTCATCATGGACGAGGCGGACGAAATGCTCTCCAAGGGATTTTGGAGCCAGATGATCGACCTCTCTCGGCGATTACCCTCGAGTACTCAGGTCATGTTCCTGTCTTCTACCATGCCCAAGTTGGAAGTGGTGTCCAAGCTCGTACGTCAACCCGTTCACGTAGTGGTCAAGAGAGATGAATTACCGCTGGCGGATATCAAGCAATTTTATGTGGCCACGGAGAACGAAGAATGCAAGTTGGATGCACTGTTCAGCCTTTGCGAAACGATTGCGGCTACTCATATTGTGGTCTTTTACGACAACCGCGAAAAGGTTGGATGGTTGAAGAAGAAGCTCATTGCTAGACAATTCACAGCGTCAGCAATCCATGGTAATATGCCGCATGGCCAGCGTGAGCCGATTATAAAAGCGTTCAGCTCGGGATCATTCCGCATTTTGATCTCGACAGATGCACTGTTACGCGGCACTGATGTTCCGCAACTATCACTGGTCATCAACTACGACCTGCCAGCCGTGGAGGAGAATTACAGCCGTCGCATTGGACTTTTAGGTCGTTTTGGAAACAAAGGTGCGGCAATCAACTTGGTGACAAGCGAGGATATGCTCAAGTTGAAAGAGATCGAGCATTTTTATTCGACGCAGATCTCAGAGATGTCAGTGAAAGACCCCGCGGAAACGGAATAAAGCACCGAGTTTTGGAGAGAAGGATACCACCAACTATCAGCGGTGCAGTGTTGAGTGCAGATGACGTCCATTCGCCAGGAGAATTGACAGCCCTTTCATCCTACTGTATCATTGCATCGAAGAGACCTGTCCTCAGTACCAGCAACCACGTTCCTCGGTAAGGCTATCGAATTCTAGTAGACACCGACAATTCAGTTGCAACTGCTCATTACCTATTGTCTTTGATATTGAACAGTGCACTCATTGCAAAAGTAGGCGCCAAAGTGACGCTTCCCGTCAAAGGCTGCAATGGAGCATTCAGACACCAGAGGCAGTCACGTGGCTTTGAAAAAAAAAAAGGATGTCTTGGCTTCCCACGTTCTCATGTTTTTTTCGCTTCTCTTCGTTCCAACACCTTCTATCGCCATGACAATTTCACCCACCCCTGATAGCATTGGAGCAGAGGTATGTCGAGACGCGTGGAACTTGCCATAGACAAACCAATATGTTTGAAAGCACTGTATCAAGTAGGATCAATAGTCCTGATCGTTCACTGTCACTCGAATAGACCAATTTGTACGGGGCTGCCACCGGCTTTGAAGATATGGGGCTGAGCCCCGAGCTTTTTAGCTCTATTCGCGAATATGGGTACGCCCATTTGCCTTGAACAAGCGTTTCAGCTCTTGAAATAATGGATGTTATGAAACGAAGCCTCCACCTTGTTAACAGTATCCTGCATTTGACTCAAACCAGCTTCTTCAAACCCACCAAACTTCAGCAGGACGCTCTTCCTCTTCTTTTCAAAGGCCATGATGTGGTCGTGGATGCACCCGCCAATAGTGGGAAGACTACGACATCCTGCATTTCGGTCGTCCAAAAAATCGATATCACCAAACCGCAGTGTCAAGCCTTGATTCTTGCCTCATCGCCTCAAGCAGCCTTGCGGATTCAAAAGATTATCTTGGCATTTGGCAGTTACGATGTCCATTGTCATGCTTGTACAAACCAAGCAGACCTCCGAGAGGATATAATGCGACTTAAAAAAGGAGCCCAGATCGTGGTCGGGACCCCGGGCTGTGTTCATGAGCTCATCGGACACGGTATTCTAATAACCAAGAGTCTCCGCGTGCTCATCCTTGATCGTGTGGATGAGATGTACAATGGAAAGATCAAGGAAATCATCGAGGAACTCCTACAGTCGATCCCTCGAGGCGCACAAGTGGCGTTTCTATTGAGCAAAATGTCCAAGGAACTCAAGGATTGGACAACAAAATTCATGCACAACCCAGAGTTCATCGATCATGACACTGAAATGCCCGATCTTGAAGATTCCGAGACTTTGTTGGGATCCGTTCGTCTGTCCGAGGATAAACCATACGAAATGGAGGTAAGAGGGCTCTAAAAATGGAACAGAGTCGTCAAGCACATAACATCAGACCACATCCTCACGTTCGGTCCGTCACTCGTCTCATCTTGTGATCGATAGTTCAAACAAGACGAGGTCGTTGAAAACTTTGAGAGCTTTGAAAACATGAAGCTGAACCCTGAGCTGCTACGTGGTATCTACGCCAATGGGTATGTCCAACTGAAGGCTAGAGTCGCATGAAAGAGATATCACAAACTCTGACTCTCCACTCGTCGCTATACCTTTTGGTCTTTTTGTTGTTGTTTTTTTCCTCCTGCAATTATAGTCTCAAGCGCCCTTCAACTATCCAGCAACATATCATCCGGCCCATTTTCAAGAATCAAGACGTGATTTTACAGGCACATTCAGGAACAGACAGAATTGTAGCCCTTTCCATACCAATCCTTCAAAGGCTCGACCTCTCCAACAAGCAATGCCAAGCCCTGATCTTGGTCTCCTCACATGAGCTGGCCCAACAGGTCCGGGAGGTTGTTGCGGCACTCGGATTTTTTATGAAGGCCAAATGCCACGCCTCAGTTGGTGGTCCTGGAGGCAGCCACATCAGGGAGGACATTGCGCGCATCGGAAAAGGGATTCACGTCATTGTGGGGACTCTTGGGCGTCTACTGGATATGATCAAGCGTGGAAAACTCAAGACCGAGTTTATCAAAACGTTTGTCACGGATGAAGGGATGCTCTCCCAAACGTTTAAGGACCAGTTTAACGAGGTCTTTCAGAGAATGCCATCGGGTACTCAGGTCGTGCTCATAACAACCGCAGCCAGGAGGGCTGAGAAGGTAGCGACCAAGTTCCTGCGTGATCCTGTCCGCGTCGTCGCCAAGGGAGATGGATTGTCACCGGCTATCAAACAGTTTTACCTGGCCATGGAAAAGGAAGAGGCCAAGTTGGATACACTGTGCAAGCTGTGCGAGACGATTCCGGCTCCTCATATCGTTATCTTTTGCAACACTCACCTAAAGGTCCGAGAACTGATGGATAGGCTCGTTGCAAGAGGGTACACAGTCTCAGCAATTCTTCGTACTGCGGACGAAGCTCAACGCGAGGCGGTCATGGAGGCGTTTGGCTCGGGGGCATCCCGTATCTTGATTTTGACCGACTTGCTGGCGTACCGTGTCGATGTGCAGCCTGTATCGTTGGTAATCAATTACGAGATGCCTATCATCAAGGAGGACTATAGCCGTCGCGTTGGTCTTGCAGGTCGTAATGGAAACAATGGTGTGGCGATCAACTTGGTGTCAGGCACTGATATGAATGTCATGAAAAGGATTGAGCAGTTGTATTCGATGCAGATCACAGAGATGGCAGTGGATGAGCCTGTTAACTCAGAGGAGCCCGTTAGCGTGGATGAGCCAGTTAGCGTGGACGGGCCTGTTAGCATGGACGGGCCTGTTAGCGTGGATGATCTCATCTCCTTGGAAGAACCCGTCAGCTCGGAATAAAGCATGTGTCTGCGACGGGCATCTCTTGGATGCTCGTCAAAGAGTATGAGTGCGCCGCATTGAGACTACCAATCGCAGCCCGCGACGCAGGACCACGTGCAGTGGACGTTTTGAATGCCAATGTCTCCTTCGATGTATGGTTTCTGTTCATTAGGCGAGCTACCTGGAAAAGGGTATGCGTTGCCTTGTGTCGTCGTGAAGGGAAGGACCAAATGTGGCCGTTTGGTACTATGAGGATGGATTAAGGTTTAACCGCTCTCATTCTCTGTAGGCAGTCACAGAGGGGCGCCACTTTTGAAAATGCCAGTTGCATGTTTTGCACTCTTTCTCTTTCACTTTTTCTTGGCCCAACAAGTTCTATCACCATGTCAACTTCATCCAACGCTGATAGTATTGGGACAGAGGCATGTAGAGACATAAGGAGCTCTATCGCGGATAAGCCAATACGTTTGAGATCATAATATCATGTCGGAATTTAGCGGTCCTGACCATCCACTGTCATTTGAATAGGCCTGCTGGAACGAGCCCACTGCCGGCTTTGAAGACATGGACCTGAATCACGAGCTTCTTAGTTCTATTCAAGAATACGGGTACGCCCATTTGACTTGTACAAGCGTCTCAACTTTTAGGATGATGGATAATATGGGCGAAAACCATGGCTCCTGTTTGCTTTCGTCCTGTTAACAGTGTTCTGCGTTTGACTCAAATCAGCCTCGAAA
>Ga0247824_10001443_pt1 | contig 12991 bp, 14 predicted proteins | sample 13C_PalmiticAcid_FD_194412 | JGI IMG/M metagenome (GOLD analysis project Ga0247824, IMG submission 194412) | Soil microbial communities from agricultural site in Penn Yan, New York, United States - 13C_PalmiticAcid_Day48 | ecosystem: Environmental > Terrestrial > Soil > Agricultural land...
CAAAAAACATTCCTTCAACGACGGACAGAGAGCCAGTGCTCCGGATTCCGTTTCCCGTGATTCTGGCCCAATCAGCCGTATGCTTTGCCCCTACGGCAAAGCCCTCGACCAGTCACGATCACACCATCGTATTCGATCTCGGACAAAGTGGTAGTGATGAGTGGATATGGTGCCATTACAAAGTGAGCAACGGCCAATAGACCTCTTGATGATCTCCTTGCATCATCTTATCGCCGCTTTCTTCTTGGTTTTCTTCGTATCCCCCTCCCTCACCCTTTTATACCCTCTTTCCCCTCTTTCCCCTCTTTGTTCTTCATCTTTTTTATATTTTACCCCGAACATCCTTCACGCACTCTCCGAGGCTTCGTACAAACTCACAAGTCAGGAATCAACGCAGCAACGACACCGTCAAGAGACATAAACCGAACAAGCAAAAAAAAACCAGACATCCACCATGACCAACCCTTACGATAGTCCTCCAGCGTCTCCTCGATACTCTTACATCAAGGCTACCGCAACGAGCGGCACCATCACCCCACCCTCGACACAAGACCATGAAGTATCACACCCAGATCAATCACGCAAGGGAGAAATTAAACTCATCGGGGCTGGCCCTGGAGATCCTGATCTGTTGACAATGGCTGCATACAAGGCTATCACTTCATGGGCAGACATTGTCCTCTCTGACAAATTGGTCTCCAAGGAGATCCTTGCGCTCGTCTCATGTCCGCTCTTTATCGCCAACAAAGACAAAGGATGCCAAGCCTCTGGCCAACAGGAGTTATTTGAACGTGCTACCCAAGCGTTGCAACAAGGCTTGCGAGTTGTTCGATTGAAGCAAGGAGGTAAGAGACAATTTCCTCCGTCCAAAGGATCACACAGACCCCACAAAGCCTTTTCGCAACGAACTAAACAGTTTTCCTTTCATCATAGACCCATTCATTTTCGGACGAGGTGGAGAAGAGTTCTTGTTCTTCCGCCGGCTAGGCTTTGAACCCACGATTGTCCCTGGTCTCTCCTCCAGTATCTCAGGTCCGCTACTCGCTAACATCCCCCTCACTCACCGAGGAATAGCTTCTCAGTTCTTGGTCTGCACTGGTACAGGATCCAACGACACTATTCCAGAGATGCCTACATATGTCGCTTACAGGACAACAGTCTTCTTGATGGCCTTACATCGTTTGGAAGCATTGATCCAGGATTTGATTCGTGCTGGGTACCCTGAGCAACTACCTGTCGCTATCGTCGAGAGGGCCAGTGCCAAGGATCAACGTTGTGTCAATGCCACAATTGGCACTATCGTTCAAGTGGTCAAGGAGGTTGGATACAGGCCACCAGGTATCTTGATTGCAGGATGGGCATGCGACGCCTTGGCACAAGATCGAGACCAATTGGAAGGACTAACTGGTTCTGAGATCTGAAAGCACCTTCCGCCTTCTCCTTCTCCCTCGAGTGTACCCCAGCAACACACCACTCTTCTGTATCATTCTCGCTGTTCCATTGTCCATTGTACTTCTATATCCCATCGGCCTTCTCAGCATCATAGCCGTAATAATGAAGCCATTAAACAAACATTGTCTGCATGCACGCCCAAATGTCGCCATTTCATATCGTGTGATTTAGTATCGTTATCGTACAGGATTTTATATTCGCGGGAACGGTCGACACTTACAACCCTCCTATGGTATTGCTCCTCTTGGGGCCTGAGGACGCTGTTCCTGCTGTTGTTCAGAGGCCGTGCTTGTCTCTGCACTATGGCTCAATTCTGCAAAGATTGATGAATGACCATGTCCACTCGCTCTAACCGTATCGTATGCCGGTGGTTCATCCGGGAACCCTCCTGATGGCCCACCAGTCTGCGGCGCTGGTGAAAGGCTGGTGTTTGATCCTGGTGATAACGTACTGGTGCGATGACGAGCCAAGAGTCCATCCTCGTCTCGAGATTGTGACCATCCTTGCCCTTCATCTTCGTCTTCTTCTTCATCGGCCTCGAGCAGAAAGTTTCTCATATCTGCTTCCAACTCACGCCTCGTCTGTTGTCGTCGTCCATTAGGAAGCATCTCCATCGTATCATCGTCACAATCCTCTGGCCGCATAGCGCCACGACCTCCTGTCACACTGCGAACATTATCCCTGATTCTAGAGAATGCCGTTCCAACAGCAGCACTGGCAGCATTTCCACCTTCCACCAAACTACCACTGATTTGTCCCCACCCTCCTGCCACTCTTCGTTGAGTATCCTCGGCGAGCCGTCGTAAGATCGATGCTTCTGCACTGGAATCAACAGGTTCCCAAATCTGTCGTCTCCTGGCTTCCTCATTCTTGAGCATGTGTCGCATGGCCAAAAACATACAGATCAAGACCACAATCATGCCTGCCATCGTGATTCGCCTCGACTTGACCTCTTCCTGATACTCTTCCCAAAGTTCGGGTGTGAACTGACAAGTATTGTTGCCGGCGGAACAAGTCAATTGACCCATACATGGCATGGTCCTGTTGTTGCATGGTTGTTCTCGGAACGCCTTATGCTTACAAGCCATCCCTTGGTTCTTGGTCACTCCTTCGACACGACCACAGAACCACTCGTCGTCTTCTGAACAGTAATCACATCGAAGAGCCGCACATCTTCCTGTGATACAGAACCATCCTTGACAGGGGATGGATGTCATGTCGTCACAACATTCTCCATTATGGACTGTACACTCGGTACCGTCTTTTTGAGGATGAGAGAGATACATATCTCGTTAGTGACCAATGAGCAAAAGGAAATATATTTATGCTCCCTCCGTCCCCTTTCCATTTTATGATAGATACCAGCAGAAGATCCTTTAAAAAAAAACCACGATCTGAGAACTGGTTGGGAAGATAATAAAACACCCTCTCCGCCCCCCTTCGCTCAACAGTAGTTCTTGGTGAAAGTGGAATATGGTGGGAAGGAAGGAGAACTTACCATAGTACAAATCAAAGTTCTCGATAGCATGTGCTCCATTGGGCGGGGCAATCTCATCGGCGTAGACTGTGAGCACAGAGAGAGTGAGAATGAGACAAAAGTAGACTGCAATCAACAGTGGAAGTCCAGGTCTTGTTCTGAATGGTGCTCGAGAACGAATATTGGTGGTCGTGGTCGTGGTGGTCCTGCTGCTACTACTCTGCAGTCGTTGTCGTTGTTGGCTCATGACTAGAACCTTGGCAAAGCACGGAGAAAGGTGTGAGCTGCACACTCCTTGCTTGAACAGTGGATGAGGTGAAAACAGATGATGATGAACAACAGGGTGCACAGATAGCTGGACGACAGAGTGTATTGAGCTACTGCTGTAGAACGCAAGGAGGAGATCTAGAGAAAGTGGATGGGCTGACGGTGTGAGGAACGGTTGCACGGCAAAACCAAAGCTGGACCCACTTGTGGAGGTGCACGTTTGGTGGCTGCAAAAAATGGCGTGACCGATGGTGGACCCAAGCTGGAGATCAACCATTTCGATTTTTTTCCTTCTTCGCCCCACAACAGCCACACTCATGCAGCGATACAGCATGATAGAGCTCCTATCAACTACTCCTTGGTCACTATCCGAGGCGTGTGTGCTGCAACTAACGTCTTATTCACTTCTTGATTGACGGTCAGAAGGGAAAAGTGTCGAAGGAAGCGAGCTCGAGGACAGATATCCAAGTAGCCCCAGCCTTTGAGCACGAGGAGTGAACAAACGTTACCCGTTGCACTTCTTCGATATCAGACCACCTTGGATTCGCCACGCTCGTGCAGTTGATCAAGCTGTGGCGGTGTCATGGATTTCCGGCAAAGTGCAACCAGCTCCGGGACATTGTACTACACAGCCCCCTCCGAGCCTTCTGTCCCATCCGCGCTATCTCATACATGTAACCTTCGAATCGGCGACTAAGCCGTTGTGAGTCCTCTTAGTGGTCTGTGCAAAAACGAGGAGCTTAATACAAGGTAGCCATGGTACATGTCAGGCACGCACGAACAATGGTGCAGCTTGTGAACCCCATTTGCCTTCTTTCAGGTCCATGTTACCAATTTGCTTTGATCTAACATCACTCTTCTTTTCCTTCTTTCATTGTAATGATTGTGGTCAACAAGGACCCACGCACGTTCGTCCAAGAGGAATACATGTGCTGTTTCGAACAACCCACAACGTTGAGCAATTGAGTCCAGGGGGAGTCCCGCAACGCTTTTTTTGTCTAATCTGTGTTGACGCATAAACAACTTGCTCTGACCTTCCGAACCACTGGAATTGGGATTCATTGCGGAAATTCGCGATCAAGGGGACGCGGATATTTGCATAGGCCATCATCACGATGGAGACGAGCAAGGTTGGTTGGTCGTGCAAGCTCACAACTTCACGATACATACTCTTCCACTATCGCCTCATATGAGGTGTTGGCTCTGGTGGTCGTGCCCACCTTCGTGGGCGACCTACATCAAGTAGAATGGATCCAGGGAACACAAACAGAAGGCAGCGCCATCTTATACCGATGGAACGTCAATACACGTGGTGAGCAAGGAACCATCGAATCTAGGAGTCTGCCTTCTTGTATTGCTGAGAGAATGGATAAGGGCGATGAAAACTGCCCCAGCACCCCATCGTTGCAGGTAATGTTCCGTGGCCATTCCATCAGTATCCTGCTATTGAGCCCACGATGAATAGATTGATCAAGATGATGTCCACTCTGTGGCCTCATAATGGTGCTCAGGTAAAAGTGCAACATACAAATCGGATGTGATCTGGGCCCAATACCGCCTACCCGCAAAGGAGGAGAACCAATTGATGCACGCGAAGACCGCGATGCTTCAAATATAGCGAGATCCAACATGTGCCTAGATCTTGGACCGCGAAGGGGATTCCTAGAATAGAGTGGAGATACCAACGCATATAAAAGGACTTTCCGACACTTTCAGATCTCTTTACAACTCACCATCCTCTCACACCAAAAGGTATACACATAGCCGTACAAATGAGTCGACTACCTTTCGTCTTGATCTGCTCTCCTAACAGCCGCACCCTGTGGTTCGACCTCCTGTTATCTATAGTACCATCATGATTTTCAACAAGATCGCCATCGTCCTTGTCATAGCGGCTTTGGTCGTGGCGAAGCCGCATCCGAAGCCAAGTGGTGGATGCCCGGAAGGCTACAAACTGAAGAAGTGGTGCGGCAAGAATCTGACTGGTATCTGTTGCCCAATCAAGCACGGACATGGTCCAAAGTCTGCCGCTGCATTCGATCTCGCGGTTGCTGGCGGGTTCGAAATCAAGACGACGAAGGGCAAGGAAAAGGAAGCAAAGAGGAGACAATGCATCCCTTATGTTCCACCAACGAAGCCGTAAAGGATTCTGTTAGAACTAACACTTGGTGTCCAAGTGCCAAACGACTGCCTTGCCTATTTCGCCCGAGGAGACCTTCTCTTTGACGCCTGGACTATAGCAGAAACCCCTGTAAAGCCCCCCACCTACATAGACACTAGAGGCACAATCGACATAATCCCTAATAAACCTAGATGCTAATAACATTGACATGGCGCACTTGTCAGCGCGCCTCGACTGTGTGGGATCATACCCTTCAATCCAACCAACCATCTGTCTTCAGACGGACCTGTGTACAACTGAAGGTCTTCAAGTTCTTTATAGCCAGGCGTTTTTAAGAGTGGCTCCTTTGGCCTTCATTCGCTCTCGCTGTCCATCCAACATCTTGGCTTTCCAAAGTATGACGGTCCGAAGTTCCGTTGCATGCTGAAGCTTACCCATGATGGCCTCCACCTCGGTCGAATTAAAGCCTTCACACCACAAGAAAAGATACTGCAATCGAGAAAAATCGAGCGATTCCATCAGAGAAACCACTCGTTCAGTGGTCAAGAACACATCCAATTGAAGGTGCTTTAGCGATGTTAAAGCAAAGAATGATCGCAATAGCCCTTCATGTTCCATGGTCATGTCTCGACGAGGAGTTGCGTAGTAAAGTTCAAATTGCTCCACTTGGACGCTTCCGGACAACTTCTCGATACCGTAAACCAAGGTCCTCAACGGACCTATTCCCAAATCTCGTTCGTCCATTCCGATCGCCAAAGAGCTGATGTGACTCCACTGAACCGACTCCAGAATTTTCATACGCTGTTTTTCATGACCCAGATGGATATCCAGTTTGCGCAATTCGGATCGGGCAACAATGTCGGCAAGGTCCTTGACACATTTTTCGCCTAGGTTTCTTCTGGCTTCCTGCAAGGTGAGCTCCTTCAACTCGGATCCATTCTCTGTTGCTTTGGCGAGAGCAGCAATCGTTGGCTCCTCTAGATGCCGTCCGGGAAGACTTAGTATTTCGATCCTTTCACCAAAATCCCTCAGAAAGCCTGTCATATCCTTGATGTCAGGTATCGACCGCAGGGGTTTGTTTTTCGGTGGTAAAATGCGCAATGCACGGTCCGGAAAAGCTATCGGATACGTTTGGTGTTCCGCAATGGCATTGTAGAACCGTAAGAAAAAACCGGCATCGCGTCGTAGCGTAAGACTGGAAATATTCGGTGCTTTGGTCACCAGGCACCTGAAGCCAGAGATGTCGTCTTGGAACCAAGATACAGATAGGTCGAGATGCCGTAGATTTCGAAATTCGTGGTTGTGGGATTTTAAGCTGGATCGTTTGACAAAGTCCTTGGCACGATCAATCGTCACTGACCGGATAGAGGGGTGTCGCATGATATCAAAGACAGGATCGTATCGCTGGTTGTGGTTCGAAATGTCGCTGGTGGGGCCATCGGTATTGTTCAGATCCAGATCCAACACACCCATGTTGGTTTTGGCAAGTGTATCTCGCAGTTTCTTGAAGTCGCTCTGAGTTGTATCCCAGGTATGAGTGATCTTGAGTTCATAGATAGACGTTGCCTTCTCCAATGCGAGATAGAATTCCTCCGCTTGCAATCTAGACAAAAGCCTCACTTCCACACGACCAATGCTCTCGTCAAACGATCCTTTCAGTGACTCTGTTACATCGCGGAGCGCTTTCGCCTCTTTTCCTTGGTTGCTCTCACGGTAATGGTCGAAGCACACCCATTTGACGTGTCCTTCGGATGTGACAGTCCTGTACAAGTTGCCTAGTACTCTGTTCTTATCCTTGTTTTTCAGAAACGTCTCCAACTGCCGTACATCCGCACCCTCCAATGCTTCGTTTCTCAGTTGCACTGCAGGTCGATCAGCAACTTTGCACTCCGCAGAGACTTTCTCGATGTAGCCTATGGCTTGATCCATTCTTGACTGGAGATTAACGACCAACATCTTCAGATTGGTTTCATCGGTCGCATCTTCACGAGCCAGGAGTGGCACGACTGGGATAGCAACTCCTGCCACTGATATGCCGAACTTGAGCATTTGAAGGACAGTAAGGACATAGGAGCCGTACTGCTGAAAGAACTCCTTTGGCCGAGCGATATCGTATCCTTCATGCTTGGCAAGGTGAATGTGGTGAGGAGTCCTGCTGTTAATGGACCTTGTGTGCTCCCCACACTCGCACAGAAAGTAAAGCCTGAGCTTGTTTGACAGCAGATCCAAGGGGTTCCACGATGAACTGTCCTGTGGAAGAACGATAAATAGCCGAGGAATCGGATACTCGTACAGTTCGTAGGTCTGCGTCAAGAGAGCCTGAACACGACTTTGAAGCAGAACCAGTAGGTCGGACGCTTGTAGCTGTAGCTGCAACTGTTTCATTTCGTCCTGTTTGGTATCGAACGCCTCTTGTAACTTGATTACACGATTCGCTAATTCATTGTTTTTGGATACTAGCTCGTTGTTCTTGATCACCAGATCCATGATCCTGGATGCCAATCCGTTGTTCTCGATCATCTTGTTGTTGAGCTCCTGAAGACATGCAACCAATTGTTCATCCAGCCGTGTCAACAATCCATCCCTGATGATCTGAACAGGAGAATCGTGATTGTTTGCGGAAGCGCGAACTTGCTGTGCTTGAGCATCGGACGGTAGAGAGGGCACGAACTTTTGTTCGACTTCAGATTCGAGGGCCTTCTTTTGTGGAAGTACCATGATTTGTTCGAATGACAATGTGGTATTGCTATCCTCCTCGAGGTTGGATAGCTTCTGTGGTGGGAACGTGGAAGCACTTGGAAGAGCGCTGACGTTATCATCATGGCTGGATGTGTCCGGGAGTGGATGCGAAATATTCAAACCCTCGATGTCATTGCTCTCAGTTGACGGGATAGTAGTCTCAGTGTTTCGACTGCTGGTGGTTGGACCATTTCTACCAGAGGATGACAACACAACATCCAGGGTCACGCCTGGATAGTGCTTGATGCGTGAAAGCACCCTTTCAAAAGATGCAGGAAACCTCGTTTTAGTGATAGTTCTCTCCATTAACTCTTCGCACACTGTCTGGTTCGTATTGCCGTTCTACCTACCTGATTTGAGCGTCGTCCTTTATGAGAGTGACAGCAACGTTGCCTCTCTTGACGTATTGGACTCCAGGAAAGACCTGCTCAATGTCCACCCAGTGGATAACATGCTGGCCATCGACATGATCGCAAGGGATCTCCACGATATCAGACTTTCCAATCAAGCGAAAGGGCTGAGTCACCTCCATTGTCGGCTCTGGCTGGTGCTAGTTGAACGAAGTGAGGAGTGTTCAGAGGGAAAGTGTGTGTGAGGTGGAAAAGAGATGGAAACAGTCCTGTGTCACGCTGGACTCCAGGCTGAGTTTTCACTTTGCATGGTTGCCAGTGCCCACATACCAACTTTTTCTCTTTGTTCATCACGATCACTCTTCTCATTCCTCTGAGCAACTCCCCTACCCAGCCTGACAAACAAGCTAACCAGGCGGACAAAAGAGGAGCCGGGCGCCACGCGACAGTAACAACGTCTGTTACTTCTATCCACCTCTTGACCCCCACAACTGTCACTCTGCCGCCGCCCATCAAGATGAGGATTTCCCAGTTCAGGCCGTGGTTTTCGAGGCTTTTGCCCGGGACAGTTAAGACTGATGCTCAAGCGACCTGAGTACGGACAAGTATGGAAAGTTCGGCTGTTCTACAAGGACTGAAAGGCTATCACGAGGATGGACGGAGTCATGCCAGCCCGAAGAACTATATCTTCAAGCTTGTTCATGGATCGAATGGACAGAGAGCATTGTCCGAGGTGTTGCAAGCACAAGCGTCGTTTCTGAGGATATTTGGATTCGGAGCACTACGGTTATAACTGCAACACAGGAGCCATTATATACCACAATCGATAATTACAACAAGGAATGACTCATGCGAAGCAGAGAGTACGGAGTGAAAGACGGTATCATTCGACAATTTACCCTTCCTCATTCTCCAGATGGATATCTAACTTGCGAAGTTCGGATCGAGCAACAATGCTAGCAAGGTCCCTGATACAATGTTCGCCTAGGCTTCGACCAACCTTGTCCAAGGTGAGCTCTTTCAGTTTGGATCCATTCTCAGTTGACTTTGCGAGAGCGGTTATAGCAGATTGATCCAGGAAGATTCAGTATCTCAAATCTTTCACCAAGACTTTCCAGGAAGATATTCTGGAGGTCAGTCATGGATTGCTGTGGTTTGTTCGTTGGCGGCAGAATGCTTATTTATCGCTCAAAGTCGAGTTCTAAGACATTAATCTTTGCTGTAGCCAGAGTGTCCCTTACCATCTCGAGGTCGCCATAGGTTGTATGCCAGGTATAGCCGATCGCGAGCTCATAGACATACCAGAGGGTGGTGTTGGTGTGAAGGGAAGACTTGAATGTTCAACGGGTCACATTACCATGCATGGTCTGGGTCACTGGGTCAGCAAAGGGTGAGTGGAAGTGAGCTGGAGTATGGCATTGAGACTCTTGTTCCAGTGGCGATCTATGCTGTGGTGGTAAAGACAACAATAGTTCTATGTAGGCGATCGCTCTCGGGTCCGGTATGGGCGATGCAACATGGGCATGGGCCATGCCCTGACGGCATCATTGGCAGACCGAGTTTCTGGGCGAGACTTCTCTTGGGCCCCTCCGGAATTTTTGCTGATCAGGGGCAACGGTTTTTTTTCTCCTCTTGATCGCCATGGCCTCCACAACACCAGATCATTCTTCTCTCATTCATGAACGGCATACTCATGCAACTAACCAGACAGCTCATCAAGCAGGACATGACTCGCAGGCTTTAGTGCTATTAATCAAGAGGCAGCTTCTACAGATGCGACAGATAAGGCATTTTCAGTGGTCTCTACCTGAAGGATTGGAGTCGGCCTCGATGCCTTCGGTCACTAGTCCTGAGATCCAGCAGGCGATCCTTGAGGTTAGAATCGATGTGCCCAGCTGACATCCACTTCTCAACACGACCAGCCATCCAGCTAATCGTCACGTATTGTGCATGAACAGATCTTCTACGATCCAAAGTTTGTGAAGCACCCGCCTTCACTTACGTACCAGTACTCTTTTCTAAGGAGGCTGATCGCCATGATTGAAAACGATGGTGTCCACGATATATCGGGCGATCTCTTGGAGGTCTTTATCGAGCTCATGACCACTGCACCGAGAAGGTAGGTAAACGGCTCCCGATTGCATTATACTTTGAAAGGATCCGATGTGCCATGCAACTGACTCCTTGATTCATCGGACAGGCCAGAAGACGGAGGACCACCACTGGAGCCTTGCTTCAAATCATACAGCTTGGACCGAGAGTGCAATAAGATTGTCACTGTCATGGAAGAGCAGACCACAATCTCCATGGGAACCACAGGATTAAGAACATGGTAAGGAACATGTGCGTTATATACCAGGGTGTTACCACTATAGATGACCACAAAACAATCTCTAACACCCTAGTTGATATGTTACTTGTAGGGAAGCAAGGTATGGTGGACCACTTTACGGCGCAAAGCGTTGTCCATTGTTTGGCAACGGGTGTTTAACAACAAGTGCATCTTCCCACCCAATTCAGTTTCTGGCTGGCTGAACACTTGATCGCGCACCCAGGTATGACTCCACGCCCACCTGCAAAAGATCTATCAAAGGGTGTCTATGGAACTAACATTGTACTCGACGTCCTCTAGAGATCTTGGCCGGAAAAAATGTGGTAGATATTGGATGTGGAGTAGGATTTCTCGGCATCGCATGTGCCATCCTTGGTGCTGGGAAGGTGGTTTTAACTGACGGGAACACAGAGGTGTTGTCCATGGCTCAACAGAATATCGGGTACAGTACGTATGCAAACACACGCGTGTGAAAAAAACAGCTCAACTGCGTTTCATTGATCTTCTGCTTACTTTCTTTGAATTGGATCAATTCGATCGGACATAAGACGAATTACCGTGTCCAACATCGACAAGCCTTCTTGACTGGGAAAACTTTACGGGTGAACAGGTGGCCGCTCTGGAGGCTGAAGTCCTGATCATGTCTGATCTTGTAAGTGCCATGAACATCCCAGAGATACTACTTGACTTTAATTGTACTTCTATTTACTGAATAGAGTGAACATCTTAATCTCCCTTACCTAGACGTATGATCCGACTAATATCGTTCCACTCGTTGCCGTGCTCAAGGCAATCCTTGTCAAAGGTGTGTCCGCTTATATGTCCTCTGCCATTCGGAATCCGCAGACGTTCACTGATTTTTTTGACCGGATCAGTAAGTCGACAGGATCCGGGATGAAGAGTACACTATTAGTATTAGGCAGGTTAATCAAGGCCTAATGATGCGATCCTTTGTCTTTTGTTCCTTTGTTAGAGCAAGAGTGTTGTGGGATAGAGATTGAGGAGATACCATTGCAAGGCGCAGATCACTTGTTCTTCTTTGACGAGGATACAGTTCAGACTGTCAGAGTGTTCCGACTTCACTTGTCATAGCTCTGCGACAACCGCAGGTGCCAAGACAGCTGGAACTTTGATAGCGAAGCTTTGGATATAGTGCAACTCCATCCAGCCTTAGAACAACTTTAAAATCCCCTGCATTGCGAAGAACCATAGATCAAGGCCGCCTTGCCCCGGCTTTATGATCAATGGGTCTGATCCTCTGCTCTGAATGATCACCTCTCGTTTGAGATCAATCGGGTTGTTGAGTATGTAGGGAGGGGGAATCATGATACCGATGGTGTTGTCTCAACTGGTTGTGGATTCCCGTCAAAATGTCATCTTGGAAGCAACCTCCAAACCCCACATCGAGCGATCAGTTGATTCCCGAGCTTTCATGATCTAACCACGCTTTGTTCGTGGGGGTAGATGAAATGTGTATTGGTGGAAAAGAAGGCGTCGCATGGTTCAATCGACCATCTCTGCATGTGGTCTGCAAGAGAATAAGAGCTATTGATAGAGATTGAATGAGGCCAAAGTTGAATAGTACCGTTGGGGTCATTGGTGAAAGAAAAAGTTCGATCTTTGTGGCAAGGGTGTTTTCTAGAGGTCCCTGACTAGTATAAGCTCACCCTATCACCCTAACAAACCATTGACGACGGCTTTGTGTCCCTCTTTGAGCTCCACGACAACCCAAGGTGTTCATTGCAAAGGTCGAAATGACTGCAGGACCTTTACCGAGTTGCTGATCGAAAATGTTCAATGAGATGCAGAGACATGAGTGTCTTGTGCTGCACATGAAAGCACAATGATGTGATTCAGTGGATCTGGCTTTCCGGAATGATGTCGCGTCGAAATTCAACATCCCAAGGTCTCGAGTTTGCATTGCAATCCTGTTTCTTCCAGGACTGGGGGGGACATGCTGTGTTCAATCGACCTTTTCCTGCAGCCCTCTCATATCAAGCCCCCCCCCCCTTTCAACATTGCTGGATGACCTGGAGGGCGAACGAAACAGCAGTAGCTCCTCTTCCTTTTAGTTTTGATCAAGCTGTGGAGAAGGGGTACAGGGGAGAGCGAAGAAGGGGTTGAATGGATATGAAGAGTGAGAGAGTGATTCATGCTGCTACTGCTCCCATCAGAAAGATTCATGCCCCCCACGCGGTCATGCCTTGAGATGCGGAGGCACGTAGCAAGTCTGAAGCACTGAGCACCTTGGA
>Ga0247824_10001446_pt1 | contig 12981 bp, 15 predicted proteins | sample 13C_PalmiticAcid_FD_194412 | JGI IMG/M metagenome (GOLD analysis project Ga0247824, IMG submission 194412) | Soil microbial communities from agricultural site in Penn Yan, New York, United States - 13C_PalmiticAcid_Day48 | ecosystem: Environmental > Terrestrial > Soil > Agricultural land...
GGGGGGGGCTATGCCGGAGGAACGGGGTGGGGAGGTCACCCAGTCGAGCTTCGAGGTAGAGACACCGCCGATCTCTGCGTCGGACATAACCTTGCAGTCTTGGATGGCAGTCGGGCTGCGGAAGCTGTGGAGTTCGTAGGGCCGCTTGGCGCCCCTGATGCCTTCGGAGCTGAAGACTGTGTCCCAACAATGTCTGGTCAGCGGACGGCGCAACCTACACGGAGACCAATTGGTCATCAACGCATACCTATATATGAAAGCCTCTTGAACTCATCAAGGCTGCGGCCAATGAAGCCCTTGAACTGGAGGGGCCTTGTCGCCTGCATGGTGGGCGAGGTGTCTGCTGCTAGCTGCTAGAGCTTGTTGTGCAGCTACCGGATGGGTAATGTTTCAGCGGGCGGGAGCGCCAGACAACTTAGAGATCTGTGCATGTTCCCGAGACCGCCGGCATAATATCCTTGCAAAACGCGCAGGAGGCGCTCGGTCGTGCAGCGAGCTTTGGTGCTGGAGGAAGCTTTTGATGGGTTTTGTTGGACGTCATTTGCAAGGAACTCCTCCACACCAGGGGGTGTCTCCACCACCAAAAATGTGGGCCGCCCGGTTGAGCCTCAACTCGCTTGCATCTGCATCTGCATCCTCAACCCAACATCAACGTCGAATGGGCATACACAATTACGGTTCCCGCGTGCACCTTGTTGTTGTTTAGCAGTCGATCAGCTTGGAAGCGATAAGCCTTCCAGTACGGAGTACTCGTGGCTTGCAGCAGAACTGAGAATCAAAGCTGAAACCACCCAAGAAACACGTCCACAGGCCACTGCAAGGCACACAAGCTCGTTCAGGATTCCCAATTCTCTTGAGGAAGCCCCACAGCAGCCACCACTGAGACGCACGGTCCATCTCTTGTACAAATGAGCATCTGCTGCAACTGAGGATGTCGATAGACCTTCATTCCAAGGGTTCTGTCAAGTAGCACAGACTCCCTAGTAAAAGGCTGTTGCTGGCTTAATGCTATTACTTTACTCAAATTGCTTGTTGTGAATGAGTGCTTCCATAGGCTGGGATTCTCAGTCCCTTCAACATTCTGGAATGCCTCGACTGAAGCCATGGTTTGAGCTTTCGTTCAACAACTGTTGTTCCACCAAACTTGATGGACAACCGACCTGAACAAATGAGAAGGCTTTTCTCCCGTCCCGGCCGCAATTCTGTGGGCATCACTACAGGATCAAACAGACAAGAACATTTTCCTTTTCTCAATAAGGATTGATGTATGTTCAAAGTTTGTCCTGCAAGACCTTACCGCACTTAACCCAACCAGATGAGAGAGCACTGTTTGCAGCCCATTGAGAGACGTAAGCAAACTAAGAGAAAAAAGCAAGTTGCCTCTTACACAAAAACTTTTCTTTTACCATTGCTTGACTAGTTCGTGGTCGCCACACCTTTCACAAGAAACCTTGTTGCTCTTGTCTCTGCACTTCAGTTTTAATTTTCGCTTCAGACCGACAAAGACTGCGTCATCATGGCCAAGCAGGATAGCTTCCCGACCCAGATAGAGCTTTGAGTTGTGCCAAATCCTTGACCTTGGTTTTCTGAGCGGCCTGTTTAACTTGATCCGAGGGGAGCAACTGGTTGTCATATCACTTTCACATGGGCCGGCCAGTCACGGCCATGCAGTCCCTTACACTGTCGGTTCAAGAGGCATAAAGATTGTGTGAGTCAGTATATGTAATTAAGCCAACGTCTGTTCAAGGCTTGTCTCGCAAACACATGGACGACACCACCAATTTGAAGTGACAAGAAGATCTCTCACCTTGCCGTGATGGAGGTGAGGTTTGCCCAAGGCCCGGCCCACAAAGACTGCCGGGACCAATCTCTGCCTGATGTGTAGATGCTCGACAGGTACTGTACTCAGATTATCTGAAGGATATGTATTAACGTCCATTCAAGGTTCGGCCCGCACACACGTGGACGCTGCAACCTTAACTGCATGAGACAAATCCCATCAGGCTTCCACCTCTTCTCTCAATTCTCGACAAGTGCCGTTACTCAGACGTCGTCCGAAGCATATTGACGGTATGCTTAAGGTTCGGCCCGCGAAAACGTGGACGCCACAAACCTAACGGATAAGACGGTTTAAGCCTAACTTGACCTTCAACCTTGCACACAAGTATCGACACACACTGCCGTGATGTACACTACATGGGTTTACCCATACTGTGTAGTGGTTCAAGTTGTTCTGGTTACCCAAGGACAAGAGTTATAGATAACAACGAGTCTTCGACCAGTCTCAGGCTAAGCAGCTTCAGGAAATGATGATTTCGCCATTGCTGCTGACGTTTTAACGAGGCCTAGCCCAAGGTTCACTGCTACGAGTGAAACTTTCTCAAGGGCTCTTCAACTTATGGGTAGCTTTGACTTTGAACAACATTTGGTATCACTCCGAGTTGTTCTCAACTGCATTGGTTGGCTTTAAATCCGGCCTCAGCACAACCCCACACCAACTGGACGTGCGGTTGCTGTTGTTGTTCATACACAGCAGTGGCCTTCACCCAGCCAGATGTCCTCGCCCTCGCCATGGCCCAAAGACATACTCAAGCTCACAATTTGCATCTCTCTTGGGCAACATTCCAAACATGCTTCTCAGTGTTCAAGAAATCACATTGACTCTTCGTCCTCAAGACCTAGCGCTTTTGGTTGCGGTTGACTTGCGTTTCGGAGTGACGCCAATAGTGCGAGACGTGCTCTCAACCCTGGGAAATGCGGTTGCCGTCGTCGCCGGAGCTAGCCCCACTTCGGATCGGAGGGTGCCGACCTCCCTCCCCGATCAGCCGCCGAAAATTCAACGACTCCCGCAACCCCCGGCTCCGATCCCACTCCGCTATTCGCCGCCCATCGCTCGGAGGGCATTTTTTTTTTTTTCATTCGCCGGTCCCGGTATTGCAGCTGTTTTGATTCTGATCGTGATTTCACGCCGGTTTCTTGTGAATGCCATAAATACCAGGGAATCTTCCACATCTTCTTCATCTTCCCCTCCTTCACCGAACAACCACCAACCTGCCCGCACTGGTCCGTCCAAGGCAGCATCAAAGGTATGTGGACACCCGCATCCAGCTCCCGGCATCTTGTTCGATCATAAACAACATTGTTTTGCTCTCCTGTGCCTGGTTCCCCTCTGTCTGCGCTTCCAGCGGTTCTGCAGCCAGACGAGTGTCTCGCAGAGAGGGGCAGGCCACCTTCCTGCGTTTGGTGGTGGACGGCCTGAGAGATCAGGACGCAAGGCATCACCCCCTCGCAGACCGACCACCATCACCCAGTCGTACCTTCCTCTCCTTCCCGACTTTGAATCACCCCGAGTCCCTCTTTGGTTTCCCTTCCCTCTTCTCCTCAAACCATCACATAATCCCATTCAACCAGGACTCGATCCAAGATCATCACCCTCGACCCAGGTTGGTACCCAGGAGACCATCTTCACTCGAATACCCTCTTTCTCCCACTCCCTCATCCTTCTTCCAAGCCTTTTTCACCATCGCCTTCCTTCCAGCCCTGAAAGTCGGTCGTTAGATTGCCAGTGTTGGCCTTCTTGCGAGTCTCGCGTTTCGCGTCTTGCGTGACAAACCCGGTCGCAACCACCGACCTCCCGTCACCGACCCCCCATCACTGCCCTCAAGGCAAGAAGACGTGACTCACAAAGTCAACACCAGGTTACCGCTTCCGCAACCCTTAAGAGCATTCTTCGCCCTTATCCAACACTCATCACCTCATCTTCTCCCTCGCGGAATACATCTCAACCTTCATCTCGATCAACAACACAACCACAATATCGACCATGTCCGCCATGCTTAGAGCGAACAAGGCTCGCGGCTCGGCCGGCAAGGCCCGTCGCGTGCGCTCCTTCAGCCTGAGCGATGGTTCTTCGGTCAACTCATCTGGTTCTGACGAAGGCAAGTAATCCGATCCATTTGTTGAATCTGCTCTGTGCCCTCTGCCTCATTTCCCTTATCAACTGGGGCCGGTTCTGCTGGCGTCGTCCAATTGAAATCGCAAATGGCACACTCCCTCTATCTCAAACGTGGTTGCGACTTGAGACGGCTCGGAAGCTATTGTTTGATGGCGGTGACTGCCAGTGTGAAGCGCACGGCACATACATAACTCCAGGGGTTTTGTTGATCGCCTCCATCCACGGTCCAAACGCTAACTTTCTTCAAGCTGGCGCCCGTCTGTCTGCTGCGAGCCTGGACGACTCGCCTCCTCGTGTCCGGTAAGTTGGCCTCCAGCAGTCATGGCCGCTCGTCTGTTCCGCTCGCTGACGGGAATCAGATTCTCTTCCATCACAGAGGAGTTCAGCCGCATGAGCGTCGCTTCGACTGTCGCCTCTGACGGCTCCGACCGCGACAATAAGTAAGTCTTAATTCGTGGCAGCATCAACAGGAAACTCCGCTGACTTGGCCCCCTGCAGATCGTCTTCATTCCAGATTGGTGAGCAGCCGAGCGGAGATGTTTTCACGGCTTCCCCAGTCATGGCCAATCGTAACTTGGGCCCCGATCTCGCTTCTGCGGTCACAGCTCCCTTTGCCGAGCACATGGCCGCCAGAATGCCCGTTGAGGATCGCCGCCTGACGCGCTCCGTCACGGCTCCGAATGCCTTGGCGATGGGTCCGCCTGGTGACCGCAGCATCTGCACTCCCTCGTCTCGCCACGGCGTTGATGGCGCCGATGCCCAGCGCGTTTACCCCCCCAGCGCCTGCATCTTCATCGCCAAGTAAGTCCAAGTCGTGTTTGACTTTCCTCCTTTGAACCAAGAGCAACTCTGACAGTGGAACCCAACAGTCTGCCCGAGTCCAAGGACGATTGCGCCCTCGAGGCGGCGATCACCCGCGAGTTCAGCAACTTCGGCACAGTCTTCGTCAAGATCCGTCGCGAGATGAAGTGCAACAGCAACGGCATGCCGTATGCTTTCGCGCAGTACACTGTGAGTTGCGATGAATGGTTCCACGCAGCTTGGCATTGCTGACAGCAAACAGGAGGACAAGGAAGCCAAGTTGGCCGTGGAAAAGGGTAAAGGTATCATGATTTTCGGTCGCCCGTGCCGTACCGAGATGGTCAAGGCAAACCGTAAGTGTCCGCTCGCTTGTCGCTCTGAACGTTTCAAGGCTGACATCGGGTTTCCCAGGCACCTTCGTCATTTACAGCCGCCGTGGTGAGGACACCACCGTCGACATGGTCAAGGAGATGCTCGAGCCGTACGGAGAGCTCAGCAAGTGCGAGTTGCTGAGCTTGCAGATGCAGACCGCCATGAACCTCCCCGCTGCTGTGCTGGTCGAGTTCGCCAAGTTTGACCCCAAACGCGATCTCAACTCGGTGAGCATCACAGAGCCTCATGCAACATCAGATCGCGCCCTTAGCATGCTGACTTGTTCCCGCAGGCTGTCCGTCGGTATGACGGTTATTGCATCGATGCCTTCGATGTGAAGAACAGGAGCCTTGTCGCGCGCCCCAACGCCGACGAAGAGTTCCTTCGCAAGTACGACATCGACCGTCGTTCTGTCTTCGTCGGCGGTCTGCCCGTCGACACCAACAAAGAAGACCTCATCGAGCATTTCACTTCCGTCGTTGGTGAGGTCATCGACGCCAACATCGTCAGGCGTGCCGGCTATCATGGTTAGTCCAGTCATTCCACTATGCCAAAGGGATTGGTCCGGCTCACTCACAAAACGCAGGGTTCCAAGCACACGTCTTTGGTTTTGTCGAGTTCACCCGGGCTGATATCCCGGACAGGGCGGTCGAGGTCATGGTGAGTTTTGCGCGTGAAACGCCCATCGGTGCTCGAATTAACGCTGACGACTTTCACCACTTGCAGAACAACACTCTCTTCCGCGGTGCCGTCCTCCGGGTCGAGCGCAAGGTCTTCAAGCACGCCGGCACGCCTCGGCGTGTCAAGTCCCAGGCGTTCTCGATTCGTTCGTCGGCTACGCCCAAGACGCCGAGGGTTGCCGTCGCCGCCAGGTCGCCCACAGCTTCTGGTGCCCAGTGGTCGCGCGGAAGGGAGACGCCGGCCCATGCTGCCCAGCAGGGCTTTGACTTCGCCCAAGTTGTGCAGTCCCTCCCCCCGCTCAACTACCACGCCCCCAGTCCCGTGGCTCCGGCCAACGGGCAGCCACCCCTCCTTGGCGCCAGCGGCCTGCCAGTCACGCCGTCGTCGACTCACCCCTTCGCGCCGCCCAACGCGTACTCCTGGGTGGGCGGGTACTGGCCGGGCATGTCCATCGCCCAGGACCCCATCACTGGTCACGCCTTCTGGGCGTACACCCCTCCCGTCGGCCCCTCCCCGGCGCCCGCCGTGCCCACTGGCACCCCGACTCGTGCCCGCGAGCGCGAGCATGAGCACCACTACTTCCGCGGTGCTTGAGAGAAGACGTCTCACGACCTTCCCTCTCCCCTTGTCATGATACACTGTCAGAGATACCCAACATCGGTTCCTTTCATCGCTTCGGTCTTCGGTTCGCATTTTTTCCATTTCGGCTTCCTCTGTCCGCGGTCACAGTCGCCAACCACAATGTCCCGGCCATGCATCTCATCTTGGAGATGATGCCAAAAACAATTGAGGGAGACTCGACCAGTCTTTCCATCCGCCTGTAACGGGCAATCGCGACTTCACGACCACTTGTCTGCTCGGTCAACTCCCGACCGTGAGCGATGACGGGGTGATGATGATCATGATGATGATGCCAACGGACGATGCTTCGGCATCTTGGAGGTTTCGGCGCCTCCCCTTGGGGTTCAGCAATCTCGGCTCGGTTTGGCGCATCGCAACTGGGCGGCGAGGAATTCCCATGGGCGAGGCGTTTGTGTGGGAATAGCAGCATCTTGTTCAGGCAACATTTTTCCAGAGGCATTCGTGGCAGCGATTCCGACGGGCGTTTTTCGTCCTTGTTCGAATCAGGGCAGCCACCAAGTCCTCCCTTTCAATTGGGTCCTCTCTTGTTTCCCGAGGGTTGGGAACTAATAAGTCCTCGTTAATTTGGGGGGGAGCGCGGTGGAGGTTTGGGCATCGGGATGGGATCTAACCTTCAGATGACTCGACATGGTTTCCTGCTGCAATCTCTCACACATAGAGGCATGAGGCAAAATCAAGTGAAATTTCATTTGAATCGGGCGTTCCGTGATGGTTCTGATGATGATGATGTTGCTGCTGATGATGATGGAGACTTCGTGATCGTGAATTGGGACTGAGAAGCCCAGAACAGAACCCTGGGCTTGGCATCAGCTAACAAGGCCAAGAATGGCTAGGCCCCGCTGCTGTGCTCCGCCCAGAACACACACCCCCACGCGACTGCTGCAGGCGGCCTTGAGCGGCCGAGAGCGGCCTTCTCAGCATGGTTTAGCCTCCTGTGATGGGCCTCGTAAAGACGGAGTCATTGGCCAGGCGTGTGAAAAGTTCGGCACTTACCTTGATCAGCAGACTGGGGAGGGCGTCCTTCAAAAGAGGGCTGTTGCCCAGTCTTGTTCGATGCGTTCTTTCCGCTCCAGACTCGAAGCCTCTGAAGCCTTTGCGAGAGAATCGAACACTGCTCATCTCTTTCGGCATCTCTTCTTATACCGCCCAACATGGGTCAACCGTCATTCGAGGCGTCCAACGCCATTGTATATGTGACTTATGGAGTGTTTTTGTGAGACCAAGACCAAGATACCCGCTGGGATTCAAACCAGAGCGAGCCTTGAGAATCTCGAGCTGACCCTTTCTTTCAGGATTGTGGGCACAGGCGTGGCCTGGACGTTCAGGAACCAGAGCAAGGGAGAGTTCTTGGCCGGCAACAGAACTCAGACGGGTTAGGACACTCTCCTCTCCGGGCACACAGAGATACACGAGGACGGCGAATGCCTCTTTCTTCTGCTTATCCCAATGCTCTCCCTCCCCCCAGGTCAGATGGATACTGACCACGATGCTTTGGCAGCCGGCCCGCTCGCCCTGAACTTCATCGCATCCGGTGAGTGAGCAATGCGACTGAGGAGTGCCCATCGAGGGGCCATTCAGAGATTAGAGCGGTAGCAACGCAGCAACCGGAGAAGCATATCGTCAGAGTCAACACTGCACGAGAACTTGATCGAAAAATCGTCGTCAAACGCACAGCATTGAGACGGCAGTATCAAACGACAAGGAAAGCCACAGGGCTGACCATAGGTTCGTACCCAAACCTCACCAAGTCTTCACCCCTCTTGCCGCGCCTCCTGTGTCTCCCTCACTGCCCGTGGCGGCGCGGGGGACACTGTTGGTTGCTGGCTTCGATGGGGTGAGGATTGCGGCTCACTACGGGCGCCGAGCTGAAGCAGGTTCTCTGGCTCCAACCTCCCTCGCTCATCCTTCCGCCATGGAAGCAGAGTGCCAAGCGGAGGAGAGCCAGCGTCTTGCGGATGCGAAGCTGAGATTGTACCGTGATACTCGATCAAGTTAATGCTTGCGTGGGAAACGTGCTGCCGCTCTGATATACCCCCTCCCTTCCCCCTTACTCCTGGTATTGAGATACTAACCTCCACAGCCCTTGGATCCGGCATCCTCTTCGCCTATCCCCAGCTTGCCACGCTGGCCGGCGTCCAGGGCGTGGTTGTCTACGCTCTGTCGTCTGCTCTGCCGTTGCTGATCTTCGCTGCGCTGGGTCCCATCATCCGACGCAAGTGTCCCCAAGGTTTCGTCCTTACCGAGTGGACAAGGCAGCGATATGGTACCGTTGCGGCGCTGTATCTCAGCTTCATGACGCTGGTCACGCTCTTTCTGTACATGGTCTCGGAACTGTCTGCCATCGGCCAGGTTGTCAACCTCCTGACGGGCATTGACGGGCTCCCTGTCCTGATTGTGGAATGTATCGTCACGACCATCTACACCTGTATGTTTGACAAATCTCCGCCGATTCATAAAACCTGACTGACACATCGAATTCAAGCCCTTGGAGGTTTCAAGGTCTCCTTTTTCACCGACAACATCCAAGGAGCCATGGTGATGGGCCTGATCCTCATCGCCACCATCGCCATCGGCGTCGAGACCAAGATCGACACAAGCCTGATCGAATCGTCTGGTCTTACCAAGGCCAGCCTTCTGGGATGGCAGCTTCTCTACATCCTCCCTGTTGCCATCCTAACCAACGACTTCTTCCTGGTACGTTCCCTTTATCTCTCCTATTTCTGTCGCACCCACTAACATATTATCCTCCATCTAGTCCCACTTCTGGCTGCGCACCTTCGCCTCCAAAACCGACAAGGACCTCTGGATCGGCATTTCGATGGCCGTCGTCGGCGTGCTCATCATCGTCGTCCTCGTCGGCTCCACGGGCCTCATCGCCGCCTGGGCGGGCATCTGGCCGGGCACCCCCGAGGAGCCCGTCGACGGCTCGGTCGCCTTCTTTGCCCTGCTCATGCAGCTGCCCAACTGGGTCGTCGGCTTCGTCGTCGTCATGTCCGTCACCCTCAGCACCGCCGCCTTCGACTCGTTCCAGTCGGCCATGGTCACGTCCGCGTCGAACGACTTGTTCAGGAACAGGCTGAACATCTGGTGGATCCGGGCGGGCGTGGTGTTGGTCATGATCCCCGTCGTGGTGATTGCGATTCGGGCGCCGTCGATTTTGCAGATCTATCTGATTTCGGATCTGGTCTCCGCCGCGACAATTCCGGTGCTGGTCATTGGCCTGTCGGATGCGTGCTACTGGTGGAGAGGGTTCGAGGTTGTCGTTGGCGGGCTGGGCGGGCTCTTCACAGTGTTCCTGTTTGGCACGGTCTACTATGGAGATGCCCAGAAGGGTGCCGAGCTGATGCTCCTGCAGCAGGGGCTGTACACGGCCGACTGGGGTGCCTTTGGCGCGTTTGTGGCTGCTCCGATTGGTGGGCTGCTCTGGGGATTCGGCGCGTTGGCGCTGCGGCTTGGGATCCAGTTTGTCAAGGCCAAGCTCAAGGGCGAGCGGTTCGATGGCCTCGACCGCCCGCTTCCTCTCGCGGGGCCCCAACTTGTCGAGGCCGAAGTTGGCGGGGACAGTGTTCTGGGCGATGACGTGGAGAGCGCGTCCGATACTCCCGGCCTCGCCAAGTCGACTGGCAAGTTCTTCTAGACTCAGCTCGTGGCCAAGAAAGGACAGAGGTGCGCTTTTGGGACAGTTGGCTGAGGTTGTCACACAATGGACACCTGGTCCGGGCTGGCGCTTTCTGTCACCAGGGCTCTAGAACTTTAGAGTTGATGACTACGCTGGCAACTCTGTTGTTACTTGGACAACTTCTTTGAGAGATACAGTATATGGCAATATAACTCGCCGTCCCCTGTGATCCCCATCGCCTCACTTTGTGTACTTATCCAGTTGCGGTTGCACTATGTAAACCCCTGAAACGCTCCAGTCTTCATTGTTCAGTCCCACGAACTCTCACAGGCAGGTCTGACTCTTGCAGTGGCCAAAGATGCTCGACACTTCACTGTGCTACAAGCCCGAGAAACAACGAGTCTACTGGAAACCGTAACATATATCAACGAACTGGGGATGCCCACTCTGCTTTTGCCCTCGCATAACTCGGCTTGTTCCTGAGGAACATCAACAGCTGTCCCCTTCACCAACACAGTATCTATCCAGATCAACAAGGCGCCTCAAAATGGACGTAGACAAGCCCCGTAAGGAGATCAACAATCTCCAGAATCTTACCACAGCCCTTCGCGCAGCGGAAACCGACTGGAAAGGCACTGCCACCCTCCTAGTAGCAAAAGTCCACGACAAGGCAAACGAGCTGCACCTAGACCTGAACGACACATGCCAAACCGAGTACGAGCTGACAATGGAAATCCAAGCCTTGAAAGCAGAAGGCAAACTCCAACGGATAACCACAGTCGAAGAGGAGAAAGCCATGCTCCTGAGGCTGTACGTCTTGGAAAAGAAGCTGGCAGCTCTTCGAGATCTGGGCCACGCGCTCCGCTGGGTGCGGGCTGACGACCGGGCGGTCCATCTCAGCCCCACGTCGTCGTGTGAGCTCCCTGGCGCCGGCGAGTGGGAGTTTGAAACCACAGTTGGCAGCACATTGGAAATGGTTGCTGTGACGGTCAAGCTAAGCAAGAAGCTCGCGTTGCTGAAGGACGAGGTAAGAAAGGTGAACGACGCGGCGGCGACGTTGGAGGACTTGGATTGGCAGTCAGATGAGGCGCCTCTGACGGTGATGCTGCTGTTCTCGTAGAAGGTTTGGGGTTCGATGCTTTGCATATTACACATGATATTCTGTTTTTACATGGGATGCTGCGCTCTCGCTGCCATATGTGCAATGTTTCGTACACTGATGTCCATCGTACATGTCTTGTTCACCGTCACACGGTGTTTTCCTCCTTCCTTACTGCCCCAGGCTCCCGCACATCATGACTGACGCAGCATGTTCTTCAGCAGCTCCTTCTCCTCGGCCCACCCCTCGTACGTCGTGGGCTTGATGGTGCCGAGGAGGCGCCATTCTCCCTGCTGCCACGTCCTTGGGTCGACGATGCACGCGATCGCCACGTTCTCCACCACGTCGATCTCCTTTTCACTGCCCGGCACCACCTGGCCTTGGGCATCGTATTGCACCCTGCGCTGCCTGCTGGAGATGGCGACGATGGCCTGCCGGATGATTGGGGCATGGCGCTCGCGGGAGAGAGGCGAGACCCTGTGGGACCGGATCGCCGGGTAGAAGAGCTTGTTGGTATACTTTACCAACTCCCAGCCGTAGCGGCGGCCGCGGGGCCGGGCGTCGATGCTCGCGAGCAAGGGGCCGGCGAGCTTCCTGGAGCAAATCTTGTTGATGGTGTTCTTGTCTCCGGCGGCGAGAGCCTCGGCCATGGAGCGGTGGAGGGCCTTCACAGTGGGAATGATAACCGATCTCTTGGGCTTGAATTTGGCGGCCTTGAAGATGGTGGGCTTCGAGGTGAACTTGAGGGCCGCATTTGTGAGGATTTCCTGCCCTTTGATGACAAGCCACCAGCCGAGGAACCGGAGCTTTTGGCCGAGCGGTTTGGGGAACTGTGCGAGCGGGGGGATAACGAAGGTTCCTGTTGCGCAGCGTGTCGAGTTAGCCATTGCTCCTGTTCCTGCCTCTTGACCCGGCTGGGAACGGGGACCCAGTAAACGCACCTGGGACGACCATCGAGAGGGCCTCTGCCGTCACCTCGGAGAGGTTATTCTGCATCCGCTGGGCAACTTCTGTTTTTGGCGACGTCTGGTTTGCGATTCGAGGGTGGGCGTGTTCGAGAGCGGCCCGGCTGAAGCCTGACCTCGGCCTCGACTGGGATGTGACAAAAGGAGAGAGCGGTGCTATCCTCCTTGGCCCCGCCGCCCTGGCGGAGAGCAGCTGCCGGGCCCCCAGACCCAATCTCGAAGCCGACGACATGGCTCTTCTTGGTGGTGTCGGCTGCGATGCTGTCCCTGTTGTTCCCCTTTCCCGCGGAATCTGCGCCCGACTAGTTCCCAATCACTTCCCACTCTCGCCCGTTATTCGTGGTGCTGCGGCCGGCGTAGGGAGCCCCCGTCGAGCATGCGCCGTCTAGCAGAGTGTGTCGTCGCTGTGGCCGTGGTGGGACGTGCAACCAGCTTCCCATCAACATCCATGCGATCAACCGAGCTCAAAAAATCCCAATGGGCCGGCAGAAAAGTTGCGGGCCCAGGCCATGTCCGGCCAATCAACACGTTGATCTGCATCCAGGGGCGTTATCAGGGTTACCCCCGCAGAGATTGAATCGCAGTGAGCACCCTTGCGAAATGACCTCAGGACTGAGGGCTGTTCCTCACGCCGCGCCGCCCTATTTCATCCGGCACCAAACCCGCCGACCTCAGCGCTCTTATTAGCGTCTTCTCCCCCTCCTCTTCCTGTCCAGGAGAGAATTCGGTTTTCCATGCTCCATGGGTGAGGAGACGACGCTTGATGTACAACCGCGCGAAGCCCACCGCGCACCGGCCGCGGGCGGATAACATCAACGTTAACGGACACTTTCCGAGCCACGCCCCC
>Ga0247824_10001447_pt1 | contig 12975 bp, 8 predicted proteins | sample 13C_PalmiticAcid_FD_194412 | JGI IMG/M metagenome (GOLD analysis project Ga0247824, IMG submission 194412) | Soil microbial communities from agricultural site in Penn Yan, New York, United States - 13C_PalmiticAcid_Day48 | ecosystem: Environmental > Terrestrial > Soil > Agricultural land...
ATTATAGATTAACCTTATTTCACTAAACTTTATTAATTAATTTTAAATCTTATAGAGGCTAAAGAAATAGCTATATATAGTCAAAGGACTATTTAAAATATAATCTCGAACATACTATCGCTACATCCAGAAACGGCGTCCTTCCAGATCGGGTATAGTGCTCCGTCAGACTCGCATCCTCGCATAGTCCCACCACCCGCGCTATATAAATAGAGCCGCTCCTCTCCGACGTCCCTTTCTTATACTCTCGACTTCCTCGCTCTCTTTCAATCACCTTCGCTCGGTTGCGGCCTTCTCATCTACTTCGCTCTTCCCCTACCCCTCCGTCTATAGCCCGCTAGCCCAATATCGCCCGCGCTCCAATCCCAATTTTACCAGGCCGGATACCTCGTCCATACCCCATTTGGCATTCCCTAACCGCCTACCATCGCGTTGCGAATTGAGACATTCTCAGCCTTTACGATATATCTTATTTATCGTAACTTTTAGCTTGACTCTAACCTTAGCCTTGAGCTTCCTCTCCCCTCTCTCCCCTTTAAAACCACCCAATATCCGCTTGGTTTCTCCCCATTAGCGATATCTTACCTCGTCTATCTCCCTCTCCTTTACCTTCCAGGCTACCTCTATTCGCCTAGAGGATCAGAATGCCTACCTGACTATCTATATAGTAAGTCACCTATCCCCTCGTCCCGTACAATTTACAGGGCTTGCGTATCCTAACTAGTTACAAAATTGCCATAGATATAGATTTCATCATATATAAAGACACCAGGAGGCCTCCTTATCTTGGTATATAGATCGTAGAACAATTTTAGCCAAGTCGGACCAAATGCCAGCAGTATAGCTATAAGGAGGTATATAGATGGCTAGCCTAACCCAGCTACAACCTATTTCTAGGCTATACGCTAGCCGATACAGCCGGAAAGACGATAATATAGCCTTGCTGACGCGGCCGCCTTCGCCTTTCCGACGGCGAGGTATATCAGGTCTGAAAAGGAGCTGATTGGCGGAAACGATAGCGCGTTTGAGATAGTTCGGGGAGAGTCGAGGAGATTCTACGTTATTATAGGCGGCGCTAGATATAGGCGAAAACTAGAAGGCGTATATAGATAGATATAGAAGGCGTTCTAGGAGACGATAGGCAAACCCCTGCTTCGGCTAAGCCGATCTAGGCAACCTCTGGCGGCATTATAGATCGGCCTTAGGTCAAAGGCCGTGATTCGTAGCGATACAATACCCTATAGTGGCCCCTTATTCTTAGGCTCCTTTCTATCTCAGCAATAGTATAATTGGTAAAGTTACAAGGGCCCGGTAAGTCGATACCTCGTCTATACGCTACCCACGACCCCTATACCCCCTAGGAACTATATATAACGAGCCATTTCACAGCCAAGCACATTTCTTAAATAGGTTCCTTACAAGCCTGTCTAGGAGTAGAGGGAGGGGTAGTAGAGGGTCGGAGAGGCTAGAGAGGCTAGGGAGCCTAGTTCTAGGCTCCTTGCCAATTCCGAAATCGAATCCGCCTTTCTCAGCGTATATAATTATATTACGCTCGGTCCCTAGCGCCCTAGTAGTACGACGATAACCGACTTATATACTAGATGCTTCTAGAGCTATTTTTATAACCTTTGGTATATTCTCTACTTTAATATTAATAAGGCGTACGATGGAAATCTCCCTCGACCGCTAGTTCTTTTATACCCCTCCTACGGCACCAGGTCCTAGGCTTACAAGCTATAGTTTTCGGGCCTAGGAGAGGGACCCTTCTACAACGACCTCTAGGGTTCCGTCATACCCACCACTACTATAGGATATATACGATCTTTAAAGTAGTGATACTAGGAAATTACAAGTCGAGGTCATTTTAATCCTAAGCGATAGCGAGTTTGATCTCGATAGTCGATCCGATATATCTTTAAATCGCTTAGCGGGCTTCTATTAGAGGCGCGCAATACGGTTTAATATAGCTATACTTCTAATATAGGTATATACCTAGATCTCACATTCCTCGGCAGGCCGATATATTAACTTGACTAAATAGGCAAAGGCGTCGACGCTACTTCTGACGATCACAACGTATTAGAGCCCTCGGTTACTAGTATAGCTAGCCCAGGCAATGAATTGTATAACTCGCCTATAACTCTACACGTGGAGTAGGACCGACCTATTCTAGTATTCCCGATATCCGACCCTTTACCTATATACGTGAGATAGTCTTGTATTCTGGTTGATAGATGTCCTAAATATCCGAACGGGTCTATATTTTGTCGCTAGTTTCTAAAAGCCAAGGCGGACGATAATAGTAACGAACCCAAGCCGGCCGATACTAGACTACCCCTATCGCCATCTAATAGCCTATTCGAAGCGGACTACTATAAGATGTATCCTGCTACGCCGCTGTAAGTGGCGGAGAGCTGGGCACGCACATCTACACTACTAGACGACGAGAACACTAGCGAGCTCGAACCAGCGGGTGCCGAGCGACGCCTTTAGCCCCAGGGCCCAAGCGGCGCCGCCTCCAGTCGCGGGGTCGATCTATAATAGAGGTCCGGCAGCTCCTACCTCTCTTAGCATCGTGGTCACCGTAACGATAGCGATCGTAAGGTCGTAGAACCCAACTGGCCAAAGCCTGCCGTGGACCCGTACCGTCGGTCTTAGAGTCTATATAGCGCTTCCTCTAGCCCTAGGTTTGAAATACAATAGTGGTACGATCCTTTGGTCCAAGACGATGGAGGAGAGTAGGACGAGGGTTTTATCGCGCCGCCATAGGTATAGGAGAGCTAGGCAAGTATGCCGAGGTCGCCGGTCGATGGTAGTAACGCACCTAAGCTGACTTATACTAAGCCACCTATACTGCTACCCGCCGGCCGAGACTAGGCCAACCTTTAGTACGACGTCGGTCGTCGTTGGTATTGTAGTCCTGCTAATAGAGGGGGCTATAGTCCTATTAAAGACGGCGACGTAGAGCACGGCTAGGATGACGATACTACCCAGCTACCGCGCAAATACTATGGGATATACACTTCATCCCCTACAACCTACGGGATAGCGCCCGAGCTATATACTCACCTATATCGCACAAGCTCTTAGTTACGATAGGCTCAAAGACAAAGCCGAAAGACTCGCTAAAGCTAGTATCTACGATCTTTAGCTCTTCTAGACGATTAAGGGGAGCTATACGAGGATGGTTCTATTATACCGCTACAAGTATAGGAGGATCGGGCAACTGCCGAGCTATCTATATAGCCGTCCGTCAGCTATATCGACATCAAACGTCAGTATAACCTCGGCCGTCGTCGATATCACGATATTAATAATAGAGAGGACTACCGTCCTAGTATATATAGCAATACCGAATATAGCAAGTATAATGCTATCTAACTACCGCGACGTAAATACCATCGGGTAGGCGCTGCAACAGCTATAGCCGGAAGAAAAGCCCCTTAGTAATAGATACGTCCGTACTATAGCGATTCTTTATTAAGAGAAGCTTGGAGACTATCCCAGTACTCGAGGTACTAGTGCATCGCTACCTATCTATTATCGCCGCGAGAGTCTACTTTGGAAAGGGACGTTAAGACGGATAGAAGCCCCGCTATAATATTCGAAGAATAGCCCCTTGGAAATATAGTTCTCAAGTATATTACAATAAACGGTTCGCTACCTACTTTTATACTATAGTTTACTTAGGGTCTATACGTAGAATATAGAGTGGGGTACTATAGAACGAAGAATCGCGGTACCGTTTCCTCTACGAAGAGGCGCTACCCGGCGAGATAGAATAGTAAAGGGTCTATAAAGGACGAGGACAAGCCGACTTTAACTTCGAAGAGGGCGAGATATACGCTAGCGGACGATGTAAAGATCCGCCAGCTAAAGGAGCAGGGTCTTTCTTAGATCGCGATCGCTAAATATTTCCCGGGCCGAAGTGCCGGGGCTATTGAGGTGAGGTATTACACTAAGCTTAAAAACGCCGATCCCTCTCGAAGCGGGTCTCGATAATGGTCTGGTCACTCTCGGGCACTTTCCCTAATAGTTAGCGACGACGGCGGGGAGGAAGAGTTCCCGGTAGAGGAGATCTGTGGCGATAGGAAGCTAGATGACGGCGGCCTGGAACTGCTTGTGAGGTGGAAAAGTGGAGAGGAGATATGGGAGCTATATGAGAATGTGGCGGAGACGAAGGCGCTTGACGAGTATGAGCGTCGTTATGGCGGGGTTGGTGTAGATATCATCTGAGATTAATTCCCAACACGCTCGAGGGCATCAATGTGTGTGTGTATGTGAGATTCCCGTGCCCGTCCCCCCTTTTCCTCCTCTTCCCCATTCTCCCTCTGGCTAAAACTCCCCGTTGCCTCACCGGATTTCGATAAGTTGGGGCGAATAGGAGGCTTACACCCAACCGCTGCGGCCGCTGAAACAATGACATGGCGGCAAGGCAGATTGGGTCTGAGAAGGAGCTGAAAACGCATGCAGGCGGTCAAAAAGCTTATCTTTTGGGGTAGGAGGGCTCAAAAAACAGGGGGTCTCGGGATCTAAAAAATCGCCAGGCAGCAGCTGACCCTTCTCTAGGCGAGCTAGATCACTTCAATGCAGCAGCCTAGGAGCAACTTCCGACACCGACAACAGATTTGGACTCAAGAAGCATTGCTCAAACCAGCAGTTTCTTGTCATGATTCGATCCTTCGAGCCTGCTCTGTGCGGCGTTGCCGTCATATGACCCGACTCTTCTGATGCTGCGACCCTGTCATTGCCCACTGCCGCGGAAGATGATGGTCCGTTACTTGATGACCATGGTATGGCCACCCTTCACAAACTTCAAGGGGCGCAGAACTTTGAGCTCGAAGGAGGAGAGGAGACTGGAGAGATCCCAGACGGGAGCAAAAACAGCAGAACCATCTCAGTGGAGGATCTCAAAATAGATGTGACAGGGCAGCCTTCTTCCCTCCTCCTTTTTTTTTTTTTTTTTTCGTGTTTTCTTTCTTTTTCCCTTCTCGGTGGCGGCGACTCAGGGGCACTCAACTGAGCATTTAGGACTGGGGACCTTACATTTCCTTTGGCCTTTTGGTGTTGTGATCACCCTCCTCGGCAAAAGCCGATGGAACTCCCTCGCACAGTTAGCGAAATCGACTAGACTACATCCAGACGTCGCATTAGGGACCGGCGGGGCCTTTTGGCGGCGGGGTTTTGAGTCACGCTGGGACGGGGACTGCATCTTCAACTTTCATGTTCTTGTTGTGACCTCGGCAGCTCAACGCAGACTTGACGAACGCTGTAATGGAAAGCGCAAACACCCCCTCGCCGTCGGAATCACGGCTACCTCTCGCACCGCTGAATACACTGCCTCTTCACACGTTTGAACACATCTGTTCCTACATCCCGAGAAGCAGCCTTTATCCCCTGTCGTTGGCGAGCAGATTCTGCAATGAAGCAACGACGCAACAACGATTCTCCCGGATTCAGTTCACCATCCGCTCCAAGTTTAATTTGAGTGAAGACTTGAAGGTGTGGCGCGCCGTCCTCAGTCGCGGCGATAGGTTTCGTCATGTACGCCGACTGGTTCTTGTTGGGCATATGATGGACCGTAGCAGCTACGACTATGACGACGGTGATAGCGACAGCGACAGCGACAGCGACAGCGATAGCGACTATAGCGACATCGAGAGTGAAAAGACCGAGGACTGCAGCGAGGTTGATAGCGAGAGTGAAAATGAGAGTGACAGCGACAGCGATCGCGACATCGCCGTGAAGAGCCTTCGATTCTTTCCCTCCCGCCCGCACGCAACGCCGGAACATAAGACGATCCAACACGACGCCTGGCTGCCCCTTGCAGAGTTCCTCGGTCAGCTAACCGGCCTGAAGGATCTGGTCTATGCTTGCACCACTCAGCTCCCAAAGTGCATCCTCGAAGCACTCCATCAACACCAACCCAAGTGCCGCTTGCACGTACGCACTTTCAGCCTCCGCAGTCTCTATGAGGAGAGGGACCAGCCGCATGACGTTGACACAGACGAACTCGCACTTGTCAAGTCTCCCTGTCTGTACAGCATACATGCGAATTGCGCACCATATGCCGTAGACGGGCGCGTCAGCTTCAACTTGGAAGCCGTAGAACACATGGTATCGGGATACACTCCCAACTTGAGGCGAGTGCACATCTATCACTCATGCCCGCCAAATCTTCGTGCACTGCACAGGCAACTCCACGGCCGCAAACACTCTTGGAAAGGCTTTCCCAGGCCGGGCCCACAAGAGCAACCGGGTGCCAAACCGACCTCGCCGCAACGAGCCACCCTCGAGACACTGGTTCTCTCCGGCGGATACGGCCCTCCCAACCAGCTCTCGTCCTGGAACGAGCGGACCGACTTCGGCTACCTCCAGCGCCTCGAACTCGACATCACCCTCTCCGTCGCCGACCTCACCACCCTCGCGTCCATGGCCGCCGACAACACCTTCCGCTCCCTCCGCACCCTAGGCCTCCACATCTCCTCATTCAAGCCCATCGAACACGACCCGGCCACCCTCGACAAACCCGCCAGCCTCGTCCTGACAAACATGCCCCCACTCCACGGGCTCACCCTCACCGGCCACTTTGGCACCCTCACCCTCGACGCCCTCCTCCACCGCCACGGCCCGACCCTGCGCAAACTGCACTTCCTCCCCGCCGTCCTCAACAACGACAGGAGCGAGGAAGAAGACGACGACGCCCCCATCAGACCCATCCGCCGCTTCCACATCCGCAGGAGCACCCTCCCGACTCCCGTGCACAACACCATAACCCTCGTGCCGAAACTCGCACAGCACTGCCCGCGCCTGGAGTCCCTCCGCCTCCGCGTGAATCGCCACCAGGGCGGGCCCGCCGAGGTCGCCGTCTACCGCGCGCTGGGCCAGCTGCTGCTGCCGGGCCAGCTGGCGCGCCTGACGCTGGTGCTCGACTGTCGCGTGCCGGCGGTGTATGTCCCGCCTGATCTGGATCTGGATCTGAGCTGGAAGGAGGAGGTGCAGTACGAGCTGGAGGTGGAGGCCCGGTGGTCTCGGGACGTGTTGGTGAACTGCGCCGTGGATGGGCCGCTGGCAAAAGCGGTGTTTGGGGAGATCGTTGCTGCTGCTGCTGCTGCTGCTGCTGCTGCGGCTGCTGCGGGCGGGGATGGGGATCGTGCTGCGGCGTCGTTGGAGTGGCTTCGGCTTGAGCCCGAAATTCCGGCGATGGATTTTGCTACCGAGTTTGAGAATATGGCAAGATGGGTTGGACGGACATGGGTGTGTAAGCTGGGTGCAGGGTCGGGGCTCGTGACAAAGGAGGTGAAACGGTACGATGTGTGGGAGACCAGGTCGGTGTCGTTCCGAAGGGAGCTGCTGGAGATGGGCGGGCGGCATAAGAAGATTTGGGACGCGTTGTGGCCGAGCACAGAGGGGGATTGGAGGGAGCAGTGGTCTAGTCTCCCGCTTGTTAGAGCTTAGGTTGGATGGGTGCTTGCTTCCGACCGCCTCTATTGCTGCCCTACCTCTGTAGACAAAGTCTATATCTGATATTGCGACTCTATTGAAGCAATTCTCTGCCTTCTCGGTCGTGAGAAACGAGCCGCATTTCTTAACGATAGCCTGCAGGTCCATGTGCTCCTGAAGTCCGGAGAGACGGGGATGACGCAGTGCGAGAGTACCAAGCTCGGAGAGAGTGAGAGGGCGGAGTGCGAGAGTAGCAACCGCCAGGACCCCCTTGCAATATTGCGGATCTCTCCTCAGTCCCTTCTCGATCCTAGCCATCAGATAATTGTATAGCTGCGACAACTCAGAAGGCATCTCGTGAATGATCTCGACAGCGTACGCTCCATGCACGGGTTGGAGGGTGTAATCCAAGTCTGCTCTACTTGTCGTTCGCCCAGAGGCCAAAGATAAGAAGCCCGTGGGTGGAGCTACCAGCCAAGGCGCAAGCATGCCTTTTCCACTCCACTCTCCGCTTGAAGAGTGTGGACCCAACGCGGCGCGCCCCGTCCCGCACCATTCAAGGATTCACCAAGCCCGGCGCACAGTATGGCAACCACTGCTCGTGCCTTCGTGGGACCAAGACTCCGGCTTCACTGACGCATCGCGATCCTGCAGCAGGCAGCCACAGCCCCTGGCCCGACTGTATCTCTAAGCCTGCGAGGTGTGGTCCTCGGGTTCAAGAGGAGCGCGATCTTTGGGGTTCCTTTGTCTCCGTCGCTTCTGCAGACTGCGCATAATCCTCAACCCAGCAGTGCTGGGAGGTATAGGATCAAGTGAGGACAGGAATTTGTAGATGTAGGGGCTATGTTCGGCTAGTAATGCAAAGGGTATGTTCATTGAAAAAGATCAGATGCCATCATCCTCGATATGGCGGCCCTGGTGCCAAACCGGGGTCTCAGAGGCGTCGAGGTCTTCTGGCTCAAGGGTCCGAGACCCGACTTACCGGTGGCGAGTGCGTCGTCCAACCGCGTAACAGCGGCATCGGGAGAAGGGATGCTGCCATCTTCGAAGCTGGGCCACAAAATTATTAGCGCGCACGTTCACGTACTGGGCCTTGTCGGCGTGGGCAGCCTTCGTTGACAACCCCCAACGCCGTGACCCGCAGGGCCCCTGGGGGTGACGCTCGACTTCGAGTTTGCAATATCATGGCCCGACCCAATCCCTCCTCCGGGACAAAAACAAGTCGCACGAAACTATGTTTACAGCAGTCACATCGTCTTGAACAATCCTGTGTCCCGGCTCACCGATGCCCAACTCTGGCAGATCGTACAGGACGCCTACAGAGGAATGTCCAATGACATGCAGCAGTACGGCCTTAGTCGCAACACGAAAAGCACGCCGCTGGCCATGTCAATCTTGGCCTGGGACCATGAGATTATCCTCGCGTCGTCGCAGAAGGGTCCGAACTCATTTTCATATGAAGTTCTAGACACGCCGGTGAAGGAAGCCCTCCAGCGTTGCCAGGCCGCTGCGCGGGACGGCCCCACCGGCGTCGACAAACCGCACAAGATGCAGGGGAAGTGCGGCGAGGAGATGGCTGCCCATCTCTACTACTTGTTCAACCAGGGGCGGCCTCTTAAGGATCGGGGGGCTGTTGTGGGCACGTTTGGGGCAGATACGCTTACCAGTACGCCTCGGCAGAAAGATCCGTGCGGAGCAGAAGGGGAGGTGAGTTCAAGATGAAGAAGACCCTGTCCGCCCATCCCCCGCCACATGCCGGACGAGTGCTGATTGTGATACCTGTGATCTTGGTGAAAGGACCGTTGGGGATGCAGACTGTTTGTGGCGGACCAGGGACTGAGGGTATTGGATGCAAGCATCATTCCTCAACCTTATGATTTCGCGGCTGTGGGGGGGGAGGATTGTCAACCAGTACCAGCTGTGCGGTGCGCTTCGGGGTTCGGCATAGTTTATGGTCATGAGGCAGGTCAAGGCCCTGAAGGGAGAGCATTCCGGTTTTCTCTTTGGATACAATTCTTCTCTGACTAGGTGTCAGAGACGCGCCTTGTTTTGTTTGCCTCGTTTATTGTACGTAGGTATATCTTCTCATATTTCGGCCCATAAGTCGTCGACCTCTATGGGGCCAATCGCTCCCATCATTGCGTGCACGTGCCGGGTCGTCACATCGATCCCCGCGCGCTTCGCCAGCTTCCGGATCTCGGTCCTCACGTCGAGATCCTCGAAAGAGATTTCGTTGTCGCAAGCCTGTAGCACAAGACATAGTTTCCGGAGCCGCGGCGTCGAGGACTCTACATGTTCCAGCCACTCAACGATTGTGCCCGTATGGCCGGCCTCGTCCCACGTCTCGTTGATGTCGACATCAATGTACATGTCGTCGATCAGTGTCAACTCCTCCAGGTTGCGCGGGAGGCACTCCCCCAGCCGCTCCCGCGCGGGCAGTGAAAATCCAGTGAAGAATACCAGCGGCATGAACAGCTTGGTCAGCCAATCAAAGCCCGCGAGCGCCCTTGTAGATCCTTGAACGCGGAGAGCCGGGGGCCAGGGACGAAAGTTTGCGAGGAGGGGCACGCCCCCTATACTCAGCTCGGTCAACGACTCTTTGACATGCGCTAGGGCCGGCATCAGTTGGTCGAGGTCGATAACGGGGTTGTTATATTGATCATCATAATCTGGGATAAAGCACCATGTCCAGCGTAGAGAACGGAGGCAAGGCGTAGCAGCGAGCAGCTGACCTAGGTGTGACTCCCTCATTGTGCCACCGACAGAGAGCGAGACAAGGCTGGTAGCTAAAGGCGGCTGGGCTGTAGGCCACGGGAGAGCAGGCGCGAGCGGGTTGTCTATCGAAACGATCATCTCCTCGAGCGACGGGAGATAGAAGAACGGGAGGGTGCTTTCTGTATTCCGGTTGGTCCTGACCATGTAATACGATCCTCCACGAATGAGGGAGACGGTGCGAAGTTCACGTAAACTCGTGCTGACATCCACCTCGAGCCAGTCGGAACGAGGGCCGTGGAGAATGGATCGCAAGACAAGCCCTATCAGCTCGCTCTCCATAAAAAAGACGGGCCCGAGATGTAATCGCTGGAGGCGCGGCAGCCGCAATAAGAGGAGGGCGATGTAGGCGTCGAGCGTGCCTTGGCGCAACTCGACGATCCACCTGTCGCGATACGGCAGGCGAGTCCCCGCCACAAGGGACACAGCCTCGTGCAGGTCTGCCTCGCGTACAGGCTTCCTCGGAACCTTCTCTCCCCAAGTTGGGTGTGACTCGTCGCCTCCCTGCAACGAGAGAGTGCGTACGTGGGCGGCGAGCTCCGGTCTGTGCAGGATGCTGCGGACGAGCAAGGTGATGAGATGAGGCTTGGATGTGTAATAGGCAAGCTCGACAGCAGAGTAGAGGAGCGGCTCCGCGAGCAGCCGCAGACACGGATGGACGAGGCAAACCGAGCGAAGATCGGCCTGCGTGAGGCGGCCTAGGATCAGGCGCACGACATCCTCGTTGCATCCGAGAAGGTTCATCGGCTGTGAGGATGTCAATGATTAGTGCCAGCCAACCGTCAACCATCAACCGCCGACGCTCTCTCATCGGGGGACGCGAGACATACCATGGCGAGCGTGGTGGGTAGGTATGGTGGAATGTGGATGAAGCCGGAGTGGTTTGTGGTGGTTTGTGGTTTGTTTCGTCGTCCGAGTCGAAAGTCTGCTGTTTTTATGGCTGTCTAGGAGGCTAGGTACCTATATATAGTCTCTCTCCTCGGCGCTTAGCGCAGACGGAGTTGGCTGTGGGGTAGGGAAGCAAACTAAGGTTTGCAGGCATGCTCCCTGGTTGTTCCCAGGTCCCGGTCCACCCTGCGGCGAGCTCTCCTGGAGCACGAAGGATGGAATCGATGGGGAGAAAATACTCCGTAAAAGAGATTCGTCGTGCGTTGGTTTGACCGAGTTGGCGGGGTTGGTGGGGTAGTTATGTTAGCTGCAAATCACCGCCGAGACCGTTGCAGTTCGGCTCGAGGCTGCTTGCCCTGCTTCTCAGCTTGCACCCAGTCCCGTCCTTTTCACCACCGCCACTGCCACCGCCACCACTCCCAGGGCCGAAAAAGAAGAATTCCATCACTTCCGCCTTAACAATTCCGAACTGTAAAGGGAACATCAAGAGCAGTCCTGATGGCCGGCTGACTTGCATGTTTTACTCGCGCTGTGGACGGACCCTCGCGCAGAGAGCAGTGAGTCAATCCCAACCGAGGTATCAAGTCACTGTCGCCTCACTGTCGCCTGTCACGAGCTGAGGTCCATTGGCCGAGACAGAGAAAGCTTCGGTACCTCCTTGTTGTCTGCCATGTACTTGATATTTGAGTTGATTGAGTTGCATAAAGCCTTGCTTGAAACGGGGCCACCAGCCAACCGCCCGTACTAGACCTCCACAGTTCTCTGCACGGTCTGCTGTGTAGAGCCCGTCCTAGCGTCATTTTTGAACCGCGTCAGTCCCCACCGGTGCGTTCCTTCGCCTCCCGCCTCCCCGCCGCTCTCGACGACGGCTCGCGCCATGGACCCAGACATGGCAGACCCCGGGGATGGCACCTTGGTCAGCGAGCCTGCCGAGATGAGCACGCCGCGAGCCGCCCTTGTCGAGGCGCTCGTTGACGAGGATGTCGAGTGGTGCCGTCAACTCCTCGAGGCACATCCCGAGCTTGTCAACCCGCCCCTACGACACCCGGCCGATCACCGAGTAGGAATGATCTACGACTCGGCCTTTGGTCTGGAGGCAGGGAATCCGACGAGATGATCCGGACATTGGGCATCTCCCGAGACTTAGGGAGTTGGAGTCTTCCGGTCCTATCTCCTCCGTAGGCGTTGGCCAAACATGACCGAGGCGAGCTGACGTGACGTCTATCAACCTCCGTGGAAGCCTGTTTGCCACCTGAGGTTTTGCACAGTTTGTATGGTATAGACTGCAACTCTTCACCCAGGATTGGATGCGATTCAATGCCTCTAGCGACCATGTCTGAGGAGAATTGAGAACACACACATGCCCATGTTCAGCTAGAGCTATTAGCTTGGTATTCTCTATGCTTGCGAATCTTAGCCGTCACAAGAGATGGGAAGTGTCTTCTTTGGCTTCCTGCCGACTATCGGGCAACATGTGTGGCGGTTCATGGTCATACACTCTTTCGGTTTGCTTTTCAGTAATGCATTTCTGCAATCGCTGTGAAGTCTCATGTTTTAATATCTCTGCTCAAGTGAAGGACAAGAGTCGCGCGTATGGCAACGCGCTCCAGGCCGTTTCCTCTAGAGGCCATAAGGATGTCGCCCAGATGCTGCTGGAGAATGGTGCAGACGTCAATGGATAGGGTGGTTAGTTTACCTAACCATCCTTATAGAAATCCTTCCCTCGCCTATATTGGCGATTTGGTGGTTGATATATAGCTGCGAGAGTCGTTGGTGCTAAGTGGGTTATATGATGTATGGTGCCTACGATCAACCTCCTATACGAGCTAATCAAGGGTTTGGATACTTTGGGATAGTTTCTTATCTAGGTCG
>Ga0247824_10001448_pt1 | contig 12972 bp, 21 predicted proteins | sample 13C_PalmiticAcid_FD_194412 | JGI IMG/M metagenome (GOLD analysis project Ga0247824, IMG submission 194412) | Soil microbial communities from agricultural site in Penn Yan, New York, United States - 13C_PalmiticAcid_Day48 | ecosystem: Environmental > Terrestrial > Soil > Agricultural land...
GGTGGAGGTTGGAGGTTGGAGAGACTAAAACAAATCTTGTGGGAGAAATTTGTTGTTGCTGCATACACCAGCAACGACACGCTTCTCTGTGGAAACGACAGAAGGTTTGGTCCCGCTTTGCTTTGCTTTGCGATGTCTTACCAAAGACAATCGGGATATTCCCGCCATGGCCCATGTGTTGAGGAGAGAGCACCGCTTTTTGTCATGCAGCCTCTCGCAATGGTCATACTTACACCTGCGTCTTTTCTCGCACGATCCTTCATAGACATCTGGCCACACCATTCTTGCCTTCATTGCCTTGCTCTTCGCTACCGGTGCTGTCTCGTTCATCTACTACAGGCTCAAGGAGACCCATGCTGCCGACACCACCGGCGAGGTCCTCTTCTTGCACCTCCCCTTCTCTCTGTACCATGCCTGGATCTTTGTCCTCCTGATCGTCAATCTCTTTGCCGTCGTGTCACCCGTCAAGGAGGATGGACCCTCGACCTTCCAGACCGTCCTCGCCATCGCCGGTCTTGCCTTTGTTGCTTCGACTGTCATCGGCTATATCGAATACAAGAAGGGTGATGTTGGTAAGTACTCTGTCTAATCGGCAAGCTGGGTCTCATTGGAATGTATCCCCCCGCAACCATCAATGTATCAATGTATCAATGTACCGTACCGTTCATCACAGAAGCTGACCGCTCTCTCGAATGTATATATCTACATGTGCGTGAACTAGCTGGCTCCCTGGTTTTGGCTTGGTACCTGTTTGGTGTTTTCGCTCAACAGGAGACCCCAGCTATTCACTGGTCAGCCCTTGGCCTCGGTGTTGTTGTTGTTTTGTATACCTTGAAGCCCTTCGTAGCCCGCTTGGTCGGACGCCGGTCTTCTGGCGAGAGCGCCCCTCTTCTGGGATAACAAGTCGGCTCCCAACTGGCCAAGGGTGAACAGTGTCGATACGAAGAATAAAGAAAGTGTACATACTGACCACTGGGATGAAGTTGCTTAGGCCCACTTCTGCAGTGCAACTGATACAGTTTCGTAAAGTCCTTGAAGAATCTATTTGTGGATGGTCAGGTCGTCGCAGCCTGAGGCATGTTTTGCCAGGTTGAAAACCCCCCAGCCATCGCCTGTGGTGTCTGTGGTGCCTGGGCAAGTCCAACCGCACACTTCGTGCAACCAACCCGCTGGCTGGTGGTATATTTATCCAGGTCCCTTCGCTCCCCCTTTTCTTTTCTTTCATCATTCCTCCCCACTCTCCCTCGCCGATCCCCTTTTGCCCTCATCATCACCGCCAAGAGAGATCTTCTTCTTCTTCTCTCATCACTCTCCAACTGACTCTATATTGCCCTCTCCCCGCCTCCTCTTCCACCATGAGATTTTCCGGAGCTGCTATCATTAGTGCCTTCTCTCTGGCCTTGTTTGCACCCTCCGTCCTTGCCTGCGAGCGTGAGTGCATGGTCAACGTCTCCAGAGCCTTTTCAGACAAGTATGGAGCCCTCTCCAGTAGCTACTTTACAATCTTGCACGACAGAGTCCAAGAGTCCCTCTTGTATGGCATCCCCGCCGACACCCTCACGTCCGATGAGAGAGTAGCCGTCATCAACACTGTTCAGGAATCAGTCGTAGCGGCTCAACGTACATGGGACAGCAGCCTCTTCCAGACCATCTTTGACTCTATCTTCAAGGATGAACCCAAGTTTAAGGGAGACTGCAACCACCCCCGCCATGTCATTCAACCACCCCGTGGCGTCAATTGGACCATGAGTGATTGTCATAAGCAGGATTACATCTGTGGAAACCCGCCCTCGATCTGTCACTTCATGCCCATGATCAAGACTAGGACCGTTCTCAAACTGAAGCAACAGCTCACCGCCCGTTTTGATGGCTTCAACTCGGATGTCTTTGTCAACAATATCTCCACCGCCCTCCAGATCATCATGACCGATCTGCCCAAACTCCAAGCCTATGTGACGATCTTTCACAGCAATCTGAATCACATCCTAGACTCTGTCAAGGAAGGCGTGATTGACTTTGCCAATGAGACTCAGTGGAAGACGGAATGGGACACGGAGATCAAATACCTGCTGCTGACCTTCCCATAATGGGTTCGCGGTCTTGCGATCGACCTTGCGATCGACCTCGTGAAAGGCTGCGATGGGGAGCGGCAGGACCTTCCTCGTTGCTTATACATATCTTATTCCTGTACACTCCACTACACACTAGACAGAGATCGTAATTCAAATAGACAATTTCATTTGTGCATCGTCCCACCATGAGTGGCGATTTAGGACATTTACTAAATGGTCAAAGTTCACTCTCTTTGGACAAAGTAGCGCGCAAGTGGTATTGCGTCACGAGTTGGCCTCGCCGAAAAGGCACCAATTCCACAAAGACGACAAGGCAGTTGTTCTATGTCCGGCAAGAATCCACAGTGATCAAGTAAAAAAAAAAAAAAAAAAAAACACCGAGGTGTGGGAGGGTTGAAAGGGCAAGACGAAGGGCAGGTCAACAAAGGCTAGAATTGTCCACATGAAGCAAGGGGCACTGACTGAATAAAAAGCGCCCTTTGTCTCTTGTTCAGTTGGCTTCCCTCCTGCGTTCCAATCAAATAAGACCCTTTCACGCTCGCTGTCGTCCCCTGCATTGTTTGAGCCCTCTCCCCCCTCCCCCACATCCTCCACGCGCACAAACGAACACACGAGCCAAAACAAACATCGCGAATAGACACAGCAGGACGCGATGAAATGGACAATACGATCCATCTTTCCCAAAAAACGATCCAAAGGCACCAGTCCGGAGAGCAGCGACGTCCCTTCAAAGCCCTCCCACACCAACAACAACCATGACGATCATGATACCAATTCGAGACAGTCCTCATGCCAAGGCGGAGCTGTATCAAGTGCTGACCTCGGAGTCGGCATTGGATCAAGCTCCCATCAAAAGGGGACTACCAAGAATCGAGATACAATGATCGTTCACAACGAACCCGAAGCCTATGATCCTCGAACGATCCGTGAGATCATCCGGGTCCAACAACGCCTAAACAAGAACGACGACAAAATGGAGGAATCCAAGGAAGGAAAACAACAAAACCTTGGTCCTGACACATCCGAGGTAATGAGAAGCTTGATCTCTGCTCGCTCGATGTTTGCCTATTCACCCAGTAGCCTCGACTGACTCTCTCTCTCTCTCTCTTGCTATGCACTCTTTTGATCTCTCTTCTTCGAACTTCAATCAGCTTGTGACAACCCCACTGAAGCCTCGGCCACAATCAGACACGGGAGCCCTCAGACGTAAATACAAGCGCTCTGGATCAGAAAGCTCGCTCGGCAGCACAAAGTGCATTGAGAGACCTGAGGCTCAACACCATTATTCTTCAGGAGTACCTCGGGAATCCAAGTGCGGCCACGAGCCAAGAACCACACCAGTTTGCATGAACAATCAGCCGCACGGAAGTATCACAAATATTCGTACCAGTGGCATTTCAGGCAGTGGTAATGGTGGTCGCAATAACGTCGGTGGTAACAGTGGTACTGTTCATCCTATTGAGAGTGAGGACATCGGGACAAGATTACAGGGGACTCATCCACGAAGAGTTGGCAGGAGTATCTATGGCAAAGGAAACCCATACTTGCTCTGTGGATCACCACTGTTAAAGCTCAATGACAGGACACACAATTCTCCCTCCGCGTTCGAGGATGGAAGGTCAGGATACGCACCGGACGCTGATGCTACCGAACTCATAACCCGACCAATACGGTTCGAGACGGATAGCGAATGCCGGGATCGGCTTGAAAAGAGAGTCGCTTCAGCTCTGTCATCAGCTAGGTCCATGACGACAACGCCTCTTGAGAGTCAGAGCAGTAAAGCGCCCTATTCAACCCCATCGCTCACGGCATTTGGTGGTCGCAAGACTCGTCTGAACGATACGATTCCTCTGTCATCGTGTCCTTCGTCATCGGAATCCGATGAACCGGATACCGAGAGCTCCACCATAGATAAACGCATGAGAAAAGGGCGCCAAGGACAATGGTACCACAGACGACACTACCAAAGACCAAACAACAACCATGAGCATACATTATCCACCCACGACGATGAATCTAGCGAGCTTGCGAGTGTTCGGTATCGTAGCCATGCACAGGAACCTCTCTCGGAACCGATCTATGGCCGGCCCATGGCGGGATTTGGTGCATTCAACATAGGACACTCGATGGACCAAAAGAATCCCTCACGGCGAGGACAAGATGATTGTCTCATGAACATGGAGGGTTGTTCATGGCTGGAGGAGAGGACCATGGCACGCACACGGGACCTCTACAACAAAGACCTCGAGCAATACATGCAAGACCATGCTACATCCTACGGAGATCATCCCGACCGAGACGATCAGCACAAAGAAATCTACAAGCAGGCCTGCAAGTTTGCGGAGATGATGGCGGAAGCACGAAGACTGGCCATGCAGAGTGCTCCGTTAAATGAACAGTTCATTGTCACATTTGAACAGATCTCAGAATCGAGTGGTGATGATCAACCCAGGGGCTCCAAAGGCAAGGGTAGTTTTACTGCACCCGCTATGACAGCTGAGGGGCGTATCTCACAACCGCACCTCCCAACTTCGAGTCGGATTTCGCAGGCTTCATCGATCCCTGTTCCCACAAGGATGAAAAGGCGTCAGCAGCGACAGTCCTTGCCAACTTTTATCACTCGTGGCACGGCAACAGTCGATCCGTCACTTGTTACGGTAACCAGTCCGAGACGGCATTCCAACAACACCTCTCGATGTACAGCCCGCAGAATCATCTACACTGATGAACTAGAACGAGGACTTCCAAAGGGCCATATCGCTAGGGAAAACCATTATGAAATCGTGCAGTCTCCTCGCGAACCTTGCGGAGCAGGTGTGGGAATAGGTTACCCGAATCGATTGTCTATTGCTCCTGTCGGGTCTGCCACCATCGTGATACGACCAGGAGGCGCCACGCTATCATCTATAGCTTCTTCAAGGCCGATTGTACCAGGAACAGTACTTGAGATGGACAGAACACGCTCCTCGGCAAAGAATGGTGAATGTCTCTCTTCCGAGGATCCGCGTACTGGTATATGATCTTGTTTTTTTTTTTTTTGTCAAAAAGCAATAAAAGGTTCCAACCGATGCCTCACCCTTTTTTTTCGTTGTTGCACAGACAATGAACCTCAACGGCCCTCAACCTTCGATACCACAAGTCATGCCGAGAACTTGTTGGAGAACGTGGGCGACTTTAAAGGTGCCACACAAGGGATCGTGTTGGGTCCATTTACACTATTGTTGCAGGCAAGCAAGATGGCACTTGTGTTTACGAGGACATGTTAGAGAAATCCGCAGGGGATGTGGGCGACGATGGACACGAGGCCAGCACTGCCGTAGAAGTATGTATATATGTAGCGGTAAGAGACGCACGTCCTTGTGATGGTGGTATTGAATCAACTTCCGCAGCACGACAAGGACTTTGATGGTTGTGCTCATCAATAGGATGACACCTGAGGAGCTGATCAATAGCGTCCGCTTTGAATTCGAACAGGAAGGATTGCCAGGAAACTCTGGACCCCCGGAATATGAGCAGGATCAGGCAAGAAGACGTCAGAAAGCCTTTGCAGAAAAGCAGCGACAGAAACAACGTTAAGCAAAAAATGCTACTGCAACCCCCTCCAAGATCCAAACGAACCCTTCGTCGCTGTCGTTCGATATCGTCTAGCATTCTATTTGGAAAGGAGAGTGAGGCGCGGACAACAAGTGGACCCAATCCAAGCGGTTCATCGCCATGGCTGCAGCATGGCTGCAGCATGGCTGCAGCATAATCCTGGAGGCTGTTTCGAGCGCGGCATCAGCAGTTTGGACAAATGTGACAATGATTGCAGACACAAAACCGGTACCTTTCTCTAACGTGTCCAATGTCAAGGAGCAAGCCTTACTTTATCCACGAAGGCAAGGTGACGAACGCACAACAGTGGTTAATTTGCGCAGAACTCTCATGATATTCGTGCACAGGCGCCTGACGACACGAAGGGTCATAGCCAAGCCCGATGCTTGCAGAGTCTTTTGTGTGTGTGTGAATTTCGACTGACATGACCAACGCAAGACGGTGGGCGATGCAATATTCTCTGGTGTCACCTTCGCATGACAGGTGTGGAAAATGAATATATATTCTTGAACAGCACCAAGCACAATGAAGTTCGAGCAGCTTATCGACAATATTGGATTCCAAGGCTTCGCCCACCTTCAGCGGTTGAAGGCCAATGTTCAAAAGGCAACAATGCAACAACCCTTTCGACTACATAAAGGCATCCTCGCACGGTCGCACACCTGTCCTGTCTTATCTCTTGAACTCTTATCTGTTTCTTCTGCTGACACTTCATCTTTCCTTCCCAATATATCTGTCATCAACTCTCCATAATGCAGCCCGTAGAGTTATCACCGCCTTCCAGGCGAGGTCATCAAAGGACTCCTACAAGCGAGGAAAATGGAAACAGCAACAACAGTAATGGTGATGACGACAAGACGCGACAGAGTCATGTCGACCACACTCGTCTGTACGATACTGTGGACGAAGATGATGGTGCCAATGGTAATCGCTCTTCCCACCTTTGCCCACTCCATATCAATGGCAACGGCAGCCACTCTGGTCAACTTTCCTCACGACACACAAATCAACAACAGCAACAACAGCAACAACAGCAGCAGCAACAACCAAAACCAAAACCACCACCTTCCACTTCACAGTCTGAGCCATCATTCTTGTCAACCACAATCTCAGATACAACAACATTCTCAGTACCGGCAGTAGCGGCGACAAAGTTCAGCTTTTTTCAGCTTTGGGGTCGAAACCGGCCCATCCCATCGTCTGCCACACCAGCACCCACAAGGTTTGTGTCACCCCACACGACTCTGCTGCCAATGCGTCGAGCGGTATCCGAGTCAATTGTGACCCAAGAGTCGCCTTCAGCGTCCCCAGATCAAACTGTAGTTGAGGTCTTCAGCAACAGTACAATCATGACTCCGCTGACTTCGACCCTCAGGAGAACTTTGACGCCGTCAGTGTTGGTACGCTCAACATTGAGTCCATTACCTTCCTCTTCGTCATCCGCGACTTGTTCAGACAATACAAGCCTTGTTATCGATGGTGATGTATCGTGCGCGGAACAGCCGATGCGTCACATGGGCATGGAGAACACTGCCTCGCCCTCGTCGTCGTCTTCGTCTTCGTCTTCGTCTTCGTCTTCGTCTTCGTCTTCGTCTTGGTCCCCGACCTCTACCTCAAGCTCAGCTTCGTCATCATCCTGTTTCCGGTCTTCTGCGACTGAGATCCATGATCGGGCGCAAGGCTACAGTGCAGATCTCATGAATAGCAACGAATGCAGTAGGAACAGTTCCAGCAGCGTCAGCAATGGTTCCTTCACATCGAAAAATACGACTGTATCACGTCAACATGAATCTCTTGCAATGATCCAGGAACGCATTGTCCAAGGCCAGGATCAACTCGATTACTACGGCTCCCTTGTTCTTGGCTTAGAGAAAGAGAGAGAGGAGGCGATTCAGCTGTTGACAAGGATGAAGCACGAGAGAGATGGCCTTGCGGATGAGATTGAGACCCTAGAGAAGATACTGGCCCTAGACCCGGCATCGGTCTCGAGGAGAGGATCAACTGTCACCGTAAGCCGATATCAATCGCTGTTTTCAAGCACAGCAGGGCATATTTGGACCATGTCACCTCCTACTCTGCTGAGGCGCAACAGTTCTGGAGGAACTGAGGTGGATTGTGGCGCTGCAGCATCCTGTTGTTCATCCGACCTGCCTCCTCCAACATGGACAGCAAGAGGGACAAGTTCACTAGTTCACTCCAAATATGCCAACTTTACGACCATCGCTGCTCAGCCAATGGAAACAACGCTACACTCGTCGTCTTGGACTGTCGGTTCGTCTTCAACACTTTCAACACCAATGTGTCATCGATGCCGGGAGCGGGCAAGTGTTGCAGACAAGCGGAGGAGACTGAGCCGGATGCAGGGGGATGTGGAGCGGGTACAGCAGAGGGTGAGGTTTCTTGAGTCACGAATGAAGCACATGGGAAGGACTTTTATTGAACCGATCATGGGCTGCTTGGCTAATGACCGCGAGGAGTGGACAAGACTGCGAGCTCAAGATAGGACGTGAGAGAATGATGGAAGGTTTGCCATGTTGGGTTTCCAGTCCAGCTGCGCTTGTCAGTTGTGTTACAGAGAAGCCTATGCATGCATAGATAACAAGTCGTGCTGTCCAGCCGCCCTTGGAGCTGATCCTTCCATCTTTTCCAAACCCTAATGGAGTAGTGCCTGGGGAATTGGGCAGGCCAATTGCATCCATTCTACGCCCAACGCAGTTCCCTGTGCAGTCGGTGTTTTGGGCGGACCGAACAATGTTGCTAGACTCTACTATCAAATGCCCGATTTGATGTGGATCGGCCAAAACACATAAAAGGGGTGGGGGGGAGCAGAGTGTTGAATTTTTTACCTTTCAACCGTCAACCGTCAACCGTCAACCCTCATCGCTTTTCACCTCTCACTCGATCGACTCTTTCCCACTCGGACACCATGGAGCTCCCTCTTCACTCCTCGGCAACAGCCGAGTCCAGCACGCACAGACACCCTACCCACTCGGTGCACAGCACACATTCACCAGCACAACCTGCGTCCACGTCGACTTCAGTTCAGATCCCTATGGGCATGGCTCCTCTCCAGATTGACACAGCCTCCATCGCATCCGGCGGCAACCGCAGCCTACCCTCGCCCGAGCTCTCGTCTGCAGATGACTTTTACGAGGCCCGTGACCCCCTCATGCTCGAGTCCAAGCGAATGTCCGAAGACCAGATTAGGGCTATCCGGTCGAACAAGAAAGTGAGAGAGTTCTATCGAGAGCAAAACGAACTCATCGCAGAGCTCTTAGACCCTGCTGAAGGACGTGAAGGAGCTCAAGAACAAGAAGAGCGCAACCAAGTGAAGGTATGTTTGCGTGTTTACGTTCGTATGCTTGTGTTTGTCGATCATCCGCAACTTTCTCACAGTAAGGTATATACTCCACAACCCATCTGCTCCCAATAGCTCAAAATTGCGATTTATGGTTCGTTCGGTGTGAATGTGATGTTGTTCCTGCTCCAGCTCTATGCCGCAATCTCGTCAAAGTCTCTTTCACTCTTTGCGACCATGGCTGATGCGTTTATGGACCTGCTCTCGGGTGTCATCCTTACGTATGCTGCCACTGTATCAACCAAAAGCAACAACTGGTTCAAATATCCTTCGGTACGGTCCCGGGTTCCTGGGGTTTTGAATAGATAAAGTGTGAAGACTTGAGAACTTGGACTCATTGGTTTCTTTCATTACATTACAGGGCAAATCACGTATGGAGACCGCAGGAACGATTGTCTTTGCATCACTGATGGCGACTGTCTCGCTTCAATTGATTGTAAGTCCGGATCGTAGCTCAGTTCACAAACCCTGGCTTTGATTGTGGACCTTTTCTCTGACCGCACTGTGATGGTGATTAGATCGAATCCGTCAGGACATTGATTGGCAATGACCAAACGCCACCCATGCCAAATGCCTTGGCCATTGCATTTGTGGGAATTGCTCTTGGTAAGGAGGCAACGACACCTTATCCTTGGAAAGTGACCGAACAATTGGTTTTGTAGAACCGTTACTTACCTACTCGGCGCAATGTCTTTATTCTTTTCTTTCGCCTTTATGGCTGTATTCAGGCAGCAAGTTCCTTCTCTTCCTCTACTGCAGGGCAGTCTCACAGTACAACGCTGCCAACATCTTGGCGACAGATCACAGGAACGATTTGCTTGTGAACGGATTTGGTCTTTTTGCATCCTTGCTGAGCAGATATTGCTGGTGGTTGGATGCTGCAGGCGCTATCGTTGTCTCGATTATCATATTGCGTTCCTGGGTGTGGACCGCCTATGGTAAGGAGAACACAGCACACAGTTTGGAAAGCTGACGATGGGCAATAGGAAACGAAGACACTGACCTTTCCAATGCCTGTCCTTATCTTTGCACGTACATTAGAACAAGTTCAGCTTATTGTCGGCAAGACAGCAGACCCAGCAATTCTCAAGAAGTTGACCTATATCGGTATGACAAAATCTATGGTTTGTTGTTTCCGTACGACATGAAAGGACCGAGTGATCACAGGATGACTGACGCGATACGTCCATGTAACAGCTTTGACCCATCACCGCAAGATCTTGCAGGTTGACACTTGTACAGCATATCATGCCGGCAACAACCTGTTTGTTGAAGTCGATGTTGTCATGGCGCCTGAGACACCATTGTGGGAGAGCCACGACATCAGCGAGAGTCTCCAGGCAAGTTTTCCTTCACTGAACTCTAATATGGTGTACTTGAATGAGATTCCCCCCCAAACGTTCGCCTAACACCTCTTGTCTCGCAATGTCCTTTTTAGATCAAACTGGAGGCATTGCCCAACGTCGAGCGTGCATTTGTGCATGTCGACTATGAGACATCGCACGCTCCAGAGCATCGCAAGATGAAGTAGCAGAGTAGTAACTTGATGTTTGTAATAAGAGGTTTGAAAACAAACGCATGTTCAGATGGGAACGGATTATGTGGTGAATGCGTTCCGGGCGCTCGCTCAATGTACTTTGTATGTCAATGTCAGGACCACGGATTCGGTCGTGCTCGCACTTTGCCACAAGAAATTCCTCGCTTTGACATTGTGACGGCTTGGCGCAATGCTGTGAGACTCATCCCAAGCTCTCTTTCTCTCAAAGATTCACAGATTCAGGATCAGATCATGGCAGCAACTCGCGACAGGCGCTCGAATGCGGGAAACCGGTACGGGGACAGTACAGCTTGAGGGATCAGGGTCGGGACACGCCTCACAAGACTCAACAAAAACTTTGTTCCTAACCCTCACCCTTTCGTCGATCTGTTTTTGATACGCTCGCTCATATAGCCTACAAGCCTTGCTGAACAAGGAGGAGGAGATGGAAGAGTTATTTGATGATGAGGGAGTCGATGAAGAGTTTGAGATCGAAGGGAACGGTAAGGAGCCACCGCCGTTTTTTTTTCATGCCACACTGTGCAGAATTTGGTATTGGACGCAGCGATTAACGTGTAGTTTTCAACGGCAATGGGTCTTATTGGAACAGAGCAAGAAGATATTGTCGACTCGGACTTTGACCAGTCCAGCGCGGACGAAGAACCCATGGAAGATGAAGAAGGCAATCTGGAGGAAGATCCAGAGGAGGCAAAAGCGCGGAAACGGCAGAAAACAATGCTTGATCATCTCAGAACTGGAAAGTCTTCGTTCTCAGTGCCAGGGGCAGGAGTAGGGACAGGAGCAGAAGCAGAAGCGCGCTCGAGATCGGCTCGACAGGCGGCAAGGAAGATCACTGGATCTTCTATTGCAGCAATTACCCCAACACTCTCTCGAAGAACCACAACCTCTTTATCCTCTCCTGGAACCACAACCGCTTCCACTTCGGCGGCAGCTTCACCTGCTCCTTCGACGGCTTCTGTACCCAAGACACTGATGGAGGTTCGCCAGTCATCACGCAGGACAACGGTATTAAATAAGCAGGAGACCGAACTCAAGTTATTAGAGTACGAGACTCGGAGAGCGATGCTACCCAAGCGTGAAAAGATTGTGGTACACAAGATGACACAGCGGGAGCTGTTGGAAGAAGCCAAGAAGACTGAGGCATTCAACTTGGCATCACTACAGGCGTTCAAAGCTCAGGAGATGGAAAAGAAAAAAGTGGTCAAGAAGAAAGAGATCGTGATGGGAACCTATATAAGATATCATTCCTTTGCAGAGTGGATCGGGCATGGACCTCTGATCCAAGCACTAGCTGATACAGGCGCAGCTACCCCTGGCGGGACAAGACCACCCACACGACGTGGATCAAGAGCGGGAAGTGTGGCACCACCAGAGTCCATCCCAACTCAATCTGGAGCAAACCACTCAGGAGGCGTGCCGTCGCAGAGTCTTGCACAATCTCTGGTACAAACACTATTGCAACAGCAGCAGATGATGGATCGAGTACCGACCTCAACATTGAATATAGACGCGACCGGAGACGTTGATATGAGCTCACCTTCAGGGAACAGCCAGGATCGGAAGGCAGTTGATATCCCAGCAGGAACTCTCACACCAGCGCATTGGGCCACGATGAACATGTCCTCAGGATCCATTGCTCGCAAGAGAAAGAAGCTACATCCGACACAAATGTGTGGACGCAATTGGGTTACGTTTGTGGGTTTTGATGACGACGATTTACCTACCAACGAATGGTCTTATATCGAGAGTCGTAAGTCGTTGTTGCCATGTTGGTGATAGGGTGTGGTTACTACCCATCTTGCAATAGGCTGAGCATCTCGTTCCATGGTCAAACTAGGCCCTGAAAAGAACCCGAAATGTCCCATCACAGGATTGCCTGCCAAGTACAAGGACCCGAAGACAGGGATACCCTATGCAAACAAGGAAGCGTACAAGACCTTGCAGAACGTGATTCGTCACGGCTACGTTTGGTCCAACGTTCTGAACGCTTATTGCCATGATGTATCCCAACCTCTACCCAGGGGTGTTCCAGCGGGAATGACTGAGGTGCTCATGGGTGGACAGCAGGTTGGAGAAGGCATTGTACTCAAGGATGGTGATCTCGTCTCAGCCGGAATCCCGGGAGGTGGAGGTGGAGGATATACGTACCGCCGGAGACAACAACAACAACAGCAACAACAAAAACCCCAAACACAAGAATGATACCCCATTTTCCCATCCTCCTCAACGGCTTTTACGCATATTTCTATAGAGTCCATTTGTTCCCACACCCATTTCACTACCCTCAATATTAGCGCATTTGGACCGGCGACAATTGTTGTTGCGCCAAACATCCTATCTCTCTTCCCGACCTTGATGTTGTGTGCACTCTGTGATGACGACAGTGAGGC
>Ga0247824_10001450_pt1 | contig 12957 bp, 7 predicted proteins | sample 13C_PalmiticAcid_FD_194412 | JGI IMG/M metagenome (GOLD analysis project Ga0247824, IMG submission 194412) | Soil microbial communities from agricultural site in Penn Yan, New York, United States - 13C_PalmiticAcid_Day48 | ecosystem: Environmental > Terrestrial > Soil > Agricultural land...
GAATTATAAAGACTAGTATATAACTTAAGTAATAAGGCTATAACTTCCTAGGACTTAAGGAACGAGTTAAGGAGGTACTCGCAGTATATAATATATGCTAGAGGAGCAAGCCAGACCGGTATAAACCTTACGGACTCCTCTAACTATTGCTAGTTATGGAACGACTATAGAGCTCGGTAATAATAGACTTTATTACTAAGCTGCTACCTTCGAAAGACTTAGTAACAGGAGTAAAGTATAATAGTATCCTTACTATAGTAGACTGACTTACTAAGTAGACGTACTTCCTCCTATATAAGGAGATATAGTCGGCGGAGCAACTTACGGACGTAATCTATAGGTATATAGCTTTAGTATACAGATAGCTAAAGGAGTAGATTACGGATAGAGATACTAAGTTTACGTCAAGGTTTTAGCAAGCCTTAATAATACGGTTAGGTATAAAGAGCAAGCTATCGATAGCTTACTACCTATAGACAGACGGATAGATAGAATAGTTGAACTAAGTTATCGAATAGTACCTTCGAATATTTATTAACTTCCAATAGAATAACTAGGTCGAGCTATTACTAGTAGTATAGCTAGCATATAATACCGTACTAACTAAAACAACAAAAGTTATACTATTCTTCGCGAACTTCGGCTATAAAGCAGACCTATATTAAGGACCTAAGGGAACCGTCCCTAGAGCAGCAGTTAAGGCCAACAAGATAAGCACGCTATATATAATGCTCAGAGATAAACTCGAGTTCGTTAGGACTAGGATAAAGTAACATTACAATAAATATAGGCTCAAGGGTCCTTGCCTAGAGAGGGGAGATAAAGTTTACCTTATTTTACGAAACCTTTATATAAGCCGACTAAGTAAGAAGCTAGACTTTAAAAAGATTAGACTATTTAAGGTTAACGAGCGAGTTTCGAGCAATAACTACTAACTCTCGCTACTAGCTACAATAAGGCTAAGGATATACGTTTTTTATATTTCACTTTTAGAACTAGCACTAAAGAACGTACGGCTTGCTACGGATATAAAAGCTAAGGATAAAGAGGAGGAATAGGACGTTAAGGGAATCCTAGACTTATATATTACGAACAGGCAGTTATAATACTTAGTAAAGTGGCTGGATTTCGGACTAGAAGATAACTCCTAGCAACTAGCTACGAACCTCTATTGCCCCGAGAAGCTTGAGGAGTTCTATCAGAGGAACCCGGATTAGCTAACTGCCCTACCTCAAAGGGAAAGGGATCAGGGAGAGGGTCGCTAAGACCTAAGGCTTCCTAGTCGACGATCCTAAAGGCGCCGAGCGACTATACCTAACCTATAAGGAGTTGTCCCTTAGATATAGGGGCAGGGGAGTCGGACTCCTCCTCTGCTTCTAGACGATCTATCCTGCAACGAAACACCTCTATACTATGGTCGTATAGCGTCTGCTACTAACGACGAAGGCACGTAAGGCAGCTTAGGGTTTCCGACAATAACTCTTCTACGGCGGCGATTTCCTTCGCCGTCTTCTCTTGCTCCGATAAGTTTGTTAAGACTAGGAAGTCAGTACGATACTCGGGAAGAAGGACTAGTATACTTACGGACATCGGCTACGTTCGGGCCGCTATAGCGCTTGCCTAGGCGGACATAGTATTAGTACTTGTTCGACCCCTCTATTATTATGTAACGTCTCTGTAGCTTTGTACTCTAATAACGTTCGTAAGGTATAGCGACTTCGTAGCCCTATCGCTCGATTTTGGTAGCAAAGGCGAGGCGTTCGTATATAAGGTCGTAGTGGGCTCTACCTATACTGTTAGCTATAACGACAGTATACGGAAGGAAGGAGGACCTACTAGAGGGTAGCAGTAGGCGTTAGCGCTAAGTATAGGCGAAATAATAAAGGTCTTTCGGGACGAAAGACGTCGAGGAGGGGCATCGTATTACGGACCAACTATAAAAGGAGACTAGGTAGGGTGCACGAGACACGACCACAGCCAATCGTTCTTAGCTGCAGCTGTAGCCTTATATACGTAGGTAGCTCAGGGGCGCTAGCTACCGGGGGCGACTATACGTAGGTAGCCTCGGGGCGCTAGCTACCCAAGGTGATTAGGATAGTATAGGATAGCTAGCGAGCAGGTACGAACTATCAGGACAAAGGAATCATCATATATATATACTAGCTAGTTAGTCACTCGTTGAGGGAGCGGGAGCTTCCTTAGTAAAGTAAATACATTGATTACTGCACCTACTAAGTATATCTTTAGCGATTGAGACACTTGTACTATACGTAAGTCGGGACCCCCCTATATAGATTACCCCTGCATATAGATCACGTACAAAAGCTTGGCATAAAACCTACCCCCTTTCTTCAACCTATATACTATAGCTAACCTAGCTAATTATAATACAGTCCCCGGCTTCCCTAGGGCTTTCTAACCTCCTCTCTTCAGCTACCGGGTTCTCTATCCGGCCAGCTGCAATCTGGGCCCGGTAGATCTATTCGATGTTAACGAACTGTTAGTTCGGGTCCAGGGCAACCCTCTTCCTTCGACCAACAGTTAACCCTTATAACTGGGCTTTAAGAGCCTCGTTTTCCTGTCGTAGCCGAGCTAGTTCATAGTCCTTCTCATCAAATACCTTTTCTAGCTTCCTGAACAACAGCCGTCGGGTAGAAGGATATAGGGCATAGGTAGCCAATGTATGAAGATAGTTTTGTCGATCTATCTTCTTCCGTAGGGTTACCCATTCGGCCCGGGCAACCCCTAAAGTAGGCTAGGTAGAAAGCCGGGGTGCTGGAGTCTGTAGTAGATCTTCCGGAAGTCCTAGAGAAGTAGTATTATTTGAGTTCTCAAGCAGAAGACGGCTCATTAGGGGCTTAGCCATACTGACCGGCTATAACCTGGCAGCTTTCTACCCGGCTTTAGCATTCTGGGCCGTTATTACCTCCCGACGGGCTCTTAGAACGCAGTCTAGCATTATTTGCTTGCTAACGACTGTCGATTCGGCCTAGGTATTAATATTATTGAGGTATTTCCGGTAAGCATACTTTAGGGGGGAGAAAACCGAAAGATCTAATAGTTAGAGGACGTAGGAGGTATGAGCCGGTAAATAGACTAAGTAGATATTGTTGATAAAGCAATTCCATATAAAGTCATCGCTAGTATAGCTATTATAGCCGTCTAGGATTAATAACCGGGCCTAGGTAGAATCCTAGGGTTAGGTCTGGGGGATAAACACCCGGAGAAGCCATTCTAATACAACTACCTAGTCGGTCCAGCCGTTCTTAGTTGCAGTAAAGAGCTAGTCCTTGAATTCGTCCTTTTCTTCTCGGAACCACTGTTGCTAGACGTCCTTACCCCGGTAAATGACTGCCGGTAGGAGTATAATACCAAGAGCCGAGATACATTCGATAAAGGAGGTCCAGGCTCGAGAACCCGGGTTTTTTCGTTAAACTGCATATATTCCGGATCTTCTAACAACTAAGCCGTTAACTCCCTAGCCCTCCATTTGGCCGTACTCGTCTGCGTTATACCGGTTTGCTGGTAAGATCTTCTTAATAGCCGGGATTTGGAGGAGTAAGAACCAGGACCGGATAACCGGGCTAGTTGCACTATTGACCCGGACCGACTCGATCCGCCGGGCTCTCTAGGTTTGAAGAACTGGGTGCCGCTTGAGGAACCGCTCCATCTAGTGCTTCCCGAGCCGTATTCCGGGGGTTCCCTAGGTCTCAAGGACCCGGTTACCGAACAGTCGGATTTGGGCATAGGTTACCGGGACCCCGAGAGCAGCCTGGGTTAAGACCTATATAGAAAGGTAATCTTCTTGTATTTGACTAAGGGACTGTTGCTATTCGGAAGCTTCTTGATGGGGTTAGTAGCTAGAAAGCCGGTTATAGAGGGTCGTATAGGGGATGCCGAATTCCTTGGCGACGCTCCGGATAGACTGCTTGCCCTAGTCGTATTGCTATAGGGCATCCTGGATATCTTGCTCTAAATAGCCCATTTTGATTTAGGGATAAGGTAGTTAAAAAAGGGGGTTGTTTGGCCAAAGATTAATCGAGTTATAGTAGGTTGAAGTAGGGAGGTGAGAAATCCGGATCTAAAATTTTAGGTGATCTATATGTAGGGGTAATCCATATAGGGGGTCCCGACTTACTTGTTGTAAACCCTTTGGCTTCACCGAGCCTTATAGACGTTAATATACCTTCTGTCAGGCCCCTGGAGGGTTAGGGTTAGGTTAGGGTTAGGGTCACGGACCTGTCGGGCCTACCGAGCGGACTTCAGGGGTAGATTTCCGGGTAGAGCGGAGTTTAGTAGAGTACGTATAGACTAAGCCTACCCTAAGCCCACTCTATGCTCTACCGTGCTGGAGCTACGGCAACTAGGCATAGGAGTCCAGGACTACAAGGCATAAGGAGGATAAGAAGGGCATATAGCGCCCTGGTTTTAATAGGGAGCAGAGTTCAATAGTCATTCCAATTGCCCCCTAACCGCTATACCTACTCATACTGAGCGCACGTTGAGCTGCCTCTCCTATACCCCTTTACTTCTGCTATAACCCCCCCCTACCGTAGCCCCGTTAGCCCTAATATATTAAACTCTTCTCGACCCGGCGCTAAACCGTTAGGGGCAGGAAGATAGCTCCCCGAACCCGTACTTCTCCCGCCGTACCCTCGATTATACCCTCCAGCGCCCCTAATATCGCCTAGTCCGCCTAGAGCAATACCCCCCCTAATAGTATAGTCGTATAGCTTTACAATACCCCCCCTAACGACTCCCCTAGCACAATAGCCAGCCTTACCCCGACTATACACGAACAATAGCTCGCTAACGAAGAGCGCTACCTCGACGAAGAAATCGCTATTGCCTACCGCCAGGCTGCAATCCAGTATAAGCGAGCCGAACTCGAGCGCCTATAGTGCTCCCTTGCTACGCCTACCCTTATTAATATCCCCCTAATATCCCCTGTCATCGACCTCGCTACCGCCGTTCCTACTCCCCCGACCGCTCCGCTTACGTCGGCCCCCTTATAGCATACCCCTATGCTAAAGTACCCTAAGTACGACGGCGGCAATATAGTAGCCCTTAGGAACTTCCTCTACGACTATAAGGCTAACTTCCGACTGCTAGGCAACTATACCTTATACTCGGACTACGTTACTTACGCTGTCAGCTGCCTCTCGGGATAGCCTAAGAACGCCTGGGTAAAGTACATTACCGAGCATAGGCTTGACCTAGGTGCCGATATCAGCTAGGGAGAATTTAAGGACTTCCTTAAGAACTACTACTCCGACCTATAGACTCGCGCTATCTAAGCGGCCTCCTAGCTCAAGTCCCTCTCGTAAGCAATTAACGAGACTGTCTCCGAGTTCGTAGACCGGTATACTACGGTCCTAGCCGACCTGCTATACCCGACCCCTGAGATCCAGCGGATCACTATACTCGTCCCGAAGTTCCGTGCCGAGATCGCACTTGCGCTAAACCTCTAGGGCAGCCTCCCGAGCTCGTTTAACCAGTTAGTTAACGCTATATATAGTATTAAGGACAGCTAACGCCGCGCTAGTATATCGACTTATAAGGTTAGCTCTACCTATACTCCGACAACGCCGGCCCTACGCCCGACCCTATCCTACCCTATGGCCCCGGCCGATTTATGCCCTTGTACCTATTTTACCTGCGGTAAGACAGGCTATATCTCGTAGGACTGCCTCGAAAAACGATCCCCTGCCGCCCCGCTGCCTATAGCCCCGACTAAGCTAGCACCCTGCCCAGTCCGCGGCTACTATTATACCTATAGCGCTCCCGATTACTACTCGGACCGATGCTCCGAGACAGTATACCGAAAGTACAATAAAAAGGGGCATAAGGCTCCCGACTGCCTATAGGTGTCCGGGGTTAATACTGAGCCCCTAGGAACCTACCGCTCGGGGAACGCTATAAGTTAGGGGCATAAGGGGCATATATTATGGAAAATCGAGACCGTTATTAAGGTACGGATAGACAGTCAATAGAAGGCAGCGGAGGCGATATTAGATATAGGGTCAGACTATAACCTGATTAACAAGAGCTTTCTCGCTAAGAGTATAAAGCTAGAGAAATTCAGCGATTTCCCTAGTCTGACTACTATTAGTAACCTGCCTATCCCTACCTATAGTATATGCCCCCTATACATGAAGGCCCGTAATGCCCTGGGGTACAAATATATATACCTCTTATAGTTTGTCGTTACCGATATCGACCTGTTTATAGTGCTCCTTAGCCAGGCCTAGATGGAAATAGCCGAGCCGATGCTCGACTATAAACGGAAAACCTAGACCTACCTGCTACGGCTTCGGCATCTGGGCTTATAAGTCGAATCCGAGTACTCCCAGAGCGCTATTGGGATCGTAGTAGCCGCTATTACGCCTGTCGTCGACAAACCCCCTGAGAGAGACAAGGCCGAGCCCACCCCTATTCCCGAGGCGTACTAAGCATACAAGGACTTATTCACTACCTACGAGTACCTTCCCTTGCCCGAGTACTACGCGATAGAACATCGAATCGACCTTACCCCCGGATCGGAGCCGCCTTAGGGACCGATTTACCCCCTTAGCTATATAGAGCTAGCGACCCTACGTAAGTAGCTCGCGGAAGCACTCAAGAAGGGATAGATCCGGTCGTCAGTTAGCCCTATAGGGGCGCTAATCCTCTTCGTACTAAAGAAAGGGGGTACCCTAAGGATAGTCGTCGACTACCGGGCGCTAAATGTATATACTATTAAGAACCGTACTGCCCTCCCCCTTATCGGTAAGATCCTTGACCGCCTATCTGCTACTAAGATCTATACCAAGCTTAACCTTAAGGATGCCTACTATCGAATCCGTATATATACGGGCGATAAGTAGAAGACCGCTTTCCGTACTCGGTACGGCTACTACGAGTTCCGGGTTATACCGATAGGCCTAGTCAACGTACCGGCGACGTTCCAGTCGTATATTAACCAGGCGCTTATAGGGCTCGTAGACGTCTCCTATATCGTATACCTAGACGATATCCTAGTATTCAGCAACAACCCCGAAGAGTACGAACGCTATATGCTTAAGGTGCTTAAGCGCCTAAAGGCTATAGACCTCTACGTTAACCGTAACAAGTACGAGTTCTATACTACCTAGGTCGCTTTCCTCGGCTTCGTTATATCCCCCGGGGGTATTACGATAGAACCAGAGCACGTTAAAGCTATCGCAGTATAGCCGGTCCCGGGCAATATCTATAAAATCTAGGTATTCCTCGGTTTCGCGGGTTTCTACTGCCGGTTCATCCGCAACTACTCCCTGATTTCAGCGCCTCTAACGGACCTGCTCAGGGGAAACCAGGCGAGAGCGTTTAAGCTCACCCCGAGCGTATATAAGGCTTTCTTGGAGCTTAGGCGACGGTTCTAGGAAGCCCCTATCCTGATCTACTTTAACCCCTCTCTTCCTATTCGTATTAAAGCTAATATGTCTGCCTACGCTATTAGTACCGTGCTTATACAGCTCGTCGACGGCCGTTAGCACCCTATAGCTTTCCGCTCCCGCAAGCTGACCTCCGAGGAAATACAGTACGATACCGGTAACAGGGAGCTGCTCGTGCTTATCGACGTCTTCTATGCCTAGCGGCACTACCTACTGTACTCGGCGGTCCCTATCGTTATACTGACCGACTACCTGAACCTTAAGGGCCTGAAGTCGAAGAGCCGCCTCTCCTAGCGATAGCTCCGCTAGAGCTAGGACTTCACGGAGTTCGACTTCGTTATCAAGTACCGCCCAGGCGCCTAGAACCCAGCTGATGGCCTTTCGCGGCAGCCCGACCTAATAAGCATAGACGACGGGGGTATAAGCGAGAACTCCCTGCTGGAGATAGTAGAAAAGGCAGTCGAGTAAGGGAAGCGCTTCGACCCCAAGAGGGCCCTAAAGGAAAAGGGGACAGTAGCGGCTATTTAGAGCCATAGGAAGAGAGACAGTAATAACATAGCGGGGCCAACGGGCCTACGGGGCCTCGAGGACAAGCTGGAACTCCTGGAACTCGAAGAGGACAAGCTAGGCGACCCCACCGAGGGGCACCGTAACGAGCTTTTGACCCGAGGCGTGAAACGCTACAACGGGAACGCCTCGGAGAGCACTAGGAGTAAGAAGAATCTACAACTCGGGGATGCCTGAGGACAGGAGAGTAATAAAGGGGAGAGTTGGCCTGCTAACGACGGACCTAGAGCGCTTAATCCCTATAAAAGGTATATCGGGGCAGTAGGTCTAATAATATAGGTATCCTAGGAGGATAGGGTAGCCAAGGCCTAGCGGGACGATACCTAGGTAGCCGCGGGAGCTTGGAAGACGGAAGGTCGGCACTAGAAGATAGGCTAGGATGGGCTGCTTCGCTTTAGGGAGCGAGTATTTATACCCGAGGCTATAAGAACGCAGGTAATAGAGTGCTACTATAACGCCCCGACCGCGGGCTATAAGGGCAGCCGCAAGATAGAGAAGAGGATCGGGCGTTATTACTACTAGCAGGCAATAAGGGCAGACATCGAGGAGTACATTAACTAGTATATGGCTTATGCCCGGACTAAAGCTCGGAGGCATCGACCTTATAGCGAGCTCGTGCTATTGCTAGTCCCGAGCTAACTATAGCAGGATATCTCGGTAGACTTTGTAATAGGTTTGCCTACCTCTATCGACCCCCGTACTAATAAGCTATACGATGCTATCCTAGTAATAGTAGACCGGTTTACGAAGTACATACTATATATCGCTACAAAGAAGACGCTTACTGCGAGCGTATTCGCCGGCCTCGTCTTGGACTATATCTTCTGCCCTTTCGGCCTGCCTAGTAGTATCGTCTCGGACTAGGGATCCCTCTTTACTAGTAACTTCTAGACTATATTCTATATATACCTCTCAATCGAGCAGTAGTTAAGTACGGCCTACTATCCCTAGACCGACAGCTAGACCGAGAGGTAGAACTAAACCCTAGAGTACTACCTACGAGTATTCTATACCTTCGACTAGACGGACTAGGTATAATACCTAACTATCGCGGAGTACGTCTATAATACTAGATACTATACGGCAACCCGGACGACACCGGCCTTCCTACTCTATAGGTACTAGCCCTATAGGCCCTCGGACCTACTAGCGTAAGAACGGCGGGGTATACCTACGGTAGACGAGAGGGCAAAAGATATAGTAACCAAGAGGGCCTAAGTCAGGGAGCTATTAAGTAAGACTAGCGAGAACTATATAAAGTAGTATAATAAGAAGAGGATACTGATATCATTTAAGGAAGGGGACTAGGTCTGGCTATCGACTAAGTATATCAAGTAGCAGTAGCCTAGTAATAAGCTCGCGGACAAGTTCCTAGAGCCGTTCCAGGTAGAGCGGGTTATAGGCAAGTATAGGATAGCCTACCGGTTAAAGCTCCTACTATAATACTAGCTATACCCTACCTTTCCTATTTCCCTGCTTGAGCCTTTTAATAGGACTAACGCCGATATAAGGAACTAGTACGAGAGGGTTAACGTCGAGTCGGGAGATCCCGAATTCAAAGTAGAAGCAATCCTCGACTACTAGGGCCCCCTAAACGTATACTAGTACCTCATTAAGTAGGCAGGATACCCCTCCGAAGACAACAGCTAGCAGCCTATAGAGAACGTTAACGACAGGCCAATGCTCTATGCCTATAAGGCATAGCAGAGGAGGATATATAGGCGAAGAGCGCTATAGGAGAACTAATAGACGAAAAACATAGAGTAGTGATTTAGGCTAACTATATAACGGCCGAGGCTAAGCTCGGATTATACGTAGGGTAAGCACAGTTAGGCTATCTGCTTACTAAGATCGGGGCTACTAATAGCCTCCTCTATCTCCTCCCCCTCTATCTCCGTCTCCTCTGCTACCGCCCCGAACCTACCCGGCGACAACGCTAATAACAGCCGTATAAACTCCCGGCACGGACCGGGCGACGCTATAACGATAGCCGGCCCTAGTAACTTCTCCTCTAGAAGCATAGCCTCGTCTGCCTTAGCCGCTACTACCAGGGCCGCCTAAGCTATAGCTACTAGGAGCTATACCTTATAAGTATCGAGGTCATATAGCGGGAGCAGCTAACCCTTGTCGCTCTCACTCTCCTCGATAATACTGCCGCCGACAATACCGCTAGGAGGTATAGGGCCCTCCTCCTTCTCCTCCTTATCCTCGTCCTCGCCTAAAACGAGCCCGACGCGAGTAGCGACAGTACGTAAGACGGCCAAGGAGGCCTCGCTCTACGCCCGTATTACCGTAACCTCGTTATACAGCTCCGACAGGGCAGTCTAAGGTCAAGATCAGTAACCAAACCGAGCCGGGAGTATAGGGGATCTACGCTTACGCCTATAGCTACCGTTATAGTATCGACGTCCTTCTAAACGCTACAGAGCTTCTTGATAACCTTAGCCTAGGAAACGGTTAGCAGCTGACCCAAGCAGGTATACCGAGAGACAACTATACCAGGGCCGCGGTTGTTACCGCCTGGAACTCGGTTATAACAGCAGCTATAATAGTGACCTCCTTGCCACCGGGACCGCCAAACCAGCGTAGATACTTCTTGATATCGGCAGCCCGACCCTTAGTATTCTCCTAGTCCTTATACCAGGCGTCGGAGCCATTAGCAGACTTAGGGTAGCTACATAGAGCACGTTCGGCGGCCGTACCTAGCCGGACCTTCTCGGCCTTAAGGGCAGCGACCTAGGAAAAACACCCGTCAGCGAGTAAGCATATAACGAGCGTCGATAGCGAACTTATATCCTCGCCGGGGAGGGGATTCTCGAACTTATCGAGGGCCACCACGAAGTCGACTACGTCCTCGATAACGTCTAAGGGGAGCTATAGCAGTCAGTAGGAGCGTATAACGCACTAGGGAGCGCTCCTAGGGAGGAGAGGGGTAGCAAACCGGCAGGTACAAATGGCTATTATCGGTATAGTGCTAGCACCGGGCACCTTTACCCTCGGCAGGGCAACACTTAAAACTACTAGCGACGAGGCCGGGGACGTAGTTATAGTAGCTGAGAAAGAGTTAGCCTATACCGCAAGGAGAGCAAGCAGGCTATACGATAACTCATAGGAGGGGGTATATATTAGCGTTATGCTTAGGGCGATATATAGCCTTCTTCTCCTTAAGGGCCTTCGTCTTTACCCATATAGCACGTAGAGAGAGCTCAGCCGCTATAGCGGCGGAATCCTAGGGCAGTAAGGGCAGCTGCTAGTACGCCTAGGCGTGGTTTTTACCCTTTAGGGTCTTCTTAGAGGGCAATATAATAGTAGGCGTTCTAGGAGAGGAAACTAGGTCAGTAAATCGGCCGGAACCCCGTATACTATACTATACCGACCAGCCCGCAACGAAACCATGCCGCCGACGATAACTACGTACCAAGAGAGGCAATTCGAGAGCATATACGACTACAGGCGCCAGAGTCGGGTTAGTATAACGTCGCTATAGGAAGCCAGTAAGGGTACGGGAGGCTCACGACGAGGCGAGGATAGGTAGTTATAGGAGGGGAGAAGAGGGCTGGGACGGCAGGAGGAATGAGATTTTAAGGAGGGTTGGGCTAGGTCGCATAAAGAGAGGCTCTAGGGCGACCGTAGGAAGGAGCGGAATTTTCCTTGTTTTAAAGGTACCAAATCGCGATTCAGGGGGTATTTAAGGAGGAAAAAGGGGGGCGTAACGCGCCTACACAGCGGCCGAACCGCGCCACGTCGCCGGATCCGGGGTTCTTTGTCGCTCCGGATTTAGAAAACGCCTAATTTTAGGTGGCAAACCGGCATCCTACGCAAAGTCCAGAGACAGAGGAGTCTAGCCTAGCAGAGCGAAGCGTTTTCGCCCCGGCAACGGCCCTAGGACAGGGCCTTAGGGAGAGGGAGGGTCCTGTCAGGCCCCTAGAGGGTTAGGGTTAGGTCAGGGTTAGGGTCGCGGACCTGTCGGGCCCACCGAGCGGACTTCGGGGGTAGATTTCCGGGCAGAGCGGAGTTTAGTAGAGTACGTATAGACTGAGCCCACCCTAAGCCTACTCTACGCTCTACCGTGCTAGAGCTACAGCAACTGGGCACGGGAGTCTAGGACTGCGAGGCATAAGGAGGATAAGGAGGGTACGTAGCGCCCTAGTTTTAATAGAGAGCAGAGTTCAATAGTCATTCCAATTGCCCCCTAACCGCTGTGCCCACTCACACTGAGCGCACGTTGAGCTGCCTCTCCTATACCCCTTCACTTCCGCCACAACCCCCCCCTGCCGTGGCCCCGTTGGCCCTGACACCTTCAGTGAACCCTTTCAGAGTGCTCTGCATCCGTAGTTCGTCACAAGGGGGCACATTACATTCGCGTCGGAGATAGTTAGCTATATCTTCAACGCCATATAACCTGGGAGGGAATACGCATATAGATAGCTCAATTACGTACTGAACTATTGTCTGCTCCTCTAGATCCATTAGATTATATGAGTTAGCTAGAATGTCGTATCGTATAGGCTTGCTAGTATATCGGTTACGGAGGGTATTATATAGGACGTTATAGAGCCTTACTATAGCTCGGAGGCTTAGTTTTTCGTCATTTTGAACAGCATCGAGGGCTAGAAGTACCCTAGCTTCTTTTGAATAAGTAGGCATCTTGCGTTATAGAGAAAATTGATGTTAAGTACAAAGATAACGCATTACGCTAAAATTAGTCAGCTCGCTTGTCTAGTCGACTCGCTTATCAAATACGTTACTTGCAACCAGATATTAATAAACAACGATTTAAAGTATGCTAGCTATTGCTTGTATAACTACACGGAAACGAAACAAAATTACAGTTTCACAATACTTATCTGTTCCCTATACAAACATCAGGGTATCAGTTTGCATATATGTAAAAGTAGAAGGGTAGGAGAGGGAGATAGATGCTAAAGTTTAATTATCATAAGCAAACTGATATTTGGAAATTTGACGTTTTGCAGAC
>Ga0247824_10001451_pt1 | contig 12955 bp, 15 predicted proteins | sample 13C_PalmiticAcid_FD_194412 | JGI IMG/M metagenome (GOLD analysis project Ga0247824, IMG submission 194412) | Soil microbial communities from agricultural site in Penn Yan, New York, United States - 13C_PalmiticAcid_Day48 | ecosystem: Environmental > Terrestrial > Soil > Agricultural land...
GATCCAGGATCAGGAAGTTCTGGAAGTCACCGAACAGCAGGAACTTGGAACCGGTGGTGTGCACCGAAGCCATTTCCGTGGTGCGCAGGGCGTCGTAGCCGAGCAGCTGATCCGGGGTCTTGTTGCCGATCCGCTCCCACAGCTGTGCGCCGCCGGCGGTATCGAACTGCCTGATCTTGTTGTAGATGACCTTGTGGCCCAGGAACTTCGCGTTGGCCTGGTAGCGAGCGTCGAGCGCCTCTTCCAGCTTGTAGACGTCCGCAGCGGTGAAGGTCTGGCCGGTGGAGGCGTTGACAGTGTTACCCGTCAGCGAACCGAGAACACCGCCGGCGTTGAGGCCGGTGCCGTTGCCGTTGGTGAAGCTCGCGGCCTCTTCGTGATCCTTCGCGTCGATCAGCGCACGAGTGATCTCGGCCTGGACAGCACCCCAGGTCAGGTCGATTTCATGCGAGAAGGGGATGAAGCCACGCACAGCGTTGACTCGCAGCACCTTCTGGTTGATCGAGAAGCTGTTGTCGTCGGCTTCCGCAGCTTCCGCCTTACGGGTGACGGTCGTGCCGGCCGAATCCAGACCCTGCCATTCCTTGCCGGTGATCTTCACGTTGCGCGAAATGCCACGCAGCGGGTTGATGACGCCGGTCGAGGTGTAGATGACCGAGGGGTCGAGCTGGAACGGAACCGCGTAACCACCGCCGGAATCCGCACCGAGGGACAGCGCGCGGGCCTCTTCCTCGGTCAGCTGGGCGACGGAGGTCTTGGCCACGGCCTTGGCGAACGCACGGGCGTAGACCTCGGAACCGGTCCGAAGGATGCGCTCGGCGAACTCGGCGTTGTCCTCACCCTTGGCGATCTTCAGGGCGCGCTCGACGTTCTCGGCCGGCTCCTGCCCCTTGATCTCCTCGGTGCCGCCGTACTCGGCCTTCTCGATGGCGCGGTAGGCGTACTCCTCGACCTTCGCGCGGTACTCCTCGCCGGGGTTGGTGTCCCGACGGAGCGCGTCCAGGTCGAAGGGGTCGACGCTCTTGTGGAACGCGGGGCCGCTGGAGCGATCGGTCTTGCCGTCGGTGGCCTTGCCGGCGAGCTCTTCCATGCGCTTCTCGATCTTGGCGATACGAGCCTCGACCTGCTTGCGCTCTTCGGTCAGGGCGCCCTGCTCGCGCTCTTCGGCGTCGGTCAGTTCGGTGCCGGAGCGAACCACGTCGTCCAGCTCGTCGTTGCGCACGTCGATTTCGGCAAGCCGCGCGCGGAGTTCAGCAAGAGTCATTGCGTGAATCCTTTTCTTGGGGAGTTTGTCTTTCTGGGAATCCCGCAAGGTGTCCGAGCGGACGGCGTTGTCGGGGTTTGCGGACGAGGTGGATTTACCGGCGTCGTCCTGGGAGTTCTTGAATTCGGTCTCGGCTTCGAGCCAGCGGCAGGTGTAATTCTTTTCCGCTTCCACCCATTCACGAATCGTGCGCAGCTCGTCATCGGTGAGGCGACGCCCGTTGTGATAGACCTTCTCGATATCGCCATCGACCTGAGCCGGGTAAAGGTCGAATCGGCCAAGAGCTTTGGACTTCCAGCACCTTTCGGCGTGAATCCAGGCGGCCAGGTCGTGCTCGGGCTCGTCACCATTCAGAGCGCGGTGCTGGGCGATCAGGGCGTCGCGCTCTTCGGGTTCGAGATCCGAGCTGCGCACACCGACCGAGGTGGAGGCGTATGCGGGCGAAGCGACCGGGCCGGCCTCGTAGAGCGCGACTTCCTTGATCGTTCGCTGCAGGGGGCCACGATTGCCCGGCTCGTACATCAGGCGGTATTTCTCGTCGCCCTTGACTTCCTTGCCGTTCTTGTCGTGCCAGACGTCGCGAGTCACCTTGAACTTGAAGCTCATTCCGGTGATCGCGCCGCCTTCGATGGCCTGACGAACCGGCTCCACGAGGTCGTTGTCGAACAGGCGCCCCTCGACGTACAGGCCCTTGGCGTCCTCGCGAATGGTCGTGTAGGCACCGATCGGGGTGGAGCCCACGCGAACATCGCGGCCGTGGTCGTACTGCATGAGCACGTTCTTGCGCTCGTTGAGGGTCTTCTTGAAGGCTCCGGGGGATACCCGCTCCGTGAAATGGCCCTCGTAGGAATTGATTTCGGTGTCGGTATCAAAAACGGCGGCGTAGCCGGAAAGGGTCCGACCATCACCGCCGTCTTCACCTGCTCGCGACTCCAGATCGAAATTGACGTCGCGCGTGCAGATGCCGTCGAATCGTTTGATTTTCATTTGTCATTCCATTCAGACGAGCACGCCGGCGCCGCCTTCTTCTTCGTCGGGGGGATCGAGGTCGTCCCAGTCGTCACCGCGCTGCAGAGCGTCGAACCACTCGTCGTTGCGGGGATTTCCGGTCGGCGGCCTGCCCACGGGCTTTCGCTTGCTGCCGGTGGGGGTGTTGTTGCCCTTGGACTGGCCGGGGGATTCGGACTTTCCGGAAGCGGGCTTCTTGCCGTCTTTCTCGGCCTTCTTGTCCTGCTGCTCCTGGTAGTCGGAGACGCCGTTCTTGTTCTTGTCGCCCCACTCCTCGGGGTTGCTGATCCCAGGGGGAAGGAGCTGGACAGAGAAGAGGCCGGTATGCTTCAGCAGCTCCAGGTCGTCTTGCTCGATGCAGTCGCGCGCGCTGTCGGCGGTGTAGCCCTGCATGACGTAGCGCGAAATCGAGGTGGCCTGAATCTGCTGACGCTGGGCGACCTTGGTGTGATCCTCGAGCAGGAAGGCGATGTCGCGGTCGGAGTACCAGAGCCTCTTACCGGTCGGCACATTCACGAGCACCGAGTAGGCAGCGCAAATGCTCCGCCAGAGAGGCCTGATGGTGCCTGAGCCGAAGTGGTCCTTGGCCGCCGCGAAGTTGCCCTCGTTCATGGAGGCGCCGGCGAGGCTGGCCTGGATTCCGATGATCGCCGGGTGCACTCGGGCCGCGTTGGCGATTCGAGCTTCACCGATTCCGGTTATGGTCGCGAAGTCGATTTCGGCAGCCTTGGACCCGACAACAGTGACGTCCGCGCCGCCACCGAGATGCATGGGCTTGTAGGCCTTGTCGGCACCGGTGTAGGCAGCGTCGAAAATCTCTTTGAAGTCGCGCAGATCCTCGGGGGAGACGGTGTCGGAGTAGGAAACCGCGATGCCCGGAGTGGCTGCGTTGTCGAAGAACTTCAGCTTGTGCTTGGCGATCGACTTGTCGGCCAGGATTTCCCGGATCACCGGCGTCAGCCAGCTCATGCCCCGGTATTGCGCGTCGGGGTCGGGGACGGGGCTCCAGTGCGCGACAGTGCCGTTGCTGCCGTCGATCGGGAATACTTCCCACTTTTCGCGGTCCTGAGTGCCGCCGGGCCTGTAGATGTAGCCCGCGACGTCGGATCGGAGGGCGTCTTCGGGCTTCTCGGTCAGAACAATGTCGACCCAGTCCGGACGCAGCCTCCGTAGCCGGGGTTTGCCACCCTTGTCCTCACGGAGCATGTAGTGGTTGCCGGCGAGGTCGACGTCTTGAATCGCGCGGAAGAGGAGTTCACCGGTGGTGCCGTTGGGCCAGGGGATCTCCAGCAGGTCCAGCGCCGGGTCGTCGATCGTGATGTCGCGGGTTCGCTTGGAGTCTCGGGGGCGGAGTGCGAATTCGGCCTCGGAGAACACCGAAGCGCGGGCGGCGCAGCAGGCGTACACGATGCCCGACGACTTGTAAGCGCCGTTGACGTAGCTCCGGAAGTCGTTCTCGATGACCTCGGTCTTGGTTCCGGACGACGAAAAGCCGTTCAGGTTGTAGAGGTTCCCCAGGTGCGAGAACATCTTGGTCCACTGGTCAGTAGTGAGTTCCTGATCCCGGACTTCGTTGTTGTCGTCGCTCTTTTTGCGCAGGAGTGACAAGAGATTCACGTGTCACCCCTAGAATTCGATGAAAATGGACGCGATCAGGACGAGTGCGCCGATGACGACCAGGGGGACAGCGCCCCACAGCCAGACCGTTCCGGCGGTGATCATTCCGACGCCCACGGCGACCATGACGAGAACTTCGCGTTGGGTCATGTGCGGGACCTCGATTCAGCTCCACGCGACAAACGGCTTGGACCGCTTGCGGTAGATGAACTTCTTGTAGGCGATGAGCGCGAGAGTGGCGCACCGCAGCGGCGTGATTTCGGCGGCCGACAATGTCGTGCTCCAGAGCCAGAGATCGCCCAATGGACGAATATCGACCGAAGCGACCGCAGAAGTGAGTCCGGCCTGGCCGATGTGGACGATGTTGGCCTTCTCGCCAGCCTTGGGAGCGATGCCGGCCTTCAGATCGCCACAGCCCTGTGCGAATTCGCGGGTGGTGACGGTTTCGACCTTGACGCCTTTGGATTCGAGCTCTTCGATTAGCATTCCGGCGGGAGATGACGGGTCGATGACGACGAAGCGCAGGCGGTTGGCCTTGTAGAGATGCACCAGGCGCGGGACCACCCATTTGACACCGGGTCGGTAGTCGAGGATGGCGCCCTCTTCGTTGGTGATCTCCAGGTGGAAGTCGTCGTCGGCGTTCTGGCCGCACAGCGTGATGCAGGACCAGGAGGCCTCGGGGGCTACGTCCACTGCGAGAGCGAACTTGCCCTGCCACTGGCTTTCCTCGTACAGCTGGCGGTTCCACTTGTCCTTGCTGATGACGCGCCAGCCCTCGCCGTCCGCCGGCCAGTCGCCAACCCCCAGTCGTTCCCGGGCGTAGTCCTCCGGCGTCATGGACTCCAGCTCGGCCTCGATGGCTTCGGTGTCCAGGCGGTCGGTCAGATTCAGCGCTGGGTTAGCCTTGGCGGCGGTCTCCAGGCTGCGCGGATCGTCGTGCTGGTCGCAGTCGGGTGGGCAGTACGCGTCACACGGCTTGGCGGACCACTCCATCCAGCACAGGAACTTCTGGGGCTTGGCGTCGTTGTTGAGCGCGCGGTTGCGGAGCCGGCCGAAGTGCTCGGACTCCAGATCACCAGCCGAGCCGGTGAAGATCAGCTGGGGATTCGGGCGGGCCGACGTCGAAGGCATCATGGCCTTGATCTCGGCACCGGTGAGCTTCAGCATCGACTCGTCGAAGATGATCGTGTCCGGAGAGAAGCCTCGGATTGTCGACTTCGAGCGAGCCTTGAAGAGCACGCGGCAGCCATTGGTGAGCCCGATGCCCTCCTGGCCGTGGGAGTTCGAAATCCAGGCCAATTCCTTGGAGAGCTCCGGTGACCCCTGAATCAGGTCTTTGATCCGGTCGAAAGCCTCTACGGCCGTGGGAAACAGGTGGGCGGTGTGGATGATCGTCTTCTCGCCCCAGATGAACAGTCCGGCGAGAATGCGAGCCTCGATGAGCGCCGTCTTGCCGTTCTGGCGAGAGACCATAAAGCCGAATTCGCGGCAGGCCCATTTGTGCTCGCGGCTCTTGTTGACCTTGGAGTAGTAAGTCTCCTTGCGAGTGGCTGCCATGAAATGCATGACGTTCTGCTGCCACGGCTCCAGCTCCAGGCCGGCGTCCAGCGCGAGGTCTACGGCTTCTTGGCCGAGGGATTCAACTTCCGGATGACTTGAATCGAGACTGGCGACCGTTCTGTTTCCGGGGGCCACTTTTCGTACCGAGGTTGGCAGTGACATCCAGCTCGGGGTCTGAATCCCCTGAATCGGTGCCGGACTGCTTGCTAAGGCGGATGCGCTCAAGAGCAGTCACCCCCTCGGGCAGGTTATTGGGGTCGACGACCTTCTTGGAGCGGGCTTTCCGGCCGGCCTGGACCTCTTCGTTGAGCTTCTGCATCCGCAGGACCAGGGAGGCGGTCTCACCCGCGCGAAGCTTGGACGCCTGACACTTGGCGCAGCGATTTCCTTCGAGCTCGTTGGCGACGTACCGGAGCAGCGCCTCGGCAACTTCGAGGTCGTCGTCACTGTCGATGGCGTTGATCAGGGATTGGGTGCGCTCGGCGAATTCGGCGTCGTCCATCCGTCACCCCTTCGGGACTATGCACGTCCTCGACTCGGAATCGATGAAGTGAGTGCGAGGTTCGGCCTTGATAACCGAGGTGCGGGATTCGGGCTCCACGCGGAAGATCCGGGGGCCCACCATGAGTCCGTCTTCCAGGTGCGTCGCGACTTCGCTGGCCAGGATCGCTTCGGCCGCCTGAATGACCACGCGAGCACTGTCTGTGGCACTGCCGGCGTCTGTTGCGCTGACCGTACTGCCCAGGAAGCCGAATTCGGTGGCAACTGCGGTGTCCGAGGCGACCTTGAAGACCGAAACGATAACGCTGGCAGTGTCGGTGCCGGTCGCGGTGTCCGCAGAAGCGACTGTGACGCCGGCAGCTTCGTCCAGCGCGGTGATCGAGTCGTCGGCGAACACAGAAACAGCGATTTGGGCCGAATCGGCGGCTGTTCCGGTGTCCGAAGCCTGAATTCCGACCTTGGAAGTGTCTGTCGCGGTGCCATTTTCGGCGGCGAACGACGTAATAGACGCTGAATCCGGTGCGGAAACGGTTTCGGCCGCGATCGAGGCCAGTTTCGCGGTGTCTGCGGCTGCAGCGGTGTCCGATTGCGTGATATCGGCGTCGACAGTGGCGGAATCGGCGGCAAACCAAGCGTCCGGGACCTGTACGGTAGCCGCTCCACTGGCCGGCGGGAGCCTGCGAAAGATCGTTTGAGTCGGGTAACCGCGTCCGAACCTGGCCATGAACTACCCCTGTTCGTGCGGGCAGCGCCCCCAGCTCTTCGCGTTGTTGCAGTTGTGGCAGAGGACCTGGAATATCTCGGGAAAGCCGTGACTGATGATCCAATCGACCATCCGCGACCCGCTGCCGACCTCTTTTCGGTGGGCGCTACCTCCGCCGTTCTCGTGATCGAGGGCGAGAAACGCGTATTCGGCCTCTCCACAGCACGCACAAGCGCCGCCGTAATGCTCGATCACGCGCTGTCTTCGCTCCAGCCTCCGCTTGCGGTCGTAATCCGCGCCGGGAGACAGGTCACTCCTCCCAGATGATGTACGCCCACATGTTCACGGCCGCAGCGGAGGTCGGGGTCGCGCACAGTCTCAAGAACTTGTCTGCGCCAACTTCGGGCTCGCGGCCCAGGGGGTATTGCTGCTTGAAGAAGAGCCCGTTCTCGTAGTGAAAGTCAAGCAGTCTGGTCGCGGTGATGGAGCCCTCGGCCGAAGCGTTGTAGCCGGTATGGGTCGTACCCAGCTGGACATTGCTGCCCGGGGCGCCCGAGTCCGAGTACGGCATGACGCCGGCTGCCACGTGAGCGGTTACCGTCGCGCCGACAGAGCCGGTTTCGAGGAGTTCCATCCGCACGTTGTTTGCCGGGGCCGTGTCGAAACCGTAGCCCCACTCGATCACGCGGACCTTCTGGGATGTGCCAGTTCGGATCTGCAGGAGGGTCTTTCGGGTGCCGGAAACTGCCGAAGTCGCGACAGTGGCGATCGGGGAAGTCGTCGGCATCGCTTGAGTCCACGCAATATACGTGCTCGCTGACATAGTGAACTCCTAGAAAAGGGCTGCTCGCCCGAGCGAAACGCCGTTGCCCTGCTGTGCGCTGCTGAGTGGGACGTACGTAAGGAACGTGGACGCCTGATTGCCCGTCGCGTTCGCGCCATTCGTCGACCCGGTCACCCACAACTGGAGAAGGTCGCCGTCGTGCAGGTTCGGGATGATGGCGTTGACGATGTTGCTGGTCGTGCCAGAGTTTCCGACGGCGAGATCCGTTGAGCTGCCATTGATCCGAACGCGCGCAGTACCACCGAAAGTCGGAATGGTGACGCGTGCGTTGACGAGAATCGAGCCGGAACCCTTGACGACAATCGCGCCGGAGACGATCTGGGTATAGGCGAATCCGGTGTGCACGGCGTTGAGGGTGAATTGCAGAATGCCGCCGCCGCCCACGGTTTGGTTACCCGAGCGGAACGCGCCACCTGCCTGTGACCACGCCATGATCTACGACAGCGTGATGGTCGCCTGGAGGGTCCACACCGCGCCAGAGGCCTTCGTACCGAGCGCCTGGACCTTGCGATTGAGCATGACACCCGAGGTCGTGGCGGTGGCGAAAGAGGCATTGGTGACCGGAGCCGCCGTCGAGATGGCCCAGCACCACTCTTCCCACGCGAAATTGGCCTCGCCGGTCTGGTAAGTGGTGCTACCGCTGATCACACCGACCGCAGAGCCGGGGGCGCCGTCGAGGGCCTTGTACAGCTGGCTCGCACCCTGCAGAGCGGTCATGACACCGGTGGTCGCGGTCGTGGAGTTTCCGACACCGGACATGCCACGGGTGGTCGTGAAAGCCTGACCGGTGCCGGTGATCAGGTCGCTGAGGCGCTGCAGGCCGGCGTTTACCAAAGCGTTACCTTCGGACCTGACGTAATCGTCGTGCGCCACGCCCAGCAGATCAAAATCGGCCTTGGTGGGTTCGAATCCGAATTCGGCGATGAAATCGCGCACCGTCTGGGGGTTGTACTTGAAGACCTCGGCGACCGGGCTCCACTTGATGGTATCGAGTTGGGGCATTTTCGGCCGCCTTACATGTTGTTGTAGTTCTCCTGCACCAGGACTCGAATCGCTCTCGTGCGAATGCGGCCTGCGGCAGTGGTAATGGTGTTCTTGACCGTGTATGAGGTGCCCGTGCTCCCGCCTTCTAGCCACACCTTGGTATGTGCGAGGCTGGGGAGAATGGAATGTGCCGGCAGTGAGGAGATGGTCAGGCCGGAAGGGGAAACGGCCCAGTCGGAGTCGACAATGGTGTCACCGTCGAGCCATTTGACCCATTCCATGACATAGTCGAGTTTGTCCGAGGCCGGCTTGCGGTATTCGTCTGCCACTACATCCTCCGGGAGAATTTGACTTGCCCGGGGCCGCCTGTGCCTCGCTGGACGTTGTGGATGTTGTGCGCCGGTTTCAGGTTCTTCGGATCGTGCGCGAGTTCGGGGTAATCCTTCAGTGAGCGCACATGATCGAGGGTCCAGCCCATCTTGTGAGTGCCCGGGAGGCGCCTGTCGATGTACTCACCGCAGATCCAGCAAATCGGCTCCAGCTCGCCTTTGAGGCGCTTGCAGAGCTTGGTCCATTCGGCGTCATTGCGCCCCGGAGTAGTAGGCACAATGACACCTCCTGGAGGAATACCCCGCGCCTGCCGTAGCTACGAACGCTGGGCCGGGGAACTATCGGGAAGAACCGGGACGTTCCCTCGTTTGTGTCTCACCGAGGACTCGAACCTCGTGTACGCGCCTTATCGCGATGAGACGACCTATTCAGTTGGCGCAAGGGGTGGGACTCGAACCCACGACCTGGGGCTTTGGACGCCGCTGCTCTACCAGACTGAGCTACCCTTTTGCGCGAAGAGGGGTGGATTCGAACCACAGCCCCTAGGGGCGCATCCGTTGCCGGACCCTGGGAACTCCGAATCGTATCCCAGTACCGCTCTTCCGCTATTCAATTGCGAAAGACCCCGCAGTTCGAGACCGTCGAGGTTTGTGTTGTCCACCGGGGTAGGCGCAAGCCCAGCTTTACCGGTGGCTCAGATTGTCGAATTCGATAGCGACGGCCCAGCGCCTCATGCACTCCTGGGAGCAGAAGTTGCACGGTGGGTCGGTGCGGACCGAAATCCATTGGCCTTCGAATTCCGAACCCACTCGAACCCAGGTTTCGCAATCCTCGGCGTCACAGTGCAGTGCCAATGCCATCAGGGCGCCTCCACCCATTCGCACTCCAGGACATCGACCGAAGGCTGCCTGACGACCAGAATCAGCATCATCGCGCAGTCGCGACAGACCCTGGTGCCTGGAGCGGCGGGGTAAGTGTCCGCGTGCTCGCAGCTCATCAGAACACCCCCGGAATGTGGATCTCCGGCAGCGGCGGCGGAACGAAATCCAGCACCTCGGGCGGCAGCACGGCCTCCACGTACTCGGGCACGTAAGCCTCGATCGGAGTGGGCACGTACGGCTGACCGACGCTCAGAATCGGGGTGACATCCTCCGTGCTCGGCAGCGGTACCGGCAATTCCACCGGCGGCAGGCTGAACTCGGGGAGGTCCGGAATTCCGGTCGGAGTGCTCTCGGGCAGCCACGGAATCGGCGCCGGCGCCTCGATCATGTACTCACCGGGAGGCGCGTCTTGGTACTGATCGACTTCCTCGGGGGAATAGCCGTGCCAACCCATCGCGTAGCCAGCCCAGGACTGAGCGAACTTCGCCGGGTCTTCCCATGGTGCGGCGGTGTCGCAGATCGCATCGAATTCCCGGCAGACGCTGACTACGCCCTCGGCCTCTTCGTCGCGAACACCGGGGTTCGACAGTCCGGGCATGATTCCGGTGGGCAGATTGTCATAGACACCGCCCTGTTTCCGGGGATCGCCCAGAACGACCTTGTTGTCCGCATCCTGTGGTCCGACGACTTCAGCGCCGAGGGAATGGCCGACGACAGTGACTTCACCATCGGGGCATTCCGCGCGGTACTCGGCGATTACTCGGTCCGTCTCGGCGCGTCCATCGGCCACGGAATAGTCCTTGAAGTAGGGACCGGTCGGCCAGACGGAGGACGAGTAATCGACGTTTACGGTGCGCTGGTCTTGAGCACCTTCGTGGGCGAGGATGTCACCAACAATTGTCCTGGCGCCGCGCTCATCGGCGTAATGCTGGCCATTTCCACCGACGCCGACCACCAGCGGGCGACAATCGGGTTCTGCGGCTGCCGGCGCGGCGGTGAGGGTGAAAATGGGAATCGCACCTGCGCATAGCACAGCGGCGGTAACAATGCGGATCATAGCGGGACTTTCTTTCGATCGCCCGGGGCTGTGGTTATCCCGGGGCACGACAAAGCCCCCGGCAATCCGCGACCACCACAAAGTGCGGACTGAACCGGGGGCGTCCCGACATGCGGAGCTAGAGCATCAACGCTTTCGGGGGGGTTGGAGCAGTCTTCTCAATTACCCTGAAACCCCGGAGGCGAGATTCACTGGGTACAAGACCGCTCGCGTTCATCGTAACCCGAAACGCGTTGCACCTCTACACGCTCATTCGACTATTTTTCACCTCGCCAACATGAGCTCCGTCAGGGCTGCACGATCGATGGGCTTGGCCTCGAATGCGATGCTTTCCGCATCTCGCGCAGCGACGCCCCGACCGATCGGCAGTAGGCGGACATCTGCGGTCAATCGAATGAGTTCCCGCTGCTCGTCCTTTTCCATTTCCGTCCACAGCTGCCCGGCACTGCGAGCCAAGAGCGCCATGAGCGGAGAGGTCATCGCCGAAGCCTTCTGGCGAGTCAGCGCCTCGATCTGCGGGACGATTTCCCCTTCGGCGACAATGAGGGCCGACACGGACAGCTGCCCCTTCGCCGAGGCGATCTGGAACTCAGCGAGGCGCTTCTGCAGTCCTTCGATCTGATCGTTGATATCGGACAGATTCTGATCCGGGGACGGCTCGTTGGCGTCGAAGAGAAACGTGTCGGCCTGCCAGGAGTTGAGCAGGTCTTGCATCTTCTCGCCGACCAGTTTGTCCACCTGCGTGACCTCCCGCGAGACGCAACCGTTGATCGCGCACCGATAGGACATGTAGGGCACGTTCGTCGTCCGCCGGCGCCGCTGGAACGCCGTAACCCGGCCTGAGCACACCCCGCAGGGCATCACGCCGGACAGAAGGGCCTTGGGGCGCCTGCCACGCGGGGAGGTCAGCTTCTTGCTCGCGAACAGAGCCACCAGCATGTCGTGCTCGTCGCGGCTGATGATCGCCGGCCAGGTCCCCTCGCGAATGACCTCACCGTAGAGGGTGCGCAGTCCGGCCAGCCTCGGTGTGCGCAGGATGGCTCGAATCTGGGAGATGGCCCACTCGGCGGAGTCGGATTGGGGGGTCCTGATCCCGAGCCTCTTCCATTCCCTGCGCACCGCCCCCATCGACCCGCCGCCCAGGAGATGCGTCGTTGCCCACCGGATGGCGTGTGCCTGCGCCTGGTTCTCCTCCCAGTGCCAGCTGCCGTCCTTGGCGTAGACCTTCTCGAAACCGAACCCTAGCAGTCCGTGTGGGTCGCCCCGCAGCGCCGCTTTGCCGATGTCCCGCTTGACCCGGTCGCTGATCAGATCCGACTCGTGCTCGCTGACGACCGCTTTGATTCCCGTGGACAGCCGCGTCGACGAATTGCTGAGGTCCAGGATCTCGCCGCCCGAGCACAGGATCACGCCGCGCTCGACGCACAGGTCCCGAAGGTCGTACCACTCTCTCGGGCGGCGGGTGGACCGGGACTGCTCCCAGATGATCAGAACGTCGCCCGGCTGGAGGGTCTTCAGGAGCTCGGCATACCCCTTCCGATGCTTCTTCGAGTACCGGGAGGCGCTGATGTCGGTGTCGGTGATGACCGGGCCTGGCAACCATCCCTCGCGGTCCCTGATCCCTGTCGCCCACTCCACCTGCTGCTCAACGGAGCGGGAGTCCTGGCCCTTCTGCTTGTTCTTGCTGACGCGTGCGTAGATGACCGCGCGGAGTTGTGCGGATGCCAACTTTTTCAACGAACCCCCTGGTCAGGTGTGGTTTTGGGGCGGAGTGCACTAATAGTATATCTGGCCAGCTGGATGTATCCATTGTGCACTCCCGTCAAGGTTGAACCGGACTGTCGAGCGGCATTGGCCAGTCTGCCACCCGGGTCGGCGGAGGTGAAGGACCAAAGGGTGCCGGCTGCGCGGTTCGGCCGAGTTCGATACCGTCTCTGACCTGCGAATATTTTCCCGGGGGGTATGCGCAAAAGTGGGTGGGGGTATCCGTTCGCCGGCCTCCCACGAGCCGATTTCAGAGCACTGCTCTCGGAAATTCAGGAGGGGGTATCCGCCAGCTGAGGAAAATAGGGCCTCACCTGCGACGGCATCAACTGCGGTTTCGGTCGAAAAATGAGCCACGATCGGCCGGCGCCGCCGAAAACGGTCGCAAAACCCCAGGTCAGAGGCATGACGGGACTTTTCCAGCTTAGAGGGAGAAATGGCC
>Ga0247824_10001454_pt1 | contig 12953 bp, 13 predicted proteins | sample 13C_PalmiticAcid_FD_194412 | JGI IMG/M metagenome (GOLD analysis project Ga0247824, IMG submission 194412) | Soil microbial communities from agricultural site in Penn Yan, New York, United States - 13C_PalmiticAcid_Day48 | ecosystem: Environmental > Terrestrial > Soil > Agricultural land...
CCTTAAACCCCTCCACCCTTTTCACCGCCGACTTCGCATACCCTGCCGCATTCCCCTCCAACCTCTTCATATACCGCTCCGTGTACATGCTATCATAAAACCTCCAGTCCGCCACGGGCGCCGTCGCGATCCCAAACGCCACCACCCCGGACTCCCCAACCTCGACCACCTTGGCGGCGAGATACCCCCCGTAACTCCACCCCCAGATCCCCATCCGCTCCGCGTCGACCCAGTCGTACCGCTCGGCCAGCCACCGCGCCGCCCAGATCTGGTCCTGCGCCTCGAGCTCCCCGAGCCGGCCCGCCACGGCGGCGCGGAACGCTCTCCCCCGAAACCCCGTGCCGCGGTTGTCGACCGTCAGCGTGATGTACTCGAGCTCCGGGTCCGACGCGATGTAGGCCTCCCAGTTGAGCGGCTGGAAGGCCTTGGAGACGTCCTGGGAGCCGGGCCCACCGTAGGGGGTGAGGAGGACGGGGTATTTCTTGGTCGGGGAGAAGGAGGCGGGCAAGCGGAGCATGGCGCTGAGGTGGACGCCCGAGGGGTGGGGGAGGTCGAGGTAGGTGATGTTGGGGAGGCGGTAGGCTTGGAGGGCGGTGTGGAGGGCGGTGTTGGCGTTGATGGTGCGGATGGGTTTGGTGGGGGCGGTGACGGAGTAGAGCTCTTGGTAGGGCACGTCGGGGCCGGCGTAGCGGAGGATGTAGAAGCCGCCGGAGGCGGAAAAGGAGGCGGACCAGACGGCCGGGGTGGAGGGGTCCACGAGCGGGGTTTTCTTGCCGGTGGCGTAGGAGACGGAGTAGATGTGCCGTTCTGTCGGGTGGTGCTCGGTGGAGGTGTAGTAGATGAGTTGGCGGGTCGTGTCGACTTTGAGGATGGAGGCGACTTCCCAGGCGCCAGAGGTCAGGGTGATGTTGGAGCGGCCGTCGAGGGAGAAGAGGTACAGGTGGTTCCAGCCGGAGGCGTCGGACAGGTCGAGGTAGTACCTGTCTTTGGGGTTGGTCTTGTCGGGCTTGTCGTGGCCCTTGTCGCGCTCGTCCCGGCCGGACTTGCGCTTGACCGGGCCGATGTATGTGATGGCGGCGTTGTTGTCTAGCCAGCCATCCGACCCGTCCCGCTCCCGAGAGATTGTCGTCTTCTTGCTCTCGGCGTCCACGACCACGAGCTTCTCGCGATCCTGGACGCGGTTGAATGCCCGGTAGATGAGCTTGTCGTGGCCTTCCGTGACCCATGCGACCTCGCCAATGATCAGGTCGTCCGCGGGCCAGGCGGTGACTGCCACCGGGGAGAGTCTCTTGGCCTTGACATCCAAAACATTGAGGGCCACGGTGGGATTCTTGGTTCCAACCTTGGGGTAGCGAAGCTTGAGCTCGCGCGGATATGGCGGCGCCACCTCCTGGTTGTTCATGAAGTAGGGGATGGTGAAAGTCTCCACGCCCGTCTCGTTGAAGCTCAAGAAGGCAACGTAACTGCCGTCCGGCGAGTACCAGAGGGCGTTGTTGGTCCCAAAGATCTCCTCTTCGTAGACCCAGTCCGGAACTGCGTTGAACATGTCTGGCCCGCCATTGTTGGTAATCTGGGTGATCTTTCCATCGTCCCAGATGAACAGGTTGTTCCCCTGGACAAAGGCAATCTGAGAGGACGAGGCCGGGTTCCAGACCGCATACTGTATGTCGGCCTTGGCGTCTTTCACAAGAGACTGCGTTTCTCCGGTCGCCACGTTTTGCACCAAGTAGTTGGCGAAGTACGAGTGGCGGTACTGCTTCGTGTAGTTGACAGCCCAGAGCACCTTGGAGTAGTCGGCCGAGATCTGGTAGTCAAAGTAGTCGGCTGGAATCTTGTTGGCCGACAAGAAGGTGGTCTTGTTGCCGCTAGCGACGTTCTCAAAGATGAAGGAGCCATCTTCGCCCTTGGTGATGAAGTCGCCGTCCTGGTCGGACTTGACCCAGGTTACGGACGTGGAGGAGGCTGACAATGCACCGGGGCTCCCGGTTGTGATGTTGTAGGTCAACAGCTTGGATCCATTTCCAATGGGCTGGTGAGGAAACCGGGGAGGGTCAATGGCAGCAGCCAGCCCCGCAACCGCGCAGAGTGAAAAGAGTTGTCGCATCGTGGCCGTCCTCTGTTGGGTTGGAGGTTGTGAGGGGAACTGAGGGGTGGTGACACGACTGGCGGCACGAATTTTACCTTCAACTTTAATTATCCCATCTCAATCTCCTGCCCGATTAAAGTCCCGGTCTTTCACCCGGGAATTGGCAGGTCCTGGATGTAGCCAAGTGATACAGGAATGCCTGAAGCGGAAGGTGGTTCTCGCGACGATCTGCCAAGAGCAAAAGATGCAAGGCCCGGGCACGCAATTCTCAACTTCCCTGGTGCTCGCCTTGGCTCTCATTTCCATGTCAGAAGAAGAAGGTCTTGACGGGGCAGAGCCATTCTTGGTTTTCTGGTCACAAGTCGGTTCAGAAGTCTTGTCCGCGCAGAGAAAGCGTTAGGCTTGTATGGGCCTCTGAACAACGGCACCTTGCTTTGATGCACTTGCTTTGATGCACTGCCAGCTCATCGCTTCTCTCGACCTGAATCATTTACCTTGGAAGAACAGAGAAAAGGAGGGACGAAATGAGAAAGAAATAAATGAGCAAGAAAATGGGGAAGGAAATGGATAGGGGGTTGTAGACAAAAACAAAGATAAGATGAAAGAAATGAGAAAGAAAATCGAGAGAAAAGACACCCAGAAAAGAGAGCAGAAAAGAATAAGAATCGACCCATTATTGATGTAATAGAATTAAATGCAGTGGTCTCTACAGTACGTCTACTCTCTGAGCGCAACTAGTAGGAAGTGGCCCCTGATTGTCTCACAAAACCCTTTCTCGTGCGCTCACCTCACTCTCCTGCACTCCACACTAAACAACCGAGCAGCCGAAACTACCAGCGCATTGTTCAGCCATCTTATTATTCCCGCTTGGTCCGAGACTTGCCTACTTCAAATGCAATACCTTCAGTCATCGACGACGAGCAGCTTCCTCAACTTCATCCCCATGTCCGATTTCATAGCCGACACAATCTCAAGTGGGATCTGTCCCTCCCTTTTCCTTCCCATCCTCGAACAACCCGCCTCGACTAACACCCTAACCATCTCCAAAAAGAACGGCTCATCATCCCCATTCCGTGCCCGATAGGCGACGAGGTGCAGCGCGTTGTTCCCAGTGTCCGCAACCACATTGACGTCCGCACCGGCCCGCGCAAGCACCCTGATTGTGCCGGCCGATTCGGAGAACCACGTGGCATACAGAAGGGGTGTTATTCCGTCAAAGGATCTGCAATTGGGGTCGGCGCCGTGGTCAAGGAGCAGCGAGCAGAGTTGGACGGCAGCAGGGCGGCGACACGCGGCGGCCCAAAACAGGGGTGTGATATGGGGGTCTTGGGGGTCTACGGCAGCGCCGTGGGAGAGGAGCTTCTGAGCAGTTTCGATGTCGCCGTAACGAGCTGCGATGTGCAATGGATTTGAGTAGTCCGCTGAGAGTTTACCGTTGGGATCGGCACCCCGGGCGAGGAGAGTGTCCAAGAGTCTGAGGTGTTGAGCCCTTTCGGGTCGGTTTGTGGCTTCGAGTCTCTCTTGGTGGATGATGAACCGGCGCACGAGAATATCCAGGATGCCGCACCCTTCCTCATCCGTAAAGTTCACCTCGGCTCCGCTTGCGGCTAAGAATTCCGCCAGATCAAACCATCCGTTGGAGAGGTGACGAGACCTGAACTCGCACAGTTTTTTAACCGCGGCGAGCAGCGGGGTTGTGCTGCCAAAAACTGGGGTTTCGATATTGGCGCCGTGAGCTAGGAGGGCAGCAATCAGGGCTTTGTCGGGGATGGACGGGTCGAAAACCTCGGAGAAGGCGGCGACCAAAGGGGTGGAGAAGATTGGGTCGTTGCCTGCGTCGTCTGGGTGCACTCCCTGCGCCAGGAGAGCAAGGACAATGGACGTCAGGTTGTGCCTGGCTGCAAAGCGCAGGATTGACTCCCCATGCTTAGGTGTAAGTTCAGAGTGCTTTCCTGACCTGATACTGTCAAGCAAAACAAGATTGGAACCCCCATGGCTCTTTACCTCTCTGGCGTAATCCAAGACACGGCCTTGACAGTGAACCGAGAGCAATCCTTGAACGTTGCCGTCCAGGACATTGAGACACCCATTCACCAACGCCTCGAAGCTAAGACCCTTGGGGTTTTCCGCCAATCTGGGGTCGAGCAAGCCAAGTCTTGGGTCGGTCAAGAAGAATTCCCTGGCAGTCTCGTGGATGAACTGCACTTCATGGACTTTATGGTCGGTTGTGACTTCAATCAGCCCTCGCGAGGCGTCCTTGATGCGCCTTACCGCACGGTCGAGAGATGAGGCGCGGTCGGGCAAGAGGACTAGCGGGCGGCCCTGGGGCGGGGAGAAACATGCCGCGTCGAGGAGTATACCGTGTACTCGTTTCAGCCATTCATAGCCGAACAAAACCCACTGAATGAGCGGGATGGAAAAGACTCGCTCTTCCGCGCTCAAACTTTGGCAACGTTCTGCATAGAGCTCTTCCAAGGTCCTGGGGACCTGTTTGAGACGCGTTGCGAGCTTGCTCATTGGCTGTCCCCCATCGATGTCGTGGAGGAGGTGATCAAGGATGAACTCCACCCAGAGAAACAACCCAGCGGCCCTTTCGGTGATGGTGGACGCGAGGTCAGCCAGCGCTGGCCTCGCTCGACGGAACAAAGCCGAGCCTGCCGCGGATGTACGCCGCAATGTCTGATCCATTGCTTTCCTCGACGATAATTTCCGGACAGTTTGGAACGCTGATTGTCGGGTAGTGTCTGCTGGAGAGGCAGATACTGAGATGGCGGCCGCTCTCCGAGGCTGCCTTTGCAGTCTCGGCAAAGAAATACACGACTCTGCGGACCGTTCGCTCGTCACATTCGTCGAGGGCGTCGACGAAAAGAAAGGTGCGGCGAGGGTTGCCGTGTCGAAAGATGCGCCGAATAAAGGCTTCAAGCTCAGGCTGAGGCCATCCGTCCCTGATCGCTCCCTTTCTTTGGTGTTCCTGGGAAAGATCCACAAAACTGGCGCGGATCGAACTGTCCTGGAAGCACATCTGATGGAGAAGGGAACGGAAGAGTCCCAGAGGTGTTTTCTGCAAGTCGTCTCCTCGTGCGTTGAAGTAAAAGGCCACAATATTGGCACCTCGGCTGAAGTTGGCTTCCTCCATCCATTCCACGGTGTGCTTGATGAGTGTTGATTTTCCCGAGCCTGGCTTGCCCTTGATCCAGACCAGGTCACAGTCCACGCCGACGTTTGTCCTTGAGTGCCAGTTTCTGAAGACGGCTGATCGTTGAAGCCACTTGCATGTGCTGTCCAGTGGCTCTCGGATATTTTGCTGCCGGTGCAGCATACCCGGGAATGACAGCGTCCTGAGACATGCTGGATCATGGGTTAACCAAGCGAGGAAATTGAGACACTCGGGGGTCTCGAATGTCTCTACCTTCTTCCCGTTCAGATAGTTCTGGCACCAGGTTTGTCCCTGGGGAAGGGTTTGTCCCTGGGGAAGGGTTTGTCCCTGGCGAAGGGTTTGTCCCTGGCGAAGGGTTTGTCCCTGGTGAAGGGTTTGTATCTGACAACAATGCCACGATTGTTCTAAGCTCCCCTCCCACTTTGACATAGTTGGGGTCATCACGGCCCCAGAATTTTGTCATGTTCCTGTGATCGGCTTGCAGTGTCTCGGCACGTTCTCTGGGGTCGTCAAGAGAGGATGATATATCCGAGACAACCTGTAATCTGTCAACAACCGTTCTGACACCCCTAAAACATCGGGAGTAAGCACCAACCTTCTCACTCAAAGGCCCAATCTTCACGCCGGAAAACCCCAGGCTCTCCTGAAATGTCTTGACACGGAACCCGCACGTACGCCACTGCTGTAGGAACGACTCTCTCGACAACTCGAGCTCTGGGGAATCAAGGCCCAGTGAGCGAATCAGAGTCGCGTTGGTGTCCGTTCTGAACAGGGTGCTGACAACGTGCCTGGCCAGGTCTCCAAGTCTAGCGAACCCCGGACTTCCCCGATGGGGCGTCCCCAGGAAAACAACAGCCTTGGTTGATTGGAGCTGGAAGAGAACCCCGGAGCTCCTGCGCCCATGGACAGCAACGGATCGGTACTCATCATCATCCCATCCCGGCGAATCATCATAAACGGGAAGTCTACGATCACTTCATCTGAACCCCTCCAAGCGTGTCGTACATCACATCGACCTCAGCCGCTGCCCGGCTTAGTGCCATCAGCCCATACGTCCACGCCCTACGGTCTCATTACCAGGTGCTAAGCATAGCGGATGTTGACCTAGGGGGGGATTGTAAGTGCCAACACCGGCGACCTCCGCAGAATGGATAAACCTAACTGGTTATTAATTTTGGCAAATTTCAATCCGAAATTCTCAGCAAAGACCAATCAAAGACTGTTTTGCGGTGGAAAAGACTTAAAAAGGCAGGCACTGTGCTGGATCCACCGAGCCCGGTGAGAATTGGGTCTTGCGGCAGTCCGGATCGAAGCAGAAAGTGCCTTACCTCTAACCAACCCAGGCTTCCAGGCCTCCAGGCCATCCAGGCCATCCAGGAGCCATGCGGCAAGGAAGCCAATGCTCATGATGAGACCGAGGACAGACTGAAATAGGATGAGGGTGTACGTCAGTCTAAGCCGTCGCGTCCAAGGCCTCGATGCGCTGTCGCCGATGATGACCCACACGGCGCGAGGCAGGCCCTCATTCAGTACCTCGGCGACGATACCAATATACGTGTAAACGTCCGTGGTAACAAGGGACCAATCAATGTTGGCGACCCAGAGCTTAGAAAGCGTGCCGTACAAGGCAGGCAGAATGAAGGCGGCGACGATGAACAGCAATGCACCGCCAAAATGGTTGCGGTGCCAGCTTCAGAACGGGAGTTTGGGACGAATGTAGTCGTCTTCATCGCCATCGCGGAGCTAAACAGCCTGGGGCCTATGGGAACGTTTTCGAGAGAGGGAGGAACACCATCTGCTGTGTCCCGTGATGTGAAGGTTTGGGGACTCGTCTTTCTTGTTTCCTGTCCCGAGCCCCGTCACGTAGGGTCCAACTCCGAGCGCCACACGGTTGAAGATGTAGAGACCGCCGCTCTGAAGATTGGCAGAGACATTGTCTAGGAACCCGAACACGCTGAGGCGATACTGGGACGCCACGAAATTAATGTCTTCATTCGCTGCCAGGGATGATCCATCGGTCCCGGATATGGATCCCCCCTGAAGAGCGCCGCTTTGCCACTACACCAATACGGCGTTCAAGCCTGGGGTCTGAGGCGCGAAGATGTTGAGGTACAGACAATCCTCGCTGTTGGCGCAACCTGGGGGCTGTGTTAATGCATCATTCGTCTTGTTCCCAGCGGCTGGCAAGCCGAGATGCCCGGAACCTCACGGGTGACTCCGCAAAGAGAACACCGAGGAATTTATTGACAGTGGCTATGGTTGTTGTCGTTGCAACTCTGGTGGTTGTTTTGACGTAGGTGCCATGGTTCAGTGACGCAGAAGGCCTCTAGGCAGCGGCGAGGCAGCCGAGCTAGAGGAGAATTTGTCAACGAGAGCTGTATTGCGATCTGTGAGTCCCCTCTCCTAAGAGGGTCCGAGTCCTTAGGTTCTCGTGGCCGAGAGTCTCCTAGTAGTCTTCCTAGCTGGGTAAATGATCAACATTCGCGGCTGCTTGGCGCTATCTAGCCCGCGCAGCGATTCGCCCGCTTGGAAACAATGCTAATTTTCTAGTGGCGGTTAGTGGTCAGCCAATGGGTCCGGGCCTTGGTCCGACACCAGCATTCGCGCTTCAATAGAAACAGCTGTCAGTGAAACCCCCAATTTCGGGGCCTGATCATACCGATTATCCAATATCTGGTTCCCGTATCCGGGTTGGCTCATGTTTCTCGCAGCAGGGCAACACGCCCGACTTCCCGTCTACCAGATCCGAACGTCGGGCTGAGAAGCTATTTGTAGACTTGAAAAGAGCGTCATCGAAAGTACTTTATCGTAAACACATGGCGACGTCGTTTAGATCGAATCTGTAAAGGTGCCCCGAACCCATTTTCTTCCGACAGTGTGAATGGGGCGCATAGAACTGGCCGGCTCTCGATAAATTGGGTCAAAATTAGCCTATTACCCCAGCCCTAGGATACCGGGTCGGAATAGATTATGCTCAAGCTTCCCTAGCCTAGGTATTCACCGTGAATGAACCATTGGGGAGCGTGCAGGGGTTAAACCCGTGGTAACGAGCTTCGCTACCAGAACTGATTGTACTTTCCAAGGCTATCAGGGGAAACCGGCCCATCGATCAGTGCGACTGAAGAAGGGGTGGAAGTAACAACGATCGCTAAGCGCCGCCTCTCTCCGCAGATCACCGCAACCTACGGACCTACTTTGTCAACATCAAATGCCGATACTCCTATCCGAACTCTACGTTGAGCATCGTTTAGCAGACGAAGCACGGCTTGCTAACCTATTCATACAAACTCCGTGAGGGGGGCATGGCCGTGTCATCTTTAGCGTTGCGAACGAGATTTAGGCTAGACGAGCATTCTCCTCATCGGGGGGACAAGACCGCCGCTAGAGTGTCGAGAAGATATATATTTATGCCAACACTGACTGGTCGTCCCAGTTGCTCCTTTGTTCGTTCTCTAGCTTTCGTTTCGCCATCTTGGGATCAAGTCTGCCATCATGATGAAGTGTTTTCTCGCTGTCGCTCTTCTCAGCGTCGCCACTGCGTCCCCTATCCTGGAGGATCGCCAGGTATGTCCCAAATTAATCCCACCGCGATCATTGATGTTACTTCAACTAACAGCACTTCAGACTGGCGCCGGTCCGTTCGGCGTAGCGGTAAGTTCCGTATCTCGGTGCGCCAAAGGGCAACAAGAACAACACTAACCCTCAACACCCACAGTCCTCCACCACTGACCCCGACCTCGCCAACCACGCCATCTACCTCCCCACCTCCACCTCCACCACCGGCGGCAAATGGCCTGTCGTAGTCTGGGGCAACGGCGGCTGCGGCGGCGACGGCAACGCCAACTCTAACTTCCTCGGCTGGTTGGCGTCTTACGGCTACCTCGCCATCGCCTCGGGCCGCCCCGGCGGCAGCGGCTCCACCACCGCCCAGATGATGACGGCCTCAATCGACTTTGCCGTTAAGGTCGCCGGCAGAGGCAAGTACGCCAACGTCGATGCCACGAAAATCTTCGCGTCAGGCTTCTCGTGCGGTGGCGTCGAGGCCATGGCACAGAGCTGGGATAAGCGCGTGGCGAGCATTGGGGTGATTTCGTCGGGCTTGTTGACGAATTATACGGCCGCGGGGACGTTTACGAAGCCGATTCTCTACGCCATTGGGGGGAGTGGGGATGTTGCCTATAATAATGTGAGATTCCCTTCTGGCAGGTTGAGAGGGTGAGCCGGATGGGGCTGATATAATGTGTCCACAGGCCGAGCGCGACTTTAAGGCTCTTCCGCCGAATACCCCTGCGTGGAAGGGGAACTTGAACTTGGGTCACGGCGGAGATTTGTTTTCGACGAATGGGGGCAAGTTTGGCAAAGTGCAGCTGAATTGGCTGGAGTGGCTGTTCAAGGGCAAGGAGGAGGCCGGGAAGTACTTTACGGAGGGGTATAAGGCTGATGGGTGGGCGGTGCAGACGCATGCGATGGATCAGTTGAAGCCTCTCGCTTGAGTCTTGATGGTTAGGGGTAGGTAGGGCGTCAGCGAGGGAAAATAGTCTGTAAATACATTGTGGTCACTAAGCAAATTGTTCAACCAATTTCAACGCGTTTCCTTACTTTGTTCACCCGGGATTAGATGTATGTCGACTGTCTAGCATTCTGATATTTGTTCGCTCTCTCCACGCCAGCAGTCAGGACAGCAATATGTCGCCGAAGCGTAGTGTCCTGCGGCCTCCTCCTGTCCCTGCGCTTGCGGTGGCATGGGTATTAGCACCGGCAGCTCTAGTGGGGGTGCCGCATGTGGCTGATGATTCGTACGGTGGTGTGTGGGGGCGGGCTGCATTGAGCGCGCTTGTGGCGCCGTCGTCGTCTCCCAGGCGATGAGGTGCTGAGGGCGGTAGTACACGGCAGATGTCGGCATGGCATCAAAGCCGACGCCAGGTGTATAAAGAGACGAGCACGGCAAACTGCTGTGGTGCGAGGTCAGGATGCCCGGAGTCGCTGCGATCGGGGTGCCGTGCAGGGCGGGCAAGGGGAGCGGGCCGTCCATAATGGCCAGCGTGCTGGCTTCGGGATACATGTGTTGATGAGATGAGAGAATTGTCGCGATTGTCGGAGGCGGCCCATACTGATTGCGGAGAAGGAGGCTGTGAGAGCAGACGGCGGCATGGCGCTTATGCTTGGAGATATTGGGGACATGGAGACGCCCGAGGAAGTGATCGAGCCGCTAAGCTCCAGGCTGGGCTCGGCGTCCTCTCCGTCGGCCGCCTTTTCGTCACACTCGTCGAAGCAGTGATCCATGACCATGTCGTCTGCCGTGACGAAGACTTGCGTGGGTTTGTCTGTGGACCGTAGTCAAGTAAAGTAGGTAATCAGCACGGCTGCTGCGTCCGAGCTTCCTAATGGAAACTTGCCTACCTCGTCTTTCTGGTACCCGGCTTGCGTCTTGGCAATCTTGAAGAGCTCCTTGAAGAGCTCCTTGAGTATTGTCTGCTTCTTGACATACTTGGGGTCGTCCTTATCCTTGAAAAACGCGGCAAGCGAGTCCATGGCGACCTTCTCAAGCCCCGGTACGGTCATGCCCAGCCTCGTACTTCTTGCGGCTGCTGCTCGGGATCGACAATCATCTTTGTGATATGAGTCAGGAGGTAGATACGCTCTGTTATAAGATTAGAAACAGTTTCACATGATAGGCGCACATAGACGAGTAGGCAGACAAACCTCTTGTGAATTGGTGATCCGGCCCAATGTGTCGAACCTTCTCATGCCCCGCTGTACCCCGGGGCTTCGGCAACCACGATGGGGCGGCGCGGTTCCCCCCAGTATACGGGCGGTTGGCCTGCTTTTTCGGGCAATCGCCTTGATAATGTCCTTGGCAATGGCCCTACAAATGGTCTGCTGGATGCACTTGAAGCGCTGGCTGTAGAACTCTGAGACGGCGACAGAGTCACCAATCTCGAGCGCCCGCTTTGAGGTGGTGAAGACGGGCGCCGCGTCATCATTCTGGTCAGTGGTCGCAGGGCTCCTCCGGCGTTTTCTTTGTCTGGGTTGTGGCTCCCGTTGGAGGTTCAAGTGCAGGGAGCCAAAGCCAGGACCTGGGCAGCTGGGGACGTTGATCTCCTGATCGCGGTCGTCCATGAACGTCTGCGAAAGACTGTCTCCTGAGATGGTAGCGCAAAGTCAGCCGCTACTGAGGCGAGATGCCGGGACCGACGAGCGAGCTTATACGTACTAGCGCCTATCGAGGGTGCCTTATGAATATGAAGGAACTTTTCCCTCCAGAATATCTTGCTGATGTCGGCCTTGGGGACGGAGTGGGGCCCAGAGAAGTAGGAAAAGTGACCCTTGCCGAGGTAGGCTACAAGAAAGAAGCTCTCAAAGTGTCAGCCCCTCTTACAGTGAGCGGTCCTGACCGAAAACCTCGGGAAAAACAAGGGCAGCCCCATACCATGGCGGAGAGCAACTAGTTTCAAGCAAGTTACTGTCATTTTGGCCAATGTCATGGCTGAGGGGGGGCTGCGGCATGCCATGAGGCCTACTGGGCCCGCACTGTGGCCGGCACGAAGGGAAGTAGCTGCTGTTGTCGGAGGTGACCATGTCGGTGACGGAAGTGATGTGTGAAAAGAGGGATTATAAGGTATGACTAGTAAATACTAACATTGAAGCAATGCGGGTCCTGTCTCTCGCACCAAGGTGTTCACGTCTTTCACAGGCAAAGCGACCGAAGACTTGGCAGCGGCCTCGGGTTTCCAGAGTGAGAGTAAAATTGGATGGAATCGTGGAATGAGTGGGTGGCTGAGGGCAAGCTCATGTCGAGCAGGACATTCCCGAGCAAGCGGCGATGAGTGAAGGCGCAAGCAAGGCAAGAAAGGCTGCCTGCAGCTCCTGCAGCTGTGGCTGGGCGGATTCGAAACTGCTGTGGTGCTGGCACACGCCGGAGGCTTGCAGAGCCAGGACTGATTCGAAGTGCAAACGTCCCAAGCAGCGGACCTTCTAGGGCCCTTGAGGTATGGGGCAGGGAAGCGGAGTGTTCCCGGAATCAACACCGCTCTTTCCCCTATTCTGACATTTTTGTCTTTCCACCGGTCCTGCCCTGTATATCTTCCACGGCATGCATTACAAAAGGGTGAAACCTGTTTCATGAATCTGGAGCTTCCTTGCTCCATCCATGCTGCGCTTTCAGCCGAGCTCCCAACAATCTCGAGCAAAAATGTGTCGCTTTCGAAGCAAGAGCAGTAGGAAGTGGTGAATGATGGTTGCTCCATCTTGCCCGATCAAAGCCCCGAAGAAAATGCCTTGGTGGTTGCAACCCAATCTGCCTGTGTGGCGTTCGCCGCCATCACTTGGGATTGAAGACCATGCGGTACCCCCACCCAAGGCTGAAGTCAGAAACTGACAACATGAAGCTGCATCGTCGCGGCGTGCCCGAATGGAAGTTTATTATCTGTATCTGTGGTGCCTTGTAAATCCAAGAATATACTCTACCCCTGACGCCATACAAGCCGTCAGCTCGTCACAGTCTCCATCCCCAATCCCACTCGCCTTTAAGCAACACCTTACCAAATGAGTACCAGGGAATCACAGCGATCAAGCATATCTTGCCAACGCCGGGTCGACCTTGGCCACATCTTCCACGGTGTCTTTCCACAGTCTCTCCACAAACTTCTCAGCATGCGGGCCATTCAGAAACGCCGCACCTCTATGTCGTTGTCAATACTGTCAGTCAGG
>Ga0247824_10001456_pt1 | contig 12951 bp, 11 predicted proteins | sample 13C_PalmiticAcid_FD_194412 | JGI IMG/M metagenome (GOLD analysis project Ga0247824, IMG submission 194412) | Soil microbial communities from agricultural site in Penn Yan, New York, United States - 13C_PalmiticAcid_Day48 | ecosystem: Environmental > Terrestrial > Soil > Agricultural land...
CTTCCCCCCCTCCTACTCTACTCATCTCTTCTGCCCTTCTCTTTTCTCCGTCGCATCCGTCCCCGGGCAAGCCCTCATCCCGCCTCATCTTCCTCCGTCTGATCTCCCGTATCAAGTCTCGCACTCCTGTCACGCCATGGCTGGCCTCTTTACAAAGAAGAAGAAGGATGATGGCAGTAACAATAACGCAAAGCAGCAGCAGCAGCAGCAGCAGCAACAGCAGCAGCAGCAGCAACAGCAGCAACAGCAGCAACAGCAACAGCAACAGCAGCAACAGCAGCAGCAACAACAGCAGCAGCGGCCGGCTCCTCCTCCCAACGGTCTCGGTCTGTCCAACATCACGGCCCCTAACACTGCATATCAGAATACTAATGGCTCTGCTGAAAGCAATCCTAGTCAAGCGCACTCGAACTACCAGCAGCCGCCTCCGCCTATCCCTGGAGCCCAGGGCCCAATGAGTCCCATGAGCCCTACATTCGCGAACAGTGGTTCCAATTATCAACAGCCATTGGCAGTCAATGGACCACCAACCTCTTCATCCGCATCTTTTCAGGCACAGCAGCAACAGCAGCAACAACCACAACCACAACAACAACAGCAGCAGGCCTCTACTGCACCAGGACCGACCGGGGGAGCAGCGGCCGTAATCCCTCCTCAGTTGTTTTGGGTTCAACGTCGTATTGCTGGGGCAAACCCCTTTCCTCGGCACCAGCACTCAAGCTCTGTCATCGCTACAGGAACAGACATCTTCGTCTTTGGAGGAAACCAACGTGGAACCCCTGTGAACGATCTTTACATCATTGACTCGGGTAAGCAAAGTTTCTTTAGCGTGGGTTTGTTTGTTTGTTGATCTGGCTGTCTGGATGTAATGGACGATACCGATCGTCTGCTCTGCAGCTCGACGGATTTGTTGTGATCCTTCTCCACAACTTGTCCAACGCAAAAGTGCAGGTCGAATGGACACCCTGACTGAAGCAATGGATCGGAGGTCATTGGGACAACAACACACACACACACAAAAAAAAGGGCCTTTACAACCTTCTGAGATCCACCACATTTAGACCAGGGATGGTTGGCTCTCATTGCACCAGTACTTGCAGGATTCTTTTATTGGGACTAGAGTTAATGGTGCGCTCTTTGGCTCACTTTCCTTGCCCATTACATTTGGGTTATTTGGAAGCCGGTCGGATGTTCTTGTCGTTTGAGCTCATGCATTACAGCCCCTGCAATTGAGGGATTGTTCCGATGGCCCACGACCATCGATCAATCTCATTCATACAACTCTGGGACCTAGTTTCGACGCGCAATGAAAAATGAAGGCTCTCATTGCCTCTTCATCTTGGCGTCGGGAACCCTTTGTTCGCTCACTTTTTTCCTTTTCCTAATCTTCTGGCTCCCTTCCTGTTGGACCACCAGCACATGGCCATGCAGACCATATCAAGGCGGGCATGGCAGTAAACTCAATCTGACATGGGTGCTAATTATAACCCTCATCCTTTTCCTCCCAATAATTCTAGTGTCGCTTGAATGTCAGGTAGTGCCCCTTACAGGTGCAGGTGCGGACCCACCAATGCCCAAGTGTGGACACACCGCTGTGACCATGGGCCAATACATCCTGTGTAAGTCTATAGAGATTGTACGGCGCGACCATCCGATGGATGGTTGCACAAATCTGCTTATCCTTGCATTCAACCCTTATTAATCATGATTCATCTTCATGCTACGGAACAATTTGTAAAAAACGACTAGACTTTGGTGGCTGGGATCCGACTACGGGACAATCCGACGACAGTCTTCATGTGCTGCACACGGTCAGGAAAGAATGGAACATGCCAACGTTTCCGGGACCCCTGCCCACGCCCCGTCACTCTCATACTGCATCCAGTGTTGGAACAGTCATGTACATCTTTGGTGGTCAGTTTGAAAACCACTACCTTGGAGACATTGTCGCTTTCGACTTGAAGACCAGTAAGATGGCAGACTTGCTACATCAATGGCCACTTGTTATTGTTTGATAATCCAGAAAGAGATGGAGAGATGCTAATCACGGTGCTTCCTTTCATATGCATTCCCCATTCACTATAACAGTTACTCAACAACACCCACGGTGGGATTTCATTACACTACAGTCAGCAGCCCCTCCAGCACGCTCTGGGCACTGTGCGGCAGTGCACGATGGCAAAATTTATATCTTTGGAGGAGCGGATGCAGACTATTTCTACAACGACATCTGGTCCTTTGACCCACGGACCAACGTATGGACACCGATTCCAGCATCTGGATATCTCCCTACAGGCCGCCATGGTCACTCTTGCTCAATGGTGGATGGCGTACTCTACATCTTTGGAGGAAACGGCCCCGACGGGACAGATATGAACGACGCTTACGCGTTCAGAATCTACGGTATGTTCCGAACCCTCCACTCGGGAGAGTGAGATGGAGTGACGCCCTCTTTTCTGCTAGTCCCTCGTGAACCCATCTTGTTCATACTTTTATAATGTTTCTCTTGTTCTCGAATCCAATAGAGCGCCGATGGTACCTCTTCCAGAACGTCGGAACGATTCCTAGCCCCAGAAATGGCCACAACATGTGCACGATCAAGGACAAACTCTTCATGATTGGTGGTGATTCAGAGAAGGGCTTGATGGAGGACCCTGCTATGGTTTACTACCTTGATATCCGTAAGTTCCCCCTCAACATCCCTCCCTCGGAAAGTCATGATGGACTATGTTACACCATGATGTTTAATACCTAAAACCCCCTTTTTTTTAATATCACGTCTCCAGCAAGGATCCGGTTTCCAGATTCGCCACAAGCAGTACCACCTCGCCAAGCATCCCAACAAGCATCAAGTGAAGCCCCTGCGGATGCTGATTCCGATCGCAACTCTGGTTCACAACAGGGACTTGGTAGACCTGACCGACCAACTCGACCGGACCGGAACATGGGACAGCGGCCAGGGTCGCCTGCCACGTTTGGGGTGGGTGGTGCGGGAGATAAGGGTATCGCACAACAGACACGGGATATGAACCCTCAACCTGGTCAACGCCCTATGACCATGGGTGTACCACCACGTGGTGCAAGTGCTCAAGCAAGTGCAGCAGCTCAGGCTCTGGAACAACAACAAGCAGACGCACGGCGGCAAACGATGAAGGAGGATGTCACGGCGGCGTCTAACCGTAGAACGATGCAGCAGCAACAACAAACTCCAGGAGCACCCTCTGAGAGCCCCTCCCTTTCGAACCGGTCGCTTGCACCCGAGTCAAGCCCACCAACCTCACGAAACAAGGCTACCAATGTCATATCCCCAGCTGCCCCGACGAGCAACCGCAGAGAGGATGAGATCAACCCATTTGCGAGTTTAGAACCTGTAGCATCATCAGGGCCTTATGTTCCCCCTCCAGGGTCTTCAGGAGCCAGACAAACTCAGAAATCGGTTACACCTTCTCCGCCTACTTCAGGACAGATCACTGTCCCAACTACCAATGCCAACCGGTCACCTTCACCGGCGGCCATGCGTGCCCAGAACCGTGCAAACGCTGAACAGAGTTCAGAGATGGCAAAGCAGGTTGAGCAACTTCAGAAGCAAATGAGGGAACGTGAAGAAGAACTAACACAGATGCGGAAGCGAGAGAACTGGCTGGTGACAGAAGTCGTTCTAGCACGCCAATTGAATGGTGCTGGAGGAGAGCAACAGCTGGATGCACAACAGAGAGCGCAGTTGAGTGAAAAGAGGATGTCTATGGAGGAACTCGAAAAGGAGATTGCGAACCGCCAGTTGGAAGGACAGCAGCTTACACTCGCCAAGGCGTTGTTAAAAGTGAAGGATGAACTTCGGGGCACAAAGGTAATAGACAACAACACTGTCTTTTCGCGCATTGCAGTAGGAATAGAGGAGGTGGATAAAGTGATACTAATCTTCACCATACTTTTGTAGATGTCTATTGCGACACAAGCACAAGCCGCGTCTCTCAAGATCAAAGAAGCAGAACGTATTCGAACAGGAGCTCTTCAAGAGGCGGCGTATCTCAAAGCCAAACTCTCTTCTATGACCAATGCCAATCAAGACCCTGATGCATTGGCTCGTGTTGAGACGGAGCGTGCTATGGATCTCGAGAAGCGCCTCACCCTCGCTCTCTCTGAAATGGAGCTCCTTGAATCTCAGCTCTCCAAGGCACAAGAGAGTCTTCAGCAGGAGAAATTGGCGCGACTCTCAGCGGAGGAACGATCCAACGGTGCATCTCTTTTGGCAGATCAAGCCCAGGCAGCTCACACAAGAGCCTTGGCTGAATTGTCCACCCTACATGGACGTGCAACTAAAGCTGAAGAGGAAGCGCGAGACTTTGCGACACAGTTGGCCGAGAGTCAAGCTGGGTTCTCGGGTCATCAATCTCAATCCACTGGATTGTTGCAAAAGATCACGGATTTGAAGCAACAGATTGAAGAGCGTGATACAGCCTTGGAAAGGATCCAAAGAGCTTACACTGCGGCGAATGAGCGAGCCACGCGAGCTGAATCCCTTTGTGACGCCTCCTCAGGAAAACTGAGCAAGTTGGAGAGCCAGCGAGCAGAACTGTCTAGCGAACTCACACGGTACAAGGGCGAGACGGAGAGGTTGCAGTCCAAGGTGGAGGAATTGGACGGGCGGTGGCAAATCTCTAAAGATGAAGTGGACACCCTTCGCAAGTTGGTGGAAGATGGACTCGGAGCCTTCAACCCTCGTGGCAAGATGCAGCACACAACTCCCAACGAGCGTAAACATGACAGCATTGCTATCCTGAGCACGGTCTCTAGGATGTCCGAACTGGAGCATGAGCTGAGTTCCCTCAAGGTCCTGCACAAGAATTCTCAAACGTCTGCCTCGAAATCTGCCTCCGAGCTGGCGGATGCTATGATTGAGCTCTCACGATTGGAGCAGAGTTCGATGAAGGCACAGGCCGAATCGATCTCGCTACAGAGACAGCTTGCAGAAGAACGTAAAGTGAATGGAGAATTGAGGAGCGAACTCGGTAAGACAGAGCAGGATCTGGAGAACAAGGCCAAGGAGCTTGAGAATAACGAGGTGCAGCTCGGATTGCTGAAGGACGTCATGCGCGAAAAGGGAATGCTCGCAGAAGATGCTATGGTCCAGGCTTCGATTCGTGGCTCTGGAAACTATACTTCCTCCTTGGAGGCCAAGGTCAAGAAGGCGGAAGAGCTTGCTCGCTCCATGGAGCGAGAGCTGGAAGAAGCCCGTGAACACTTTACAGAACAGATGGAGTCGTTTGAACCGCAACGTCAAGCAACTGTTCAACATGCGGATAAGACGAACATCTTGTTGCGGAGACTCAAGAAGGAAAAGGAAGATATTGAATCTCAGTTCAGGCAACTTCAGGAAATGCATGATCGATGCAGTGACGAAAGCAACAACCACGCTCAGAATAGGCGACAGGGCGATGAGCGTATCCAAATGTTGCAGCAGCACTGGGATGAGGAACGTCGCGAACTGCAGCAAAAGGTGACCTCGTTGACTGATAGGATCGAGGAGGTTCAGACCTTGAACGAGGCTGCCTCTGAGCAACTTGAGACTACACAGGAGCAGGCAGAAAAGTTCAGGGCCAAGGCCACCACTCTGGAGATGCAACTCAAGGCAGATGTGGAGCGCCTCGTCAGTGAAATCCACCAGGCGCAGAGCATGGCCCAAGCGAAGCAGCGCGAGTTCGAAAATGCGCTCGCTTCGAACGAGCAGCTTGAGAAGGCTCTTCGAACAAAGGGAGGTGCTCCTGGACAACTTGGTGATGAGCAGCGTCAAGAGTTGGAGCAGCGTCTCAAGAAGGCTCAGGAAACGATTCAGATTCTTGAGGGTGACAACTCTGTTTTGGAAGCAAGATTGCAAGATTCTGAAAAGAAGGTGACCTTATTGTTGGAAGACATGCAGAACAGCTCTGCGGACGCCAACTCGCCTCTCAACTCTGCTAATCTCTCTGGAGTGCATCAACAGCTGAACCAACAACTCGCTCGAAGTCTCGGACAGACGTCGTCATCCTCTTCATCACCTCATCAAGGCCCGTCTGGAGCCAGGGGTAGCCCACGTATCGCTGGCAGGAACGGCGCTCGATCGGCAGGTACCTCTCCTTCAGGGGTGCAAGCCCAAAACAAGAACAGCCCCAGTCCCTCAGGAGGTCAATACACGAATGATGACGATCTGTACAACTATAACGGCGGTGGTAACGCTGGTGGAACTCAATACTTGAATGGGCTTGATGGTGACGCCGGTTCTGGATCGTATCGTGATTCTATGGACTCGATCACCCGAGAGCTTGAGATGTTGAAGGTTCCTTGGAACAAGAGTGGTTCCCCTGCACCTGGCGCAAGTCCAGATGGCGGTCGCAAGTCGACATCGCCACTTCAGCAGTCATATACACAACAGCAGCCTCCCCGTCAACAACAGCAGCAGTACGGAAACGGTACAGGAAACCGGTATATGTACAATGAAGCCGATAACGATGAGGATGAAAGCGTAAGCTACCTTGCCCATCTGAGACGCGCGTCTCCTCAACAACAGCCTCCCCGTCAACAACAACAACAACAGCAGCAGCAGCAGCAGCAGCAGCAGCAACAGTATAACAATAATAACAACGGTACCGGAAACAGGTACATGTACAGCGGAGGCGAGAATGACGACGAGGAAGGCGGAGCCTATGTTGCACAACTGCGATCACGCACGACTTCTCAACCACAGCAGCAGCAGCAGCAGCCAAGGAATGGTAGCAACACCATGGATACCCACTCCTTCACCGACCGTAGCCCGTCGCGACTCAAGGAGTACGAGCAGATGATTGATGAGATTGAGAATGCGAGAAAGCAGCACCAGATGTAAACCTACCGCAAGAAGAGTATCTCTTGTTCCTTCCCCTCAATATTTTGTTATAATAAATCATTTAGACCATGCCCGTGCTCTTGGAGGCTGTGTTTTGAACAAAACCCCACATTCATTGCTGTGCAACACAACCACTGAGCCTTGTGGTCGCTCGGACCATTCGTGTAACGGTGTACATGGGTGGAGAGAGTTTCGTTTGCTCCAGAGTCAACAGAGTAGTAACCTTTATGAAATCACGCTTCTTGGAGCACACGCAGGATCCGCTCCGATACCTCCACCGCGCTACGAGGCATACCTGCTAATTTTGCAACATGAATTCCATGGGATTGCCGGCACACTCCGGGCACTACATGGTGCATATAGGTGAACGAGCCATCCCCTAATTTTTCCAGCGTTGTCTGGTAGCATCGCACATGTTCCAAAGGCTGCTGTCCACGCCATACTACAGGAGCCGCCACTGACACGTCGTTGTTCATCCTTCCGTTTGTATCCTCCTTGTCCTTCTGTGCCTTGTCCACGGCAGAAAGGAGTCGGCCTTGCTCAAACCCATAATAACAGCCACGGACAGCACCCACCATGTCTGCAAGTTCATGGTAATGTGTCGCAAACAGCGCTCGGGACATGTTGACGTGATATAGGTGGTGTAAAGTCGCATAAGCGATCGCACAACCGTCCATTGTAGCTGTTCCTCGACCGACTTCGTCCATAATTACAAGAGATCGCTTCGTGGCATGCTGTAATATGGAAGCAGTCTCCGTCATCTCGATCATGAACGTTGATTGCGAATTCGCAAGGTTATCAGACGCCCCAAGCTGATAAAGCGAAGAAAAGATGAATACAATAAACACATACACGCATAGTTAGCATGATGAAACGGCCACTAAAATAAAAAAAATAGTGTGTTGGCAGAACAGTGGAGCATTGGAATGAAACTGTCGTACCCTACTGAAGACTTTATCAACAATACCAAGATTTGCACTCGCGGCAGGAACAAAGCATCCCATTTGAGCCATAATTGTGATGATCGCGTTCTGCCTCAAGAAAGTGCTCTTTCCGCCCATGTTTGGTCTATTTGGGCAAAGAGAGAGAGACGGAACGCTTGAGTATTGGAGTTTAGAGTGCGATGTGGTGCCTCTTTCACCACAGATGAGCATGTTCTTTGCTTACCCCGTCAGTAGCCAGATGAGTTCATCCTGTCCAACGGAACAGGTGTTTTCAACAAAGCGATGGCCCTCATTTTGCAATGACAACTCTACAACTGGATGGCGCCCCGAGATAACGGTCGACCTGAGACTGAACACAAACCTGCAGTGTCAGCCTAAACAGACACACACACACACAACAACAACCGAGAGTATACAAGAAGATTTGGCCGAAGGTGTTGATCAAAGACTCGTATTACCTGTCATTGAGCACTGGCCGTGTATAGTGGCGTTCAAGCATCATCTTGGAGAAAGCTAAGAGGACGTCCAGTTGAGCAATTTGTCGACAGTTTTGGACAATAGTCGTACTCTCTTTCAAGATCTCAGACCGTGTAGCGCTAAGGATACCCTTCTCTTCCTGGACAATCTGCGCCTCTGTCGACTCAATTGAGTCCATCAATTCAGTGAACATCTATTCAGCAAAGAACGGGTCAATCAAGAAAGGGCTTAGCCGTCTATCAAAACCATCTCAAACGAAAATCGTGTTCCTTTCCATGGTATAACATACTGGTACTTGATACCGAATCTTTGAGCGTCTCTGCTCTGTGTGCGATACATCCACAATGTTTCCGCCCAGCAATTCGCGTAGACGTTCAGCAATGATAGTGCTCCGCATCTCGACAACGTGTCGGAATCCAAATGATGACTTGATATCATAAGGCCTCAGTCCTCCAAGATGCTTTGTCCATGAGTCAAGTATGGTCTTCCTACGTTGTTTGAGCTCCTGAAGCTTGATATGTAATTCGTTCAAAACTGGATTGACATTCGCATTGATGAAGCCGTATTCCTGATGCACATCCATGCTCTCGTCCACAACGTTTCGGATCAAGGTACAAATGTGTTCCAAACCGTCAATTTTATCCACCATCTCCCGGACGAGTGCCGGTGCGGATGGCATCTGGTGATCGTTGGGTGTGCCATGATTTTGTGCATCAAGCTGTGCCATCTTGTCTGCCATACGACCCTTGATCTTCTGCAGAGCCTCTAATGTCACACGAATTGCTACCAAATCCTGCGGTGCAATTTGTCCGAGAGATAGTTTCTGGATTGCTCGCTGCGCGTCACGACAATCCATCAGATATACATCAATGTCGTTCATGAGATGAGTATCCTGACCAAGAAACTCGATCATGTCTAGGCGACTGTTGATCTTTTTGATACTGGTCAAAGGCGACGCTATAAAGGCAGATAGACGCAAGGTTAAATCCAACAAGTTAAAAGACAATGTCGTGCCAAGCTTGCGGGACTTGACAGAGAGCTGCTGGTAATAGAATCCCATACTCAACCAGTCTGCAAGTAACCGTGATCCAGCCTTGGTTCTTGTCTTATCCAGATGATACAATAGACTATCAGTCCTTGAATTGTCTCGGAGAGTCCTTACAAGCTCCAACGCCTCGATTGTGTTCCTATCGATTTTCATGGTCGAGTCGTCTTGCCACTCAATTGGTTGTTGTACCACTGGTTTCCTGCCCATCTGTGTGTGATTCACATATCGCAAAATAGTCAAGCAAGCAGCTTGTTCACGATTCGTAAACGGCCTCAGATGGCGTGGATCAAACCCGAGCTGTTCCTCAGCCTCCTTGAGGATCGCACTGTCTCTCAAGGCAGTTGGCTGAGCGGCGGAACGCATGACTTCAAAACTCACAACGTACTGACCCAGTTGGTGGATCGTCTGCAACACTGGATGTTCAGGTTCATCCTTCAGATTCGCGTTCAAGACAATCTCTCGCGGTCGAATTCTGGCAAGGTCATTCGGAAAGCTGTCATATGTCGTCTCTTGTGTATAAAAGTCGCCCGTGGAGAGATCGAGCCAGGATAAACCCAATGATTGAGTCGTTTTGTCTGTTGCAACAGCGAGGAGCCAGTTGTTCTCGCCTTGGTCTAAGAATTCTTCGTCGATTAGTGTACCGGGGGTGATGATTCGATGGACTGATCGACGGAAATGCCGACTGCTGCTGTCCTGAAACTGCTCGCAAAGCGCCACTTTGAAATGGTGTTTGGCGACAAGTGTCTCCAGATGCCGGTCCAGTTGTCGAACCGGAAATCCTGTAAAGTCAATAGTATGACCACTAAACGTTTTTGATCCGATCTTAAGCCCTAATATCCGACCATATTCTGCATTGTGATCATACATCTATGCGATATAGAGTCGACATTGTTAGACTTTACGAGGAATCCGATTTCGCTTCAGTAGCAGTGCTCTGTTCCATCCTGTAATGAGAGGACCTACCTCGTAGAACTCCCCTACCCGGATCAGCAAAACGTAGTCCGGATAAGCTGCCTCCAGTTCGAGGATCTGCTTTCTCAGTGGTGTTAACCGTTTCGTGGTCTTGGTTGTCACAATTTCCCCTTCGTTCTCGTCCTCGTTCTCGCCCTCGTTCTCGCCCTCGTTCTCGTCCTCTTCGTCCTCATTCTCAGGTTGTTCATCCACCAATGAGCCATGTTCATCCAAATCGTCTACAGCTGTGATGGGAAAGACTGTTGGGTTCGGGTTGATACTCTGGAGGTCGTCTAAGGACAAGATCGACTTTTTCGGTTTCCCACCAAGCTTTCTGAACATTGCAGGGGTAAGGGACTCGACAAGTCCGATCGGCAGCCCGGATTTACTGCTCGTGTTCTTTTTGCTTCTGCTACATAGTGGCAGTGAAGGACGAAAAGCTGTCTGGGCGTGATACGACCGCGTCAAGGAAGACGTGTTGACAATGGCGATACTTGAGTTCGCGTCTCCTGAAACAAACTGTCGGAGAGCCCTTTTCCATACCGCTTTGCTAGGTTGGCGAGAAGCAGTGGCCAAAGGCTGCCATGGTTCCGTGAGAGCAAGTCCAACGTGAAGGCAAGATCGGTGTTGACAAACTCGCTGCATCGCCCCTTAGGTGTACTTGGTTGGTGCTGACAACGGATCCCTCGTGCCCGGAAAGTGTGGCCAAGTGTGCCAAGTGTGCTGTGTTGTTGCGAGTCACACGGCCTTTTCAGTGAGTTCCTCGATCTTTGGGCAACTGCTTCTCATCACTTTACTTCTTGCTCATCATCGATGTCCGGTACGACGAGTGGTCCCAGACAGCAAACGAACATGGATCCAAGGGAGTCAACTCTGCCAGAAAAAAAGGGGTGCCTACAATAACACTTTGTATCATCACTCGTATCGATTGTCTCTCCCACTTGTAGAAACGACTGCTTCTCAGAGACCCATTGTCCTTTCTGGCCCCTCTGGTGCCGGCAAGTCGACTTTACTGAAGCGTCTCTTTGACGACTATCCGGATGCGTTTGGATTCAGTGTGTCACGTAAGCAAGCACAACGCTTTTCAGCCTCGACTTTTTGTATATCGCCAGAGCATTCGGCTTGATGTCCTGATGCATGTTCATCGATGGGGTTGCAATTTCTTTGATACTAGACACTACTCGTAATCCCCGTGAAGGCGAGGAGCACGGCATCCATTACCATTTTGTGGATACAACGTCGTTTCAGGATGGCATCGAAAGGAAGGAGTTTGTCGAGTGGGCCCGGTTCTCGGACAATCATTACGGCACTAGTTTTGAAGCTATCAGGAGCGTCAATGAGAAGGGCAAGATCTGCATTCTGGACATCGATATGCAGGTACGCTCCTTTTTTTTTCACACTATGGACAGAAGCTTTGGTGGTCAGGGTGGAGGCAAGGAGCTAACCAATGGTATTCGAACAGGGAGTCCAACAAGTCAAAAAGACGGATCTGAACCCGTATTACATCTCAGTCCAACCACCTTCCATTGAGGAACTTGAGAAGCGCCTTCGTAGCCGTGGTACAGAGAAGGAAGAGGCGATTGCCAAACGCCTCAACGCGGCTCAAGGAGAACTTCTTTACGCTCAAGAGGAGGGCGTCTATGACGGGATTATTGTCAATCGGAACATCGAGGATGCCTATCGCGAGCTCAAGACACATATCAACAAGGGTAAGAAAGGATAGATTCTCTAGCAAATTGTGTCGTCATTTGTTTGAAAAGTCATGGCTTGCTCAACCTCTCTCGCTCGTCTTTGTGTGTGCACTTTTTTTTTTCGACTTGCGTATATATAGCCACTAATTCCACTATTGTCGATGTTTGAGTGCAGCTGAAGTGGATTTTTCAGGAACGACCTATTTCGGTTGCGCTAAGGAGCTTCGAACGGTTTTGGGTGGAGCTTTTATATGGAGATACCTATTCTATGTGTCGATAAAAACGTTTGGATATCTGGAGCAAGACCTTTTATTTTATTTTTTCACCCTTCAAGGAGAGGTGGGGACAATTGTTGACTAACTTGGCCTGAACTTTTGGTGTTCCTGTGTCAGGAGCAGAATCAGTTGGCGAAACAAGATTTCATAATCTTTGCATCAACGCAATGATCCTATATACCACTTTGGTTCATGGCATCCACAAGTAAGAGGCCCGACGAGTATCTCCTTTGTTGAATCGAAGATCATTATTAGAAGTCGCGTTGGTGCTATTGCGTGGAGGAACTGACGACAATTAGCAATTCGCCAGGTGGGTTGATGTCGGCCACACCATTGTCGTCTTGTCACGACTGGCGGCTAGGTTGTGCAAGGTCTTCCACTCCCGCTCGCTATGCTTATGCTTATTAAGCATAGTGCACAGTAGCATGTCCGGATGCGACACTGTTCTAGCTACGGATACAAATCGCGATGACGCTATCCCGAAGCTTTTGTGCTCTTCCTCACCCTGCAACCCTGCAATGTATACCAAGTGAATAAGCGGGTGGAGATCTTGGACAATATGCAAGTCTTCGAGGTCTGAGCAAAGTGTAGAGTGTCATGGCGCCGTATGTGTTGATGCCTCCACATTGGTAGGCTATCTGATTGTACCGTGAGCCGAAGCAGGATCTGGGACGGCAGACAACAATTGGGTTGGACGGTTTGAGGG
>Ga0247824_10001457_pt1 | contig 12945 bp, 10 predicted proteins | sample 13C_PalmiticAcid_FD_194412 | JGI IMG/M metagenome (GOLD analysis project Ga0247824, IMG submission 194412) | Soil microbial communities from agricultural site in Penn Yan, New York, United States - 13C_PalmiticAcid_Day48 | ecosystem: Environmental > Terrestrial > Soil > Agricultural land...
CCCTCCCCCCCCCCCCCCCCTGGCCCCGTCCCCGCCCCCCCCCCCTTTGGGGGGCCCCGGGCCCCGGGGGGGGGGGAGGATAGGCGACACAGGACCTTGAATGACAGGTAGGTGTATCCGCCTCGGTTGCTACCAGTGCTGGTGCAGCGACGGTCGAGGGTGGGCTCACTTGGGAAGTCTCCACGTGTCCACGATGAGTGAGGCAGTGGGAGGGTCGGTTGGGCGCAAGGACTACTTGAAGTTGTTGATCGAGCGAGGAACGAGGAGGAGGTGAGAGTTGGTTTGAGAAAGAGCAGCTGTGGGAGAGGAAGAGCTGTTATGAAGCGAACCATGTGGGCTTACCCAATCTCCAAGTGGGATGACTTGATGGTACTTCAGTGGATCAGAGGCAGAGCACAAGTTGAGGATCGCAAGTGGAAAAGGATGGGGAGTGGGTAGTGATGGTTGGGGTGAATGGAGTGAGTGAGCGAGGAAGAACGAGAGCCGATGCAAGAACAGGTGGGGGAGAAAGGAGCAAAGAGGGACAGACAGCAGGAGGTGGAACGCGATGGCAGCATAGGAACGTGGCCTCAGAGAATCCTCCCACAGTGCAAATCGAAATGTATCGAATTGGATGAAAAACGGGGCCGATGTCTGGAAATAGGAAGGGAGTGGAGTGGGAGAGTGGAGAGTGGAGAGAGTGGAGGGAGGGGGAGACAAAAGAAAAAGACAAAAGAAAAAAGAGAGGCCAACGATGCAATCAAAAGGGGCATGCGACAATCAATGTGATGACAAAGCAGTGAAGTGGGAGGTGGTGATGTGCTGCCGATCGTGAGAGCGTGAGAGCAACTGCTGCAACCTTAATTTCAGGGTTCTTTGTGCTCAGTTGCATCGACAACACCACAACCTGGTTTTGTTTTCATGGCTTTCCTGAGCAGCATGGTCCGACGACTATGCCCACACGACGTCCATCGCCTGCTGGACACCCTTTGTAGTTCTGGGGTCTATTCGATTCAATTGAACCACTCCCCTGCTCCTCCACTCTTCTTGACCTTGTCACCCAATCTCCCACTTTTGATCTCTTCCCTAAACCCTCTCCAACTCTTGACCTCTTGAACCCTCTCCTCCCTCTCACTCTCTCTCCAGATTCGACAACTCCTTGCCCTTCACTTTTCTCCCTCACCAACATCTCAAACCATGTCCACCATCGAGGCTATCAACGCCTTCCTTGCCAGCCAACTTCAAGACCTCACTGGCGCACCAGCTCCTGCTCTCCATGCCTCTCCGCCAGTGCAAACGCAAGAGCAGCAGCTCATAATTCAGTTGCACTATATGCTTGACCAGAGCCGGCAACGAGAAGAACAGCTCCAGAAAATCATACAGTCGCTACAAAAACACATTGATCTGCTGCAACAAGAAAGGCAACCACAACAGCAACTGCGCTCCGAACGATGTGCCGCCTCTCAAGGTGCCCATGCCCCACCCTTGCAAGAGTTTCCTTCAATCGTGAACCGTCCTCAAGCGCCAGTGCTGTATAGCCCATCACAGGTATCGTGTGAATCGTTTTTCCCTCTGAAGAGTCCAAGAATATTTGCCATTACACCGATTTTCTCTAACCCTGACCAAAACAAACAAACAAACAAACATCAGATTCCACAACCAGTCGCGAGCCCATTGTATCCATCAACACTCGGACGAAGCCTGAGCACGAGCGTACCATCAAACCCAGGTCCTGCATCAAGCTCACCTCTTGGAGTAACTTGTCCCCCCCATCCGTTCAGTGGTGATAAGGCCGAAATCGGATTACTGAACTCGTCCCCTCCCCTCCATCCCCTTTCCAATAGCACCATCTCCCGACCATCCGGCCCGAGTCCAACGTGGGACCTAGTTGGCAGCCTGGCGTCCCATTGGCTTTCCAGAGCCCAGCTCCTACAGCCATCCATTGCAACAGCATGGGAGCTATCCATCCAGATCGAGTCGAGACTCCCAATAGAACCGAGAGAAGAAGACATCAATGGTGGATCACCGAGGAAGAATTGCTCTTCATCATCTCGCGTCGTGAACGACCAAGGCCATTGTCGTTTCAGAAGATTGCCGACGTTCTCGGGGTGTTCCAAATCCACGGTCTCGAGGCAATACAAAAGTTATCTCCGGACACAGCAAGAGGGCTCGCAGTGACAGGGCGATGGGGGAAGGGGGGGAAGATTCAAGCGCCAGTCTGCGACCAGTCTATGGATAAAAAAGACTGTAAAATTGTATATCATATATAGTTGTTTAGAGACGAGACACAGCAACCACATGCCAATTGAAAACGACACCCACGAGTGTGCTGTGTTGGTTGCTTTCCAGAAAAGATGTAGCATAGAGAAATAAACTGTCCGTCACTCACCCTGCTCATCCCTGTATTGAAGATGGCCTTACGTACAGTGATCGTAGAGACGAGAATGCTGGAGAGGTCCGTTATCGCAGCTATTGAGAGCATGACGAATGGTCAGGGCTCATCATCCTTTCCATACATTTTCTTGGCAATACTTGTTCCTCTTCTCTTTTCCCAGGGTGAGCTGCAGATCAGCACAACGCGCCTCATGAACATCATATTGCGTTCCGTATTTCAACATACCAATCTCCTGTACGCTCATATTCTCGGCTTTGGGAAATTCAGCATCTCAGGGTCAAGATCCAGCAGCCGTCATGGTTGGGCAGTTCATTCATGAAGCGTCCCTGCCTTCTCTGCTTCCAGTACAGAGCTGACGGCTCCTCTTGAACTTGATGACCAACTGGGAACCGAATAGAGTTGCTTCCCTCTTCGGCTTTGAAAGGGTTGTCGAGAATGATGAAACTCCTTGGAGCCGCAGCCAGGTGGTCCTCTTGTTCTGTCCCGAGGGTTCCTCGAATGTATCCAGCATATGTTTGTTGGCCATCCTGGCATGCTCTGGCTAATACCAAGTTCCTAAAAAAAAACAGTTGAGGTGATTCAATCAGTCGTCTTGTAGGATCAACCCGACCGTCCAGGCAAGGCGGGTCCAACAGACACTTTGGATAAAGTGCACTACTCCTTCTGCTCTGAAGACTTACTCATGCCAGTCGCCCGCTCCAACTCTGGAGTCTCTGGATTTCAGCTCGGGCTTGCTGGCTGATATTATTATCTTGATCATTCATATAGACGATGGCGCCTAAAAAAAACAACAACAGAAAAGCACTACAAGCAAAAAGCAACGTCGAGTCAATCCGCCGTGGTCGTTTAATCTCTGCTCGGTAACATCGACCAAAAGCTGCCTGCGATAGTAGCCGTACCTTGATCTTGATCATCTTTTGCCCCTTTGTGAAAATTGAAGGGTACTCATGCTCCCCCTTGTAACAAAGTGTTGAAGGCGGCATGTCTTGTCACAATGGACGTGGTGGAGTTTCTTCCCAGAGAATCCTCAGCAAAGTGGGCTGTCGTGATCGTTTTTTTTTCGGTGAAGAGAGGGTGGAGAGACGATGAGAGTAGAGGGAAGAGAAGGAGAAGGAAGAGAGGAAGGACAGACGTGTAAGCAACAAGACAGGAGACTTGTCATGTATCCAGACACTGTCTCCCTCGGCCAACCACATGACGATCTCGTTGGTTGCTGCAACACCCGGGTGATCAAGTGTCGCTGTCAAAGGGGTCGGTACCTGACATCGGCGTGAACAGGTCCAGGTCCACGGTGTTCCGAGACGATGTCATCCCAAAGTCCTGTAGTCCTGTGCATGTGAGTGAGTGTGTGTGTGGAGTGCATGGTTGAGAAAGGGAGACGTGCCAGGGAGTGCGAGTGATGACGTGTGGCGCATCCTCGCTCCTTAATTGGCCTGTCCAGTGTGCTGAGCGCAACACACGCGCTGTTTGATTTTCGTGAGCAGTGAAGAACGACATTCTTTGTCATGGATCCGCTGCATACTTTTTGGCTGTAGGCAAGCCCAGGGTGTATAACTGAGTGGAGTACATTATCTCCGGAAGAAACATTATCGTGAGATACTTCAGTGTGCAACGGCATCACACATAGAATGGTGAGAGAACCTTTCATTGAATCTGTGGTACTTTGCATGTCGATGAAACGTGCGATTGATTTTATTCATGTCCCACTCTCTGCCATTGCCCTCGACCTGATCCCTCTCACTACTAACTACTCTTATCACCCTGTCAATTCTGATAGTCAAGGGTTTGAGAGGATAGGAGGGACCTTGGAACTTTGTCTTGATCTGGATACATGAGTTACGTGGCCTTTCTTCAATTGTCTTGACGACCTCACCATTCATCTTCCTCTTCGACCTGATGCTGTGACGAAGACGAATCTTCTGGCCCCTCGACTGCTCCTTGCTGCTCCAATAGTTGCATATTGGATGGAGACAACCCACGCACATCTTTTATCAACACTCCCTTCGCAGTGAGAGTTCCATTCGTGGCAACCCAACAGGGGCTAACAACGTGTTGTCCTTCTTCTTCGGTGACTTGCCACTTGAGAACCGATCCATCTCCACAGCCAGCAACCAGATAATTGGCATCGGTAGAGAGGATCCATGCGACACCGCGGACATGTCCTTGGAAGTTTTGTATCACTGCTTGGCACTCGCCAGATGCGACATCCCAGAGCCGCACTGTTTTATCCCAACTGCCAGAAGCGAGTAGATCTCCATTAGGCGAGTAGGCCACTCTTGAAACGGCATTATCATGACCGGATAATACATGTATTAAACAGCAATCTCCAGTTGCCACCGTCCATGTCCTCACCGACGAATCATCACTAGCTGAAGCAAGCTGGTCGCCTCGAGGCGAGAATACGACATCCCAAACCGAGTCACTATGGCCCTTGAGGGTATCGATACAGGTCATGGTTCCAGTATCCCATAGCCTTACAGTGCAATCCTCGCTGCCTGTAGCGATCAGACTACCATCAGGTGAATAAATGACACTCATGACTTGGCTTTTGTTGCCTTCCAGAGTCCCGCTGTGTTCTCCGGTTGTTGCATTCCATAGTTGAACTGTCATGCCATAGCTGGCAGATGCAACTTGATCTCCCAAGGGAGAGTAAGCGATGCTCCTAACTACATTGGTATGACCAGTTAAGATATGTTGGCAGGTCCCTGTCTCAACGTTCCACAACCGTACTGACATGTCGCGACTTGCAGAACCAATCTGATTCCCTTGAGGTGAAAATGCGACACCTAATACTGTACCACTATGGCCACTCAAAGTCCTGAGACATGCTCCTGTATCCACATCCCAGAGCCGTATCGTTTGATCCCAACTGCAGGAGGCAATCAGTTTTCCATTTGGTGAACATTTGAGATCCTCAACCTCTGAGCTGTGGCCACTTGAGAAGTGATGCGATCGTTCGATTGACACATTCCAAAGGCGCACTGTCTTGTCCTTACTGCCAGAGGCGACTATGTCACCCTTCGGAGAATATGCGATACAACTGATACTGTCGCTATGACCAGTCATTGTGTGACGACAAGACCCGGACTGTACATCCCATACTCGTAATGTCCCGTCACGGCCCCCAGAGAAGATTTGGTCACCTTTCAGCGAATACACAACACTAACGACACCGTAGATGTGTCCTTCTAGGATGTGAGAGCAGGTTCCTGTTTCCACATCCCATAATCGAATTGTCTTGTCATCGCTGGCAGATGCAACTTGATCCCCTTGGGGAGAATACGCGATACCACGCACTATACCACTGTGGCCATCGAATATGTGGATGCATTCCCCGATGACAACACTCCAAAGCCGTACTGTAGAATCGTCATTTCCAGAGGCAATGCGGTTCCCATTTGGCGAATATGCGACGCAACAAACTGTACCCCCATGACAGGATATTATCTGACAACAATTGCCAGTCGTTGGATCCCAAAGCCGTATTGTCTTGTCATCACTGGCAGATGCAATTTGATCTCCGTGAGGGGAATATGCGACGCAATTGACTCTCCCGGTGTGGTCTGTTAAGGTGTATCGACAGCGTCCAGAATACATGTCCCAAAGTCGAACAGTCTTGTCATAACCTCCAGAACATATTAGAGTTCCATCTGGCGAGTACACAACGCCTATAACTGTGTCCTCATGACCCCTCAACACCCATGCTAGCTCCCAGTTGAATGTCGTGTACACTTGAATATCGCCGTCCCGCAAGAGACCAACAAAGAATAACCTCCCATCTGGTGAAAATGCGCAAGAACGAGCTATGCTGTCCACATCGAGACACGGTGGCTCTCCAAACTGTACGCCTGTCATGTCTGCTCTGCGAAAATCCGTTTGCCGTAGCCATGCACCTCGGAGATTGACTTTCCTCATATTCGCCCCTTGCAAATATGCCGAATCAAACACTCCATAGCTGAGATCAGCCCCTGGAATCTGGATACCTCGAAGATCTGTTCCAATGAACTGCACACCCGCTCGAACAAGAATCGTGATGGCGTTGGCTGCTGCTATGCGCCACTTCTTGTCCTTTTTAGAGTGTTCGACATACGCGAGCAGTTGATCCTTGAACACTTGTTCTTGTTGGACCCGCTCTTGAAGGAACTGCATAAATGAATGGTCATTCACGAATCTCCTCCAGACCAACAATGAGTTGGAATCCGGCTCTTGTTCAGAAATGACTGCTATATCCTCGTTGTCATCGATCTCATCGCTCAAAGAGGAGCTCACACTCCCTCGTCGGCTCGATGCTGGCTCAGGCACTGTTCTATTCTTCCTATCTTGCGGATCGAATACTGCGCGTGCCAACGCGTATTCTAGAATGGATCGATGAATAAAGCGATGTTGATTGCCATTCCGCTTCAATGGACAAGCTTCATGAAGGAGCTGCTTCTCTTTGTGCCTGAAGAACGCATCCTTCCATGATCCTTCGTCAATCAGTTGTGAGTACTCTACAACGGGATGACCATCTTGTTCCTTGTAGATCGCAGAGGCGAACTTCTTCAGGTACTCAATACCATTCAATGTGAATCCTTCGGCACTCAATTTCTCGAACGTCTCTCTCATCGATGGAGACATGTCCTTCTCTCCAAGTCGCTTCTTGCCTCGCTCCAACCATTGTTCGATGAAATGGTCATACAGTGCGACTCGAGTGACACGTGCACTTGAGAGATGTTGTCCTGGATCCACCATGCGTGGGAGCACATCCAATGACAGAGCCATCAGAAACGGATTCTTGACCAGATCCTTGAGACTTGGGATGAGGTCAAGGGCTTGCTTGTAATCATCTTCTCGCCACAGAGGTTCGTTGATGGTGACATACTGTTTGATGTAGTCATGTATCTGGAGGATTGAAAATGGTGTAATCACCGCTTGTTGGAACAATGGCGAATCTTGCCTCTGGTTGCGATTTCCTGGTTGGAACCGATCCCGATAATCTGATCCAAGGTACTCGCTGCGACAACTGATCACCATCTGAGCGTCCCATTCTCCGTCTTGGTTCAACCGGTTACTCATGTACAAGTTGTGTGTCTGTTGACTCTCATCGTACCCATCACAGATCAGGACGAACTTGCGGTAGTGCTTCATTTCGCGGATCTGGGATTCAGTGAACTCGTTCCTCCGGAGCTGCTTGGCGATCATGTCGATCTCCGGTTTGTCGATAGATGGCAAGTTGATGTGGAGTGGGATCCTGTCTGCCTTGCTCTTGTATGATTGCCACAAATCGAATTCGAGTTCACGGTTGAATGTAGATTTGCCTGCTCCAGAGTCGCCCAGAATCAGGAACACCTTTTGGTTACTTTCTAAGAACTCTTGGACCTTATCCATCAGTGGGAATCGCTCGTCGTCAGCTAGTAGGCTTGCCTTGGCTTGAGGTTGGATGTACACAGCAGTACCCCGCTCCTTTGTGCGTTGTCTCCTTAATATACGCAGGTGTCCTTCAACATCCGGTCTGTTCTGCACACGGTCGAGCAGAGATGGAGATGCCAGTTCGGGTAGAGCAACTTTCAATGGATAGGAAACAGGTCCGTTCTCTAGACACACTCGATAGAGATCCCGCTTTTTGATGTCATCGCTTACTTCCAGTTCTCGGAGAAGTGTCTCTGCGGCCACAGCAAATACTAGATGCTCATATGTAGGCTGTTAATCGTTGTGGCAACATCAATAGAAATGAACACTTCACGGTATTTCAGCCGGTGAGTTGTTGGACCTACACTGTGATGGTCCACCAGCTGAGGACAATTGCATGAGAATGTTGAGGATCCATTGTTTAACACTGACTCGCTGTCCCCACATCTCGTCATTCCTGTAGATTTCTCCAAGGAATGCAATTGCACTTCGACGAGTTGCTGCATCCCACTTTGGATTGGCTGCCATCTCCCCAAGCCTCTGGCACACTCCCCATTGGAATGCTGGATCATATCGGCAAGGTGCCTCACAGACAAGCTTTCTGAATGTGGCAAGTTCACCACCTCGAATCAACGCATCAGCTCCTCGTAGAGCCGAGTACCAGTCGCGCTTGCGTTCAAAGCTGAATCCTTCCTTGAGTGAATCTCGGAAGCGTTGACCTGTTGCAACCAGAGAGGTCACTTTATCGTATGCCGACTTGACAGCTCCAACAACCTTCAACGCTCCTGACGCTCCTTTCTGAATATTCTCCAATCCTTCCATGAACTTGACCAGATCGAGACCCTTCACTGCGCTGACCAATCCAGATACACCCTGGATCACTTTTCCTGTTCGTCGGAAAGCTGCTTGCCACGTTGTCTCGTCATCTGGGACACAAAGTAGAGCCTGGTATGCGTATGCTGCCTGGTACACCAAGAATGGATCGGAACTCTTTCTCAGTCGGCTCAGGTACGATGAGAGTGGTTCATGTAGCATCTCGCGATCCAGATCAGTGACATTTGTGTCAGCCATGGCATCCAGTACATTTGAGACCGCCAATGTCAATTGGTGAATGTGTTGCGATGACTGCTGGTGTGTCTCCATCAAACGAGTGCTGAGAAGTTCAAAGATCTTGACAAGATCATCGGCACTGAGATAACCGTGATCGGCACCTTGGATTAACTGTGCGAGCCCCTCGAGTTGTTGGAAATTCAATAGGCCAGAGGCATCGATTCCAGAGTAGAACTCTCTGAGAAGGTCATGGAATGTATCCTTATCAATGATTGGTGCAAGGCACACGACTTCGGCCACGACTTTGGCATCCTTGATCTCTTCTCGCTTGAATGCTCTGATCACATCCGTGGCTATACCATGGAGTCGTTCTTGCTCTTCTGTGTCTTTCTCGGTGGTTTGCACCCATTTGAGAACGGGTGGTTCCAATTCGGTATCTGTGGATTGAGCCACCTTCAGCAGACCAAGGCAACAGACCAACTGTGGTGTGTTGTTGAGACGCTCGTCTGGTCCAGGCAATTTCATCTCAACGGTTGATGGAGAGATGTTCTCAGGAAAGATGTGAGCAGGAACGGTCGAAGCTCTGATTTGTCGTCTGTTCAGGGAAGTTGAATTTGGTGAGCCCACACCCTGCGACCCTCCAGCAGTATGCAATCCTCCCTTGAGCGATTCCATGATGCTGCTGGGACGATAGGTGTCTATGGGTCGAGTGAGATCGAGGACGTTTCCTCTAATCCACGATTGTCATGACATAGCGATCAGTACAGTCAGGTTTAGAGTGGTGTGATGCACGCTTCGCCAAGTGCGCTCTCAGGAATACGACTCGTCCTGCCACGTCGGTTGTCCCACTTTCAACTTACCCTAGCTTCTGTGCTTTCTTGAAGCTGGCTTCTGCTCCAGGGAGATTATGAAGACTCTCGAGCAACTTCCCCAAGCCAATGTAGGCCGTGACGATTCCCTCATTCACTGTTGCGTTCTTGTCCTGCTTGGCAGACTTCTTCGCTTGGGATAACGATACCTCGGTATCATGACAAAGTACAGAGGCAATATCAAGATCGATTGCATTGAAAGCACCTTCCAAGTAGACGTTGGCGAGTTCCAATGTTTGTTGAGATGAGAGGGACCCTCGGGGACCAGCGAACACCATTTTGCTCTTTTTCTCTCCTTCCTTTCTTGCAGATGAAATAGGATGCTGGACACAAGGGTCAGGACAACTTGTTGTTTGAACAGTCATGTATTGATAGCGGTATGCTGTTATTCCACATACTTTGATATAGCACGGAGATCGATATTCGCACAATCAGAGTGGCTATTGACTATCCCTGAAAGGGCTGTGCCAGGTTGTAAGAGCCATTAGCGATCAAGTACAGCATTCGCATAGAACCACGCAGCTCAGTAGCTTCTCCGGAATATTGGGTAAGATTCCTTACTTTTTGATTATTGGAGTGAGTCCTGGGAGGCTCTGTTGGTTTAGTTTTTCTGTTCTTCTCCTTTGACACCTTTGCTGAAAGAGATGACCAAGGATGTGTGCTGTGAGGAGGGGTACGATTGTCTGTGCGAGTGCAGATGTGTGGAAAGAGTAGGGGGAGGAATGAAAGATGCAACAATCCAACAATCCAAAAAAATTTAGAGGCGAAGCAATGTGGCTGTCCTCACCACAACCCCTGACTTCCTCACAGGGGGGAATTGTGCAACCAAACATACCTGCTCCCACTTCGCCCCACAAATGGAGAGTGGCCTTCGCCTCGAGCCCATCCATCACTTTCATACACGAGAAGGGTTCAAGTCGAGATGTAAATTCTATTCTCTCTACATCGATCCATCGATTGATAATAACTAGCAACACTTTCCGTTGTAAGGGCAAGACGTCTCGTGGTCGCACCGACAAAACACAACTTTATTAGCAACTCCATGAGTCGAACTGCAATATCCAAAGTCAACTGCTGCACCAGTTCGTAAAAAAAAAAAATCAAGCTATGACTTCAATCGTTACTCGAGTCCCCCTCTGCATCACAACAATCGCCTCCTGCGAAAGCAAAACGTCAAGTTGGCTCCTTTTCCCGGCTGTTGCCCCTACCATGGTAGATGAGCGGGAACGTGAGACACCGCTGATTCTCATGTGAGGGCTCGTTGTTCTGTTGCTTGATCTTGAGACGCCGCTGCTCCCTTTGCTTCGAGTCGCGATGCTTCATGATGTTCTCGTTCATCAGGCCCAAGTTTCTAGCTTGGTCCATCAACTTTCCAATCTCCTTTTTGCCTGTTCTTCAAAGAGCAATCGAGTCTTGTCGCGCCTCTCCAAGTGTTGTTTGACAACGTTTGCTGTTCCTCTTTCGTATTGACGAGCGATTGCTGTTGTACAATTGACTGGTCCTCTTTCAGCTTCAGCTTTTCCCTATTTCTTCAGCGGTCCTGGCTGTACCGTCTCTGATTCCACAAGCAGTTTTCTGTTTGTCTTCCGTGTCAAAGCCAACTTTGCTTCCAGTCGCGCAGAGCGCATCTTGACCTGACATCACTATACGACCACTCAATGCCATACACCTTGATGAATTTCACAATGACAACTCGGTTTATTGAAGGGCAGGCTGGCTATGGAGGATCAGCACCTCCGTTTGCGTTTGTTTTGATCGGTCTCGTCAAACCCTTGTGTCAACTGATTCAACAGGCACACGAGGTGAGTGAAGATTCTCTCAACATCTTTGCGCCAGGTCTTCATGTCGTGTTGGAAGACGCCTGGTATTTTCGAGACCTTGAAGGTAGGGAGTGTTGATAATTCTGATCCAACTGCTTCCTGGACAATCCGCCACTCGAGACCGTTGGTGACAATGCCGCATGTTTCTGTTGACACCTCCTCCTCTGACTCAAACTTGCGCTTCCGATTTTCCCGCAGACATCTCGGTCTGCTACCTACCGACTCCAGTTGAACCATGTTCCTAGCGAGCGCATCCTGAAGTCTCCCAATCGTGACAATTCCGACCACATGATTCCTGTTGACATTTGATGAAATGGCAATATCGATCGTACCACGTCCTTGTTTGCCCCTTGCAGGTAGGTTGAAGTCCAGAGCGATATCAGGAAACAACGAACTGGCATGGATAACAAAACAACTGGCGAATCCCTCTGGCTCCAGGTGGAGTTTTGACTGCAAGTCTGTACAGAGCCGTTGCAAGGCGGCCTCCCGATCTGACCGATCAAGTGGTATGGGCTGGGTGAGCTTAGAAGCCAAGAGTGTAAAACGCCCGTATCGACATTCACCATCCGATTCTGTGAAATCGCTGTTCCATATTTTGTTGGGTGTCTCGAGGTCCAGGCGTAGGTCACGGAGGCCCACATCAACGTACATACCTAGGATTATCCTCAGCTGCTCGTCGTCTTTTGGTCGTTCAACGCTCCCTTTCGGGAACTCTGGGTGGTCAGGGTGGTGTATTGCTATTTGGACATCATGTAGATCGGCCTTGGTAGCTCTGGGAAGTGAATGTCGCTTGATACCCGACAATGTTGCACTTTGGATATCCGAGGTCCAGCAGATTACTTCACGCTCCATGGTGGACAAGAGGGTGAGTCGAAACACACGTTTTTTCATGCCTGCTGGAACCTCAATGAAACCCATGGTTAGCTTGCTATCACTCTATCATTCCCAGTACAAAACATCAAAGAAGGGGCACGCCATATTACCTTTGGCTGGTCTCTGAACGATAACATTGATGGTGCCTACCGTTGTCTTTTCACCAAATGTCGTTGAAAGTGTGTCCGAAGGCTCCAGCTTCTCTCGATCTCCAATCGAGCTCAAGTGGATCAGTTCATCTGATGATGTCGGAATCGACACACACCAGAGGCTTGTTACGGCTCTTTCGACACTGAGGCGGCGTTGGAGCTGCTCTACAGTGTCGTCTGCAGAAACTTGGATTGGAAAGGACATTGAAGCATGCTGCCCGTCTTCCAGACACGATAGAGTGAGTTGCGCCATGATATAATGAGTGACAGAGGTCAAAGGGTTGAGAGTTCACTGGCTGGTGGGAACGAGCTATCTCTGCGGTCACGGGCAAGGCTTGGCAAGGTGAACCTTAAAAAGCACTAAACTCAATCATCCACTTCATCACACATTTGTATTCATATTCACCCACACACCACCCCAC
>Ga0247824_10001458_pt1 | contig 12934 bp, 8 predicted proteins | sample 13C_PalmiticAcid_FD_194412 | JGI IMG/M metagenome (GOLD analysis project Ga0247824, IMG submission 194412) | Soil microbial communities from agricultural site in Penn Yan, New York, United States - 13C_PalmiticAcid_Day48 | ecosystem: Environmental > Terrestrial > Soil > Agricultural land...
GGCAGGTCGAGCACACCACCACCACCGCCACCACCGCCACCGCCGCCACCGGGGGTATCCACCTCCAACCCGTCCACCACCAGCGCCGCGCGCCCCGCGGCCGCGGCGTCCGCAAACTCGACCACCGCCCCGCCGTGCTGCGGGTGCAGCACCAGCTTGACCATCTCCGGGACCGCAGCCGTGGCGAGCACCGCGCGCAGCCGCGCGTCCGTCATCGTGTCCGGGACGTTAAGCACGGCGATGGTGCGCGCGGCGAGCTCGCCCGCCGCGGGCTTGCCTCCTCCTCCCTGACTCGGCGCCGCATCAGAGGTCTGTTGATGTGGATGTTGATGCTGTGATGACGATGATGGTGATGGTGATGACGCCCGCGCCGCGGGCTCGGGGGTCCCGCTTGCGCGGCTCGTGGCCGTCACCTTGTTCGCCGCGGGGCGGGACAGCTCGACCTTGATGGGGTGGTGCCCAAAGATGAGCTTGTCGCACATCTGGATGGCGTCCTGCGCCGCCTGCTTGGTCTCCATCACCACAAACGCCGTGCCGTGGGCGTTGCCGGCCATGTTGCGCGGCACGCGCACGCTGACGACGCGCCCCGCTTTGGCGAAGAGACCGCGGACGTCGTCTTCGGAGGTGCTGCGCGGGAGGTTGACGACGTGGAGCTCGCGCTCCTCGGCCTGGGCGCCGTGGCGGGACTGGCGCGCGGTCGGCTCCGAGAACTTGGCGACGAACTTGTATTTGCCCGCTTCGAGGGCTTTGCCGTCGAGACGGGTGGCGGCGGTGGCGGCCGCGCGGGTGCGGAAGGTGACATAGCAGAAGCGGCGCTTGGTGTTGAACTTGAGGGAGGGGAAGCGGATGCTGTAGAGCTCGCCGCAGTTCTTGAAGAGGTCTCGCAGGTACTGCTCGTCGGCCTCGGGCGGGTAGTTGGTGACGAAGAGGGTGCAATCGGTCGCGGGGGCGACGTGGACGACGTGTTCGCCAAAGTACTTGGCGTCGCGCAGGAGGGCGGACCGGGCGTCGTCGGGCGAGCCGAGCTCGACCAGGGCGATCGCGCCATCGTCTCGTTTCTGAAGGTCAATGTTGTTGATGTGCCCGTACCCGCGGAAGAACTGCTTGAGCTTGGTCTGGGTGGCGTCCTTGGGCAGGTCGGTGACCCACACCGAGGTGTTCTCGCGGTCCCGCTTAAGCTCCTCGGCCGGGGCCTCGCTCTTGGCTCGCTTGCTCCGGCTGTCGTCGCCCGGTGTGGAATCGCGCTTCCGCTTGGACCCGGGCGATGAGCTCGCGTCGGCGGCGTCCGGCATGGGCTGGTCGGCCTCTGCCGCCTGCTGCTGCGCCGCGAATGCTGCTTGTGCGGCCTGGGCGGCTTCGCGCTCGCGGCGCTTGGCCACGCCCTTGCGCGTCTTGTAGATGGTGTCCTGGGCCTCCCGCAATGTCTCGGCCAACTCGTAGTCGTTGCAGTGCTTGAGATAGACCTCCATGATGCGCTCCGGCCAGTCCACCGTGCGCACCTTGAGCGCCCGGGTGAAGACGTGGGTGGCGAATGTGGGGACCCGCAGGCCCTGGGTCATGGACACAGGGGTCGGGCTCCGCGTCTTGCTCCGGGCCGCGGTGAAGACCATCATCTCCCAGAGATACCAGTTGAGCCAAAAGTCGTAGCTGTTGGCGTGCAGCTCGACGCGGGACAACTCGTCCCACACGGCGCGGGCGCTCTCGATGTCGTCCTTCTTCTCGGTCAAGAACTGAATCAGAATCTTCTCGAGCCGGTAGTCGGGGTCGCCCTGGTAGTTCTCGCCGTATTTGCGCTTGCCCCAGTGCTTGACGTCCTCGAGGGCCGACGGCAATCCCACTTCGGCCACGTCGAGGGCTTCCTCCGTCGCGCTGGGGTTCATAGCCGAGCGCTTCAGATAGCCGCACCAAGCAGAGTACATGTCGAGCACCCCCGTCATGCCGTCCCTGTCCAGCTGAGCGCTGTCGGTAGCGGCGTGCTTGATCCGTTCAATGTCGGTAAAGGACAGGCCGACCTCCTCGGCCGTCAGAATGTAGCGGGCCCAAATGGGGCCGGACCAGGGGACGTGGCGCACGGCGCGCTGCAGGACGTCGAGCATGTTAGGCACGAGGCCGGCAGGAAGATGGGAGCGGGCAGCCTTGAGGTCTGTGTGTGTGCTGGAGATGAGCACGACAAAGTTGAGCCATGTGTCCTCGTCCGAGGCCAGGACGCCCGTCAGGGCGCGAGACAGCAGGCCGAGACAGATCTGGAAGTTAACCACCGTGTCCCTCGCGTCCTTTTTCGACTTGACCAGCCGGATCTCCCACTCGATGTACTCGGACATGGTCGCCCGCAGCGCGGCGGCATCCTGGGACTTGGCGGCGCGGGCGAGCTTCGTCTCCCAGGGCTCACGCTGGTCGTAGAGGCGCTTCGCGCGCTTGGCGTTTCGTGTCGCCTGCTGCATCTCGGACTCGTAGGCGTGGCGGTTGTACTCGGAGAGGAAGTTGGAGAAGAGCTGCGAGGTGGCGTCCCAGGTCGCGTGGGGCACGGCGAGGCGGTCCTTGAACAGGTGGGTGATCCTACGCACACCGGCCTCGGTGGCGGTGCGCCGCAACAGGTCCAACTCGAGCGACACCCAGCGGTTCCATAGCTCGTGGCTGTCGGAGAGGCGGTATTGCACGGCCTCGTAGCCCTCCTGCCACAGGTTGAGGGCGGCGTCGAGGGTGAAGGTCTCGCGGCCGATCTGCTGCTCCTCGGCGGGCCAGCAGGCGTCGCTGCCGGGCTGGCAGTCGGTGTAGAGCGACCAAAAGTATTCGCAGTAGGCCATCCACACCTTGATGCTGCCGGGCTCGGCGAGGGTGGCGCGGCGGAAGGCCTCGACGACGCGCACGCGGCCCTCGAGGTCGGCGGCCTCGCGCAGCTGGTGGTCGACAAACTCGACCCAGTTGTCTTCCCCCACTGGGTTCGCCATGTTTGAGGTCAGTAGCGTCGACGCATCGGATGGCGGCGGGGATTGACGACGGCGATGTCGGTGTCGATGCCGATGTCAGACTCAAAGTCGCACTCGATGTCGATGGCACGGGTCGAGATCGAGGTCGGGGTCGGTGGTTGCGCGCGGGCGATGTCGCAGCAAGCCTGAATGCACAAATCGGATCGGCAGCGGGTTGCGAGATGTGAAATTTGTTGCCTGGCGCGGTCTGGAACTGGGACTTGCAGCTGCGAGTGCGCTAAACCCGGTGATGGCCCGAAGCCTTGCAGCCGGGATTCTGGGAATGCCAGTCCTGGGATCCTGGGATTTCGGGCAATCGTAATGCTGTGTGCGAGGTACACAGTACACAACCACTTTCTGGCACAGGCGAGTCTGGAACTTTGTGGTGCACAGGCCTGTCTCGCGCTCTTAGCTAAGGCTGATGGGCGGCCGCAAATACACGGGTGAACCCAGCGGGGGTGTGCGCTGTTGCAGAGGCTGCTGCTCGGTTCGGCGACAGAAAAAGGGCGTCGTCCCGCGACGGTGGTGGCAGGTGTGGTTGGTTGGCTGGGTCGCTGGGTGGGAAAGTGGGTGGCCCTGGGCAAATGCTGGTGCTGGACTTGCTGGAAATGCTGAAAATACGAAGTCGAAGCCCGTTGCGCTAGCTCCACTGGGCATGGCACCTCCACTGCCAAGACCAACCTGCAACCGCGACTCACCAATTGCCCTTTCTTCGGCAAGTCGAGCTGAAGACTCCTAGACACTCGATGCACTGAGGAAAGGTCTTGATGACAGCAGCAACTTGAATCCTGAGCGGCCTTGATGACATTGTTATTCCACTGTACTGGCCGTGTCCAGCGCCCAGCTGGCACTTATACGAAACGGCGCCCGCCGAGGCTGGCGAGTGGGCTTGTCTCAGACCTCATGCAGCAGCAGCCTTGATTTCTAGGCTCGGCCTGTGCTACCTCCGAACAACTACCGCCGAGCACATCTTTGATCAGCCGCGCACGACTCGTCAACTGCTAACTCAACTCTAGGGACCAAGTCGGGGAAAAAGCAGACTCAACCACCGACGCTGGCTCAGGCTGGCTGCTGCACCGAGGCGGATCCAGCTCCTTCCGCTGCCGCTTCTTCAGGGTCTCTCCTGGCTTCGGAAACTCGTCGCAGGGAGGTCAAGAAGTCGCCAAGCCCTGGGCTCTTGCCGATCCTGCTGATCGTGCAGGACCCGGCCAATCAGAGCCCGGCTCCCTCCCTCCCGCAGGACCCTGACCACAGCACAAGACGACGCTGCCTTGTCTGTTCTGCGCGGTTCTGGGCCCAACCTCGCCCGCGGTGCCTCAGCTCGCTCTCGAAAATTCCGACCTGCCCTTTCTCCTTTTCGCGCCGCACAGCAATCACCGATTGCACCCAACCACAACCGCATTGTCAGACTGCGCACCTGCCCCGCCAAGACCTATGACGTCGTTCTGCAGACGTTGGATGCCGTCATATCCGGTGGCTGGGCGGGTCTAGGCCCAGCTCCCCCCACACCCGGCGGGAGTCTGCTCTCTGCCAAATAACTCTCGCGTCATTCTGGTGACGAGCTGTGGAGCAACGGTGCGCACACGGGACGCAGGACGGGAAAGGATGGCGCGGACGGATAAACGAGAGCTCAGAGGGGACACGGGGCTCGGGAAATTCAACCTGATCTTTTCCTCTGTCGTTCCCACCCCCTTTTTCGCGCCCGATGTACTCCGTATCCGGACACAGTACAGTTCAAGATATTTTTCATCTGATCCATCCCCAAATGATTCTGCCGTCGCACTAATGTAGCATCGGATCGGGGTCCGGCCCTCTCCTGACACGTGCTCGGCCCTCAGGACCCCGAGTTGCGGAGCTGCAGGCTCCACACTCCGCCCGCCCTCGACTCCGTCCGGCTTCGGCTGTTGGCACCATCTGGAACAAGACTCGGTCATGCCCACCTGGAGATGGCGAGTGAGGCCAGTGCCTGCCTACTTGGGTCACATATCCCGAAGGGGAAAGATGTTTGATGCAGACAGGCAGGCCTTCCATGATCATAGACGAATTAATTTGTCAGCATGGACGACATGAACTAAGGAAAAAAAAAAAAAAAAAAAAAGGATAACGTTATTGAGAAAGAGTTGGAAAAAGTGAAACCTGGAGGGAAATTGCCATGTTCTGCGGTGGCCATGCGCTGTGTCGGTAAACTCGTCGAGGGGTTCGTCAACAAAGCGAAAACCAAATGATTCTGATGACTACCACGAGGGTCGGTACAACATGAAATGTTGTTGGGATTGCAACTGCTTCCAACAGGGCAAGCTACCATCGGCTTATTATCTGGAAATTATGACTGCCTTACCTGCCTGAATGTTGCCTTGAAGAGAACAGAATAACAGGGCGCGGAACTGTCTATGACTTGACTGCTTGATGACTTGATCGGGAACGAAAGAGATAAAAACCTTTAGGACTACGGGAGAGATGGGTTGGACTCAATAGATTTAACTATTGCTTTATTGCTACATTGAGTCCATGAGTTCCATCCAAAACGAATCCTGATTCTGGTGACAGGAAGGAACCAACTGAATCACCGCATCTTCAAGCTCTTCGCCCTTTTCCAACATGGTCCATTAAGTTAACTCTCTCCCAGCGTCCATCAACCACCATCAATCGGTTCCACCCACCGCGTACCACTTGCTCAGTCAATATCGAGCTCACAGGTCGAGTCGAAGCAAGTTGAGTGCTTGTATTCTTGGTCGTCTCTTCTCCCAACACCTAGTTCTGACTATAACTAATTAGTTTCTTCTCTGCCAGGTGACAGACGACCGACCTCGACCATTCAATTTTCACCGCGGAGAGCCGCCGCGCGCTCGCATTGCAGAATGCCAGATCAAATCGCTGAGCATGCGCGCGGTCGTGGCACGAAACGACCACGCCTTTCGTCATCCGACGACAACAACTCCGGCCGGTCGGGCCCCAAACCCCGCGTTTACGCCGAACTGGTCGCAGCAGAGGACGTCCTTGTGCGAGTTACCCAGGATGGCACCGGACTCGAGATCGACCGAACCGACACGGAACCCGAACACAATGCCTCCTCGAGCTGGATTGCCATGGCGCCTAACCGAGGCGTCATGGGACATGGAACCAGAGACTTGATTCGCCGGCAACTCGACTGGATGGACAGTACTGCACCGGGCATGATCTTTGAGTTCGCTCTTTTCCCCATTCACAGAGAGTTTGCCTCTTCAGAGCACGCAGAAGGACGAATTGAAGGGCAACAGAGCCCGGCGGCCTCGCAGACTAAGCAACCACAGGCACACCCGCCCACCCATACAGCCAACCAGACCGACACTCCGCGGCTTTTGGTAACGATAAAACGCCATCCTCCACAGCGCGCTACCAAGGCTACTGGGGCACCAGAGCAGCAAGAGAACAAAATCGTTGAAGGCAGCGGAAAGGCGCCTGCAGCGAACAACACCGGGACAGCTTTGCAGGGTACTCAGGGGCGCCGCCGAGACGACGCAACCCCACATTTGGACCGCTGCATCCGCGTGCAACCGCCTGGCGGTATTCGGGAGCCTGAACCATATGCCATTCCGGTCCCCTGGCTTGAAGAGTCGGATTCGTCGCTCCCTGACGCATGGGATGAGGCTGACGGAGATGGAAACTTCCCGGAGCTTGCCACAGATAATGGGACGGGAGAGGAGACGGAGACAGAGATATCAGAAAAATCTGAAGCCTCGGATGCGGCAGAGACAACGGAGGGACGACGCATCGACCACACTACCTAGACTTCGTCGCCGGATTGAGTGGGAATTTGAAAGCAACTGTCCGTGGCGGAACAAATAGCCATCCATGGAACTCGCTCAACCAACGTAGTTGACCGACCGTGACGTCTCCCTCTTAACTACATGGACTTTCTCTATAGCTTGAATTACACGCTCACCCGAGCCTTTCTCGGGGCCGCAGCCAGGGGCGGCGACGACGACGCAACGGCGTACTTTGACCCATTGTTTCTCAACGGGTATCAATTGGATGGCCCTTCATTCCCCCTCGGCGCTCCTTTCGCAAGATTGAACTGCCTCTCGGCCTCCTCCATCTGTCTGTCCACAGCCGCGTAATGCTCCTCCGCCTCCGGGCCGTAAAAGTCGACAAAGACCGCCATGGGGTGCATTTGGAAGGCGGTATCGGCGCGACCGGGACGGGAAAAGTTGTAGCTGCGCACCAGAGGCTGCACGACGTGGTCGACGGGGAGGCCAATGGAGAATTCGTTGTGGCTGCTCTGCCCGAGTTGCAACATCATCGTGTCGTTTGTGTTGCGGGGAGTTTCGTTGCTGCTCTGGTAGGCGAAACCGAACGCCTTGCCGGTCTCTGGATCCGTGAAGTCGAAGTCCCACTTCAGGGGGCTGCCCTGGAACAAGGCGTCGGCGCCAATCGCCGCGTCCGCGATCTGGTCGAGCAGCTCGTAGAACCGGGCCTCCCTCCCAGGCTGGGGCCGGAAGAAGGGACCAAGCTCCTGCGTGATGCGGCCGACAACGAACTCGCGACTGAATCGCAGTCGGTGTTCTGATGCGGATCGCACCAACGTGGCCGTCATGGAGCGCCATTCGTAGTACCAGTATTTGAACGAGTCGGAGGACTGTTGTCGCCAGTTTGGGGACACCCCGAGTCCCTGAAATTTCTGGTTCTCGGTCAAGCGCGCAGGGGCAATGGTGGCTAGGTCTTGTTCGTGGCCGAGTTAGCGCTTCCTGCATGGTGTATTGTTTTTGTGTGTTGAAAACGGGAAACCGCAGCAAACGCGCAGTAACTCACACTCAATCTTGTTCACGATGTCTCCATATCCGTCCCAGAGTTCCTGGTCGTACGCCGTGAAAACACGGTCGACGAGGATACGCCAGAGCCACCCTTCGAATATTGCTTGTGGGTTATCAACCCGTCAGCATCACGCGTCGACTGCAAGCCGGAGACGGGGAGAAAGGGGACAAGCGGCATACCCTGTGATTCCCGGCTGGATGCGAGATGGTCCTTGGCCTTGGGTGCCCACGCAGTGAGCTGCTGCTGGGTCTGGGTGTCGAGCGAGTCCCACTGAACCTTTTTTTGAAAGTCCTTGGTAAACACGAACACAGTGCCGGAAAGCTGGGACCACAGGTTAAGGCCCTGGAGCCCGTCTGATGGATCGCCATACTTGGGGCGAAAGCGAGACTGGGCCTGTGAAGCACTGCCGGAATCTGCTTCCGTGCCTCTTCCTCCGCTTCTGACCTGGGATGGTGGCACGGGCGCGCTCCCTGTTTCCCCGGACGGCGCGGCCTCGACTGTTTCTCTGATTTTCTTGACTGACGAGGGCCTGGGACCAGCATGGCGGCGCGGCGCGGGGCTCTTCTTTGTGCTGCTGGGGATTGGAGGCGCCCTCACCTTGCACTTGCGCGGTCGCGATTCCCAGACCATGACTGCTGGCTGGCTTTGGGAGATTCTTGAAACGGTGGACTGCTGCCTAGGCACCTTATGTCGGAGAGTGACGTGCGGTTTCAACTGCCAAAAGCTGAGGGGGGTGGCGTGAGAAGGGGATGGATGGTTGAGCGGGGACACATGTCTCACAAGCCAAACAAGCCCGGTGAGACAACAAAGAACGTCCAGTCAGACCCGCCTAAGAAAGGCTCTGAAGTCTGCGCAGCAACACAGCCCCAAGTTGAGCTCTCAAACAAAGACTCGCGCAACCACATCAGGAGGCTCCAAACTGGTTCCTTTGTGGATGCTCGCCGCCGGATCCCGCCGCGCTCGGTTCTGGCCTGCCCTGGCCACCTCACCGCCCTTCTCGGCACCTCCGGTCAAGGGCGTTTGTTGTCTTGGGCTCGGTCCTCTGGCTGCGCGCCCCAGACAGCTCCGTGGTCTGTCCGTCCACTCGTTTGACTTTGGCCCCAAGGTCGGGCATTGAAATACCTCAGGATCCGGACAAGACAGGAGTCACAGGACACCCCAAGTGCCACACACCGACCACCTGGGCAGACAGCCAAACATCACCGGCACCGCACCACTGGCCAACAAGCAAGGAAGCCAGCCACCGCCAGCCCAAACACAGAGTCTCTAGTCCATTCCATCGCAGTAATCCCTCTCTCAGCCCCCAACTCCCAATCGAGATGGCCCTCCCGTCCCGCCAGAACCATGGCGGCCCCGATTTCATCGCCGTCGGCATCGACTTTGGCACGACGTAACCAATCCCGTTCCCCTTGCTGCGGTGAACCAAAACTGACAAATGGACCCGTAGCTTTTCGGCCGTGTCAATGGGATGCATGTCCCCGCAGTGGTCAATGGATATCTCGGAATGGCCGTCCACATCGGGAGGACGACCCTGCCACGCCGCCGAGGTGCCCACCCGGCTTGCATTGGACGCGGCGCACTGTGGCCACTCCCGCTGGGGCTTTCAGGTGTCGGCGGACGAGGAAGCGTTCCGATTGTTCAAACTCGCGCTTATGCATCCCGAGTATGTCTCCGACACCATCCATGACTCGGCTGCGCTACAAAACGCACGGCGCGTGCGCCGCTTCTATTGCATGCCCCCAGGGGAGGTGGCTGCCCTCTTCCTGCGGGAGCTTTGGGCCACCAGTCTGCAGCAAGCCGCAGTCGAGCTCCGCATGACGCTCGACCAACTTGCCCAGATCCCTTTCCATGTTGTCATCGGGGTTCCCGCGAACTGGTCCCCTGATGTCCTGTTCCGGCTGCGGGAGGCTGTCAGCAGGGCAGGCATCCCCGACCCCCGTCATCCGCAGTCGACCGCTGGTTTCTTCTCGGAGCCCGAGGCTGCTACCCTCTCTCTCCTCAAGTTCCCCAACCCCATTTCCATCCTTTTCCCCTAGTGTCTATCGCAATCTCTGCTGACGTGCAAGACCTCCAGGACGCGATTTCGTACGAAATTCGATCCACGAAGCCCCTCGTTGTCCAGGAACGCGTCCCCGGCGACTCGCGCTTGGCCGGGCCGGTGCTGATGGACGAAGAGTTCATGCAGCTCGCCGAGCAGAAGATCAGGGCCAGGATTACGGCAGCCATGGAGGCGGTTATGACAAGGCCAAACTTGCGGGCTTTCTTGGGGAGCTTGTGGGAGGAAGAGATCAAGCGCCACTTCAACGGTGATTCCGGGCCCTTCTCCGTCGAGGTCCCTCTCAACTTCATGACGACTGCAAAACGACGGCGACGTCTTGGTGTGCATGCTCCACAAATCGTTTTCACCGGGTAAGACTTTTCTATTCACTCTAATCCCACAAGTCTCCCCTTTTGCTCTCCCGCCCCCCGTTTCCACCACCAAACCGAGTCTCAATGCAGATTTTTTTAACCGAGGCAGCAGAGAAGAGATCAGGAAGCTTTTTGATCCATCAGTCAACGAGATCGTCGGTTTGGTCAAGTCTCAGGTTGACATGGTTGTCTCGGAAAGGCGCAAACTCCCAAAGGTGTTGCAACTCCCCTTTCAGGAACATGACAAAAATCGTCGTCGTGGTTCGCAGTCGCTAACTCGTTTACCAACCTTGTAGGCCGTCATTCTTTGCGGCGGTTTTAGCGGGAGCGCGTATCTGCGGTCAACACTCGACCGCAACATCAGAGAGTGGAACCAACAGTACAACAACTGTCAGGTCCAGGGCGCAACGCGACTGGAATATGGCAGAGGCGATCTTCCGTGAGTGTTGACCAAGACCACCCTGTAGGGTCGAGATTGCTGATGCCGGGCTAGGATTCTGGCGGTCTCGCAGGGCTGCGCCCTCCGCGCTTTGGAGGAGCACTCTGGAAGCGGCATCCTCAGCGTCGAGTCACGCATCGCCCGGGAGAATTATAGCATTGCCGCCAACAATAGCAACGCGCCCTCTCTCATGCTTATCACAAAGGTGAGCCGCTCCAGGAACAACAGCAACACCTATGTAAAACGCTGACTCGGTGAATCTGGCTGGTCGAATTAGGGCGAGAGTCTGCCGGTAAACTATTCGAGACGTGTGCCCGTGGACATGACCAGCGTCGCCCTCGCAACACCCAAGAGGGGTGGCGTCTGCCTTGTCATCCATCGCGAGTCCGGACCCAACGCGTTGCGGGCGAGCGTTGCGAGGTATTGCGAGATTGTGTGGACGGAGGAGGGAGTGGTTACGCTCGAGGCCGCGGTGAGGGCTCAGCGCCTCGTCGAGCTCGCCATCTCCAGCTTTGACGGTCATGTATCCTTTGACGTTTATGTCGACAACGTGCTGCAAGAGCGAGGCCGCGATGTCGTTGTTAAGTTCGAGATGCATGGGCCGTGGTAGCTGGTTGGAGCATTGTCACAAAAGCAAGACATGAGTCGCCTAGAATTGATTAGCTCCAGCGCCCCCTGCCTAAGCCTCGCGCGCTTGATACAGTAGCAGGCCAAAGCAGCGTCCCATCATCAATCACCAGGCTTCTCTGACGAACCTGGCCGCTGGTGCTCCCACTCGCGCCAACTATACAGTCCCAAGGAAGCAAGTAGTGCTTCTCAATGCAGCCAAGAGGAAGGTCGTCCTTCATGTTCCAACACACCCCGGGTCTCAGACAGTAATGTCGCGATGTTCACGGTGCAGACCCAACCGTCCGTGTCAACAAAAACGAGGGTAGGTATTCCTTGATAAAACGGCGAGAAGTTGGCGGATTTTGGAGGACAGCCTTGGAGCCAGGAAGAGCGCATGGCAAGGCACCCTTTCCAAGGCTGTCAAGAGGTATGGTTTGGAAGTCGAAGACTAAAAAGGAAAAAGGAAAAAAGAAGAAAAAGAAGAGAAAGAAGAAAAAAGAAAAAAAAAAAGGGAAAAGGGGGGGGGGGGGGAACATAAGAAAAAAAAGATAAAGAAAAAAGAAATAAAAAAAAGGGGCCCACGCCTATGGGGTTTTGCTAACCTTCTTTGTCCCAATACCGGCGACTCCTCTCACTACTATAAAAACTCCCTCGGCGGTGGCCCCGTAAGAGATGCCATCTCGGCCAAATCCAGCTTATCATGTAGATGGCCGTCCCTCACCGCACGAAACAGCCGGCCGACTTTAAGAAGATCGCAGATCCACTCAGTCTATTAGTATATACATCTCATTCGAATCATATCGAGAAGGATACTATCAATCAAGTTGAATTGAAAAGGGTCCAAAAACAGACCGAACTCCTACGTAATGGTCCCAGCACATCTTTTCTGCCGCCATCCCATGCCCTTGTGTTGGCTGATAATGATGGATACCGCGCAGGTGGCATTAACAAACAAGGAAAAAAGTGTAAAGTACCAACCTCGTCCCACCAAATCGACGAGGGGCTGAATCACCGCGGCGGAAGCCGCACTGAGCCCACACCTCATCAGCTGTCCAGAGGCATACGCCGAGCTCGAGGTGTTGGGGAATACATCGACCAGGAGAGCACTTGATGTGTGGCTCAGCATTGTTGAGAGCGCGCAGGCGAAGAATTGCAGAGTAATCGGCACTGAGGCATGGACGCGGAATCGGACCGCCCAGCCGTAGCCAATAACGAGGAGCAGTTCAAGGAGGACAAAGATGAGGCAGTGCCGATACCTAGCCGCCTCGATCGGAAACTCTGAGAGGTCGTGTTTTCTGTCCCTTTTCGGCTCGAAGCCGTGCTTCCTCGCAGTCACGGCGTAGTTTCGATCCGCCAACTTGCCGGCGAGCATGCCTCCGATCGTCATCCCCGCCAGCCCGGGCAGAAACACCAGCCCTATCTCGAGTTCATTGTACCCGTATACCTCGTCGAAGATGACCGGGATTGCCACTTGGAACGTGTAGTAGACGGAATAGGACGACGCGACCATCCAGAGTACTGCAAATGCGTCCTTGTGGAGAATGATTCGAAGCGAAATGACCGCGTCCCCAAGGCTCCATCTTCGCCGTGTCCCCGCAGACGTGTCGGGACTCGAAGCGCGGTGCTTCTCCGGGTTCGCAGGCCCGGCTCGTCTTCCGCGAAGGAGCGCCCTCCCCAGCGCCCACCACGTCTTCCGAACCCCCCGGACCGCCTCCTGATC
>Ga0247824_10001459_pt1 | contig 12932 bp, 15 predicted proteins | sample 13C_PalmiticAcid_FD_194412 | JGI IMG/M metagenome (GOLD analysis project Ga0247824, IMG submission 194412) | Soil microbial communities from agricultural site in Penn Yan, New York, United States - 13C_PalmiticAcid_Day48 | ecosystem: Environmental > Terrestrial > Soil > Agricultural land...
GCCCCTGACCATCGGCGGCGATGTCTTCCACGGCTGGGTCAGATTGCGCTTCTGGGCGCAGACCGTGGACAGCGACATCGAGTGGCGGATCGCCTGGCAGGACGTCGGAGGGGATGCCGGCGGGCTGACCCGCACGGTCGCCGGTAGCGCGGGCCGGGTCACGGCGGTCACCGCGGACTGGGGCGAGGCTACGGAGGGGTGGGCGGTCGGGCATCTGGCGGTGCTGCCGGTCGCGGACTCGTCGCTGTACGACGGCTCGGACAACGCGTTCTCCGGTGAGACGGCGTGGGAGCGGATCGCCCGGCTGTGCTCGGAGGAGGGTGTGCCGGTGGCCCGGCTGCCGGGTCTGCTGACGCCGGAGTTGGTGGGTCCGCAGCGTACGGAGACGCTGGTGCAGGTGCTCCAGGATGCGGCGGCCGCGGATGGCGGGATGCTCGTCGAGGACCGGCGCCTGGGCTTGCTGTACCGGGACCGCTCGTCGCTGTACACGCAGGACCCGGTGATGACGCTGGCGTACGGGAGTCGGGAGCTGGCGACGCCGCTGGAGCCGGACGACGACGCGGACACGGTCCGCAACGACCGGACGATCACGCGGGAGGGCGGCAGCAGCGCGCGGGCGGTGCTGGAGGAGGGGCCGCTGTCGGTGCAGCCCCCGCCTCTGGGCATCGGGCTGTACGACGACTCGCAGACGCTGTCGCTGGCGTCCGACGTGCAGACCGAGCCGATCGCCTACTGGCAGCTGCACTTGGGCACGCAGGATGCGGCCCGGTACCCGACAGTGCGGATCCTCCTGCACCGCGCCCCGCACCTCATCCCGGCTTTCCTGCGGCTGCGGCCGGGTGACCTGATCCGCCTTACCGGCCTGCCCCCGCACGTCGCGTACGGGCCCGTGGACCTGATCGTGACGGGCTGGTCGTCGCGGATGCTGCCGCGGTCGTGGGAGGTCCTGCTCACCTGCGAGCCGGGGGTGCCGTGGATGACGGCGAAGGCCGACCACGCGGTGTACGGGAAGGCCTCGGCGGGCGCCGGCTACGTCCTGGCGGACGGGGTGGATGCCGACGACACCGCCCTCGCCGTGACGGTCGCGGATGACCTGCCGTGGACGACGGATCCGGCGGAGATGCCGATCCTCATCGACGTCGGCGGCGAGCACATGTCCGTGACGGCCATCGGGGCGGAGGACGACGGGGCGCAGGAGTTCACGGTCGTCCGCTCCGCCAACGGCGTCACGAAATCGCACGAGGCGGGCGCCGCAGTCGAGATGGCGTACCGCGCGATCGCACCTCTGTGAAGGGAGCACTCCTTTGTCTGAGCCTGTGCCGGAGTGGCTTCCGGGGATGGACATCACCGCCGCGCGCCTCAACGGCATGAGACAGAGCGCGTGGCTGATGGTGACGAACTACGGCGCCGACTCGTCGGGGACGGTGGACGCGCACGAGGGCATCCAGATGGCCCTCGACTACGCGCGGGACGTGGGCGGGGCGCAGGTCTTGGTGCCGCCGGGTGTGTACCTGATCGGCGCGACGCTGCGGATCTACGGCAACACCCGGCTCACGCTCATGGCGGGGGCGGAGTTCCGGCGGAACGTCGCCGGAACCATGATCATCAACGGCGACACCGGACAGGACTACGGCGGCTACACGGGGCACTCGGGGATCGTCATCGAGGGCGGCCTCTGGAACATGCGCGGGACGACGTCCGGCCTGACGGCGAGCGCGATGTGCATCAGCATCGGCCACGCCACGGACATCCTCATCCAGGACCTGGAGGTCCGGGACCTGCCGGGCTACCACGCTATCGAACTCAACTCGACCAGCCACGGCACCGTACAGAACTGCAAGTTCAGGGGCTACGTCGACCCCGGCAGCCGCGACTTCTCCGAGGCCATCCAACTCGACCTTGCCAAGTCCAGCGCGGTCTTCGGGGGGTTTGGCCCGTATGATCACACGCCGTGTGAGGACATCCTCATCAGCGGCTGCCATTTCGGCGCCTCCGGCACGTCCGGTACGACGGCCTGGCCGCGCGGGATCGGCTCGCACTCCGCGACAATCGGCCGCTGGCACCGCCGGATCAGGATCAGCGACAACAGCTTCGAGGGGATCCTCCAGTACGCGGTCAGCGCGTACAACTACGAGGATCTGACGGTCACGGGCAACTGCTTCGTGAGCTGCGGGTCGGGCGTCCGGATCCGCACCGTGATCGCCTCCGACGCGGAGGACACGAAGGACGTCGACGGCAACTCCACCGGCGGCTCGCAGAACATGCGCAACATCACGGTGACCGGCAATTCGTTCCGGGACGGGCAGGGCTACTCGGCGCCGATCATCGCCCTCGGCGAGACCACCGGCACCATCTTCAACCTCGCGATCACGGGCAACGTGATCGACGGGTCGACCACCGCGCAGAACGGGGTCCGGCTCCAGTACGTGTCCCGGGCGACGGTCGGGGACAACTCGATCAACAACATCGCCGCGACCGCGATCAGCACCGAGGACTGCAACACCTTCACGGCCGTCGGCAACAACATCTACAACCCGGGCACGCACGGGATCACGGTCGTTGACGACACCAACGTCGTCGTGTCCGACAACCAGATCAGGGAGCCCGGCAACCACGGGATCCTCGTGCAGGGCGGCGACTTCATCCAGCTGCGCGGCAACTTCATCCGGAGCCCGGGCCGGGCGGCGAACAACACCCACTACGGGATCCGGGTGTCGACGGCGACGAACAGCATCAACTTGTCCGGAAACAAGGTTAGGCCGCACGGCAGCGGCAACGAGGCGATGTACGCCTTCAGCGCGACGAACACCGTGACCACCCTCAGCAGGTACGGCAACGACTGGTTGGGGACGTACGGCACGGGGCGGGTCGACGACAACAGCGTCACCCCGAGTACCTCCGCCACCGACCTCAGCTGACGGCACCACCCCCGACGCCCCGAGCCCGCTGGCCGGGGCATCTCAATGCCCGCTGTCAAGCGGCCAGCCTCGCCGGAGGACTGCTGATGAGCTCCCCTGCAGACCAGCTCGATCTCGTCGTCCTCCCGCCGCCGGGCGGTGAGGTTCTCTACCAGTCCGCCCGGGCTACGGTCGTCTGGGGTGACTGCCGCGACCCGGCCGTGCTCGCCCGGTGCCCGGACCGGTACGACCTGCTCGCCGTCGACCCGCCCTACGGCGCCAACTGGCGCTCCAACAGCGGCCGCAACTTCCAGCGCCTCGCCGGAGACGACGGCACCGTCAACTGGCCCATGGTGCTGCGCGAATGGGTCGGACCCACCGGCACCGAGTCCAAGCTGAAGGACAAACGGCACGTCTACGTGTTCGGCTACCGGCCCGAGCAGCTCGCCGAGCCCCTCCGGCTCGGCGGCACGGCCGAACTCATCTGGGACAAGGCCAACACCGGCATGGGCGACCTCTCCCAGCCCTGGGGGCCCGCCCACGAGCCGATCACCTTCGGCGCCCACTACAAGCGCGCGTCCGGGCGAGCGGCTGGAGGTGGGCGGCTCGCCGCCCGTCTGCGGCAGGGCTCCGTCCTGCGTGTCCTGAGACCCAACGCCGACCGCGTGACCCGCCACCCCACCGAGAAACCCGTCGCCCTCATGGCGCAGCTGATCGAGTCATCCACCATGCGCGGCGACCTGGTTGTCGACCCCTGCGCCGGGAGTGGCTCCACCGGCGTCGCCGCCGTCCTCGAAGGGCGCCGCGCCTTCTGCGTCGAATACGACCGCGGCTACGCCGAGCTCGGCGTCGAACGCATCAAGGCTGCTGAGAAGATCGCCGCCCAGATCGACGCAGCCTGACCGAGACAGTGGTCAGCCGGCGGCAGGGTCCGGTGGCGTAGCGGTGAACAGGCGCTTGTCCCGCAGCATGGCCCACAGGACGTCGACTCTGCGCCGTGCAAGAGAGAGGACCGCCTGGGTGTGGATCAGTCCCTCGCCTCGCTTCTTGCGGTAGTAGTCCTGGGACGGGCCGGGCAGCGTCATCGACACGTGGGCGGACATGTAGAAGATGTGCCGCAGGCGTCGGCTGTAGTTCTTGGGCCGGTGCATGTTGCCGGTCCTGCGGCCGGAGTCGCGGGGGACGGGGACGAGGCCAGCGTGCGCGGCGAGGTGGCCGGCGTCCTTGTGTGTGGTCATGTCGCCTACGATGGCGAGGAGTTCGGCGCCGAGGATCGGTCCCATGCCTGGGAGGGACTCGATGACGGCGGCGCGCTCGTCGGTGCGGAACAGGGTGGTGATGGCCCGTTCGTTCTCCTTGATCCGTTCGTCGAGTTCGAGGATGCGGTGCGCCAGCTGCTGCACGAGCGTCGCCGCCAGTTCCTCGCCGGGCAGCGACGTCTGCTGCGATGTCGCGGCCTCGACGGCCTGCTGGGCGAAGACGCTGGCCGTGCGGACGCTGCGGCGCGCGAGCCAGTCCGTCAGCCGCTTGACTCCCATGCGCCGGATGGCGGCCGGCGTCTGGTAGCCGGTCAGCAGGATCAGCCCGGGGCGCTTGCGGTACTCGAAGGCCCGTTCCAGAGCCGGGCAGATGCCGACCAGGATCTCGCGAAGCCGGTTGATCAGCCGTACCCGTTCGGAGATCAGGTCCTGGCGGTAGCCGACGAGCAGCAGCAGGCCGCTGGACAGTTCCACCGAGGGTTCGATGGGCCGGAAGTCGCGGCGCATCCGGGCCAGGTCGGCGATGATCCGGGCGTCCTTCGCGTCGGTCTTGCCCTCGCCGCGGTAGGCGCCCGTCATGCGGTTCACGGTCTTGCCGGGGATGTAGACGACCGGCTGGCCGTGGCCGAGCAGGAGGGTCAGGAGGAGGGCTGAGGGGCGGCTGGAGATGTCCACCGCCCAGCGGACCTCGTCCGCCATTGCCAGCACGTCGGCGAGCAGCGCGAGGATCGCGTCCTCGTCGTTGATCACCTTCCGCGACAGTAGCCGTTCGCCGTCGCCATCGATGGCTACAGCCCAGTGGTGGCCTTTGCCTGCGTCGATGCCCACCCAGATCAGCCGATGTCTCGTGACCAATGTGCGTCCTTACCCCTAGTGACCTGCATATTCGTGATCCGAGACACTCCGCCGTCGAAGCCTTAGTCAGCGATGGGTCGCAACTCTCAATCAGCAGTCAGAGCGTCCAAGGGAACCGGGCGGCCATGCCCCGGGAGCCACGTGCGCGGCACTTTCTCATCAGCCACACCCGGTCCCCCCGGACCACACCCAAACTGCCCAAATCACCTTAGAACCACACCCACAGTTCTAAGGCCTTTCTCATGTCCAGGAGGACTCATGGCCGCGCAGCTCCACCCCGCCACCGCGCAGATGCTCGGCAACTTCCGCTACGACCACCTCCCGGCCGCGCTTCAGGAGGTGTCCCGGCCGTTCCACGACCTCGCGCACCAGCTGGCGGAGACGCTGGCCGGCCCGGAGGTGACGAAGGCGCTGGACGACCTGTGGAAGGCGAAGAACTGGGCGGTCGTCGCCGCCTCCAACAAGGAACGCGAGGCCGACTCATGACGGTTCGGTCCGGGCCCCAGCTCTACCCCGGGGCCAACACGGTCACCTACTGGTACGAGGGCGACTACGCGGTCACCGCGATGGAGGTCAACGTCCTCGGCCTCCACACCACGGAGGGGACCTCCGTCCCCACCTACGCGGACAGCCAGGGCCGCCGGGGCGCGAGCGCACCGAACCTCACCGCGGCGCCGGACTTCAAGGCCGGGCGACTGCGCTGGTACCAGCACTTCCGGATCGACTCCTCCGCCCGCGCCCTCGCCAACCGGTACGGCGGCGTCGAGACGAACACCCTCAACGTGTGCCAGGTCGAGCTCATCGGCACGTGCGACCCTGCCACCCGCATGGCGTGGCAGAAGCGCGGCCTCGTCCAGGACAAGGACTTCATCTTCTGGCCGGAGGCGCCGGACTGGGCGCTCCGGGACCTGGCGGAGTTCGTGGCGTGGCTGCACACCGAGCACGGGGTGCCGCTGTCCGGGCCGGCGAAGTGGCCGCCGTACCCCACCTCGTACGGGACGGCGGGCGGGCAGCGCATGACGGGCGCCCAGTGGTCCAGCTTCCGCGGGGTGTGCGGGCACATGCATGTCCCGGAGAACGACCACGGGGACCCGGGCGCGATCGACTTCGCTGGGCTGCTGGAGCGGGCGCGGGCGGTGGCGGGCGCGACAGTCCCGCCCGCGGCTCCACCACCGCCCGCGCCTGCGGGGCGGCCGGTCGTCTCCCTGGCGCACATCCGCGCCGCGCAGCGCCGGGACCCCGGCCTCCCCCAGGGCGGCACCACCTACAAGGCGGAGGCCCTGGTCGTCGAGGACGCCCTGTATCGGGCGGGCCTGCTGGCGAAGCGGTGGGTCGACGGCTCCCTCGGCAGCCGGACGCTGCCGGCCGTGAGCGCGTGGCAGGAGCGGTGTGGCTTCCGCGGCCGCCAGCTCGGTCAGCCCGCGGACGGCTACTTCGGCAAGGACAGCCTGACCCGTCTGGGGAAGGCGTACGGCTTCGACGTGAAGGACTGACCATGAACCTGTTCACCTCCCTGATGCGTACGGTCGTCCCGATCGTGGCGGGCCTGCTCTTGGGCCTGGCCGCGCGCGTGGGCCTGGACCTCGACGAGGGCGCGGTCACGGCGTACGTGACCGCTGGTCTGACCGCCGGGTACTACGCGCTGTGGCGCGTCCTCGAGGACCTGGCCGACCGGCTCGGCTGGGAGCCGCTGCGGACCCTGGCTGGGGTGCTGCTGGGGTGGGCGCGCCCGCCGTTGTACGAGCAGCCCACCACGGTGCCGCTCAAGGTGAGGCTCGACTTCGACGCGGACGCGTTCGCCCGGGACGTGTGCGCTGTGGCGGAGCAGGGCGCCGCCCGGATCCTGCGGTGACGGCTCCTGCGCCGGATGGTGGGGCGGCTGCCGTCGCGGTCGAGCTCGCGCAGCTGCGGGGCGAGATCTCCACGGGGCTGGCCGAGATCCAGGGGACGCTGAGGGTGCTGCTGGAGCGGACGACGCGCACGGACGCAGACCTTCAGAGGCACCGGGAGGAGACCGACAAGGAGCTCAAGGCGCTGCACGCCAAGGTGGATGCGTTGGAGGACCGGCGGTTTCCGCTGCCGGTGATTGGCGCGCTGGGCACGGTCGGCGCGCTGCTCCTGACCGTCATCGGGCTGCTCATCAGCCGGTAGGTATGGGACGTTGCCCCCTTCCGCCCTTCGGGGTGGGAGGGGGCGTTTCGTCATGCCCGGGATGCGTCGAGGCCCCGCCCTGGTTCGGGTGGGGCCTCGGTATCCCCGCGGTGTGCGGGGAGCAACGATCAATACCCCTGTGGGCGGGGCCACCCCCGCTCGCGCGGGGAAACGGTTCGAGCCGTTGCGTAGCTGCACAAGACACTCGGGCCACCCCCGCTCTCGCGGGGACCGCTGCCGGTTGCCCGGCGGCCCGACCACTGTGGCACTCTCGCCCGTCGGCTCGCCACCGAAACGGCGGCGAAGAACGGTGGCCGTCAGTCGGCCGGGGGCTGGTCGGCGACGAAACTGCCGAGCCCGCGGACCGTGTAGATGGCGCCTTCTTCCCGCAGGTTGGCGAGGACCTTCTGCGCGGTGTCGACGGCCACGCCGGTCTCCGCGACGATCTGCTGCACGGAGGGGACGCGGGAGCGCGGCGGGTAGGTGCCATCTGCGATCCGTTGCCGGATGACGTCGGCGATCTGCTCCCATCGCGGCCGGTCTGGCGCCCACTCGTCGATCATGTGTGCACCGTAGGCATGGGCCCTGTGCGCCCGCGATCGGTAGAAGTGGGGAGTGCACTACCCCGTACTAGGGGTATGGTCCAGGTCACAGGTTGCCCCCGCGGCCTGGCAGGGCCCGGGGGTGTGGCCGACTGGATGGAGTCGACATGCCCGAGCCTACGCGCCCACCGAGCGCGCCCACCATCCCCACCACGGTCGCCTACTGCTCGTGGTGCAAGGCGTATGTGAGGGGTGCCCGTCTCGTACGGCAGTTGGACGATGAGGGGTCGAGCTTCGGGCACCCTGGGCTGTTCGCTTGCGAGCCGCACCAGGCCGAGCGCAAGCTGACGCCGCTGGCGGACGGGCCGTGACCGTGATCGTGGGGAGTGCGTACCGGCGCCTCCTCGCGCATTCCCTGCGCTGCCCGCACTGCGGCCCGGGCTACTCGTGCCCGACTGCGGCCCGGCTGCTCGCTGTGTGGCAGGTGCAGCGGCGCCGGGCCTCCTGACCGCCGCCCGCGATACTCCGTACCGGGCGGCATCCGGCCCGTCGGCGGCTCAGGCCCCCGCCCCGTCGGCGGGCCGGACTAGCTCGGCGAGGTCGACGCCGATCGCGTCGGCGATGCGGATCAACGTGTCGAGTTTCGGCGACGAGTGGCCCTGTTCGATGCGGCTGTATGTCGCGATGTCGATGCCGGTCCGCTCGCACAGTTGTCGCTGGGACAGGTTGTGGTGCTCGCGGACCTGGCGGATGCGGTATCCCACGGCGCGGCGGCGGGCGATGACCCGGGGGTCGGGCGGTGTGGGGCGCGGCACGCGTCCACGCTCCCGACTTCATGATCAAAAAGGATTAGGGTCGACCCTAATTTGTTTGATCTTGGTCGGGGGTGGGCACGTGTTGGGGCACTGATTCGGTGATCGTCGGCGTGCGGCGGTCGTGGCCCTGCTGGCGTATGGCATATGCCGCAGGGCTGCGGGTACGTTGAGAGAATCGAACGCCTGTTCACCCTATTGGGCGACTGACACCGGCCGCCCCATGACTGTTAGATAGCCGAACATCCCGTTCAACAAAGTGTGTCGGGCCGTCTGACGAGGTGCCCCCCTCGGCGGTCCGGCACTCGGGGCGACTCCCGGGCCACCGGCCGGCGCGCGGCGCGGGAGTCGCTCGCCGAGGCCGCACGGAAATAGGCCCCCTGACCTGCGCGGACACGGCGACCCCTTGGGGGATTTTTAGGAGACGGGCCCCAGTGGTGAGGGTGTAGGCAGGCTGTTTGAGGCGGTAGTCAGAGTGCGCGAAATGGCGCCCGGCGTCCGGCCGTGTGGCCCGTGACCTGCCCATACGGTCCGGTGACCTGCACTCCCGGTTCGCCCCCGAGGCGGCGACGGCCCCTCTTACAAGCAGGATGTCGGCGGTTCGAAACCGTCCGCGCCCACACAGGTCAGGGGCCCGCTCCAAGATCCGGAGCGGGCCTCTGATGATCGTTTAGGGGATATTCGGGAGATCAACTCCCGGGGCGCCTCACGCCACGCTCCGCAGCACCGCGCGCCGCCCGCGCCGCCACCGCGCCGTCAACGCGTCCAGCCGATGCCGACGCATCTCCGGGGTGATGTGCTCGTAAGTCCCCTCGATGTCCTTCGGCACCCACCCCATCGACGCGAACCGCAGCGCCCTGTCCACCCTGTCTTCCTTCATCCACGTGTCCGCGGTGTGCCGGGCCCCGCGCATCGTGAACCCGTGGAGGATCGGCTCCCAGCCCTCCCGGCCGGCGAACCCCCTCTTCCGGGGGATCGCGTCCCGGCCGTCGGCGACCGGCCGGAGCGCGCGGGAGAAGTTGCCCCGCAGCCACCAGCTGCCGGACGGCGTCGTGAACGGGTGATCGTGCGGCCATGCCTCGATGTGGTCGCCGATCATCCGCGCCAGGAACTCGGGCACGTCGACCTCCCGGGCCGAGTACCGGTTCTTCGGCGGCCCCAGGTAGACCTCCAACCGTGATTTCGGCGGCTTGCGCCTGTTCGCCTTCCACCCCTTCGCCCGGCACTTCTCCAGCCGCGCGTCCTCCGCCGCGTGCCAGGCCGCCAGGCCGTCCTCATCCAGCTCGATCGGATCCTCATGCAGGGACCCGACCCGCGGGTCGACGCGGATCACGTGCCGCACGACCGGCTTCCCGTCGACCTTGTCGATCCGCTTGATCAGGCAGTTGTCCTTGTGGAGGCCGGCCAGCTCTCCCCACCGGAGCCCGAGGTAGCAGTCGGTGAGGACCATCAGCCCGTGGACACCGCCGAAGCGCTGGTACAGGCGGTGCGCCTCATCGGGCTGCGCCCACACCTCCTCGGCCTCTTCCTCGTCGACGTGGTCGGCGCCCACGAGGATCCGCCGGCCGAAGAGGCGGTTCGTCGGGATGTACCCGGCGTCTTCAGCCCCGGACAGGATGCTGGACAGCAGACTCCGGGCCTGGGCGACGGTGTCGGGGTCGTGCGGCCCGACCGGCTTCGACGCCTCGGTTGCCCAGACCTGCACCGCGAAGACGTTGTTCACGTCCTTCAGCGGGGTGTGCTTCCACTTCGGTAGCAGCAGTTTGTCCAGGAGGTATGCCCTGCTCGATTGTGTCCGCGGCCGTCGGCGGTTCGCCGTCTTCCAGATCTCCACCCACTTGCCGAACGGCATGGCCAGCTTGGCCGGGTCGATCCACACCCCGGCGCGGATGGCCTGCTCCTGCTCCCGGCCCCACTCCTCCGCCGTCTTCTTCGTCGGGAACCCCGACTCGGTCAGCCACTCCGGCTTGTGCCCGGGGGGCGCCTTGTATTTGCACCGCCAGGTGAACTGCGTCGTCTTCTTCCCGTTGCGGACCTTGTAGACCTTCTCCGCGTACGCCATTGCTGTATCCCCTGCCTGGGTGTTCCGGCTGGGGTCAGACGTTGGCCTGCTGCTCGTGTGCTACGTATTGCGCAGGCTGCCGCTCCCAGTCCGGTGACCGGTCCGATAGCTGGCGGGTGATCGTGTCGGCGGCCCTGCGCTTGATCAGGCCTGTGCGGACGACATACCTGATGTACGTGGGCTGGTCGTCGACGACGATCACGCACCCGCGCTCCATCTCCGGCTCCAGCTCCATCCAGACAGGGATGCGCGGGCCTCGGGGGGCGTCAAGTTTGCGCGGTTTCCACCGCAGTGCTTGCTGTGTGAGGACTTCCGCGAGCCAGGCCGCGCCGTCCTCGGTGATGTCGTCCTCGTGAAGGTGGTAGGTGCACCCCCAGGGGTGATCGATGATGTAGGGCGAAAACCACTCGCCTTTGTGCCGCTCCACCTCGATAACCAGCCGCATGGATTCCCCGATCCGCCGAGCGGTGCCCCCCTCTCGGTGACGGTCCGTGAATGCAACCACACGCGGCGCGGTCGTGCTACTGGTCTGTAGAAACTCGTTTAATTGTCTGCAACCCGGTCCGTATCGACGCCCATGTTCTGGAGGTACCGGCGGGCCTGCCGGTAGCGGGCGGCGATGCGTTCCACTTCCTCCGGGGTGGCGTCTTTTCGGCCTTGGTAGAGGACGATGATCTGTCCGTCGGAGTCGTCCGGGCCGAGGTTGAAGACCTGGCCCCCGAGGACCCGTCCCTCTCGCAGCTCGTACTCGATGTCGGGTGGGAGCGATGCGTCCGGTACGGCGTCGCTGAGGGCGTGCTGAGTCTCCTCGGCCGGGACGGGGTCGCCGCCGGCGAGGACGCGCTCGATGGAGTCGGCGGACCAGCCCAGCCACTGCGCGTACGCGCGCAGGGTCGTCGGCGTGACCTGGCCGGCACCCCCGCTCTCCATCTTCTGGATGGTGCTCCGGCCCACTCCGAGCGCGGCGGCCGCGTCGGTCTGTGAGATGCGGGGCCGCCGTGCCGTGCGGGCGGCCTTCAGCTGCTCGCCCAGTCGTGCGTAGTCATCCATGGTGCCCATGATGCCGCACAGGGTTGCACGCCGATAGGGCGGATTCAGCTCATTGACCTGCGCGCATTGCGGGCATCTTGTGCGCCGGGTTGCATCACGGGCCCCTCTTGCGCGCCCCCGCCACCATCCGATGCTTGGAATCCAAGCATCGGATGCGTCAGAGTGCTTGCGCGGGTAGGCAGAGTGCGCTTAGATCAGTCATGTGAGACCCCACGGACAAGCAATCCGCGCCTGGCGCCTCGCTCGGAATCTGAGCATCCGCCAGGTGGAGGCGCTGACCGGCATCAACCGCGGCTACCTGTCCCGCCTGGAGCGTGGCCAGATCCGCACAACCGCCGAGTCGATCATCCAGCGGGTCGCCACAGCGCTCGAAGTAGCCCCTGACCTGCTTGAACTCAAGGAGAAGACGCCGTGACCGGACGGAAGGCCACGCGCCAGCACCACTCCAGGCTGAAGCGGCTCCTCGCCGCCAGCGCCGCGCAGCGCGACAGCCAGTCCAGCGAGAACGCCGAGCTCCGCCGACTGACGCCGGAAGAGGTCGTCAAAAGGCAGCTCCTGCCGTACCGCAGCGTCCGCGTGCTGAAGCAGCGCTGCTACGACCGGAAGATCCACCACCACAACGACGGCGGCCGGATCACCTTCACCGCCGAGGACCTCCGCAAGGAGGCCGAGCGCACGGCCGTCGAGCCGTTCGCGAAGCCGGCCTGACACCCGAGAGGGCCGCCCGGATGCGACCCGGAACGGCCCTCAGCACGAAACCGAACACCCCAGCAAGGAGAACCGGATCGTGAACCACAAGGCTAACGCCAAGATCGCGAGCGGCGGTGAGCGCGCCCTCATCGAGCGGGCCCGCCACGGCGACCGCGACGCATTCGCCACCCTGTACAACGAGCACCGGCCCGTCGTGTACCGCTACCTCTACTTCCGCACGCGGGACACGCAGCTCGCCGAGGACCTGACGCAGGACGTCTTCCTCCGCGCGCTGAACAAGATTCACCTGTTCGTCGACCCCTCCGGCTGCTTCGAGGCGTGGCTCGTCACCATCGCCCGGAACATCCACCTCGACCACTCCAAGCTGTTGCGGAACCGGCTGGAGCAGCCGTTCGCGGAGATCCACACGGACGACGAGGCCCGGAGCGCGGAGCTGGACGTCCTCCGCGGCCTGGAGGTCGTCGAGGCGACGGTCACGCTGCAGCGGGCCATGGAGACGCTGAACGCCAACCAGCGCGCGTGCATCTCGCTGCGGTACATGTCGGAGCTGTCCCTGGCGGAGACGGCGGCCGAGATGGGCCGCCGTCTCCGCC
>Ga0247824_10001460_pt1 | contig 12932 bp, 15 predicted proteins | sample 13C_PalmiticAcid_FD_194412 | JGI IMG/M metagenome (GOLD analysis project Ga0247824, IMG submission 194412) | Soil microbial communities from agricultural site in Penn Yan, New York, United States - 13C_PalmiticAcid_Day48 | ecosystem: Environmental > Terrestrial > Soil > Agricultural land...
TGAGGTAAAAGTGAGAGTGGAGGAGAGAGAGGAAGAACAAGACGACCGCAGAGGAGAGCGCGACAAAATCTTTTCTGGCGGCGCATGCACGGGATTGGTCAAAGCAGACTGGTGCGCACATGTGAATGACGCGATGCCGCTGGGGTAACCAGTGGGGCAACAAGATCGCCACGGGGATGAGAATGGGGTGAGTGTGAGTGAGAGCGGGGCACAGGTGTGCGCAGGAGAGTAAGAGTGAGAGTGAGAGGGAGTATCGATGGTGTTCATTCCTCGTCTTTGTCAAGAACGATCAGCACCACCCCCAACCTTATCAGATCGCATCCCACATTCAAGCAGTGCACAAGCACCCTTGAAACCCGTTGTTTGTTTGCTCATCGCCACCAGTCGAAACTGATCCCCCTCTTTTACTCATGAGCAAACCACTCCGTCAAGGTCAAGCATGGGACGAAGGGACCTCTACCGCTACAAGTGGACAAGCATTGAGACAGCCATCGTCTAGGAGTCGCCACCAGCCCGCAGGTTGCAACCATCACCAGGCTGCAACACACCCACAGGATGACAAGCCCAAGCACCAGCGACCGTGCCTCTCTGGAATTCTGAACGGTAAAAGGTATCCCAGGCCCCATCGAGCAGTGTTTCCAACGTTTTCTAACAAAAGAAACACTGCATTCTCTTTGCTCAGAAGACACGACCACTCATTTGTTCGATTGGATCGAATGCGCTAGAGATACAGTGCCAATCAAAAGAGCATTTAGACATCATGGTTGCCAAGTACAACATGAATAGAAAACGCCCCATTCCATGGATCAATATACTGGACTCTATGGGAAACAGTCTGCTTAAGGATCTATCGGTCTTTTTATTCATTTGCTTCTCCTCGTCCTCGTCTTCTGCTTCTTCCTCTTCCTTGTCGTCGTCTTGATTCTCCTCCTTTTCATCGCTCTACTCCTATTCATAGCCCATATCCTGCTCCTCTTGGCCTTGCTTTTCCAGAGCGACACCAGTTTTTTTTTTTCTTTTTTGGAAAGCGAATAAAGGCACTTGGCGATGAAGAACAATCTTTACACGCTTTGTCTACCCAGTCCCTTGGATGTGAGCTCATTCTTCAATTGTTACACAACCTTTGGGCAACAGACTTGCATTTCAGGTGCCATCACCAGAACAAACGTGGACCACGTCGGTTGGCTTGCGCGTTACGGGATCGATGATGGGAGAGAAAATGCGCTGCCAGGAGACGCACCAAATGCGTGTAGCTGTGTGCCTGCGAATCAAGGGTCACAGATTTCGACGCCTCAGTCGAGTTGATAACGGTCGGGGGCCTGCTTCACCATCTTGGTGAGTGTGTCCAGAACATATCCGTCATTTTACGTCCAATATCTTAATGTTCTGAATAGGACTGAACGACGGCTAGTCGGTGATGACTCCATGGGATGTTAAGACGTCCTTGATTTGCGCCCCGATCTCTGGGTCTTCATTGAGGCAGCCCTTGATGTTCTTCAGTTTCTTCCAATTGTGCACCATCCATTCTACATCTTCCTTCCTAGATTGTAGTGGTTTCTCGAGAGAGCCTTTGGAAAACACTTGGAGAGTCCTCAACTTTTGAAGGCTGGCCAGGTGTTGCAACCCACCATCCAGTCGGTACTCAAGTAAACTGTGGGTGTAGGACCAGTAAGAGGTACCCAGCCACTCAAGTCGTACCAATGCCGATAGACGCTCAAAGATCACTGGTTGCAGGTCCCGCTCCGTTTCTTGGACAATAATACTCAGTCTGAGTTCTCGGAGTTGTCGCAGACCCATGGTCCACTCTCTGCGATATCTCTGGCGGTGATGGACAGAGATGTTAAAATCTCCAGCTTTGGACAGGAACATAGCACATCCCGGATTGTGGAACTCTGAGCAGACATGGCCAGTTCCACAAGGGCGCTGAAGTGATGGCCAAGAGCCTTGGATGCTTGTGGTCCCAAAAGACCGCCCCGCGTCCTCAGGTGTGTAATGTCCCCGAGGCAATCCCAGATTCCGCCTAGTATGGATGCCCACTCTGTGTCCTCAGGGTAGCGTGAGATTTTCAGATCAGTTACTCGGGGCTGGTGGTGCTTCTTGATAGGGTGGTTGATCGATATCCGTATGATGAAGGGGCCATTTTCCCATAAAAAGGATTCCAACACGGGACAGTGGAAGGTCATGGCTAGCACTCGCGAATAGAACCACTCCTTGTCGCCACTCAGATTCAGTTCGCGCATTCGTTCAAACACCAGATCTTTTGGTACTGGGACAGATTCGTCATTGACATAGGAGTTGTTCATTGAGAGGCTCTCCAGATTCTTGCATGCTTTGAAAAAATCCTGTACAGCGAAGCTCTTGATTTCTGCTCTGTCCAGAGACAAGTTTCTGATAGCGGGGTGCTTGGACAAGGCCCGACAAAGCTGAGGCTCCACATGGACAAAGTCTAATGAAAGGTGGTTGAGCGATGGATAATTTTCGGCGAGATCCAAGTCGATGATCCTCCTCTTGTTCTGTTTCTCCTTCAGGCTGTTGTCGTAGCAAAAGAGTTGCATGGTACGCAAGTTCGGGTAGGCACACGACTTGTCCGGACCGAAGTCTCCTCGTATCGTGAGTTCCTCTACAAAGTGGCGATGGATGTAGAGGGCCGCTTGGTCCGGTCTTTGAGACCGTTTGCCCTTCGCCTCGAACACCCTACGGATGTAGCGCCATCGGTAATGAAGGAAGCTGTCTCGCCAGCCTTTGGAGACACAAACGCAACGTTCAAAGTCCTTCTCTGTGAGATGCGAGGCGATCTTGTCCACAATCTCTGGTATTTCTAGTGGGTTCCGGGGCGGCATGGCTTTCTCAGATGCTTGCGTGGTGTTTATGATATAAGGCGAAAAGAGGGTCGTCCAAGTGAGAGCGATGAGGGAAGGTAATGAGGAATGAGATGAGCAAAAGGGAAGGTGACAACGGAGAAAATTAGAGTTTCTGCGCAGACCAAGAAAGGATGTTTGTTGCTCAACTTGTTGATACGGGACCTCCATAGATTCGGTGGCCAGAGTGTGCCTGCTACCATGAGCTGGTGGCAATTCCATGAGACTTCAATGCTCCCTCCAATCCTCCTCAGCCTCTTCCAGTTGTCGATCATCCATTCAAGATCATTCACTCCAAGCCGTTGTTTTGCGCTCAAATTCGGATCCATGATAAAACTCAACAGTTCTCAGTTCATGAAGGCGCTACAGACATACCTTGTTGTTAAGCATGACAGAACAGACAGACAGACAGAGCCGTTTACTTCGAGATGCCACTGTTTAGGAGGCGGTTATCTTTTGCAGCTTGTCATCAACGTGTAGCGACACCATGTAGATCGATTGAGAAGACTCGCAACCATCGTTGCATCGATGATAGTACTTGAATCAACGTCGCAAACAAGATGCCTCTGTCCATCTACATTTTCAACACAGCGAACAGAGAACTCCAATGTCACCATCCTCCAAGTAACAGGCTGTACAATATCCGATGCACGAGATATTCTGATGGGTCAGAGTGTGTCTGCTACCATGAACTCGTGGAAATTCCGTTGGATTTCAATACGCCCTTCAATTGAGTCTCAACTTCTGGATCTCTGCTGAGCTTTCCATAGACTGTCCTCAGCTTCTTCCAGTTTTCAATCATCCATTCAACGTCTTTCATTTCAAGTCGTTGCCTTTGCTCGGTTTTGATTCCTCGGTGAAATCCAATACTCTCCAGTTCTCGAAGGTTTGCTAGCTGCCCCAATCCACAATCCAATCGGAACTCAAGCACACCGTCGCCACTGCCATCATCGAATGAGTTACCCATAACCAACGTTGTAAGTCGAACCATTTTCGATAGGCGCTCAAAGACCAATGGCTGCAGATCCTGCTCCGTCTGCTTAACACGAAAGCATGTTATCAGCTCGCGGAGTTGTTCACACACCCATGGCCCACCTTCTGCGACATCTTTGGCGAGGATAGTGTGGGCCTGCAGACTCTCCAACTTTGGGCATGAGCATAGCACATCTCGGAGTGCGGAGCTAGTTGCAGACATGTAATCGAGACGCAGCTTCACCAGAGTGCTGAAATGGGAACCAAGGGCCTTGCATGCTTCCAGTCCGAAAGTAGTGTGTGACAGTTTCAAGTCGGTAATCTTCCCGATGCAGTTCCCGATTCCTTCAAGTACGGATGCCAACTCTATGTCCTGGAGGTATCTTGGGTTGCGACTCGATTCTTCGACTTGGGGCCAACGATCCTTCCGGGTGGGATGACTGATCATTATCTGGGCAGTGATTGAGTCGGGTAGACGCCATTCGAGTATCTCCAACCTTGGGCAGTGAAAGACCAGCTCAGCCTGTTCAGAAGCGCTCACGAACTCGATATTCCTGAAATTCAGCTTGCGCATTCGGTCAAACACTGCATCCTTTGGCACTGACGTGGATCCGTTTTTGAAATGGTATCTGTCCAACTCAAGACTTTCTAGGTTTCTGCAGGCCTCCCAGACGATCGTTTGATCTTCTTCCTTGGTTCCTGTAGCATACAGACGCAAATGCCTGATCCTTGAGTGTTCTGATATTGCGCGGCATAATCGTGGCCCCACATTGACAAAGCTCACGATGAGGTGGTCGAGTAACGGATAATTGTTGATGAGATCCCACTGAACGTTTTCTCTAATGCCCTGTTCATACATGTACTCGTTAACAAAAAGGGCGACATCCAGCTTGCGCAAGTTCGGATACTGCATGAACTCTGTGAGATATCCGTAAATTTTAAGATCTTGTAAAAAGTGCCGGTGTTTGTAAAGGGCTTCATCGCTGGGTCCAACAGGCGCGGTTGAGCCAAGCTCTATACGGATGATACGCCATCTATGGGAGAGGAAGATATCTCGCCAACTCCTGGAGACGCGAAGGCAACGTGCGAGGTCGATGCCGCGGAGATACGAGGCCACCATGCCTCCAATCTCTGGTATCTCGAGTGGGCTCTCACACGGCGCGGCTGTCTCGGATAATTGAGACGGATTGTTGGTAGTACTTGCCATGTCGACCAAAAGGAGGCTGTCGAGGTGAGAGCAATGAGGGACGTTGATCAAGGTAATGAGATGAGGAGAGAAGAGGAGAGAAGAAGGGACAAGAGGAGACAAGAGGAGTGAGAGTCACTGCTCAACTGCTCACAAAAGTTTTGTGCTCAGGTGGCAAATGCAATTTGTAACAGAGATTCCCCACAACGTATCCCACGTCCCTTGTGTATCCGGATGACACAACTGCTGTTTGTATACTTCGAGACGGCACTGTTTAGGATGGGGTTATCTTTTGCAGCTTGTCGTCAATGTGTAGCGATGCCATGTAGACCGATTGAGAAGACTCGCAGCCGTCGTTGCATCGATGATAGCACTTGGATCAACATCGCAAACGAGATGCTTCATCAGTCTGTTTGCTTTTGACACAGGGTTGGGCAGAGGACTCCATGAGACTGTTCGCCCTTTCAGTGGTAAACACTCAATGTCCGTTTCTCGCACCTAAAAGAGTTTCCCTACGCTGTGCTCACTCCTGCCTCCTTACTGTGAGATTCTTATGGTCGGAATGAGTCTGCTATCATGGACTGGTGGCAATTCCATGAAATTCAAGATGTCCTTCAATTGCGCTTCGGCCTTCAGGTCCCTGTTGAGGTGTCCATAGATTCCATTCAGCTTCTTCCAGTTGTCAATCATCCATACCACATCCTTCATTTCAAGTCTCTACCTTTTCGCCATTTTGGATCCATGATACAATACGGTTCTCAAATCCTGAAGGCTTGCTAGCTGGTCCAATCCACAATCTAATCGGAGCTCAAGCACACCGTCGTCATTGCCATCGTCGAGTGAGTCACTCATACAGAGTGTCGTAAGCCGAGCCAACGTCGATAGGCGACTAACGACCAATTGTTGCAAACCCTGTTCCGTCTTCCCAACACGAATGCCTATCCACAGCTCTCTGAGATGTTAACACGCCCACGGCCCACCTTCTGCGATATCTTTGGCGTAGGAATCTCCAGCCTCGGACAGGAGCATAGCACATCTCGTACTGTGGAACTGGCGACGGATATGCAATCAAGACGCAGCACTACAAGCATGCTGAAATGGAAACCAAGGGCTTTGAGGGCTTGCGGTCCTAAAGTTCCATACCACAGCGACAGGTCAGCAAGCTTCCCGAAGCGACTCCAGATTCCTTCAAGTATGGATGCCATCTTCCTGTCCTGAGGGAATCTTGGGTTGCAGCGCAATTCATCGACTTGAAGCCCACGATCCTTCTGGATAAGGTGATCGATTAATACCCTTGCACTGATGGGGCCAACCAGATCCCATTCAAAAGTCTCCAACTTTGGGCAGTGAGAGACCAGATCCAGCTGCTCCGAAGGGGGCATCGTCATGATTCCACTGATAACCAGTTCGCGCATCCGATCAAACACTTCATCCTTTGGCACCGACATGGATCTCCCTCCGAAGCTGAATTTGCTCATTTCAAGGCTTTCTAGGTTCCTGCAGGCCTCCCAGAAGACTGCTAGAGTAACAAATTCCTGATGCGTGGGTGCTCTGATATTGCCCTGCATATTGGTGGTTCCACACTGATGTCGCGTATTCCAAGGTGGTCGAGTAATGGATACTTTTTGGCGAGATTCCAGTGAACGTCTTCTCTGATGTGACGGTAATATGTGTGGCTCTCAGGATCGTTGAACATGACATACAGTTTGCGCAAGTTCGGAAGGCTCTGGAACGTCGTGAATGGTCCATACAGTGAGAGGTCTTGTACCAAGTGTCGGGTCCGGAAATCCCGTACGACTTCATTTTTCTTTCGACGACACGCCACACGCGAGGGAGAAAGACATCTCGCCAGCTCTTGGAGACGCGAAGACAACGTGTCATGTCGTTCCCCTCCAGATACGAGGCAACCATGCTCATAATCTCTGGTATGTGTAGTGGGCGAAAGGGAGTCGTCAAGGTGAAAGCAATGAGGGGGGTTGACTGAGAGGAATGAGATGAGGGGAAAGTGGAGAGTGAGAGGCAATCCAATTTAGAGTTTAGTTCTTGAGTTCTTGTGTGGATCCGCGCGGGACAACTGTTCAAGCACCGCGTTGTTCTCAGTTTACCCCAGCATCCATCATCCATACAACATACTGTGCTCACCCATAAACCGGTCTATCTGTCGACTGGAGCACAAGAGAACGTCATACCCATTTCTACCATTTCTACGAAGAAGGCAAATGAGGCTTTTATAAAGTGAATCGGCTACAGATTGCTATTTGATCATGCACAGAAGGGTCAACGTGAAAGACAAGAGTTCAAGGCTTGAATCTCATGGGCGACCTTTGGCGCCTTCCAAGTGACAATCTCCGTTTCTCATACCTGAACGAGTTCTTTAGCGCCGTATTTGCAATGGGTGGGGGCAGTCCAGATCTGCCTTGTTTACTTTGACATTTTGATGATCAACATCTGCGTCTGCTTGGTGGACTGGCGGCAATTCCATGAGACCTCAATACTTCCTTCAATTGAACGTCTACCTCCGAACTCCTGTTGAGGCACCCTCCGATTCTCTTCAGTCTCTTCCAGTTGTCGATCATCCATACGATGTCTTTCATCTCAAGTCGTTGTTTGTGCTCAGATTTGGTTCCATGATGAAACTCAACAATCCTCAGCTCCTGAAGTCGTGCTAGCTGTCCCAACCCCCAATCCAGCCTGAACTCAAGCACACCGTCGCCACTGCCACCGCCGCCACTGCCACCGTCGCCACTGCCGCCGTCGGACGAGCCACCCATATCCAGAATTGTAAGACGATCCAATGTTGATAGGGACTCAAAGATCATTTGATGTAGATGGTATTCCGTCTCCTTGATAAGAATTTGTGTCCGCAGCTCGCAATGTTGTTGACAGATCCAAGGCCCACCTTCTGCAATATCTTTGGCATCGATGGCGGGAGCCCATAGAATCTCCAGCGTCGGGCAGGAACACATCACATCTCGGATTGTGGAACTGGCGACTGAATCAAGGTCAAGATACAGCTTCACAAGAGTGCTGGAATGAAAACAAAGAGCCTTGGATGCCTGTGGTCCGAAAGTGCTGTTCAGCATCTCCAATTCGACAATCTTTCCGAAGCAACCCCTGATTCCGTCAAGTACGGATGCACACACTGTGTCCTGAGGGTAGCGTGAGATGTGCAGTTCATCGAGTTGGGGCCAACGATCCTTCTGGATGGGGTGGTCGATCATTATCCGTGTACTGATGGCACCGTGCGGATCCCATTCAAGTGTCTCCAGCTTTGGACAGTGAAATAGCAGATCCAGTTGTTCAGAAGGAGACATCTTCCTGGTACTCTTAATAGCCAGTTTGCGCAATCGATTAAACACTGCATCCTTTGGCACTGACATGGACCCTCCCTTGAAGCTGATTCTGGTCATCTCAAGACATTCGAGCTCCCTGCAAGCCTCCCAAAACACTGCTAAATTGTACTCCTCGATTTCCGAATCATACAGAAATATACTCTTGATGCTTGGATGTTTTGATATTGCCCTGCACATTGGTGATTCCACATGGATTTGGATAAGTACAAGGCGGTCGAGTGATGGATACATTTTGGTGAGATCCCAGTCCATATCCTCCTTGATGTGATGGTAGTACGTCTCGTCCTCATGATTGTCGAATTTGATACATAGCATACGCAAGTTTGGGAGGCGCCGGAATCTTTTGAATTCTCCGTACATTGTAAGCTCCTGCACCAAGCGTCGGTGTTTGTGAAGGGCATCGCTACTGGGTCCGAAATACCCGTACAAGTTGGCCTTCCTTTCGATGACACGCCACCTGTGAGGGAGGAAGATAGCTCGCCAGGTCCTGGAGACGCGAAGGCAACGTGCGAGGTCTTTGACATCCAGATAAGAGGCAACCATTCCCATAAGCTCTGGTATGTCAAGTGGGTTCTCGGATGGCATGGCTTTCTTGGACACTTGGGACGGGTTCTTGGTGGTTGCGATGTCGGCAGAAAGAGATCACCGAGGTTAGAGCAATGAGGGAAGCTAATCAGAGGAATGAGATGAGGAGAGCACAGGAGAGAACAGGAGAGAAGAGAGGACAGGAGAGGAAAGAAGAGAGCAGAAGTGAAATGAGACTGTTTACAGGAGACGCGCATAGATTGCCGGCAACACAAGTCGTGGGAATCGTTGCACAGATCACAACGTGCAGAGGACACCGTGCCTTTCTATAACATGGACCTTTATCTTCGAGATTCTGATAGTCAAAGTGTGCCAACAAGTATGCTATCATTGAAAAATGTGGCAACCATGTGTCTCAATGCTACGAGATTTCAACGCGTCGCTCAACTGAGATTCGACCTTTGGGTCCCTGTTAAGGCGTCCATAGATTCCCTTCAGCTTCTTCCAGTTGTCAATCATCCACTCAACATCTTCCATTCCAATTTGTTGCATATGCTCAACTTTTGTGTGAAATCGAAGCACCCTCAACTCATGAAGGCTGGCCAGCCGTTCCAATCCATAATCCCGTCGAAAATCAAGTACACCGTCGCTGCCGTGGTTGACCCTGGCTGACTCCTTCATATCCAACGTTTCAAGGCGAGTCAATGTCGACAGGCGCTCAAAGACCAATGAATGTAGACCCTGCTCTGTCTCCCCAACACGAAAGCATACCCCCAGCTCACGGAGTTGTTGACAAACCCATGGTCCACCTTCTGCGATATCTCTGGCATAGATAATGCGAGCCCGCAGTATCTCCAAGTTTGGACATGAGCACAGCACATCTCGGATTGTGGAACTGGCGACAGACATGCGGTAATTAAGACGCAGCTCCACAAGAGTGGTGAAATGGAAACCAAGGGCTTTGGATGCTTGTGGTCCGAAGGTACCCCTCCATGCACGCAAGTTAGTAATCTTTCCGAAGCAGTTCCCGAGCCCTTCAACTAAAGATCCCAACTCTGCATCCTGAGGGTCGATCGAGATGCATAGTTCGTTGAGTTGTGGCCAGCGATCCCTCTGGAAGGGATGATTGATATTCATCCATACATTCAAGGCATTGGGCGGTTCCCACTCGAGTTTTTCCAACAATGGACAGTGAAAGACCGGATCCAGCTGTTCCAAAAGGGAATGTGCCTCGACATAACTCAGGATCAGTCTGCGCATTCGACCAAACACAGTATCCTTGGGTATTAACCTGGATTCGCTGTTGAAGTTGACTGTGGAGATTAGAAGACATTCTAGGTTCCTGCACGCTTCCCAAAAGACTGTTAGAGTGTCCTCCATGATAACCGCAGAACACAGCGACAAGGTCCTGATGCTTGGGTGTTCCAATATTTCTCGGCAAAGTGCTCGATCCACATTGACACTGCTTAGTGAAAGGTAGTCGAGTAATGGATACTTTTCGGTGAGACCCCAGTGAATCGTTCTTCCGGTACCAATGCGACCCTTCCTGATGTCAGGATTCACGATCATATGTAGTTTGCGCAAGTTCGGATGGTGCAGGTACGCCTGGGAAGATCCATAAACTACGAGATCCTGAACCAAGTGTTGGTATTTGTAAAGAGCGCCTTCATTGGGTCCGTAATACCCGAACAGTCTGACCCCTCTTTCGATGGCACGCCACCTGTGGGAGAGGAAGATATCTCGCCAGCTCTTGGAGACCCGAAGGCAACGTGCGAGGTCGATGCCACGGAGATACGAGGCCACCATGCCTACAATCTCTGGTATCTCGAGAGGGTTCTCGCACGGCATGACTGTTTCGGACACTTGAGGTGGTTTACTGGTGCTTGCCAAGTCGGGCGAAAGGAGGTTGTCAAGGTGAAAACAATGAGGGACGTTGATCAGAAGAATGAGATGAGGGGAAGGAGATTTTAGGTTTGGCAGGTGCTGCATCTGTTCGGAGGGGCGCAGCCTGTACATGTATATATATACATTTCTCAAGCCATACTACCATATGTGTGTCTCTGCCTCTGGGTCATCGGAGAATCTTCATTTCCCGTAACCCTGCCAATTGTCCCAGCTCACAATCCAGTTGAAATCAAGCACAACGTCGCTGCTGCCTTCGTTGATAAATTTCCACAATTCCAACGTTGAAAGCCGAACCAATGACGGTAGATGCTCAAAGACCAATGGCTGCAGGTTCTATTCCGTTTCTCCAAAGCGGAAACACATTGGTAACTCTCAGAGTTGTCGACAAACCCACGGCCCACCTTCTGGTATATCCCTAGCCATGACGGCTCTGGCTCGCAGAGGCTCAAGCTTCGGACAGGAGCACAGCACATCCTGGATTGTTGAGCAGGCGACGTTAGACCCGTCTCCAAAATCCAGTTTCACAAGTGTGTTGAAATGGCAGCGAAGGACCTTGTACGATTGTGGTCCGAAAGTACCACTCCTCTGCCTCAATTCAGCAATATTTCCAAAGCAATTCCCGATTCCTTCCAGAAAGGATGCACATTCTGTGTCCTGAGGAAAGGCGGGGTTGCTCATGTTGCCTATTCGAGGCCGACGGTTCTTCTGGACTGGATGGCTGATCAATACTCGTACGCTGAATGCAAAGATGTTCCATGTGTAGGACTCCAACATGGGGCAGTGAAAGACCATGTCCAACGCTTGTGGGATGGTCAACTCCCTTTCCACCAGACTCACTTTGCGCATCTGTTCAAACACCATGTCCTTTGGTATTGGGATGACTTTTGTCTTCGAAACAAACATTCTCCAGGGAGAGACTCTCTAGATTCTTGCATGCTTCCAGTAGGTCCTGCACTGCGTTGCTCTTAATCTCTGCTCGGCCAAGAGACAGGTTCCTGATGCAAGGGTGCTCCGACAACGCCTGGCAAAATGGTTGTTCCACAATGACATAGTCAAATGAAAGGTTGTTGAATAATGGAAACATCTCGATGGGATCCTAGTCGACGGCTAACCTCCTGTTGAATTTCGTTGCGATATTGTATAGTCGTTTCATCAAGAATGCGCCGATCTCTGTGTTCCGACGTTCTTGTTGCGTTTGTCCTTCTGACTGTTGTCATAACAGGAGATCTGCAAATTGCGTAGGTTCGGATGGTCACACAGATAGTACCAATAGACTGTCAATCCCATTCTGAGATCCTGTACCAAATGGCAATGATTGTAGAGGTTCTGCGGGTGTGGTCTCCAATAGTCATTCCGACCAGCCTTCTCGAACACCCTACACATGTAGCGCCATCTGTGCCGGAGGAAGATATCTCGCCATCTCTTGGAGACGCGAAGGCAACGTGCGAGGTCATTGTCCGGAAGATGAGAGGCGATAACGTCTAAGATCACTGGCATCTCCAGTGGGTTCAGGGGCTGCATGTCCTGCTTGTATGCTCGTGGCCGCGCGAGGGCGAGTATCAAAACAGGCGAAAAGGAGGTAGTTGGGGTCCGGGTTGACGAGAGAGAGGGCTTGAACCTTAGGCTTTTATGCGGAGGAAGAACTCGATTGATGTTTGCCACCGCTCCGCCCTCGCCACATTTTGCCCAATTGCCTCCGCAACCTTATTGTCTTTGAGTGTAGTGGAAGCTCGAAGTCGCAAGGTGTAACAAAATCCGTGTTTAGTATTCTCGAGTCCTTCAATCGCCTCTGAACCAAGACTATGTGCATCAATCATGGTCTGCACTTATAGCAGCTAGTGTGTTGGCTCCAGTTTGATGCTGGTGTGACGCACTAATAGCCAAGTCTTCCATTTCTTTAGTAGAAGCATCCCATCCCGCTTAATCATTGCCGATCCTGATAACATTGGTAGCTGTATCCATGCGACTGTTTATTTGCTTCGTCGTGGTCATAAATGCTCTTTCAACATTGATGTCGTCCTTGGCAGAGGCCCACAGAAATGAGATGGAATGCTGGCCGGCGAATTCCTAGCGGTTGAAGCACCAAAGGAGGAACAATCGATGAGTGACTGTCGTGTTAAAGGGCGAGACAGG
>Ga0247824_10001463_pt1 | contig 12915 bp, 12 predicted proteins | sample 13C_PalmiticAcid_FD_194412 | JGI IMG/M metagenome (GOLD analysis project Ga0247824, IMG submission 194412) | Soil microbial communities from agricultural site in Penn Yan, New York, United States - 13C_PalmiticAcid_Day48 | ecosystem: Environmental > Terrestrial > Soil > Agricultural land...
CTCTCTCCCCCCTCCTCCCCCCTTCTCTACTCGTGATCGCGTTGTATCACGTATCCATCAGTGCGCTTATTCTGATATTCTGAGGCGGATACTCTGTCGGGCCAATATCACCAGGACCGATCGCTCCTCAACCGTGGGACTCTCCAAAGAACCTTTGCAGTCGCCATTGTTTGTATATTGCAGGTACTTTTTCATTTGTGCTGTTTTCATTTCCACTTTCATTTCCTTCCCTTTCATTTCAAACCAGAAGACGAACCCCCTGCTCTCGATTCCTCTGACAGATTAAAAACATCTTACGTTACCACTGCCCTTTCTCCTCAGACTTCACCTCCATAACCTTCCTCCTTTGGTCCCAATTGAACGATCTTCACACGTTGATTTTTCGCTTCTTCCCGTCGTCTCACGCTCTCTTTCTCTGTACTACCTGTGCATAAGCAGGCATAATCAAATTACCCCTTGTAGGAAGACCAACAACCTCGGCCCATCTCGATCACTCTCGACCTCACAGACACCAAGCAAGGTAAGCATCGTGCAACCCGGCAGTAAATTGATCCTCGCTTCATGCCTTATCACACCCTCCCTTTTTTTCCAGAACTCGTTTGGCTCAGTTCGGCTTGATCCATTTCGATGGCCCATAGCCCATGACTTGTTCATTGATGTGGTGATGGAAAATGATGGTTCTGCACACACCCCTCACTTCACACATACATCACAACATCTCTCTCTCACACACACATCCCGCTTTCCCGCCATCACATCTAATAAAGTTGCAGTCGCTCAACGACCTGCAAAAAGCGATCCTTTTTCCTCCAGAGCCAATCCTCATCTCCTCCTCACCCATTACCTTTGTACCACTCAAAGCTCCTCCCACAGATCAAAACCAAAAGCAATCTACCCACCCTCACTGAACAGATTCCTTCTCTTCCAACACCTTTATATCATTAACTCTACCAGGACAAGGAGGAAACAAAAAGAATGCTGCGCTCTGGATCACCTATTCCTCCATCGTTAACCCAAACTCACTCAAGAACGCCTTCCTGTTGCTTTTCCAGAGAAAATTCTCCAGCCTCAACACCTTCACCTTACGTCGCTTCTACCAGAGCCGCACCATATCTGCAATCCAGATCTCCAAAACTTTCTTCTACTACTTGTCACATTGTACGGGTGAAGGACAGTCTTCGCTCTCGTCGCAGTCGTAGTTGCAGCCCCGCCTACACACAAGAATTCAATCTCACCATGAGTGGACCAGATCGGGTCCAGGATACAGAGACCAAGACAATGCACGAGCTTAAAGAGGTTCAACAACGCGACTCCCGCATTAAAATCTCCAACTTGCTTTGCTCCATCGAAGCTGCTGAGCCACCAAAATCTTCATCCTGGGAACCATCAAGAACAGAGGCTGTCCACCTCGAGTCCCGCTCACCACAATCACCATCAAGGTCACCAGCACGATCGTGGCAATCTACTCAACATATTCAAGGCGAGTACGCGTACAGGAGGCATTCTGAAGCGACTCGGTACTCTTTTGAACACTTTGCCTCCAATTCTTCACTCAGGATTCCCAGTAACAATAACCGTGATACTCAACAGTACTCCACGACCTTGAGGCCTAAAGCAATTGAACAAGATGGTCCAGCTTACACCCGTAGAGCATCGGCAAACGTTCACGACACGCGCTACCCGTTGGACAGGCGAGACTCGGGCTTGGGGCGAAGGGATCCGGAGATGCGAGATGCCGGTTACTCACCTTATGAACGATCGTACAATTCAAATGGTGGTGACCGAGTGTCTCATAGCACTCTTGGCGAAACCAAGGCTCAAGCGCCCTCGTCGCCTTTAGGGTACAATGCACCCCGACCTGCAGCTGTGGTGCAACGACCGGCGTCCCTGCATGCAGACCACTATTACCAGGACAACTGTCATCCATATGACACAGATACGCCTCGACCGAGAACAGACCGCTCAAAGAGCGATTTCGCGCTTCATCAGCAAAACTATGGGCCGTACTCAAATGCATCACCACCTCTCGTCCCTGCGCCATTGTTTCAACCGAAAGAACCTCAGCAACTTTCGGCTCCAGGTACATCGCACTACCATGACCACACTACCTCACCTGCCATGTCCCATGAGCCCTCCTATCCATCAGCCTATGGGCCTCGACGATCAGTTCAAAGCGATGTTCGGCGGCCTAGTCAAGGGATCTTATTGCCTGAGGTTAGATGTCTGCCGATATAGACTTTTGTGTATTGTCTGATCTGCTATGAATGCCATTCGCTGATGCGTTACCTCCTTCTACAAATAGCCTTATTACTCTGAAGCTAGAAAGCCGCCCGCTCGTGTTTATGGACTTGATGCTGCTGATCTGCCTCCTCGACCCCCACTCGCGCCTTCCGCTTCGTATGGATCAAAGCCCTTGCATGGTATACCCGATGGATCTGAGATGGACTACTCAAGACGACCATCATCATCGGTGCAGAGGTCAGACTCAAACTACCACGCATCAGAGCCATCGCCACGCTACAATCACTACTCGTATAACCACACGCCTCACATGACACCAGACGCCAATGGTAACCAATCCCGATACCAAGCAGAACATGTTGGTAGTCGTGGGCAGTTCAGCGGTTACGGATCCCAGGACAGGTCGTCGGTATCTACACCGCCAGCTTCGTACACGCAACCTCGCACAGAATCCAGTCCATATTCACCCAACATGGATCCTCAGCCGCCAACTTGGTATCAGCAGTTGGCGCACAATGTTCCACATAAAGCCCCATCCAGGCCATCCTTCTCTCAAAGTGAGCCACATGCGTACGCGCCACCTGCTAGGCGAGAGTCCGACTACGGAGTCATGCGCACCGAAATGCGGAACACGGATCACTGGCCTACTCGAGCTTCGTTTTCAGGCGGAGTCCCTCCACTCGCTTCCCCTACCAATGGAAACTACCACAGTAGCGGCCATCATCTGTCGAAATCCATGTCACAGCCAGGATTGTCCAGCCATTCCATTCATCCACTCGATATACCAACCGACTATCCAACTGGAACGACAGGATCACCAACCAGGCCAGGCAAGCGTCATCATGAAGAGAGCACATTTGTACCCGAGGATGGCGTCAAAGCAAAGCGTAAGAGAGCCAACGCGGAACAGCTCTCTGTCCTGAACGCAGCCTTTGAACGGTCGTATTTCCCTTCTACGGAAGAGCGTCTTCGATTGTCCAAGCAAACCAAGATGTGTCCTCGGACGGTTCAGATTTGGTTCCAGAACAAACGTCAGAGTGTGAAAGCTCGAACAGATGCCATGGATGCCGCCGTAGCAGGTCGTCGCCGCGGGTCACAAGCGCAGACAACAGGTCGAAAGAAATCCAATGACGAAGGTAACGGTGACCAGTCGACTAAGCAAGAACAAGACACTGAACAACCAGAACAGCAACAACGTCGTGCGGGTCTGAAGCGACGCAATTCAGGTCCATTGACACCTTCGGATGCACTGATGGACTCGCTTCAGATTCAGATCGATGGTCGCAGCGTGGACTACTTTTCTCGAAAGCGTCGAGCAACCATTGCTCAAATGGAACAGAGCGATCGCTGAGCTCACAGCGAGACTTTTCTTTTTTCTTTTTGGTCTTTTCTTTTCTTTCTCTCTTTCTTTTCATTCTCTTGACGTCCCCTTCCCATCTCTTCTCTCCTCTCTCGTCTCTTTCTTTTGATGAATGACATACATGACAGCTTGTACTATACGAATCGCCTTTTACTTTGACCAGAATCTGATAAAAGAAAAGACCAAAAACAACCAATTGACGGGTCGATCGTTCAACCGATCTAACCAATCAACCTATACCTTGGACTCAAAGATCTCAATAAAGTATCTTGGTCCTTTTCTTTGGCAACAACCCGCCTCTTCGACCTTGTCCAAACTTGTCCGCGTGGCGAAGAGGATAGAGACGCGTCCGAGCATTCACGCGTGGCTTGGGTGTGACAACTTTAGACCCCCAAAGACGGGTCTGAGGACTTTCAACTTTCTCTTTCAACCAAGGAGAGGAACAGGAATGGACAATACAGATCAAGTAGCAGAGGCCGTGGAGGCACTAGTCAGATTGCAATTGGTACATGGTGGACAGTCCAATGGGGATCGTATGGAACTGGACGAGGATCCTGATGCAGCTGACGAGCAACAAGAGGCCAAGCTGAAAGCTGCCCAAGAGTACTGTCTAAGGATCTTGGGAAGGTACATCCATACCTCGGACCTCACTATAACACCACAGTACGTTTGCTCTGCGAAAGTATGAATAACCTCTGACCCAACTGTTGTTGTATGTCCTATTAGTCGCCTGGCCCCATCCCTTGCAGCCGACGACATGCATATCTCGGATCTTATCAAAAAGAAACGTGAGTGACAGATCCCATGGACCAACGGCTGCATCACTCACCGTCTTTTCGAACAAAAAGTGAACTGACACCTACCATCTTGCTGTTCATGGATTCACCTTCAGTGATGCGAATGGATGCCACGTCAACAAAAGCTGTTCGATTCTCTCACCTCTACCCCAAGCTATCGGCATGTGTATGTTCTTGGATCTTGGGGACACAGACTACGAGCAAGTTGTTTTCTTGAACACTGAAAGACTTTTGTTCTGACTCGCCTTCTTTCTCCCTCTCAACTATCCCAGTCCGTGTTGACGAAAAAGTGGTCGATCTTATACTTTCTCCTTGCTGTCAGCGATCAGTCATCTGCAACTGGATTGGATGGTTTCACGGAAAGTCAACCACTCTCTTATCTAGGACTTCACAACTTGGACACGGGTCGGGAACGGGAACGCGCGAATACAGCACAATCGAATGACCCTGTCATGGCAGGAACACATTCACGGCATGGATCTACAACACAAGTGCCCATACAGGAACGGAGATCCGCCTACGCAGAGTTGTTAAATGACCAGAGCAGAAACTCCCAGCCAGTAGTCGAAGAGTCGGCATTGCTCCGGGATTTGATCTTTGTCTCTCAAGGAATTGATGGCAAAATGATCAAGTTTGACGCGGAGGCCAAGATATTCTCGATGGATCCTAGTGTAAGCAAGGAGTTCACTTGCATCAAATGCAGCTTGGACTGGACTGTTTTGGGACGTCCTGCAAGTCTTCCTAATCATGCCTTTCCGCTGTAGGTCAACGTCTCTGTGTCGACAAAAACTCTTTCCACCAAACTCGCTGAACTCGGTTGGCTGTACAAGACCGTGAATGAATTCGTCGAAGCTATAGTGAAAAAACAGGTCCATGGAACCGCTGGGGTCGTCAGTCAGGTATACACATACCAATCAACTTGTTACTTAAGAACCCCAGTGTGATCGGCAGTCTAACAACTCAACACCTTCTGGCTACGCATCTCTGCTTTCACTAGAGCTTTTGCGCTGCTCTCCAGCATGAGCTGACAGACTATTTCCGGCTGGTGGCGGTATTAGAGGCACATATCGCAAAGGACACGGATAATGATCGATCCAATGGACTGACTCTAAAACGTCTTCTCGTATGGACACAAGAGTCAATGCAACGATTGCGACTTATGTCTGTCCTAGTCGAGTGCTGTCAGGGTGCGTATTCACTAACAACGTTGTTGTGTTAGAAAGATGCGTACGTGTAAAACGATGAACTAATGTGTACCGACCTTGTACGGCGATCCATCTTACACCTAGGCCTTGAAGGTGGCGCTCTCGTACACACAGTCCATGACTACACACAACATGGAGATCCTCTTATCCAGCAATTCATTCACCCTATGCTTGAGCGGATCTCAGTACCGTTTTACATCATGATGCAAAGATGGATATACGAGGGGGAACTGGAAGATCCTCGAGGCGAATTCTTCATTGCATGCAACCCGGAGATCGAAGAGGAGGACATGTGGCAAAAGAAGTATTACATTCGCCAGAAGATGCTGCCAGCCTTCATCGGAGACTCGCTTGCAAAGAAGGTATTTTGCACAACCAAAGGACTATCCAGTATCCCTAGGACGCATAATAGCAGCCTCCCTCATTCATGACCAATGGTTCGTTTGCGCTTACCATAGATTCTATCCATCGGCAAATCGCTCAATTTCTTGAGGCACAAGTGCGATGATGCTGACTGGGTGTCACAGAACCATGGCGTGGGAAAGCGTAGGTCATCACGCGCACAGTACAAAGTACCCCCTTTTTCTTTGCATGACGAGCCCGACTCTGACCTAAGTCGTATACATTGTCTGGCCTGATCACTTCTTAGCCCTCAAGTATGGTGATATTGCAGAACTGGAAGGATCTATTGATGCCGCTTACGCCGTTACTAGCCAGCGGCTACTTCAATTACTGAGGGAAAAGTTCAAGCTGATTGAGCATCTCACAGCCATCAAGAGATACATCCTTCTCGGCCAGGGCGACTTTGTTCAACTCTTGATGGAGTCGCTTGAGTAAGTGCTCATTACCATCGGTTGAAATAACCTTGTTGGCCTATAACCAAATTGACGCGACAATGTTCCCGTTCGCGAAAATAGGTCAAGCCTATCGCATCCAGCAAATACTTTACTCCTCCACAACCTCACTGGGACCTTGGAGACGGCCATCCGAGGGTCCAATGCTCAATACGACGACCCCGACATCCTGCAGCGTGTGGATGTCCGCACGCTAGAAGTTTCTCCGGGAGATAGTGGTTGGGATGTGTTCTCGCTCGACTACCACGTGGACTCGCCTATCAACACCATCTTGACACCTGTGGCCATGAAAGAGTACTTGAAGATGTCCAACTTTCTGTGGCGACTCAAGAGGGTTGAACATGCCCTGTCATCCGCATGGAGACGCCAGACGACAAGTGCTAGGATGATCCGACCTATTCTAGGTATGTGTGTGCGTGAACTACGCTTTGGGAGAGTGGAGGAGCATCACTGGGAGTTGGGCCTCATTATGTGTTTCCCATGGTACGTGGTTCATCCACGCGGACCCTTCGGACGCACTCTTGCCATTTTTGCCCTTCCGTGATCAGTTGGAGCGAGAACCCCTGCGCACTTGCACAGGGGAACGAGAGTACCAGCAACAGTTTGAATCTCGCAAAGTGACGAATAGGAGTCGGCGCAACCATCAGCATTGGTCGGAGATGAGAGTGTACTGAACACAGGTACTAACGATAGTCCATTTTGTGGTCGCCATCCCGCCGTTCTACGCAATGGGGAACATCATTTGTGCTTGTTGAATGAAATGATTCTAGAGCTCGTGCCACAGCTGCACCATTGCAGGATTGTATGTAGCGAAATGATTCATTTTGTCTACCAACTCCAGTACTACATCTTATTCGGCGTCCTCGAGTGTTCCTGGGCAGACCTTTTGAAGGCCATTAACAACAAGACGACGGATCTTGACGGGGTCATTCGCGCACATACAAAATATCTGAAGGATATCACCTCGAAAGGTCTTCTGGGTCCTTCTTTCGATAACAGCATGATGCAGCGACTTTTAGAGCTTCTGGCGACTATCATGGACTACAAGGTCGCGCAAGATAATCTTTACAACTACGCCATGGCTGAGATTGAACGACGGGAGCGTCTCGAACGGGAGGCAGATCGGAGAACACGTCATGGGAAATGGGGTCTCACGGATGAGGATGAGACCTTGGATAGGATCCCAGATGAACAGTTTGAAGAGTTGGTTCCTGATCTCTTAAGCACCTTGAACCAGTACTCGATGCAATTCAAACGTGAGCTCACGGAACTGCTGATCTCGCTCACGGCGATTGGTGAATCGGATATGGGAGTCCCTCACGTTGGCGTCGGCTTGGACTTTAACGAGTTCTACCAAAGGTCACTTAGAGGGGCAATATCTAGCGGGAAAAAACCAGCCATGACACGGTAGAGGAATAGAAATGGACTGGCCGTTTCGTGTCTTGTCGAACTGCCGATGTGAATAAACGGACAGCTTGGACCCCATCAATGGAGAAACGCGTTGCGGATGCCATGGACGTTGATGGATGGGAGCGAAAAATAGGATGGGCTGCGTTTGAATCGGGGACACTTTCTGGGCGCCATTGTCGGCACTGAACTATGTACAAGTTCGCGCGGCCTATCGTCAAGGACTCCATAGAATAGTGCATTCTCCCCGTTCTCACCCTACCACCATTCTCTTGTAGGTTGATAGACGCGACTTACGAGTGACAGGCACTCTCCGTACTTCGCTATGGAAGTTGGGTATAAAAAGTTTCACAGGTTGAGACTCATCGCGTTTTTCTTCTCATTCCTCATCTCGTCGTCCTCGGACTCGCTCTCTCTCCTCCCTCTCCACTCCTCCACGTTCTTCTTTTCTTCACTGGCACTATGAGCCTGCCACACCGTCGTCTTTCCACCTTGACCCACGGTCTCGTCTCAGGACGCCTCACCGGGCAGACTTTGTCGCCGTACTGTGCAGCGACAGGCTTCGCTTCTCCTATGGTCAGACAAACAAGACAACGCACGCCTCTTCTCTTGCCTGCAGTACTTGGTATACCGCGCTCGGCCGCCTTCTCGGCATATGCCCAGTCGTCGTACGCGAAACTAGAGAGTGTTGGCAACGAGCTCGAATCATGCTCCGAGAACCGACTTTCTGAAGAGAATCCTGTCAAGAATGAACAAGAACCAGGTCCCTTGCATGGTGTTCGAGTTGTAGACTTGACTCGCGTTCTTGGTACGTGTTTTGTTTTGAATGCTCGTAGGTTTGTTCGTAGGTTCGCGTAGTCAGGCGCTCTGCAGCCAACCCCCCTTCCCTGGGCATCCCCTGACACTGCCACATTGTTGATTATGGTTGTTACGTACGACAGCTGGTCCATATAGCACGCAGTTGCTTGGAGATCTTGGGTAAGGCTCAAAAAAAAAAAAATGCTTCCAACAGAATAAAGATCGAAAAAAAAAAAAAATTGAAATGCTATCCAATGGCATAGATAACCTGACACACATTTCACCGAACGCCTTCCATGATAGGGCTGAGGTGATCAAGGTCGAGAACCCGGACGGTGGCGATGATACCCGCGCTTGGGGACCGCCTTTTGCCAAGAACTTGGATGGCACTGAAACTGAGAGCGCTTACTTTTTGAGTGTCAACAGGAACAAAAAGTCGATTACTGTGAACATTCGATCAGAAGAAGGTCGACAAGTCATCTATGAGCTGGTCAAAAAGGCTGATGTCTTTGTTGAAAACTATGTCCCTGGCAAATTGGACAAGATGGGACTCGGGTACAAGGATCTGAGCGCCTTGAATCCTAGGTTGGTCTATGCGTCTATTACTGGTAAGGCCTATTTGTTCTCGAACGACCACTTGGGGAATTCTTTCCCCCCCTCCCCTTCTAATAAGTACAAGCTGTTGTGATTGACCACTAAATTCATGCGCTTTCCACACAGGATATGGTCAAACTGGACCCTATGCCGACCGGCCCGGGTACGATGTCATGATTGAGGCCGAAGCTGGACTAATGTACATCACAGGAGAAGAATGTGGTCCTCCAGTCAAGGTCGGGGTTGCCGTTACTGGTAAGGGCCACACTTGACCGCAATTGCCACAATTCTTCTCACAATTCTTCAAACGCACAAACAAAATGCAAGATCTTGTTGCCCTGACAGAATCGATTTGTGCAACCATAAAAAAAAATCACAGATCTGACCACGGGCCTCTATGCCCATGCAAGTGTTCTTGCCGCCCTCTTTGCTCGGAACCGCACAGGCCGGGGCCAACATGTGGACTGTTCACTCCTCGAATCTCAAGTGGCAACGTTGGCAAACATTGGGAGCTCATACCTGATTGCTGGGAAGGAAGCCAAGCGCATGGGTACGGCTCATCCATCCATCGTACCTTACCAGGTCCTTCAAACTCGGGATTCACATATCATGATTGGTGCCGGTAACGATGGACAGTTCAGAACGCTGTGCAAGGCTCTACAACTCGACACATTGGCTGACAATCCTCAATACAAAACCAACCGCGACCGCGTCGCGAATCGGGATGAGCTCATCCATACCTTGACCAACCGTCTCAAGTCCGAGAACAACACGTTCTGGCTCAAGGCACTCGAGGGCAAAGGTGTACCTTTTGCACCCATCAACAACATTGAACAGACGTTCAGACACCCACAAGTGCTTGCTAGAGGCATGGTGCAAGAGATGGAACACCCCAAGGCGGGGAAGATCAAGGTCACCGGAACGCCCGTCAAGTACTCGGACACGAAGCCCACCATTCGATCACCACCGCCATTGCTGGGACAGCACACAGAGCAAGTGCTCAGGGGTGTACTTGGATACGACAACATGAAGATCCAGAACCTGAAGGCGATGGACGCTATCTAGACGCGACGGATGACTTTGATAAAAATGAAGACCTGCATGGCGACATTGCGACCAGCAGTAATAACTCAATAGCTCAAAAGTGTTGTAAACAGTGTTGGACCCCATGGACAATGGAAGGTTGATGGTATATATGTGTCAAACGATGGGTTTTACATCAATCCCCTTTGACACAGGAGGAGCTATTGACCCGTTCTTGTTCCTTCGCGCACAAATCGAAGAAGGGCGAGGTGGAGTAGAGCCCACGGTGACTTGGTATTGTTTCAAGGATGGCGTTTCGTCGGGCATTGATCAAACGGGCAGTATACCACATTGTTTCTGGGCTGATTTTTTTTTTTTTTTTGACAAACGCCCAAGGATGATCTAGAACCGGGTCCTTTTTTTTGCATGGCGTCTGAATTGTTGATCAGACTCTGCGCCCTATTCCCCTAACAACTAAGTCTATACACTGCCCACTGCCACATTGCCACATTGACTACCCATGCAGCTGGTAGATTTTTTAGGTAAGGCTCAAAAGTCCATTGGGGCGTTCCCATCGGAAATATCAGGTGGGAGATGGATGAAGATCAATGAATGTCGAAGGCTATCCAATGGACATGGACATCTTAGCCCACTCTATCGCCCCTCCAATTGATAGGAGGGGGGGGGGGGGGTGAAGCTATCAAAGATCGAGAACCTGGACAGTGGCGATGATACCCGTGCATGGGGACCGTCTTTCACCAAGAACTTGGATGACACTGAGAGCGCTTACTTTTTGAGTAGGGTAGAATGGTGGTCTGTGACTAAAGGCTAGCGTCTTTGTTGAGAACTACGTCCTTGGCAAATGGGATTCAGGGACAAGGGAACAAGGATCCAAGCGCCTTGAATCCTCGGTCCTCCATGTATCTATTGCTGGTAAGGCATTGTGTCTGAAAAAAGACCACTTGAGAATCACCTCCTGGTGCTATGACCACTGTCCTCATTACCTCTCTTTGACACAGGATATGGACACACTGGACTCTACATCAGCAGGCCCGGGTACGATGTCCATGATTGAATCTGAAGCTGGACTAATGTACATCACAGGACGAGAATGTGGTCCTCACTGATAAGAGCCACACTTTACCGAATTGCTTTACTACAAACGCAGGGTCCTTCGCCTGACAAGTCGATTGGTGCAACATGGATCTGACCACAGGAATCTACGCCCATATATGTTTGTTACTCTCTTTGCATTGGCTGGGGCCTTCTCGAATCACAAGTGCAACGCTGGAAGGAAGGGAAGTCAAGCACAAGGTTTGAGAGAACACAGCAGTTTGGCATTTGTATTCAGTTCGAGTGCACTGGCCACCCTAGGCATGCTTGGGTTGTGTAACTCGTTTTCTATGAACGTTGGCTTCTTCCATCCATAACAGGTTATCGAACTTTCCATAGACAATGCACAACTGTAATGACGATCGAAGAATGGACTCGGCGATTGGTAATTGCTATAATCAATGGATGAATGATGCGTGCGATTCTTGGCCAGCTGCCAACAGTCTCTCATCTCATACCTTACGACTTTTCCTTCGCAAGTCCAAGGAACTATCACACAACTCTCCAAGTGCCTCTTTCTAAATCAAAGGTTCGCTTGCCATAGTTATTCTTGTTGGAAGTAACTCACAATGAAGTAGTGTATTTGCAGGCCTTCAACTCTTCATGGACCTTCCGACCACTCTTCTCCTCCACCAAGGTCTACGATAGCTCCGCTGTGGCCTGGAGTGAACCCTCCGATGTTCATGGTATGGGAATCTTGCGGAGCCGTCTACACTTCACAAAGCACCTTGTTATAGGCTGCGTTCTGCTGTCTGATCGTTCATAATGGCATGCGGATGTTCGGAAACCATATGCGCACCATATGCACCTTGAGGTAACCGGCCAAGCAGTACGGGATTACTGAGGCGGTGGCCGTTAGAGGTCCTCTCTTCCAGGTACGTTTGATCGCATAAAAGTGTAGATTGCAATTGTTCATCCTGTTCTTCTCAATATCATTTGCTCATGAAATAGTGCGCACTGCACCGTCTTGTGCGGGTCCATCATCCAGTCTTTTGTAAGCAGGCTTGCTTACTCGATGCATGAACGTCTGTTTGACAGGTAACTCAACTTTGTCAGTGCTTCCCTTCTTCCCTCTATGCATGGATATGGCAACAGCATGTTCGAGCGTTTGACCGTGGACACGAGAAAGGCGCTGAAGAGAAGCGGAAGGGTGACTGTAAGGAGTGTGAATGTGATTGGAGAGAGGAGAGGTTGTGTGCTGGCGGCGGGCAGGTTGTGAGATGAAAGGTGGCGAGGAAGCATAGGGGTATTGTTTTGAAGACGAACGGGTATGCCAGGGTGCCAAGGTCCAATTCGGCCCAAGTGTTCAGATCTCAGCTATCATTACGTCTGAGGGCATCGGGTTCAGGGACCACTGTGAAGGCCAGGTCTACAGAACATATGTGGGATAGTGGTTAACGAGTAGGAAAGTAAGATGTTGTTTATTGAGCGGTCTACTTCGTCAATTAAAAAGGGAGAAGGCGGGCTGTGTGACCGCAAAACCCAGATTCTGTGCTTAGACCGCAACAGTCTCCCCCTCCCAG
>Ga0247824_10001464_pt1 | contig 12909 bp, 17 predicted proteins | sample 13C_PalmiticAcid_FD_194412 | JGI IMG/M metagenome (GOLD analysis project Ga0247824, IMG submission 194412) | Soil microbial communities from agricultural site in Penn Yan, New York, United States - 13C_PalmiticAcid_Day48 | ecosystem: Environmental > Terrestrial > Soil > Agricultural land...
CCATTAACATATCCGTCTGCTCTTCGATTTTGAGTGCCTGAATGAATTCTGGTAAGGATTCGCCGTCCAGAACTGCCTCCAGTTCATGAAGCGTCTTGTTGATTCTGTGGTCGGTCACCCGATTCTAGGATAGCATCATGAGGACCATGAGGGCGGTTCTTGTAAGCAAGGGTGTGATTTGGAATGTCTCGTAGAACAGCATGTAGACAAGACTCACGATGCCAAGAATCTGGTGAAGGTGCTCTTACCTGAGGGAAGTTGTATGTCCTGATTTTCTCTGACCGACTACCAGACCCGACTTGCTTCCTTCTTGAATCCCGTCTCTCCATGGCCAACTTTTCTCTCTCAAGCTCGAAAAGCCTGGCTCTCAGGATCGTAAACGCCTTTGCCCTGTTCTTTTGATTCGATCGTTCGTCCTGAATAGCAATGACGATCCCTGTAGGCAAATGGGTCAACCGGATAGCAGAGTCTGTAGTGTTGACCTTTTGGCCACCTGATCCTGATGCCCGGAACACATCCACGCGCACATCGGATTCACTGATATGCACCTGGACATCAGTAGGCTGAGGCATGAGCGCGACTGTTACTGTTGATGTATGGACTCTTCCCATGGTCTCCGTAGCCGGGACACGCTGCACTCTGTGGACTCCAGTCTCAAACTTGAGATGACCGAATACATTGGATCCACTGATGTTGATTGTGGCATCCTAGAGCAATGGTCCAAACATATTAGGATGACATGTCTCCTCGGCAAGCACACAATCAGTGCGGACACATCCGTCCAGGTACCTCACCTTGATACCTCCAAGACTATCATTGGTCATTGAAATCACCTCCCACTTCCAGCGTTCCCGTTCTGCAAAACGCTCATACATTCTCATGATATCGGCTGCAAACAATCCTGCCTCGTCGCCACCAGTTCCTGCACGGATCTCCAGGATTGCGTTGGCTTCATCCGCAGAATCCTTGGGTAACATGGCGAACAAGAGTTCCTTCTCCATATCCTCAATGTTTTCAATTGTGGTCTTGATCTCTTCCTTGGTCATTTCCTGCAAGTCCTTGTCCTCAGCTGTTGAGGGGTCCTCCAACATTTGCTGTAGAGATTGTAGGTCTCGGATCAGAGACTCGACCTCGGAATACCTGTCTGTGATCAGTGAGAGGTCGTGGAGCTGCTTGGTTTTTTCCGCAAACTTCTGGGGTGAGAGAGCCTCCGTGTCGGAAGAGGATTGACCACTGATTTCCTCGATAAGTTTTTCATGTAGTTCCTTCATAGACTCCAGCTTATGTCTCATCTTGTTGAGCATTGGTGTACGAAAGACAACTGGAGATGTTGTTGTGGTTGCGGAGGCCTTGTTGCACAGAGCTGATAGCGATGAGAATCCATGTGATAGTGGTTGTGGTGGTTGCCTGTAGCGTTCAATTGATGTGCCATGATCACTGAACAAGTTGTGTCTCGACAGGAGATACGTGCAGGGCCGGAAGAGGTTGCTCGAATGTGTGGGAGTAGGCAAGGTGGACAAGGTACGCCTTGCTGTGTGAGAATGTGAAGAGGGCGGTATTACTCTTGAGCGGACAGGCTGTGACGAGTCGCACACAGTGTGTTTGAGAGAGCGTCTACTCAGACCGGCCTTGATCTGTGGTGCTGATGAGCGAAGACTTGATGCCATGGTGACCAGGAAGTTGATCAGGACGGGTACGAGGAAGAGCAGGTTTTTGGTCGTGCAACATTTCGATCCGCTCTCAGCCACATTTCATTTTGTGAGGAGAGCTCGGGGAACTTTGTTAATGGCAAAAAAGTCATTTTGCCGTTAGATCTACAGTCAACTCTGAGGGCCTTTGCTTGCATATCGGACCGATCCAGCTTGATGCGTTGGTACGTTAGTGTTTGAACTTCGTTGAAGCCGTTTTTGGTTTTCTTTGGCTGAATGTATCATGATTCCTCATTTTTCGCAGGCTTTCTGATGTCCTTTTTCGTCTCGGCCTCGTTGTGTTAGAACTCGTTGAAGGATAAACCCATCGACTTATGCCCGGCTATAATGCCTGCATGCATTGCCGAATTGGGTCAGCTTGGACTCGATGAAGTACTCTCATTACGGTGGTCTGTATATAACCCATGGAGAACTTCACTGAGCTGGTTTCCTATCATGAATAGAGTCCATTAGGCCACGTTCTCGAATAGCGCAAACAAAAAGACACAATTGCACATAAAACGGGTTGCATACCAAAACCTGTCCACATCCATGACGGCGTGGTGTAGCACAGCGTCGTGTCGATCCTTCAGACCGCTGTAGCCTGTGCACCCTTTTTTGTCTGTCATGTCGAGGCGCACACCCCTACAACCACAATGAATGGGATCAAGAAATGTTGTCTGGAGGCACCAGTCTATCTCGTCTTTGGCCAAGTTATCTTGTACAACTTTGACCCGTCTGTGAGGTTGCACCCTGGCACCTTGGTCCCGGTGGCTTCACTTCGGGATAGCGCCTTTCCACGACGCTTCAATTGAAGATCGGGTTTATCCTTGTTTGCCATCGATCGCGCGGCTGGCCATAGATCCTTCGGCATGAAGGCGCTTCGGTTGTTTTTTTTGACCGTTCCGGGGCTGTTGTATCTGCCTTGTTGAAACCGGCTATGCAAGTTCAAAGAAGCTGTCTCCGGTTTCTAGAAAAGAAACGCTCGTAAGATGGATTCAAAGAATACAAAGGATACGACAAGGAGGATTGAATCAACAGGTCTCTCATAATAATAAAAAAACATACGTACCTGTTTCTGTGAGCTCTTTCGGGGTAGGTGACAACGCACCTTTCACGCTTGAACCTGGACTCCATGCTTTGGAGTGTGATGGGATCCTGAGATGAAGCGGTGTAGTAATGACTTTTTATGAGGATTCGAAGTCGGTATCCGTACACCTACTGACACACAAGTTGGTGTTATAGCAAACGACGCGTTAGCGAACCTGGCGTTGAAAAGATATAACAGCTAGAGTCAGAAGGATTACCCGCTGTGTTGTTGTCAGATCCAGGTTTCTCGGCGACGGGTGCGCTCGTGATTGACCTTTTCCCGCCTCAATGTGGGCTTCCGTGTCACGTTGGATCCAACTCCAGGCTGTCGCTTGTATCTCAAATTCCATTCGATGATCTAGAGTATTCAACGACGTAACAATCAGTTGCTGTGTCATGTCGATTGATGTTCATGTAGCGACAAAGGGCTCTGTGCTTACAGACGACGAGCACGGTTTTTGTCGCTCCATGCCGTTTGGTCATTACCCGGTTCGACACCATCAAGTTGGACTTTGAAATAAAAAGAATGTCTTGTCCGTTATGTACATTCAAGGCCATGTCTTGGGTTAATCTACACGACTGATGGGAAAAGGAGGGTTAGCCTTGCTGTTGAACGTACCGAAGCCGATGAGCCCACATGGATGGGTACCACAAGTTGGTATTGAAACAATAAAACAAATGACACGTTAACGAACCGGCGTTGAAGTGGTAGAAATAAACAACGGCTAAAGGACCGCCCGCATTATCTTGTTGAATATGTCATGGCGCTACAGTGCATCCTTCAAACGTGAAGCCAATAAAACGAGTCGGGTCAGGGTCTCTGTTCACGCGCTCTATTCCTCTAGACAGCATGCAACGAAGCGTACCTTGTCTTTTGTAACGATATCCCAGAACCCCTCGTTTGACTTGCCGATTTATGAATCGGCGATGGGCGGCTGCTGGTAGCTCCCTATTGCTTTTTGCAGTATGTGGAATGGGCTGAAAAGCAAGCCCGGTTTTAGTTTGATCGTGAGATCTAGCAACCTAGCGTGGATCTCTCTCCTTTCGCGACCATATGCAGTCACTGCCCGCCGAGATCACCCTCCTCCATACCCCACTGTCAAGAGCAATGGTGGGATTGGATCAAGAATCATTTCCGGTTCGCGTTCCGGAGAATTTGATGAGATAGTCATTCAGAGGAATGACTATTGGGGAGGGTGAAGGAAGAGGTGTTGTTGACCTTTGCTCTGAATGATGGGATGATGAAGGTCAGCAGGTGATAGAGATGGTGTTCTTTGATGAAAAGGTGATGCCAATGGCCCCGGATAAGGCCACTGCTTCTTGAATGGAATGGACTGGGATGATAGGAGGGGAAAGCCCTTCTACTCGTGTAGGCGCCGTAACACTGATAATATTGCCATTGATTGCCCTCTACAAAGCTGCCTGAATCCAGGGATCTCTGCACAGGTAGGTCATGACATCCATCCATCGTCGGATCCGTCAATCGTATTCCAATCCAATGAAACGTCCGTACTAACGCCATGGCATTGATCCATGAATTAGGTCGGCATTGAGAAACAGTGGACGCCAAACGATGCACAGCTGAAGGAGGTGTAAGAGGATTTGCCTCATTGAATCCTTAGCCATGCAATTGAGGATGGGGTCGAGTCTCTTTCTGTTTTTGTTCAATGTAGATACGTCGTAAATACATGCGAGATCACGAATAAGCTGTGTATTACCTCATTGACTCGATCTACTCTAATAGGTATAGAAACCACGTCCCGACTTCTTTCCGAGCCAGCCAGCATCAACCATCTTGGTCAACAGCACACTTGGGCGGTACTTGGTGTCGCCCAACTGCTCATGGAGAACCTTCATGATGGCCAAGCATGTATCCAGACCAATGAAATCTGCCAAAGTCAAAGGTCCCATTGGCATGTTGGTTCCCAGCTTCATTGTTGTATCAATGTCCTCCTTGGATGCAATACCCTATCCGAACAAAAAAACACTCGTGGTCAGTCAAAGGATGCCGCAATTGAAGGGGAACAGTACGTCCATGATCCAAAGTGACATTCGTCCTCATACAGTCTCATAGGCAATAACGGCCTCGTTGATGTAGGGCATCAAGAGACGGTTGGCAACGAATCCCGGAACATCCTGGCTGACAGTGCAAGTCTTGCCCATAGCAACAGCAAGGTCCTTGGTGGTCTTCAAGACCTGAGGCGATGTTGCAAGGCCAGGGATGATCTCGACAAGCTTCATGACCGGAACAGGGTTCATAAAGTGCATTCCAATGACCTGCTCCTCACGACCCTTTGCAGCAGCAGCGATCTTGGTGATGCTGATACTCGAGGTGTTAGTCGAAAGAATCGCGTCCCTGGGCGTAGCTTGAGCAAGGTCGCTGAAGAGCTTGGCCTTCAAAGCGGGGTTCTCAGAAACAGCCTCAATCACAAAGTCAACATCGGAAAAATCGGCCATGCTCTGGGTTGTCTTCACTCTGGCACGAGCTTCGTCTGCCTGCTCCTCGGTCAAGCGACCCTTGGAAATGTCCTTCTTGAGCAGAGAATCTAAGGCGAAGATGAGAAAATAGTGTGAGTTCCCAAAGTTCCTGCGATGCAGCGGGAGTTCAATTGATCAATTGGCACGGAATACCGTCCCATTTGTATTTTTTTCCCACGTTCCCCGGAACGGCATATTGCATGCCATCGCCTGGCCAATCCGTCCCTTACCCATGAACTTGACGCCCTTGTTGAGTTGGTTTTCACTGGAGTCCAGAAGCACAACCGGCAGCTTGGAAACGTTAGCTGCAACCAGAGCAATCCCCAACCCCTATGATATCAAGCGATCCGAGTTGAGTACTGGTAATAAGTATCTCTGTATGCTCCACCGGAAAGAGGCAATGACTCTCTTTTGCTTACCATCTGGCCAGCACCGAGAACACCAACTCGCTTGATGCCATGCTAAAGTATGTCCAAATGAATGACATTCCGTCAAGGGTGTGATTAGTCCATCGAGCTCCTTTGTTCCATGGCCCTATCGTTTCCGTGCAGGTATCGAGGTGTGTATACCAGATTGGCAGCTGAGGAGTGGAACGACTATAGAAGCAAAGTATCGGTGGGGGTCAGCTTGACTTTGTCCTATTCAGGCTGCGTGGCGTCCCTTGAACGTAGCAAAGACCGTGAAAGGAGCTACTCTCTACCTTGACACCGCAAAGGGCGGCACGGGCGGTGGCGGTACGAGTAAGAGCAAAGACCATGGTGAAGATCTGTGTAGAGGGGTCGATGGGTTGTCGTGGATGAGTAGGAAGTTGATGGGATTGAGGAGTGGAGTGGAGAAGAGTGGAGGAAAGATCAGTCGTGGGAGGAAGAATTACGATTTTTATTGGGCGCTCCGGGGTTCTACGAAAAGTAGTCCACATGGTGACACGAACGAGCACAAAAAGGCACTCACACAACCTGGCGGTCCGTCCCCTGGACAATGGTTGAAGATGGGCAAAGTAGCCTCCTTGCTAGTCGTCCTCATCATCACTGTCTCCGAGAGCGGCTGCGTTGACCTACAGTTACCAGATGCACAAGTGAGTGAGTGGGTGAGCTGTTACTTCGTCCAAACATCAGGTGGATAGTCACTGCATCTGCACCCCTTGCTCTTACCCATGCCGTCAAGTCATCAATGCTCTTCTTGGCTGCCAACAAATGTTCCCTGCTTGCTTTTGGTACTTCGTTCTCCTCTGGAGATTCAGCGACACCTGCCAGCTGATTCAACATTGTGAGGGATTTCCTGTACTTGAGTGCGCGGTCTCCATTCGAGGCAGGGTCAGACAAGTCATCGTCATCGTCGTCGTCCTCTTCGTCCTCTTCGTCGCTACTACTGAAATCGCTTTCAAATCCATCCTCGTCGCAATGGCGTGTGTCATTTAGGTCCTCGCGAAACGAGATTCGGGACTTGCCCGGCATGCCTGCAAGATGTGCTGCTGTCTGTTCCGACACAACTGCCATGGTCGTCTAGATAAAAGTACGGTCAAGAAAAACTTGGTTGAGACAAAGTACGTTGACACAGACAATCAACCCTGAAGCCTCATAGAGCATGGCGTACCTTGAGATAAGGGTATAGTTGTTAGTTAGTGAGCCAAGAGAGGGTGGATGGACTGGGTAATACGATCAATGACCAGGAGGAAAAGCGCCAGGAACGACTCGATTGGGTTGAAGGAAGGACGAGGTTCTGCTGTGGCAAGAGAGAGACAGGGTACAGGAGGGCGAACAGAGAAACGGAGGCTAGGGGTCAAGGAGTAAGATAGCGATGGAATGCTTCACAGGGGTATCTTGTGGCAGTGGAGGGCAGTGAGAAGAGTCGAGTGGATGGGTAGAAACGATAAGAGGGAGGGGGAGTGAGAAGAGGAGGAGTATTTATGGGCAGGGAGGACAGGGGTGGTGGGAGAGGGTTACACCATGTTGGCAGCTTTTTCCCGCTTTGTTCTTGTCAATCCTTCCCGCTCCTTAGCCCCCGACGAGCCGTGGACTGACTGCTCAGCTGCCGCTCATCTTGGATCCGTTTTTATTCTGCGTGCCTCGTTGGGTCTGATCATTGGAGCGACGAAGGGATGCAGACGAAAAAGGGTGACCTCCAACGCAGCGGAGGTGGTGGTGCGGACAGAAAACATGGTCGAGGGATGACTTGTCTTGTGACACGTTGCGCCGAAAGGCTCTGCAGTGTGGCCGTGAGCACTCTCTTACCAAGCAGGACACGCGCACTGCTCCCGCCTCAAATGCCTCTTGCAGAACAAAAAAGACCGAGTTGTGGTGCAGGGGAATGCAGCAAAGACTGTCATCATCTGCAGTGGACCAATATCCCGCTGCCTTCCTGTGAACACCCATGTGTTCCTGCATGGCTGCTCACGTTGTCATCAAGTGGCACGAGATGACGACCCAGAACAATGTCCAGGGCCATCCTCTCCCTCCTCCCCCATCTCCAATGTAGGGTTACTTGTCGTGTCGATGATCTAGCAAAGTCGTACCTAACGAAGCTGTGTTTGATGGGCGTGTAACCACAAGTCTACTGGTGTGGCTCACCGATCCTTTTTTTCAGATTTGAGAAGCACACGCAAAGAATCTATTGTATGACGGGCGAGGATATTGTGACATTCGCCTACCCATAGCAGTTACGGGGATAGAGTCATCAGCACTGCCATGTGAGCGGTTCTTCCCGCCTGCCCTGACCCTGCCCTCGTTCATGCAAACAAGCCATTTGCACGAATGACTTTTTGCCGAGCAAAAGGAGAAGGAAGCGAAGGGATGATGCAGGGCATGGTTCTTTGGGCCAATATCATCAATTGCTCTTCATGCATGATTACACAACCATTGTGAATACAAGTTGTGCCCTTGCAACCATGGCTGTACACAATATGTAAGGCAATCGGGCACAGCGACATGTGGAGGGAACCATGAGCGATGGATTCGACGCTGCAATATCCAATGAGTCTTGAAGCCCAATTTACTAGAGAGGATCGTTTGTGGTACAGAGGACTCCCGACCTGACAACATTGGGAATGTCTGGCTGCAATGCAAGGCATTCTGACCTCATGATTCCGAGCTGTGTGCACAGCAAGCACATGCCCAAGTCGACGTCGCCCGTTGAAGCAACAGCCTCGAGGAATACTCCACTCGGGAGGATATCTCTGAACAAATGTGGGGAAGTAAACGTGTCCAACTGACGCAATCTCCTTGTAGGTGCTCGCACAATTGATCAAGAATGGCTCAGTGGAAAGTCAATATCACAGATGTCATATAGACTGTCCGTAGTGCGTCGCTTTGTGGTAGCATTTGGTGGTCTGTTCAAAGTGACATTCATTCTATGGCACTCGTGCGTTGGAATGTGCCCTGTGGGCACACTGTTGCTGCTTCCTCGACCAAGTGCAATCGGACACGCGATCAATGTCGACTACCACCTTCGCAACCATTGGACACTCTGAGAACGACGCGCCGAGAATTGACCCTCGCGAAAACAGGCATTCATGCCGCTGTGGACGGCAGGAATGGAGAAGTGTGCTCACATGGAAGTGAGCAACGAATCCTCATCTCCTTGTCAATGCCTATTCTGCACGTTGCCATTGTTTGTTTACTTGCGTTGTGCCAGGGCTTGATTGCACATGCAGTGATTGCATTTCAATTCACACTCACACTCACACTCCGAACCCTATTGCTAGCTTGTGATAATCGGCCCTTGGGCCTGTTGGCAATTTGAAGAGAGGCCTCAATATCAACAACGCCATATCGAGCAATGTCCGTGTCAAGCTCATTGCACTAGCAGACATGAAGCCGAGCAATGGGCTTTGAGAATGGCTTTCATGAAATGATGTCGGCCCACACGACGCAGAAGCAATCTCCAGGCACACCCCGACCTTCTATCACAATGGATGGACCATGCACGAAGATTTGTGCGAGAGAACACAAACCTAATACGAAGGGTCCTTGTTCACGCACATGCTTTGTACATGCTTTGTGGCTACACGGCCATCGCTGGACGATGAACGACATTGATGATTTTACCCATCATCATGACACTGACAAGCCCATTGTTGATGCTGTCCGACTCATCGATAGTGTCATCAGACGACAGACAGCACGATCTGTTTGTTCTGCGTGTGGTTCCTAGAAGGATCCATGTGCGTGAACGTGGCCTGACGCGTCAAGATACTATAGTCGCCGCGAATTCAATGCCATCGAGGGTGAACAAACCTGCCACATTGCCTTGTGAAAGAACACTTTGGCCATGCCACGCACACCACCATGTGCTCGCTGGCCCAGGCACCCATTGACCCGTTCAAGGGTCACTTTGTTCTCCTGCTCCAACCGTACCTCCGCCCGCAACGTGCTCAGTTCATTGTGCGATCATTGATGACATGTCCGCATCCACGCCTTGCTCCACGGAACTATTACACAGGCAGTGGCGTTGAAGCCTTAAATACCGCTCCATCCTCGCAAGGTTCCCTCTCTTCTCTTTCATCCACATCCTACGCTACTCTCTCTCTCTTCCCTAATACAATCTGCCGCTCTTTCTTCTAACGACCCACCTAACCCACATAATACGACATCACGAATACGACAGGTAAGCAGCCCGCCTGTGGATGCCTCTCTCTCTCCGCTCCTCTCCAGACACACGATCCCCTTGCTCCGCATCCTCGCCATCGTCTTGGCTGTCTTCAAGTTCGAAGACAGACGGTCGTACAATCCAAAGCAAAATGCACGACGTCTACTCCATTGTCGCACGCTGACCCCAGAAAAAAGCGACTCCGCGCCACACTTTCATTTCCACTCTACTGGACAATCTACCCCATCCACCAGTTTCCTTCTTTCCTTTGCACACCTACAGGACCGCGCGGCACACTCAGCACTGTTGTCCGACAGATCGTTGCTGCGACCACACGGTAGATACTCCCTCCTCCATGTTGCCCGTCGATTACCATTCCCGCCTCATTTGCTCCTTTTATGAGCTCCCGACAGCGGCGACCTTGGACGCGCAGATGTTCATAACACAGTCTACAAGCGCACGAGTACGTGTGAGCATGCGGAACCGGCTCCATGGCACACAGACCATGCTGCAATGGCGATATTGGGCAACCGACCATGCATCGTACCGTTGATGAGTGGTCCATTCCCACCCCCCTTCTCTTCATGTGTCTCCGTTGACTGGTGTCCTCCCTTTCCCTCTCTCTCGCTGCATGCATTCTTTCCCTTCTTCCATCCCACCCCCCTCACATATCCCCCCTGCTCTCTCACTGTACACATCCGACTAACCTCTGTCCTACCCCGCTTCACTTTCACACTCTCCCTCTCTCTCTTCTCCCCTCCAACAGCCATCGTCCACCACACTCTCTCATTCCCCTCCTCATCCCCACTACACCATCCAGCCCTTCAATGACCTATCCGCAAAATCAGTACAGCGAACGTTCGGCTCCTGAAAAAATCCGACAGGAAACCACCACCACCACGGTCTCGACGACCACAACCACTGCGTCCATGCCCCTCACGTCAGACTCGGAGCCAACGTATTCTGCTTCTAACAAGGCTACGAACTATAACCGCCCCAGCACCAGCTCCAAGCTCAATAACAGTAATCATCTGGAGATTGAGAACGGCCGCCCGGGCAGTGGTCGATCATCGTCTCTCTCGTCCAACTCGTCTGCAAATGGCCAGACCCTGAACCACAAGGGTAGCCACCCCGGCCTCAACAACCCTGGCAGTGGCAGCAGCAGCGGAAAGATTGGAATAGGCGCATATGGTCTTAGCAACGGCTCCAACTCGTCGCTGCCCTCTGGCCGAGGGGCGTCGTCTTCCTCGGAGAGAGTTCGTCCATCCTCACACGACACTTCTGACTATCCGAGCGGTGCACACAGCTGGCCCATCCTTTTTGCGGTCATCCCTCCACTGGGTGCACTTGTATTTGGCAAGGCCGACATCTTTAGCGACATTCTGACGCTATTGCTGATTGCCTTTTTCCTCTACAACATCATTAAAGGTAAGCGCTGTGGACCACTATCTTCACCCCATTCATCATCCCATCAGCTGTCCTCCCACAACCTTTATCACCCCATACCCCATACCCCACATCAGTCAACAACCCACAGTGGGAGTCTTGGTCTGTTTGTTCGCGGGTATCACCTTAATCTCCTTGATACGAATGGCGGACGCGATGCATTGACCGTGTTGCTAGAAAAAGGAGAGAGGGGTGTGTGCACTTTGCATCCTGTGTTCATTTATCTGCTTCCATTGCGATGGGGGATCACATACAACACATGAGTCGGACTCACTAGCCTCATTGCTGCTCTTGTTATCGGTCTGTTTTGCTGGCTCAGTGTTTTCGTTTCCCGCGTGCTTGAAGTGTCATTGTGCTTTGCATGTTGATTACATTGTGCGATTACAGTTCACTTGCATGTGCATTGGACCCGTCATAACAAAAAAAAGCAACCACAACCTACGAGGAACATCACGCTCACAAGTTCTTTTTCCCATTTTTTCTAATCGGCGCATGCTTTCCTGTCCTCTTCATTTATAGTGCCATGGGAACTGTACTACGCCGCCAGATCCAGAAGAGTTCTCTTGTCCTCGGTTACCGCTAACGCTGGCCCCGTCGACCCTGCCCAAGAGAAAAGACGGCAAGCTGCAGCTGCCAGTCTTTGGCGCCAAGAGTTCTTGTCACTCCTTTTGGTGTTGGCTTCGCCTTTCCTTGGAGGATGGACATTGCAGTATCTCAAGACGTTCTTCTCTTCGTACGAGGATTACCTCTCGTCCCTGAACATTGAGCTGTTTATCATTGCATCAGGCATTCGACCTCTCATGCTCTTGGTCAACCTGCTAAAGGCACGCGCACTGCACCTACAGGAACTAGTGCACTATCCTGATTCGGATGTTGAAACTCTCAAGAAGAAAATCGCGTCAATTGAGGCGGAGCTCAACAGCCTTCGTCGTGGGTTCGCCACCAAGAGGGACGTGATCCAGGTCCAAGACAGTGTCGAGCCTACGCTTCACCAACTCACGAAGCAGATCAAACGCCATGACAAGAAGGAGAACTTGTTGAGATCGTACACAGAGGAACGTTTCGCCAACATTGACGAGAAACTGCGCGAGTACGACTCGCTCTTGGCGTACCGTCTCACCGAGGAGCAGCACCGATCTAGTCTTCTGTTCTTGCCGATCAACATCATTTTGGCCATGGTTGGCTACTGCACATTCTTCATCCCTGCGCGATTGACCGGCATCGCCGGATCCAAGCAACAGCCAATGCTTCAGAGTCCTCCCGTACAAGCAGCTATTGACGACGGTATGACGAACGAAACTGCCCGCGTCAGGTCATCGCAATTGAGCGGACGCCAGCCCTCCCACAATCCCATTACATCAACACGCGAAACTGCGCGCTTGTACTGAAAAAAAGCGCCAAGTTTCTATTTCTCTTCAATATCCATCATCCCTATAATGTCCCCCCACCCATTCCTATCACGGACTGAACGACAATCTCTTTGATGAAAGTTTCCCATTAGTATACAACAGCGAGCTGATATGTATTTCTGGCAGCAGTGAATATATCCCTTGTGCTTTATCTACTATGTGTACATAGCAGAAAAAACGGGATAAAATTGACCGCATGGTCGGTGCGGATAGGG
>Ga0247824_10001465_pt1 | contig 12907 bp, 10 predicted proteins | sample 13C_PalmiticAcid_FD_194412 | JGI IMG/M metagenome (GOLD analysis project Ga0247824, IMG submission 194412) | Soil microbial communities from agricultural site in Penn Yan, New York, United States - 13C_PalmiticAcid_Day48 | ecosystem: Environmental > Terrestrial > Soil > Agricultural land...
TGAAGAGGGAGCTCAACGCCGCCCGCTCCTTGCGCTCCAGCGCCGCCCGCGCGGCGTTGAGCTCCCTCTTCATCTCGACGTGCAGGTCCACCCACGTCGCGGGGTCGCTCGCGGCCGCGAGCGTGGCATCCCGCAGCCCGATCGCGGGGATGCGCCCCTCGACGCTCACGCCCGACACCGACGCGCCGCTGGCGCTGGGCAGGTTCAGGAACGCGCGCCACGCGGGCGTGTCGCGCCACCGCCGGTCGGGCGGCTCGGCCACGGCGCGGAGGTAGCGCTCGAGCCCCGCGCGGCGCTGCTCCGTGAGCTCTGGCGAGGAGACGGTGGAGCGGAACCAGGACTTGGAGGGGAGCGGTTCCGGGGGCGGGGCGCCGACGAGGGAGGTGAGGGACTGGTGGAGCGCGGCGAAGTCGGAGTAGCGCTTTTGCACGACGAAGGAGCGGAGCGGGAGGCGGAGCGTGATGTTGTAGAGGGTGTAGGGCTTGGATTTGTCGGCGGGCGTGGAGAGGGAGGTGGTGGGGATGGAGATTTCGAGGGGCGGCGCCATGGCCCTTTCTTTCGGGATGGTTGGCCGCGTGCTGCGTCGGTCTCGTGTGAGGCGTGGATGGATGGGGAGCTTGTTGGAAGGTCGTTCGTACTCGTGGCCGTTGCGGGGTGCTGATCGGAGTCGAAAAGTTGATAGGGTGGCGATTGGAGGAGTAGCTATGTTTGGCGGCACGCAATCAGGGGGATTGCAAGTGTTGGCTGGTTGGTTTCGGATGGTGGTTTCGGGTTCGGATGACGGTCTGATGACGCCGGTCGGAGGATGGCAGAAAGGATTGCTCGCAGGTTCTACCAGGCGCCCGTGGTATTTAAACGTAGTAAGGACAAACAATGCTGACAGAAACGATATATAATGGATGGGTATCTTGCGAGGTCTGGGAAATGCAGAAACGGACGAAGAGCGAAGTTGGAACTGGATTGTGCTCGGTGCCTGGTCACGATGGGCACGAGGCCGCTGTTGTCATCGGCCGCCTCAAGCCGAAACCTGACTGGTTGCCAGGCGGCACTGCCCCACCAGGCCTACCGAGGCCGGCCCCCTGCGATTCTGGTCCGCAGCCAGGGCGGCTCCACCCTCAACCCCATGTTTGCGTCTGTCAAAAGTTGGTCACCCTGGACCTCCCGGTACCTGTCGATGCATGCGTTTCGCGAGTCTCTGGTGGCTTGCTGATTCCGTTTGGATTCTCCCCCGGCCATGGCATGAATTACAGCTTGGTGGTGTCAAAACAATCACCAGCACTCGCATCATCCCGAGCGACTTCACTCTCGTCAGCAAGCCCCTTCGGATCCCAAAGCTGGCAGCAAGAACGCACTCTCGAATGTTCTCACAAGACAGTATGTGCGCAGGCTATGCTAAAAGCCAAAGAGTGACCATGGAGCAGCACCAAACAGTGCAAGGGTATAGAGGGCAACTCCATACCAAGATAAGCCCCTTTAGCCGTTACCAACCGCGCTCCGTGCCAGATGCATCATGTTCTCAGGGACATGCCGATAACCCGATATTACCTCCTCATAGCTTCCACCACACCCGCTCCACCCCTCCGTATCTCGCCCCCATCTTGCCAGAGCCCGCCGCCCCTTAAAACGTCTCTTGGTCGTCCACCTGCTCCGACTCGGGAATCTCGAAGCCCTCCTCGGTCGAGTAGAGGATGGTCTGGATCTGCTTGACCAGCCCGTCCTCGGCCTTCTCGATCTCGGGGTCTTCCTCGACGGCCTGCTGGACCAGGAGCTCAATGTCGCGCAGCTTGCTGAAATAGAAGTCGCGCTCGCGCTCGAGCCCGACGACCGTCTCCTTCAGGGTGTTGACCTCCTGCTGCAGGGCGGCGCTGGCGACGCCGCCCACGGGCTTGGCGCCGGCCCGGGGACCGGTGGTCGGGGTTGTGCCGCCGGGGCGTCTCGCGGAACCGCTGGGCGCCCGGGGAGCAGGCCCGCCGGCGGCCACCGCGGCGCCTTTCCGTCTGCCAACGGCGTCGTAGTCGCCGCCGGGGTAGTACTGGTCCCAAAACTTCTTTGTCCACTGCAGGAACTCGAGGTTGTCCTGCATCTTGCACTTGACGAGCGACTCGACGGGGATGGACCGGTCGAGCTGGTGCTTCGTAAATGTGTCTGTACATCAAATATGCTGTGAGCTGGCTGGGCGGGTCAAGACGCGGGCGTTTCTTCGGGAAAACGTACTCTGCAGGACTTTGAAGTTCTGAATGTAGGCATATTCCGAGTTGACGTTGAACTTGACACGGGACATGGGCACGTCAAGGAAGATGCTGTCGTAGACCTGGCAGAGGGCGGCACTGTGGTGGTGGAGCGCACGGGTCAGCTTGGGCGGCATTGCTTCAGGGCCCCGATGCGGGGGAGGGGTTCAGGACCTACCCAGTTCCGCACTGCTCAACCTTGGTGATGTTGAGCTGGAGCAGGCTGTTGAGCCATTGAATGAGTTCTTGCCTGCAGTTAGGGTTCTGTGTCAGTCCGTGTCCTGAAGCGGGTCGACGGCGCGCGCAGCGGCAGCACGCGGGGTCGGGCAGAAACGAACCGAGATTCGCCCATCTTGACGGTTTGAATGTGCTGAACTGTAGAGCGGGAGAGTTGTTCGAAGGCGGATGCGATGGCAAAGTCGCAAATGACAGACGGTTGTGGGTGGGGGAGAAAACGCGGTCGGAAAAGCAACTGCAGGCAGCGACGAATGCAAAATAGAAGAACTTCTGTTCCAGTCAACGCCTGTTGATGATCTTCGAAATCAAAACCGAAAATCGGTCGTCGGCCAATCAACCATGGTGGGGGTTCGCGGGGGGTGATGCCATCTTGATTGGCCCGTGCGATTCCAGGCAGCATCACGTGGAAGAGACGGCGATTTCAACCCTAACCCTTTCCAAACGACAACTTCAGTCGGGGCACCAGGAATCCTTGACCAGGCACCAATCCACACTTGTCCGGGCCCGAGCACCGGTATGGTCAAAGCCAACATTCATGAACAAGCCATGGTTGGTTGGCAGCTGTGGCAATGGTAATTCCCTACTGTGTAATTCACATCTTCTTCCAAGAACTACGCTACAGCGTCCAGCTCGTGCCCGACCTCGGCCACAGGGAAGTGTATCCGCCCAGGTTTGTCCCTCCTGTCTCTGCGTCGCATACAAGACTTCCACGCCGTAAAAGAAGAGCAGCATACCAAATGAGACAGGCACGTCAAGAACACCATCAGACCAGGCAATGAGAAAGAAGTCGGCCCAAAGCAGGCAGACAGTCAGCCCCACACGCATCTCAGGCCACCTACCATGCCACCGAGACCTAAAACTGGCCCCGTCCACCACCACCGGCACCTCGCTTTCGATGTGCCCCACAAGCCCCCACAGCACAGCCAGGAAGGAATTGAACGGCTGAACGATGAAGATGTTGGTCATAAAGCGAAGGATGAATCGTTGCGTTCATCTTGGCGATGGCCATGTAAGTGATGACCAGAGCCGTCACGGGGACCAATTGTCCGCACGCCAGCGCCGCGGCGGGGTTCATAACATGTCCATAAGCGTAGTATGCGTTTAACTGCGCGCGGAGCTGCTCCTGGGTAATTTCCCGGGGTGGTGTGTGAGCGTCATCGTGGGCCGCCTGCTCGGAGCCGACCTGGGATGCGTCCGGTGCACGATTGGCGGCGTCTTGTTGTGCGCTCAATTGTGCTTCTGATTGCGCAGTTCCGTCTGTGAGCCGAGTTATCAAAATTATTGACATTTGACAACACGTACCGTCACCCTGAAGGACACCGTCACCAGCCTGAGAAGAGTCCTGGTTGCCCCCTTCATCCGACCTCTTCATGCTCACGAAGAGGAATTTGGAAGTCGGCTTCTCTTGATCCTGGGGCAAAAAAAGAGCTATTCTGCCCGTGTTGTGTATTTGAACTAAACTAAAAGATTCTAGACTTTTTTTTCAATTTCACCCTGCAATTGCAGATTGCGGAACAACAAAAGGCAAGGACGAAGGTTACCTGACTTAGCCCAATGCTTGGTGCAACAATGGCAGCAACGCACTTTCCAGGCCATGCTCGAGATGTTGAGCCCCTTTACTTCCAGGTTGGAAGGCACGATGGGAGGCGACCAGAACTCCTCTCTGGAAGCCCGTCATCTCGGGTCAGCCCCATCAAGCCCAGAAGACGTGGGAACTAGCCAAAATCGCACACTTATGCTCTGCATCTCACAACGTCTATTCTTAATACCCAGCGAGACAGCAGGAACAAGGCAAAACGCCAGGTACGACATGTCATGTCGCCATCCAAATCCATGTCGCCATCCAAGCCAGCCATGGAGCCGCCTCGCGTGCTTCTCCTCTCAGTGGAGCTCAAGCCCGAGTTCGATCAAGTGTACCAAGCGCATCTGAAGAAGCTCGCAGAAAAGGCAATAATTCAGCGAGCAAAGACTGCCAACGAAGCCATCCTCGCGCTCTACCACACGCCGCCGTTCGCTGCCGCCATCGTCACCGACAACGCCATAATCAAACGCCACCACGCCCAGATCTACGAAACGTTGCTCAAGTACGTACGCCACGGCGGCACCGCAATCTTTATGGGCTACTTCACAAACTGCACGCCCCCCACGGAGCTGAAACCGTTCTTCCTCAAGGCCGGGTTGCAGTGGGAGGGCGGCTCGTACCACCAGGCAACTTTCACCCTCAACCGCCCGACCGTGAGCGAGGACCTGGCTGCCAAACTGCCGCCGATGATTAGCCAAAAAGCGTTCGCTTTAAGAAGTGTCAAATTCGACCAGGCCTGGTACCGCAGCAGCAAGGCGGACGAGCCCTCGACGTACGCCATGGCGTGGCCTTCGGAAAGCCTTCCTCGCCAGCCCGAGGCGGCTGTTGCCGTGGCAAAGATTGGGAAGGGGAAGTTCGCTTATCTGGGCGACACCAACGCGGAGGATGGCACGGGGGATGTGATTTTGGCCTTGTGTGGTTTTCTCTGAGGAGTCAGGGAGTGCAAGGAGGGAGCGCAAGCGCAGGCATGAGGACCGAAGCCTGGCGGAGATGTCGTTGGACGACCAAGTTGACAATGCAACGTTCGCTACTTACCTTGCCTCACGTTCCGGTGTCGTGCCTTTTGTTGGGGATCTCACAGCACGCTGTCACCTGCGCCGCCGGGGAGGTGATGCGAAGTGGTGGTCAGCAGCCCCCGGATGCTTTTTTTATTTGGCATGCATTGGAAGGAAGCCTCCCGCCCCCAATTGCATCTGATTTTATTGGCTCCATCATCCATTGCATCTGATCTCCTCGCATAGGTACCTGGCTCGCCCATATCCCACTCGCCGACAATCACCACCAATCCTTGACAACAAATCTCAAAATTCATTGCCATGTCTGAATTGGAGGAGGAGGACGCGAACACGCGGCAAGAGGCCACCAACACGCCTGCTGGTCCTCCGGCACCCATCACCGACGCTCCTGAATCGCCCACGATCCCTTCCCTCCTCAACGACCAGGCTGCGGACCCTCCCGCGCCTAATGGCCATAAGTTGCCGGTGACCGTCTTGAACTTCTTCCGTTCACCAAGTGCAGTTTCTCTGTATGGCGATGTTATCCAGACCAGCCTCATTGCTCAAGTCATGGGCACCGCTGTCTATGGGGTCACAACCTCCAAGGAGTACGACCTGGCCGTCAAGATGCGAGGCCACCTGCACCCCTCTGAGCGCGACATGGCCGATTTTGCGGCGAGGAGCACGAACCGACTCCTAACAGGCAGGATGTACGAAGTTCATCGAGATCTCCGAATCATGGTCGGTGACCGCGTTGCCGGCGAGACCGTTGCGAAGGTGTGGCAGAGACTCAGCGGTAAGGAGCTGAGAGCATTCAAGAAGGACATTACGCCGCAGCTCGCCGCCCATGTCGCGCGTATGCGCACCTTCAGGAAGCCGTTCATTGGGCGTGTTGGTCCCAACGACGAGGACCCGCCCCAAGAAACGCGCAACTTCTACGACGGCCCAGTGGGGGGCTTCTTTGGGCCGTTCACCGGTCCGGATCCGGAGGCCGAGTTCGACGAATGGGCCCTCGGCCAGCTCTCCGACCCAAAGCAGCAGGACAAGTGGCGGAAGAGATTGGAGAAAGACCGGCAGAAGCGTGGCTCCCCCCGCTCCTTCGTCCTCACCCACGCCGACCTGACATGGAACAATGTGATGGTCGCCAAGGACAGCACGACGGGGAAGTATGTCATCACGGGCATCATAGACTGGGATCGCAGCGGGTTTCTCCCCGATTATGTTGAGCGCTGTGTGCTTCGGGTGATCTCATATCACGAAAAGGGATGGCTTGAGATTCTGAGAGCTGTTGTGCCCAAGGGTAACTCTAGGACGAGGCTTCAGTTCACGCGAGTACTTCAAAGCGCGTGCAACCCCATGGTTAGCGGATGGTGATCCAATCAACACTCTGTACTTTTACATTCCACATGAGTCTTTTATCCGTTTACACTGCGAAACGATGCTCCTGGCCGACTGTGGTGAGGTGAAGAGTTGCCTGAGAAGATCTTACCTGGAATAGACCCGTGTGCCTGGGTATCGGTCAACGCCATGATTTCCCGAGCTGCATCCTACAAGACAAATCACACTGAGAACAACAAGGAAAATCCAGTCCATTCACGCCGCCTTGAGAACTGGTGAGGACATGGTTGCGAATCCGTCGTGGCCGCCCGTGCCGCGCATCGACTTGAATGTCATCCCAAAATTGTATCAACCGTCTCAAAACGTCTCGGGCGTCTCAACACCTCACGGCACAGGAAGCCACCATCAAGGCCAGCGGCATTCTGGGTGCCATGAAGACAAGGCTGGCATTTTGAGACTCATGATGGCACAACTAATTATAGCCAAGGCCGATCCTAAAGAGACCCGGTATGCTGGTCAGTCGAAGCAAACGTGTGGCCGAATCTCACCATCGGCACCGTGGGGGCCAAGCCCCGTCGTTTCGGGCCATCTTCTTTTCTCCGCTCCGTATGTCAAGGGCTGGAGTGTTGGGGGCTGGAATGTCAGGGGCTGGGTACCTTTTCTTTTCTGTTTTACGCTTGGTCACTGGCGGTCACGGGGAGCAAGGAGGGGGGAGAGGGAGATGGTGACCCTGGCGAGAGAATATTGGTGCTAGAGAGACGTTTTGATATAAAACGGTCGTCTTCCGCCAGGAGTTCATGTGTCAAACTCTCATCCCACCTATTGTTGAGAGTCATACACATCTGAACTCTGCATCCGACTTCATTCTCACTGAGTTTTTTCCTTCGCTACTCAGAATCCTCCAAGTCCCATTCATTCCCTCAACTCTCGAGCCTACCTGAAACCTCCATTGGGCGGCAAACATGTCCCAGCACCAACGTCCTCCCTCTCGAGGCAGAAGTGAACACCAAGGCGCCGGCAGCCGTCCTCAATCTCGAGCTGGAAGTGTTCAGCACGATCCTCCCGCCCACCACGGCTCTCGAGCTGGCAGTATTCAGCTGGCTCCTGCCTCTCGTCCTAGCTCTCGATCTGGACGCGGAGAACCCCGCACGCATCTTTTGTGTGTTGCCTACGCAGGTGCGATCCCGCACTGGGGCTTCCTCCATCTGGACCCAAACCCGGACGATCCCAACGTGGATGCGGACTCGGGGCTGCTCATCCACGTCGGCATCCGCACGGGGACTTCGGGCTCGAGCGCCAAGTACGCAAACGAGCTCAAGTTCAAGGACGTACATAGCATGAGCAACAGTGCCATCAAGCATTCCTACCCGGTCGTCGGCGCACTCCTGACTCGTCAGGAAGCCGTCAGCGCTCTCACGGCTATCTACAATAAAAAGATCGGCAACTACCAGATCTTGGCCAACAACTGCCAGCACTTCTGCATCATTGGAATGAAGGAGCTCAAGGACACCGTCTGCCCGGAGATCAGCAGTGATACCATCCGCGCGATCGAGAGAAAGACATCGCCTACCACTAGAGTTTTCTACTGGTTCAAGGTCCAGTTGGGCAGATTGCAGAGGGAGTAGACGCAGTTCCTGGCAGGTTTGCCGTGGGGGTTTCGGAGCAAAGGATGTTTTGGGGCGTGGTGGCTGGTCCGTCACGCGGGTAGGGGAGGGTTGATTTCATAGACTTGTCCAGTGGACCCGAAGCTGGGCTTCGTGTGAGAATGAGAATAGAACCCCATCTATTCCTTGCCCGTCTTTTGTCAAGAGGCGGTTTCGGTGCCTCATGCTTCTCTTGTCTTCCTCCACCGTTCACACTCCGTCCACACGCCTCGCCTCCTCGATCATCCTTCTGAGCCAACAAGGTCGTGCTTCCGCTCCAAGTCAACTGGCCCATTCGAGTTGAACAGACAGGGTGGCACAGTTGCTTGAGTCCTTCCCCACATACCCCTTCCCTTTCCCGACCGCCAATCTTGCATGCTCAGGTCAAAAACCTGCTCGAACCACCAAAAGACAGCTGACGAAAAGCCTTAATCGATTATTGTATCCGCCGCGATGCCCACGGTTCCCATGCGCCCAAGTCCCTGTTGTACAATACATTATTCCTCTTACAAATCACACGCGCACCCCGCGTGTTCGCGTGCCGCCGACCACCACATGCACCTTGCCGCCGCAAATCCGCCGACAATGCCGGGCTCAATGATTCTACCCATCACCATATCATGTCAGCCAGGCCACTCTCACATCCATCCAGGAAACAAATAGGATAATCAATTACCCACCCGCGCAGAGCCCTGAATCCAGCTCAACGGATACCCCTGGTTCAGATACCGATTCCGCTGCGCCTGGTTCCAGCCCGAGATGATCGTGCCCTGTGACCGCGGCTGCGGCTGCGGCTGCGGCTGCTGCGTCTTTGGCTCCGACGCCGGCGCAGGTGCAGCAGCAGCAGGAGTGACATGCACGTCGTCGTCCAAGTCCATGTCGACGTCGATTGACGCGGGCGTCGACGGGCCGGATTCGATATTACTAGGGGTTGCAGGTGGTGTGGTGGAATCGCGCGGCGACGCGTCGGGGCCCGATTGGTGGTGGTGGCGCGCCCGCTTCGCGACGTGGTCGCGCTGCTGCTCAAAGAGGTGGTGGAGCCCCAGCTCTGGTTCGTCGTCGTCTTGGACCCGGCCGCGCTTGCGCGGGTTGGTGGTGTCGATGTCCATTGTGAAGTCCATTTTTCTTGGGAAGGAGTGTGGTTGCGTGTAAAAGAGTGGCTGGTTTTTGCGGAAATTCAAAGGAGTGAATGTGGTTGATTTTTCAACTGATCGAGACGGACGATGGCAGGGAAATGGGTCGGGTCGCGTGAGGGTCGGAATGTGTTAAATTGAAATCGTACGCCACCACGTGTGGGCCCCTGCGTTTGCGCCTTGTCACCTGGTCAACCATCGGGGAACCGGAATGTTGACACCGGGAGGGGGTTCAACGGGCACAAGGTCCGCAAAAAGCACGAACAAGAGGTGGATTAAAGCATGCAACGTCCGGATCCTGGATTGCTTTTTTTATGCTGAATTGTCAAAATTTGAGGGTTGCTGAAACACCGTGACTCGCAAAGTGGCAGGCTGCTTGCCACAGGTTTCACCACTGCAGGCAATGCAGGAAGGAGCTGCTTGGTATGCAACAATGACGATCCTTAGGAAAAATCATGTTCTTCAATCCCGTCATGATCCCCATTAAAATCAAACAAGGCAAAACTCCTCCAGCTTTACCCCCCTCTGCCTCAAACTCTCAACGCTCCAGCGAGGATCCTGTTCAGTGACGACTCCCTGCCCGTCCTTGAACCGTCCGTCCTCGAGAACCGACCAGCCTGACGGAAGCGGGCCCAGCCGAGCGTCTTCTGCGTCCGATTTACCTGTCTCGGTGTTGAGAGTAGTCCACACATTCCCCTTCGCAGTTCCGCAGTCAATCTTGAGGGCGTGGGGATGCTGAAACTCGCCGAGGAGGTATTGTGCATCCATCATTCCGTGGACGTAGGCTGGACCGACAACCTGGAACTTCTCCCCTGCCTCGGCTGGGCCGCCTTGCGATCGGAGAATCATGACATAGTCGGAGCCGAGGATAACGCTTACAAGATCACCTAGTATCTCTGTCAGTCGGGTGCGCTTGCGATGGGGCTTGGGCAGGAACAACAGACTCCACGCGAGGAGGCCGACCGCACAGGAGGGAAAATGGGGATAAAGAAACAAAACATACCAGTCTTCGTGCCAACCGGGCCAAGTCCACACTGCCCCTTGTCCGTGCAGAAAAAGGCACAGGTCCTCTCATCCCTAATGATGCTCTGCAGCAGCACGCTCCGACCCAACTTGTCGGCCGAGGGCTCCTCGTCGCCGCCCGTCAAGTCCAGCCAGTCCGCCACGTGCGCGGCGACGGAAATACCAACATGCCGCCTCTCAGAGGTCCAACCATACACCAGCGGCGTCAGGAAGTCCTCCAAGGGGGCACCCTCGGGGCAGTGCCGGCGCCAGATGGCGTACCAGTCCTTCATCATCTCAAACACCTCTACCACCGACTCCGGGCCGTCCAGCCACCGCCGCTCGCTCACTGCGGCGACCGTCGCCGCGCGCACGCCCAGCGCCGTCATGGCCCCGGACTCGCGGTCAAAGGCCGCCTGGGCGCGGCTCAGCCCGGCCGCATACACGAGCTGCCACGGCCGCACGACGGTGTTGTCCCAGTCCGGCACCCACGTCGGCGCCTCCGCGATCCCGCGCCTCTCCAAATCACAATACTGCAGCAGCAGCAGACTCTCATAGCTCTCGACGAACAGCCGGAAAAAGTCGGCGTACACCCCCGCGTGCGGGAGCGTGTAGTCGACCTTCACCCTCGCGGCCAGGCGCGGCTCGCACATGCCCAGCAGCGCGTAGACGCGGTCGCGCGGGTCGACGCAGCCCGCGCGCCCCGCCGAGTGCAGCAGCTTGGACACGCCGTGCCAGACGCGGTACTCGGCCTCGAAGACGTAGGGCAGCCAGCACAGCGGGTTGGGCATCAACCCCGCGCGCATCCCCGCGTGCGGCAGGTCCGTCTCGCGCAGCATGACCAAGCCCCGGCGGAGGAAATACCACGACACCGTCTTGCGCCCGCACTGCATGTGCGCGTTGGCGTTGGCCAGCACGATCTCCTGCCAGACCCAGAGGCGCTGGAACCAGCGGCGGTGGAGCAGGGCGCGGAGGGCGCGGAGGGTGGCGTCGGAGCAGGGGAACTTGTGGACCCATTCCGGGTGGTCGGAGATGGGGGAGAGGATCGAGCCCGTGCCCTTCATCTCGATCTGCCGGCCGAGGTGCTCGAGGGTTTCCAGGGCCAGGGTGCTGTCGTCGGCTTCGGGCCCCAGCCAGGCAACCACGCGGGTGGCGAGCGCGTACACGCTGCCCATGCGGGCGACGTGGCGGCCGCGCTCGACGACGTCGGCCTGGTTGATGCAGAGGGCGTCGATCCACAGGGTGCGCGGGTCGGAAGGGGAGCGCAGGTGGCGCAGCGCCGAGGCGAGGTTATCGGTTATGGACAGGACCATGTCGGGCGCGTCGGGGGCGTGGTGCGGGAAGTCGTCTGACTGCTCGATGAAGACTTGCTCCCCCGATCCCAGGCCCGCGTGGCCCCAGGTGTAGGAGAGAGCCTCAAACTCGGGCTGGTTGGGCGCCAGCTTCTGGGGTTGTCTGGGAATCTGCGAGATGTAGGGCACCGCCGGGTCCGGGTGCGGCCAGCTCGACTTTTGCTCGCTTGGGTTCCAAAAGATGATGCGGCCCTCGAAGGTCTGGTGGACTTCCCATCCGGCCGGGAGGGTCTTCTGCAGGTCCTCCAAGTCGACCTTGGGTTCCTCCCGAGGCTCCTCGGGAATTGGGAGGACGGCATGGCGGAGGGAGATGCGGATCGGGTCGGCGAACTCTCCGGGGTGCAGTGTGAGCAGTCGGATCTCTCCGCGCTCAAGGTCTAGTTTCTTGTAGGAGACCATGACGTTGCGAAGGTGGGGATTGGAAGTGGTGAGATGCTGCAGTGGAGGCTGAAATGGTGGAAGTGGTGAGATGGTGAGATGCGGCGACAGCGAGAGACACAGCGCGAAGGGGGAGGGCGCTATATCATTGAAAGTCCACGATTTTTGGGGGCGGCCTCATGGAGGTGGTTGCCTGTCCGGTCTGCCTCCCATAGGGCACCTTGCGAGGCGGCTCTATTACTGTGGCGCAGATGACAGCGCTGCAGCATTCCGCCGCTCGTCGATCTAACAGGAGGAGGTTGCATGAGATTCATCCTTCGGAGGGCCTTGTGTGGGGCCAAGCCCACAGGTCTGCGGCACAATCGGTTCAAGTTGTACCGCTCCCTCCCAACGCTGTTCACCAATGATAACTCGGGACGAATGATACCTTGTGCTTACTCTTCGGTACAGATCTGTCGGTGCCCGCTTCTCCATAACACACCAAATAGTTCATGACCTAGAGTGCTCATTGGGTAGACAGACCTTTACTGATGTGCTTGCATGCTTTGAAGGTGGCTAAGATGTGGCAACTTTATTTCGCAGCCAGATTCACACACCCAATCCGCGGTCTGATTGACCACCGGCCCACAGACAAGCCGTTGGGGTGGCCCATATTGGGCCAATTTGGTGGGCAGTGACCTTCAGAGCCGGCCTTGACATTTGATCGTGTGGCGAAGAAGCCTGGCTCTTGTGCTGGTGCTGCTGGGTAGCGGAATACTGACCAAACCCGCATGTTCTCTAATCCGCTGCAATCATGAGGTTGTCAGCGCTTTCGCAAATACAGGAACGCTCGTCTGTAAGGGCTGTTGGGCGGTGAGTCGGAATGGCGGTCTAGGGGCACCAAAGAGCAAAAACACCAATAGTTGTCTCCAGTTTTGAATGTCAAAGATGATAGGCAAACCAAGATTGAGAACAACCCGGTGCTGCTGGAAAAGGACCAACTCTTTTTCGGGCGAGATGTTACAAGATTGAGCTCAGTT
>Ga0247824_10001466_pt1 | contig 12901 bp, 12 predicted proteins | sample 13C_PalmiticAcid_FD_194412 | JGI IMG/M metagenome (GOLD analysis project Ga0247824, IMG submission 194412) | Soil microbial communities from agricultural site in Penn Yan, New York, United States - 13C_PalmiticAcid_Day48 | ecosystem: Environmental > Terrestrial > Soil > Agricultural land...
TGTCGATGGAGGTGAAGCAAAATTGATAAGAGATGAAAGGTATCGGACCCAATTTGAACCATCTCTGTCCTGGTTCCGCCAGTGCCCACCAAAAAAGTGTAGTCCTCTGCAGTGCCTTTTTTTTTTCTTTTTTCCTCCCTGGACATTCGTCGCCGTAGGGTGCTGTAAGATCCGCTGGTTGATTCAATCCCGTTTCCTCAGTTCATAAAAAAGGCCCTATCAAGGCCAGCACAAAAAGTGAACGTACCCTCACGGACGGGTCCCTTGACGTTACGGATGATGTTACGGATAGAGCTGGGGTTGGAGGGATCCTCGTACAGCTCGACCTTGACCTGGGTGACACCACCACGAGAGCCGGTACGGCCGAGAACCTTGGTGACTTTGGCGTGCTTGACAGGGGTCTTATCCTACAGTAGGATGAGAGTAGGGAGGGGGGAAATACTCTTTGTGTAAGGAGACTGGTGGTAGACTTTGCCCACTTTGACCAAAAAAGCTGTTGTTGATGGGGGCGGTTCTCTCCCTGCTGATCGATCACTGCTCCAGAATCGCTGCCGCGACCGATGTCGATCGTAAAGCAGTTTGCTCCTGAAAACTTTTTTTTTTCCGTACTGAATGAAGTTCCTGCTCTCAAGCGGGTTCACCACCGTTTGGATCAGATCGACTGCCTCGCTTTCCAACAACACGCTCCCCCCAAGCGTCGAAAGAGGAGCGATCCGGCATAGCTTCCCCGCTCTTGTCGTCTATTTCCTAGTGCCGATTCCACAATCTGTCTTGGTACATCCGTAGTCTTTCATAGGTGTTGCGTTCTGCTGTAGCCCAGTCATCGCTCAAGGGTGGAAGGCGGAATCCGTAACAAACACCTCTTTTCAAAGTGATCCATGGATGGCGGGTGGTAGGATGCTAATTGGGAAAGCGATAGAACTGCGTCCATGCTGCTGCTGAAGCCGATATCCTGATCGATGGATGTCATAGTTTCCCCCCTGCGCAAATCAATCAGGCAAAGTACCATTATGAAAAATCAAAGAAAGAGGAGGTGTCTTCTTCAGCCAGGGCCAATTTTAAAGGGGGAAAAGGGCTGAGGTACCCTTAAGTGACAGACCAAGCACTGGGGAAGGGTCGCCCCACGGCATCTTTTATCTATCCCCACGTATGGTTCAGCTTGACTTCCAACTCTGGCCACTCTGTCGCAAGCAACTCCTGTACCTCGACAGCCTCTATTTTGTAACATGCCAGCCCTTTCAGATTGGGCCAATGCTTTCTGAAGAACACCAATTCCGGGATACCGATACCTTTTGGCAGTTCCACATCCAAGAACTCGAGCCACTCCAAGTTCACAAGACCCGCCAGACGTGTCAATCCCGAGGTGAGCGTCCATGCCATGGCGTCCTTGGCCCAAATAGCCTGCATATTACAACCAAAAATGTCCCTTCTTGCGCACAAGCCGACGCAGCTTGGTCAGCCCGCCCAAGCGTTGCATGAAAAGGTTCTCCGCCTGCTCCAAAGTGAGAACTTTCCCGTCTTCTTCTTCTTCTCTGTCTTCCTGCTTTGAGCTGATCTCAGCGAAAGAAAGTGGTGGAGGTGGAGACAATCCGAACAATCCCTCAAAGACCTCAAGCTCGGTGCAGACCCACGGTCGCAATGGATCGATCAGCGCTCGAATGTCCACAAGGGGTTCGCCCCAAAAATCCAAACGCTTGAGCTTGCGACAGGTCGTCAAAACATCCGCCAAGGCTTCCCCATGCCCTCTCAAAAACTTGACGCCCAGTGACTCGAGGCTTTGATGTTGCTGTTTGACCAACATATCCGTGCATTCGGTATCCATGGTGCCCAAGTAAACCTTGCGGAGCTGATGCGGTGGAATGGCGCCTAGTAGCACCAGGTAAACAGGGTTGTCATAGGGACGCCGGTGATGGATGTGCAGATCGGTCAATCGTGAGAGAGTGTCTCGTAATGTGGGAGGCACCGGAAGAGAGAATTGACTGTCAATAGTCGCTTCGACCTGGAGGCTTTCAAGAGAATGAACCGCAATATGGGACAGGAGTCCCTCAAGTATCTCATCAAAACCAGCCGTTTGGATCATGAGATGTTTGAGTCGTAGCAATGGAGGAGGTTGAGATGTAAGGTTTTGTGGGTCCTGGGTTGAGCCTCCCGGCTTGACCGTCCTCATCAGCACCCTTGAGCTCAGAGTGAGACGCTCGAGCGAGGTCGGACAGGCGTCCATGACAGTAAACAGGTCCTCTAATGTATACGTCATGCCCAAGTCCAAGGATTGCAAGCGTGACAGACCAGCGAGCAGACTCGGTAATTTCAAAGAGGTGATGGGTGACATCGCGAGTTCTCGCAATTGCAGTCGCCGCAGGCTGTCCTTGTTCCGTTCGATCAAGAACCGGAGTGTCTCCTCCCAATTGCGAGAAGGACCTTGACCCTTGATACCATCAATAAACGCCTCGATTGTGATCAATCCATGGCATTGGCTCAGTAAGATGCCACGGATCCTGGGTGGAATAAATTTTCTGTACTCTTTGTGATAGATGTGTCGAAACAAGTGGGCCTTCCTGGAGGTGATGTCCAACCATGTAGCATACTCCTCTGATGACTCTGAGAGGTCTTTTGGGGGCTTGTAAGAGAAGCATTCCCAAAGGACAGAGTGAAAGTCGAGATGCCAGGCTTTGCATACGAGCGAGCAAGCTTTGAGGGTGTCAAGGTCCAGATACCGAGCAATATGTTGTCTCAATTCAGCGAGGTCGGTTGCATGCCTTGCCATCCTGGAATACGTGGTGAGTGGAAGAGACGAAAGAGAGGTAAAATGTGATTTGGGCAGTGAGTTGTTTTTCTTGCTCCCGCCGTTACACCAAATTTTTGGTCCTCCTGCTGCGGCAACCAGTACACACTCCTCTACATGCACCAGCGGATATCCGATGTACTGGCTCACCCCCTCAACTCAACATGAAAGATAAGCAGTGCCAATTGGCCAAATTTCATGGCGATCCCAACGAGAACAGAAGCTGCCAGGAAGAGCCCTTGACCATTATTGCTATCCCAAAGGCAAGTCTGCAGCGCACAGCCAGTAGGAAGGAAAGGTCGTGGGTTACCACACAGCCGTTTATGACCTTTTGGGCCTGAACATGCACAACGCCATAGCTTGTTCACCTCACATAACACCATCTCATACCAATCCAGTGCGCCGTTCAACATGCGATTAGCCCTTGTTGCCGACTAGAACCGTCATGAAAGAGAGTCGAGGTCTTTATTCTTGCTCATTGGCGGATATGGTATATCTTAATGCCAATCCACATGAGAACCTTCACGAACACAATAAGCACCATCACCAGCACTATCAACTCCAACAGCATGATTAGAGCCAAAAGCCATCTGGGTATACGATACGCATAAAACGCCATCGTCCCAGCTCTCGCCCCTCTCACGTGAAATGACCAGTATCCCATTCGACCCAGCTTCGCTGTTTCAAGAGTCGCTTGTTAAGTGGAGTAAGACCACGGACACCTTTTGTGGCAGCCCAGCAGAGTTTGACATGGCACTGCCCTTCCTCACTAATGACCTGCCACTTGAGTACCGATCCATCTTCACAGCCAGTGATCAAGAAATTGGCATCGGGAGAGGGTATCCATTCAACATCGTAGACAGCTCCTTGGAAGTTTTGTACCACTGCTCGACATTGGCCAGACGCAACCTCCCAAAGTCTCACCGTCCTGTCAAGGCTGCAAGAAGCGAGTAGATCTCCCTTGGGCGAGAAGACTACTCTCTCGATCGTAAGGTGACCAGTGAGTGTCAAACAACAGCCTCTCGTTGTTCACTGATCCATCATAACTTGCTGAAGCAAGTTGGTCTCCTTGAGGTGAAAATACGACATCATGAACCAAATCCTGATGACCCTGGAAGGTGTAGATACAAGCCATCATCCCAACGTCCCATAGCTTCACGGTCTTATCCTTACTGCTGGTGGCGACCATGCTACCGTTAGGTGAATATGCAACACTAGTGACCTCGTCTGTGTGGCCATTCAAGGTACCGCAGTGTTTTCCAGTTGTCGCACTCCATAGTCGAACTGTCTTGTCTTCGCCGGCTGATGCAACTTGATCTCCTTCAGGAGAGTACGTGATGTTGTTAACTTGGTTGGTGTGACCCGTTAAGATGTGTTGGCAGGTTCCTGTGTCGACGTCCCATAGCCGAACCGTTTCGTCATGGCTTCCAGAAGCAATCTGATTCCCTTTAGGTGAAAACGCGATACCGGGTACCGGATACGTATGGCCACTTAAAACCTTGAGACAAACTCCTGTTTCCGCATCCCAGAGCCGTATCGAAAAGTCCAAACTGCTCGAGGCAATCATGTTTCCTTTGGGTGAACTCTTGACACTGCTAACCATTTGGCTGTGGCAATTCGAGATATGTTGAGACTCTCCGACTGACAAATTCCACAGACGCACATTCTTGTCACAACCGCCAGAGGCGACCGTATCACCCCTCGGAGAATATGCGACGCAGACGAGACCTAACCTCGGGCCAGTCATTGTATGACTACAAGTCCCAGATTGTACATCCCATACTCGGACTGCTCCGTCGTTGCTCCCAGAGAATACTTGATCACCTTTCAGTGAATACACAATATCACAGACAAAACTGCTGTGTCCTTCAAGGATGTGACCGCAATGTTCCGATTCCACATCCCATAATCGAATTGTCGTGTCAAGGCTGGCAGTGGCAACCTGGTCTCCTCGAGGAGAAAACACTATGGCCATAATCCTGCGGCTGTGGCCGACAAAGATATGACTGCATTCTCTGGCCACAATGTTCCAAAGCCGTACCGTGCAATCATCACTTCCAGAGGCAAGCTGATTCCCCTTTGGTGAATATACGGCACACATGACTATGTCCTCGTGTCCAGATAGTATTTGACAGCAAATGCCGGTCGATGGATCCCACAGCCGTATTTCCTTGTCTGAGCAGGCAGAGGCAACCTGATCTCCACGGGGTGAGTACGCGACACATTGAACCTTGCCGGGATGACTGAGGGTGTGTTGGCTGACTCCTGATTCCTTGATCCAGATCTGCACAGTGTTATCATGGCTACCAGAATAGATATGACTTCCATCTGGCGAAAATACAACGCGTCGAACTGTGTCGCCATGGCCTTTCAAGACTCGTGTTCTCTCCCAGTTGGATGTCGAATACATTTGAATAATGCCACTGTCGAGACCGACTACAAATGACGTCCCATCTGGTGAGTACGCGCAGCACCAAACAATGCTGTCCATTGTGAGCTCCGGTAGCTCTCCAAACTGCACATCTGTCATATCTGCCTTGTTTAAATCCGTCTGCCGTAGCCATATACCTCGAAGGTTGGCTCCCCTGATGTTCGCTTGCTGCAAATGCACAGAATCAAACATTCCGTAACTGAGATCGGCTCCTGGGATCTGAATACCTTGAAGGTCTGTACCAATGAACTGCACGCCTGCTCGAACAAGTATAGTGATGGCGTTTGCTGCTGCTGTGCTCCATATCTCGTCCTTCTTCGAGTGTTCGATGAACGTCAGCAGTTGATCCTTGAACACTGGTTCTTGTTGAACTCGCTCTTCCAGGAACTGAAGCAGTGAATGCTCTTTCACAAAGCTTCTGAAGAACAAAGGCGAGTTAGAATCCGGCTCTTTTCCAGAGTTGGAACTCCCGCCTCGTAGACTCAACGCTTGTTCGATTGCTCTTCTATTTTTCCTGTCTTTCGGATCAAATACTGCACGCGCCAATCCGTACTCGAGAATAGATCGATGGATGAATTGGTGTTGGTTGCCATTCCGTGTCAATGGACATGCTTCGAGTAGCAACTGCTTTTCCGTGTTTTCAAACAACTTGTCTTTCCATGATCCTTCATCAATCATCCGAGTATACTCTACGACAGGATGACCACCTTGTTCCATGTAAATCGCCACGGAAAACTTCTTCAGATACCCAATACCATTCAATGTGAATCCTTCGGAGCTCAGCTTCTCGAACGCTGCCTTCGCTTGCGGGATCATTTCCTTCTCTGAGAGTCGCTTCTTGCCTCGCTCCAGCCATTGTTCGATGAAAAGGTCATACAGTATAACTCGTGTCACACGAACAGGAGAAACACGTCGACCTTGATCGATCATGCGTGGTAGGACATCCAACGACAAAGTCATCAGAAACGGGTTCTTGATTAGTTCCTTGCAACTTGGGATGAGATCCAGCGCTGACTTGTAATCTTCTACTCGCCACAGAGGCTTGTGGATAGACACATATTGCTCGATATAATCCTCAATCTGGTCAGCCGAGAACGGCGTGAGCACCGCTTCTTGAAACAATGGTGAATCCAGCAGTTGGTTGCGGTTTCCTGGCTGGAATCGGTCTCGATAGTCTGATCCAAGGTATTCGCTGCGGCAACAGACCACCATCTGGACATCCCATTCTCCTCGCTGGTTCAGTCGATTGCTCATGTAAATATTTTTAGTTTGTTGGCATTCATCGTAACCATCGCAGATCAAGATCAGCTTGCGATAGTGCTTCATTTCTTCGATCTGAGGCTCACGGAATCCATCCCTCTTTAGTTGCTTGGCGATCATGTCGTCTTCAGGTTTGTCGATTGTTGGCAAGTTGATAAGAAGTGGAATCCTGCCTGTCTTACTCTCGTACGACTGCCACAGATCAAACTCGAGCTCAGAGCTGAATGTAGATTTCCCTGCTCCAGAGTCACCTAGTAGCAAGAAGACCTTTTGGTCGCCATCCAAGAATTCCTTGACTCTATCCATCAATGGGAATCGTGAAATATCGGCGGCTTGAAGGCTAGACTTGGCTAGAGGTGTGATGTAAACGGCGCTATCCCGATCCTTTATGCGCCGCCCCCTTAGGATACGAAGGTGTTTTTCGACATCTGGTATATTCTGCACACGATCGAGCAGAGATGGAGACTCCAGTTCCGGTGGAGTGACTTTCAATGGGTAAGCGGTAGGTCCATTCTCCCGACACGCTCGAGAGAGAGCCTGCTTCTTATCGTCGCCGCCTGTTTCCAGTTCCTGGAGCAGTGTCTCAGCAACTGTATCATGCACAAGAGCAGAATGAGATCGGTTAGACCACTGCTCTAATCCCAATTCTTCAAGACAATATAGCTGGTGAGCAGTTTCACATACCTTGCGAAGTCCCTCCAGGTGACGAAGATAATTGCATGAGAATGTTGAGAATCCATTTTTTGACACTGGTTTCCTGTCCCCAGGCCTCATCGTTCCTGTAGATCTCTCCAAGGAATTCAACTGCACTTTGACGAATCGTCTCATCCCATTCAGAGTTGGTTGCCATCTCTCCAAGCCGCTGACACACTCCCCATTGGAAAGCTGGGTCGAATCGGCAAGGCGCTTCACAGACCAATCTCTTGAACGAAGCCAATTCTCCGTCTCGAATCAAGATATCGGCCCCACGAAGTGCCGAGTACCAATCCCGCTTGCACTCAAAGCTGAATCCTTCCTTGAGAGCTTTCACAAGTCCTTCTCCTTTTGTAACAAGAGAGGTCACTTTATCGTATGTAGATGAGATAGCATCCAGAGTTTTCGAGGCTCTTCCAAACCCTTCTTGAATCTTTTCTATCCCTTCGATAAACTTGTCGAGGTCGAGTCCTTTCGTTGCGCTCACCAGTCCGAACACACCTTGGATCACCTTCCCTGTCCGCCGCATGGCTGATTGCCACGTCGTCTCATCATCTGGGACACATAGTAGAGCTTGGAAGGCATATGCTGCCTGATACACCAGGAATGGATCCGAACTCTTTTTCAGCTCGCCTAGATATGACGAGAGAGGTTCATGTAACATCTTGCGATCCAGATCAGAGACTCCGGTGCCAGCCATGGCATCCAGTACGTGCGAGACGGCCATTGTCAATTTGTACATGTTCCGATGACTGTTGGTGAGTATTCATCAGGCGAGTATTGAGAAGTTCAAGAATCTTGACAAGATCATCAGCACTGAGATAATCGGGGTCGGCACCTTGGATCAATTGTGCGAGCCCCTCGAGTTCTTGGAAATTCAGCAAACCAGAATGGTTGATTCCAGAGTAAAACTCCCTGAGTAGATCATGGAATGCTTCCTTGTCAAGGATGGGCGCGAGGCACACAACCTCGGCAACAGCCTTGGAGTCCTTGATCTTTTCTTCTTAGAACACTCTGATGACATCTTTGGCTATGGCACGGAGTCGTATCTGTTCGTCTGCATCCTTTTCGATGGTCTGTATCCACTTGACAGCGATTGGTTTCAATGTACTCTCTGGCGATAGACCGATCTTCAATAGACCAAGGCAGCAAACAAGCTGTGGTGTACTGTGGAGACGTTCATCTGGCTCTGGCAGTTTGAATTCAACAATAGGCGGGGGAGTGTTCTCAGCAAAGATATGAGCGGGAACTGTAGAGTTTTTGCTGATCTTTTGTCGGTAAAGGGGATGTGATTGCACTGAGCCCATAGCCTGGGACCCTCCAGAAGAGTGTGGTGTTTCCTTGCGTGATTGTGCGATACTACTGGGACGATAGGCATCTGCAGACTGAACCAGATTGCGGATGTCAGCTCTAATACAAGAGAGTCGTACATGAAACGCATACTGAGCAAGTTAGAGTGGGAAAATGCTATGCACCCTTTTGCCATGTGTGCTCTGCGGCTCTCTCTCGTACAAACTTCCTTTCCCCTGTCAATAGGTTGGCTTTAAACCTACCCTAGCTTCTCTGCTTTCTTGAGGATGGCCATTTCTTCAGTGGAATAGCCACGGCTCCCAAGCAATTTCCCCAAGCCAATGTAGGCATTAGCGATGCTTTTGGTTACTGTTTGGTTCTTGTCATGCTTGGCAGCCTTCTTTGCTTGGGACAATGATACCTCTGCATCGTGACAAAGCTCCAAGGCAATGGTAGGGTCCTTGGCATTGAAAGCATTTTCCAAGTAAACGTTGGCGAGCTCCAATGCTTGCTCCGGTGTGAGGGACTCTCGTAGAGACGAAACGATGCTTCCGAACATCACTGATCTTCCTTCCTGCAGACGAATGACCACGATGGACGCAAGGGTCAGAACAACTGTTGAGTAGCCTTTAGCAAGTATTGATAGCGACATGGCGTTAGGTAACATACTTTGATTGAGGACGGAGATTGATGTTCGCACAGTCAGAGTGGCGATCAGCTGTTTCTAACAATAACTGTCAACAAGGTAAGCAGGGTTAGCGACGTTGTACAACCGTGGAGCTATGCGTATCAACAGCTGCCTCCTTGGTATTGCCAGAGTGGGATTCCTTACTTTTAATGTTTGGGATGGATCCTTGGGGGCTGTGTGGGGTCTCCTTTCTGTCGTTGACCCTTGACAAACGACAGCGTATGCTGAAAGAGGTGGTGTACAGAGAGTTTGTATGTGGGGGGTGCGACGAGGGCGGATGTTTGGAAGATGTTGTGGGAGGAAGGAAAGAAGAGAAATTAAAAAGTGAAGACAGCCCTGATCGTATGCATATGCTCCTGTGCTTCCTGCACAAACCCAAATTTGTTTCCCATCGCTGCAGATTTATTCGGCACTTTGGCTTGTGCATCGCCTTCAAACACAGGTCGACATGCATATTTTGTCATATTAGGTAGTAGGTAACTACAAGGTGTCTGGTTTCGTGAGAAAAACACATCCTGCAACTCGATTTTATTAGCGCTACTGCATTTTTGCCTAGTCCACCCACTCGATATTCAGCGCTGTAGGGGAACATACTACGAGTTCTATCGTACTAAGATCCTCCTGATGATATGATACTCGCCAGGTTGACCAGACCCTCGGCTGCCAGAACGTCTTGTCCAATGCAGAATTGTGATGACCACCTCTTTCAGCACATCGGTAGTCCACAATATCCATTACATCCAAAGTGGTTTATTTCGCTGCTAATTTCCTTGGCTAAGAGTTGCTTCAATTCCTGAAAGACCCCCCAGGTCACACCTCGACCCATTGAAGCCAGGCTCTAGCTTGCTACCAATTGGCCGTTCAAAACAGCTCCCGGTCGACGGATGGTGCTCCTTGGTCTGATCGCACCCGATTCAGGTTCTCCTGTCCATGGTGGCCCCATAGAATCGCACTTCTCTCACTAAAATGACTCAAAATAAAACACAATGCAGGAACTCGAGTTGCTTTCCGCAAGTGGAGTGGATGATTGATCAATTCATCCTATCCAGCGGCCACTTGCATCGGAGCGCCTGCAAGGAGGAAGAGTAGGTGTATGGGGTGATGACTCGGTCGATTCCTGCACAACACGACATACACCGGGTCGCCTCGAGTCGCCCTGCCCGCTCCTGATTCGAGTCGAGTTGATTCCGAACTCGTAAGGTCCAGCTTCCAGATTGCGGGTGATCCTGAGGGAGGGAGTGGCCAAAGAGTGTCTCAACCGTGCGGCCAAAAATGTGGCTCTCACCAACAATTGCACCAATTGCACGTGCCGCCAGCGTACGCACAAACAATAGACGAGGCTTCACCTCCCTTCACTCCTGCCAACCTCGACACTGATCGGGGCTCTACCTGCACCTGCACCTGCACCTGCACCTGCACCTACACCAACTGCTCCAAGGAACTGGATGCACTGGGCAAGTAACGTCACTCGCAATGGAATGGGTGCTCACACCCTGCACCCATCCACCTTTCGTTAGTGATCAAAAAGCCGTACGGCCCTGGACATTGGATCTTTCACAGCGGATGCAGGTATGAGCACTAACACGCCTGACTTGTGGGCGGTATTGCGGCCAATCAAGCAAAGTACCTCTCGTCTTATTCCAGAAGGAGCTATTGAGCACTGTCAGTTCAATCGGAGCGTCAGGAGAAGCTTGTTACGACTCTAGTTTGCCATGGCTTTCTGGACCATCGATCACCATCGGCAATTGTTCATACACCATTACAGTGGATAAGAATACACACCATTTAACAAAGTTTGATGTTGAGAAGCATCTGAACTTGAAGATGACAAAGGTACTCTAAGCGACATGCCCAAGGTGGGGTGCCAGGCGCATCTGTTGCTTCAACTCTTCAACTCGACTTTCAGCTCAGGCCACTCGGTTGTGAGCCACTCCTGCACCTCGACAGAATCCATGTTGTAGCATGCCAGCCCTCTCAGACTGGGCCAATGCTGTTTGATGAACAACAATTCCGGGATACCGATACTCTTGGGCAGATTTCCATCCAAGAACTCGAACCACTTCAAGTTCACAAGATCCGCCAGATGTATCAGTCCTGAGAAGAGCGTCCATGCCATGACGTCCTTGCCCTCGTCACCCGTGTAATCGCCGAAAAGGTGTCCCATTATATCGAAATTGTGCACGAGGCGGCGCAACTTTGTCAACCGGCCCACCTGTTGCATGAAAAGGCCCTCCACTTGATCTGAGGTGACTGGATCAATGGTGGTGACTTTTTCGTCTCCTTCCTCATCCTCTCGATTTGAATCCTCAGCGCCATTGTTCTCGTTCGAGGCCAAAGGAGAAGGACAAGGAGACAATCCGAATAATCCCTCAAAGACCTCGAGCTCGGTGCAGACCCACGGCTTCTGTGGGTCGACCAACGTTCGAATATCAACAAAGGGCTCCGTTCCAAACTCCAAACTCTTGAGCTTGCTGCATGTCGCCAAAATATCTCCCAGCGCTCCTCCATGACCCTGAACAAAGTCCACATTCAGCGACTCGAGGCTTTGATGTTGCCGGTCGATTAACATGGTTGTGCATTTGGTACCCACGGCCCCCAAGTGGAGGTTACGGAGCTGCTGCGGTGGAATGGCGGCTAAAAGCACTGGAAATAGGGATCATGCTTGGGCCGCCGGTTAGTGATGTGCAGCCCGGTCAATCGTGAGAGTTTGTCGCGTAGCGTAGGAGACACCTGAAAAGCACTGTCGATGATCGCATTGACCTGAAGGCTTTCGAGAGAATGAGCTGCAATATGGGACAGGATATCCCAAAGAGTCCCATTGTAGCAAATGCCGTAGATTCCAAGATGTTTGAGCCTTGGAGGTGGAGCGGTGGTGGTGGGCTTGATGAACGATGGATTGAGGTTGAGATTTTCGTTGATCGGGAGCTGAGCTCTCCTGGTCGGCCTTCCTTCTCCCGATATGTGATCGCAAATCGAGACACCTAAGCGAGGTTGGACAGGCATCCAAGACTGGCAACAGATCCTCCAGTGTGGAGGCCATTCCTAGGTCCAAGGACTGCAGGCGTGGTAGACCAGAGAGCAGACTCGGCAGATGCAAAGAGGCCATGGGGATTTGAAATGACCTCTCGCAATTGCAGTCGCCGTAGACTGACCTTGTTCTGTTCGATTAAAAGCCGGAGTGTCTCCTCCCAATAGCGAACAGGATCTCCACCTTTGACTCCACCAACAAACGCCTCGATTGTGATCAGTCCATGGCATCGATCTAATAAGATATCGCTAATCTCAGGCACCATGGCTCTTCTAGACTCTTTGTGGTAGACATGTCGAAACAGGTAGGCCTTCCTTGAGGCGATATCCAGCCATCTAGAAAGCTCCCCTGTTGACTCCGAAAGACTTTGTGGGACCTTGTAAGAGAAACGCCTCCAAAGGACAGTGTGAAAATCGAGATGCCAGGCTTTGCACACAAGTGAGCAGGCCTTGAGGCTGTCGAGATCCAGATACCGAGCAATATGTTGTCTCAATTCTGGAAGGTCGGTTGCATGCCTTGCCATCCTGGAATACGTGGTGAGCGGACAAGGTAGAGAGATAAGAACGAAAAGAGGCAAAAGTTTGCTTGCACCGTTCCACAAGAACATTTTGTCGCCCCTGTTGCTGCTGCGGCGAGCACGTTGTCCAGTATGCCAGCATGACGAGTGCCTCCGGTCTGCTTCCAATCTAAAAAGCATGGTACCACCCGCACCCATGAAGCGTCTCCGTT
>Ga0247824_10001467_pt1 | contig 12896 bp, 6 predicted proteins | sample 13C_PalmiticAcid_FD_194412 | JGI IMG/M metagenome (GOLD analysis project Ga0247824, IMG submission 194412) | Soil microbial communities from agricultural site in Penn Yan, New York, United States - 13C_PalmiticAcid_Day48 | ecosystem: Environmental > Terrestrial > Soil > Agricultural land...
TCGCCACCTTTTCGCAGATGAACAGCCGATTTTTTCAGCAAGTTTTCCGATGCCTGGTAGTTGGTGTGCACCCCGGCGTGGAACGGCGGGTTGCTAAGGATCAGGCTAAGCTCGGTCGGCGCCGCGTCGATGCCATCACCGCTGATCACTTCGCCCTCCAGGCCATTGGCGGCCAAGGTCAGGCGGCTGGCGGCCACGGCGAAGGCATCCACGTCCAGCAGGGTTACCCGGTTTTGCGGGTAACGGCGCTTTACCGTTGCGCCCAGCACCCCGGCACCGCAGCCGAAGTCCAGCACATGCCCGCTCGGCAGGTCGTCGAGGTGCTTGAGCAGCAGGGCGGTACCGCGATCGAGGCGGCCATGGCTGAACACGCCGGGCAGGCTGACCACCTGCAGTGGGCCGTCTTCCAGGCTGAGTTCGAAGCGTTCGGCCAGGCTTTCCAGGGGCTTGGCTTCTGGTGCGTGTTCGATGGTCACCTGCCACAGCTGGCAATGGCGGGCGCTGTCGAGCTTGCGTGGCTTGCCAAAGGCCTGCAGCTGCTTGGCCGCGCCCTCGATGCCGCCACGTTTCTCGCCGACCACGTATAGCTTGCGGCCAGCCAGGCGCGAGGCCAGGGCGTTGAGCAGGTAGGCGGCCAGTTCGCGGGATTTGGGCAGGAACAGCACGGCGCTGTCGAACGCCACTTCAGGGGGCTCCACTGCATAGTGGCTGCGCCCGGCGAAGCGGCTTTCGAGCATGGCCTGATCGCCCGCATGCCAAGTCCAGGCCCGGGCCTGGGGCAACTGGCCAAGCAGGCCGTCGGCGGGGGCGCCGGCGAGCAGCAGCGGGCTCTGGAACAGCTCTGCCTGGCGGAGCAACACTTCACTGCGCGGGTCCATGGACGACGCCTCCTGGAAAAAAGTGGCGCAGTGTAGCAGAGGCGGGCGCCGGGCTCAGCTGACCACGCGGCGTGGCTGCCCGGCGAAGAAGGCCTGGGCGTTCTCGCTGAGCTGGCCGACGATGCGTTGGCGCGACTCCACCGCACCCCAGGCGCTGTGCGGGGTGATGATCAGGCGCGGGATACCGGGTTCGAGCAGCGGGTTGCCGTTGACCGGCGGCTCCACGCTCAGCACGTCGGTGGCGGCTCCGCCCAGGTGGCCACTGCGCAGGGCGTCGGCCAGCGCTTGCTCGTCGATCAGGCCACCGCGGGCAGTGTTGACCACCAGCGCGTTGGGCTTGAGCAGGGCCAGCTCGCGTGCCCCGAGCATGTGTCGGGTGTGCTCGTTCAGCGGGCAGTGCAGGGTCAGGGCGTCGACGTGCGGCAGCAATTCGTCCAGTGGCAACCGGTCGGCCCGTTCCGGGCGGCCTGGGATCTGCCCGCTGAGCACGCGCATGCCAAAGGCTTCGGCCAGCCTCGCCACCGCGCCACCCAGTTCACCATGGCCCAGCAGGCCAAGGGTCTTGCCCTCCAGCTCGACGATGGGAAAATCCAGCAGGCAGAACTGGCTGGCCCTGGCCCATTGGCCATCGGCTACCGCCTGGTTGTAGTCGCACAGGCGGGTGGCCAGGGCCAGCAGCAGGGCGAGGGTGTGCTGGGCGACGGACGGGGTGCCGTAGCCCTGGCAATTGCACACGGTGATGCCCTGGGCGTGCGCTGCCGCCAGGTCGACATTGTTGGTGCCGGTGGCGGCCACCAGGATCAGCTTCAGTTGCGGGTTGGCGGCCAGGGACGCGGCGTCGAGCATGACCTTGTTGCTGACTACCGCCACCGCGCCCTGCAGGCGTTCGGCGACCTGCTCCGGGCGGGTGGCGGCGAACAGTTCGAACTCGTCGAACTGCTGCTTCAGGGGCGAGAGGTCGAGATCGCCCAGGTCCAGGGACTGGTGATCGAGAAACACGGCGCGACGCGGGCTGGGCATGAAGGCCTCCGGGGATGGGCGGGATTTCGGTGTCGCGGCCATTCGCGGTTAAACCGCTCCCACAGGTATTGCACCATTGCAGAGGCTGGTGCAGTACCTGTGGGAGCGGGTTTACCCGCGAATAGGCCCTCAGCGCCGCAGTGTCTAGCTCAACCTTGCCGCCCGTCAACGCCCGCCACTCATACCTTCGCCATGCAAATCATTCCTTCGGCTGATTTAGCCGTCACATTGGCGAACTACAGTAACTCCCAGACTTGTCCGGCCCGCTTTTCAGAAAAGGGATACCCATGTTGCAGACCCGCATCATCAAGCCCGCCGAGGGCGCCTACGCCTACCCCCTGCTGATCAAGCGCCTGCTGATGTCTGGCAGCCGCTATGAAAAGACTCGCGAAATCGTTTACCGCGACCAGTTGCGGCTGACCTATCCCCAGCTCAACGAGCGCATCGCGCGCCTGGCCAACGTGCTGACCGAAGCCGGAGTAAAGGCTGGTGACACCGTGGCGGTGATGGACTGGGACAGCCACCGCTACCTCGAATGCATGTTCGCCATCCCGATGATCGGCGCGGTGGTGCACACCATCAACGTGCGCCTGTCGCCTGAGCAGATCCTCTACACCATGAACCACGCCGAAGACCGCGTGGTGCTGGTCAACAGCGACTTCGTCGGCCTGTACCAGGCCATCGCCGGGCAACTGACCACCGTCGACAAGACCCTGCTGCTGACCGACGGCGCGGACAAGACAGCCGAGTTGCCCAACCTGGTGGGCGAGTACGAGCAACTGCTGGCCGCTGCCAGCCCGCGCTACGACTTCCCGGACTTCGACGAGAACTCGGTAGCCACCACCTTCTACACCACTGGCACCACCGGCAACCCCAAGGGGGTGTACTTCACCCACCGGCAACTGGTGCTGCATACCCTGGCCGAAGCTTCGGTGACCGGCAGCATCGACAGCGTGCGCCTGCTGGGCAGCAACGACGTGTACATGCCCATCACCCCGATGTTCCACGTGCACGCCTGGGGTATCCCCTACGCTGCCACCATGCTTGGCATGAAGCAGGTGTATCCGGGGCGCTACGAGCCGGACATGCTGATCACGCTGTGGCGTGAGGAAAAGGTCACCTTCTCCCATTGCGTGCCGACCATCCTGCAGATGCTGCTCAACTGCCCGACTTCCCAAGGCCAGGACTTCGGCGGCTGGAAGATCATCATCGGCGGCAGCGCACTCAACCGCTCGTTGTACCAGGCCGCTCTGGCCCGCGGCATCCAGCTGACCGCCGCGTACGGCATGTCCGAGACCTGCCCGCTTATTTCCGCCGCCCACCTCAACGACGAACTGCAGGCCGGCAGCGAGGATGAGCGCGTCACCTACCGTATCAAGGCCGGCGTGCCGGTGCCGCTGGTCGAGGCGGCCATCGTCGACGGCGATGGCAACTTCCTGCCCGCCGATGGTGAAACCCAGGGCGAGCTGGTGCTGCGTGCGCCGTGGCTGACCATGGGCTACTTCAAGGAGGCGGAAAAGAGCGAGGAGCTGTGGCAGGGCGGCTGGCTGCACACTGGGGATGTCGCCACGCTCGACGGCATGGGCTACATCGACATCCGCGACCGCATCAAGGATGTGATCAAGACCGGTGGCGAGTGGATTTCCTCGCTCGACCTCGAAGACCTGGTCAGCCGCCACCCGGCCGTGCGTGAAGTGGCGGTGGTGGGGGTTGCCGACCCGCAGTGGGGCGAGCGCCCGTTTGCCCTGCTGGTGGTGCGCGAAGGCCAGGTCATCGATGCCAAGGCGCTGAAGGAACACCTCAAGCCTTTTGTCGAGCAAGGGCATATCAACAAGTGGGCGATTCCAAGCCAGATCGCCGTTGTTACTGAAATTCCCAAGACCAGTGTCGGCAAGCTCGACAAGAAACGCATCCGCCAGGACATCGTCCAGTGGCAGGCCAGCAACAGCGCATTCCTCTCCACGCTGTAACCGCCATGCGGGTCGCGTACCGCAGCACGCGACCCGCATGCTAGAGGGGTGGAGCCTTGCCAAACGGCAGAAATACGCCATCCTTTAGCACTGCCAGCACGCAGCCTGGGCAACATTGCAGCGAGTTGGCCGCACGGAGCGCAAATCACACTTTAGAGGGATCAAGCGCCTGTGCCTTGCTGGCTATAGTCGGGGCCAGGGGATTTTCAGGAATGGGGGAAGGCGACATGCGCAAGCCGTGTCGCCGCAGGCGCAAGCCTGCAAACCGGTCGCTCGGGCCGTTCTTGAAAGGACTCACTGCCATAACAAAAAAAGTACATGGAGTAGCGTCGATGAAATCTGCAAACCTGTTCTGGCGCCGGGCCAAGTTGCCCCTGGCCGTCAGCCTTGCTTCCACGCTCGCAAGTCCTGCTTTCGCTGTCAGCTTCAACATTGGTGAAATCGAAGGCCAGTTCGACTCGTCGCTCTCCATCGGCGCCAGCTGGTCGACGGCAAACCCCAACAAGAACCTGATCGGGGTGAACAACGGCGGCAAGGGCCTGTCGCAGACATCCGACGATGGCCACCTGAACTTCAAGAAGGGCGAAACTTTCTCGAAGATCTTCAAGGGCATCCATGACCTGGAACTGAAGTACGGCGATACCGGCGTGTTCGTCCGTGGCAAGTACTGGTATGACTTCGAACTGAAGGACGAAGGCCGCGAGTTCAAGGACATCAGTGACTCCAACCGCAAGGAAGGCGCCAAATCGTCCGGTGCCGAGCTGCTCGACGCATTCGTCTATCACAACTACTCCATCGGCGATCAGCCAGGCTCGGTGCGCCTGGGCAAGCAGGTGGTGAGCTGGGGTGAAAGTACCTTCATCGGTGGTGGCATCAACTCGATCAACCCGATCGACGTGTCGGCGTTTCGCCGCCCGGGGGCCGAGATCAAGGAAGGCCTGATTCCGGTCAACATGTTCTACATCTCGCAAAGCCTGACCGACAACCTGTCGGCCGAGGCCTTCTACCAGATCGAGTGGGACCAGACGGTCGTCGACAACTGCGGCACGTTCTTCTCCCAGCCGGACATCATTGCCGACGGCTGTACCGACAACCTGCGCGTGCTCAACAGCAGCCGCACAGTGCCGGGGGCGGCGCAGCAGTTCCTTGCTACCCGGGGCGTGAACATCAACGAAGAAGGGGTGATGGTGCGCCGCGGTGCCGACCGTGACGCGCGTGACAGCGGCCAGTTTGGCGTGGCCATGCGCTACATGTTCGAGCCGCTGGACACCGAGTTTGGCGCCTACTTCATGAATTACCACAGCCGCGCGCCAATCTTCAGCGCCACCGGGGCCCCGCCTTCAGTGTTCGCCGGGTTGAGCGCCCTACCTGCGCAGCTGCGTGCATTGGCGCCGCTGATCGTGGCGGGTAACTCCGAGTACTTCGTCGAATATCCCGAGGATATCCGCCTTTATGGTTTGAGCTTCTCAACCACACTGCCCACCGGGACCGCCTGGAGCGGCGAGCTCAGCTACCGCCCCAACGCACCGGTGCAACTCAATACCACGGATATTCTGTTCGCCGGGGTCCGCCCCATTGGCGGCGCGTTGAGCAACGCTTCGCTGCTGACCGGTACGCCGGGGCAGGACCTGCACGGGTATCGCCGCAAGGAGATCACCCAGTTCCAGACCACCCTCACGCATTTCTTCGACCAGGTGATGGGCGCCAGCCGCATGACCGTGGTGGGTGAACTCGGTGTCACCCATGTGGGTGGCCTGGAGAGCGCACACGATACCCGCTACGGTCGCGACCCGGTGTACGGTCCAGGCCCGCTGCCATCCACGGGTGGGGCCAATACCTGTCAGGCACTCAATGCCAGCACCATCGCAGGCGCCGGTGCTGGTGCCTCCACTGCCAACCTGAGCCGCAACTGCGAGAACGATGGTTTTACCACCAGTACTTCCTGGGGCTATCGCGCCCGGGTCATCTGGGACTACAACGACGTCTTCGCCGGGATCAACCTGAAACCCAGCGTGGCTTGGTCGCACGACGTCTCCGGCTACTCGCCGGGCCCTGGCGCCAACTTCGAGGAAGGCCGCAAGGCCGTCAGCCTGGGCCTCGATGCCGAGTACCAGAACACCTATACGGCTAGCCTGTCGTACACCAACTTCTTCGATGGCGAGTACACCACCGTGGATGACCGTGACTTCGTCGCGCTCAGCTTCGGCGTGAACTTCTAAGCATACAGATCCAGGACGACACGACATGAACAAGACCAGAAGTCTGCTGCAAGCCGGTGTGCTGGGCCTGTCCCTGCTGGCGACCAGCGTCATGGCTGCAGTATCCGCCGACGAGGCGGCCAAGCTGGGCAGTACCCTGACCCCGATGGGCGCCGAAAAGGCCGGCAACGCCGATGGCTCGATCGGCCCGTGGGAGCCGCTGTCGAAGAGCGCGGGCAGCGCCGACGCCAAGGGCTTCCTGCCCGACCCGTACGGCAGTGACAAGCCGCTGTTCACCATCACCGCGCAGAACGCCGACCAGTACAAGGACAAGCTCTCGCCGGGCCAGCTGGCCATGCTCAAGCGCTACCCGGACACCTTCAAGATCCCGGTATTCAAGACCCATCGTGGCTCGACGGTGCCGGCCGACGTGTTTGCCGCCATCAAGGAGAACGCCACCAAGACCACTCTGGTCGAAGGCGGCAACGGTCTGAGCAACTTCCGCACGGCTGTACCGTTCCCGATTCCCCAAAGCGGCCTGGAGGTGATCTGGAACCACATCACCCGCTACCGGGGTGGCAGCGTCAGCCGCCTGGTGACCCAGGCCACGCCGCAGCAGAACGGCTCCTTCAACCCTGTGTACTTCTCTGACCAGTTCGTCTTCCGCGACAAGATGAAGGATTACGACCCGAACAACCCGGGCAACATCCTGTTCTACTTCAAGCAGGAAGTGACCGCGCCTGCGCGCCTGGCCGGTACCGTGCTGCTGGTGCACGAAACCCTCGACCAGGTGAAGGAACCGCGCAAGGCGTGGATCTACAACGCCGGCCAGCGCCGCGTGCGCCAGGCACCGCAAGTGTCGTACGACGGCCCGGGTACCGCTGCCGACGGTTTGCGCACCTCGGACAACCTGGACATGTTCAACGGTGCGCCGGATCGCTATGACTGGAAGCTGGAAGGCAAGAAGGAGATGTACATCGCGTCCAACGCCTTCAAGCTCGACGACCCCAAGCTCAAGTACACCGACATCATCAAGGCCGGGCACATCAACCAGGACCTTTCCCGTTACGAGCTGCGCCGCGTATGGCACGTGGTCGCGACCCTCAAGCCGGGCCAGCGGCACATCTATGCCAAGCGTGACTTCTACATCGACGAGGACACCTGGCAGGCTGCGGTGATCGACCAGTACGACGGCCGTGGCCAACTGTGGCGGGTGTCCGAGGCACATGCCCAGCCTTACTACAACGTGGAAGTGCCGTGGTACACCCTGGAGACCATCTACGACCTGCAGTCGGGCCGTTACCTGGCCCTGGGCATGAAGAACGAAGAGAAGCGCGCCTACGACTTCGGCTTCAGCGCCAGCAAGGCTGACTTCCAGCCAGCGGCACTGCGCCAGTCGGGTATTCGTTGATCTGAAAACGCGTCACACCATGTTATCCCCAGAGCGCCCCGGCTTGCCCGGGGCGTTTCTATTTCCTGTTCCGGCCCCTTCGCGGGCGCGCCCGCTCCCACAGGAGTCGCGCAAGCCCAGACCAGCTCGATTCCTGTTGGAGCGGGTAAGCCCGCGAAGCAAGCGACACGGTGCATGGCACCGGCTGCGCCGGTGTTCGCGGCTAAAGCCGCTCCCACAGGTACAGCGCGAGCCCAGGCCTGCGCCAATCCCATGTGGGAGCGGGCAAGCCCGCGAAGCAAGCGATCCGGTGCATGGCACCGGCTGCGCCGGTGTTCGCGGCTAAAGCCGCTCCCACAGGTGCAACGCGAGCCCCAGGCCTGCGCCAATCCCATGTGGGAGCGGGCAAGCCCGCGAAGCAAGCGACACGGTACATGGCACCGGCTGCGCCGGTGTTCGCGGTTAAAGCCGCTCCCACAGGTACAGCGCGAGCCCCAGGCCTGCGCCAATCCCATGTGGGAGCGGGCAAGCCCGCGAAGCAAGCGATCCGGTGCATGGCACCGGCTGCGCCGGTGTTCGCGGCTAAAGCCGCTCCCACAGGTGCAACGCGAGCCCCAGGCCTGCGCCAATCCCATGTGGGAGCGGGCAAGCCCGCGAAGCAAGCGACACGGTACATGGCACCGGCTGCGCCGGTGTTCGCGGTTAAAGCCGCTCCCACAGGTACAGCGCGAGCCCCAGGCCTGCGCCAATCCCATGTGGGAGCGGGCAAGCCCGCGAAGCAAGCGATCCGGTGCATGGCACCGGCTGCGCCGGTGTTCGCGGCTAAAGCCGCTCCCACAGGTACAGCGCGAGCCCAGGCCTGCGCCAATCCCATGTGGGAGCGGGTTCACCCGCGAAGAGGCCGGAGCAGGCAATCAATCTGGTGAATACCTCAGCAAACCCCCGCCGCAGCCCTTGTCTGTCAGCCATGTTGCTTTTTGTCGCAGTCTTTTCCTCCGTAATCGCGCCCTTTACCTTCAAATGCGCAGCGTTACCCGCTAGTCTCGCAAGCATCCATACCGCCGTAGTCTTCCAATCAGAACGAGCCGGCCATGACAGATCTGTCCCGTACGCATGGATTCGCCAGCCAGGCTCTGGGCCTGCTGGACGGGCGTTTCTTCCGGCCGCCCTTGCCGGACGGCCATGTGCCGCGCCTGCGCCTGTGCCAGCGGCTGCAAGCCGGCCTTGGCGGGCGGTTGTTGCTGGTCAATGCCCCGGCGGGGTTCGGCAAAAGCTCCCTGGCCATCGAATTTTGCGAAGCGCTGCCCGAGCACTGGCGTAGCCTGTGGCTGGGCCTGAGCCAACGGGATGCCGACCCTGGCCGCTTCCTGGAGCGCTTGCTCGAAGGCCTGCAGCAGTATTGCCCAGCGCTGGGCGGCCAGGCCATGGGCCTGCTGAAAATGCGCCAGCGCCACCAGCCGTTCGCCTTCGAGGAATGGCTCGACGGCCTGCTCGACGAGCTGGCGCTGTACCTGCAAGCCGATACTCCCTTGTTGCTGGTGCTGGACGACTATCACCTGGCCCAGGGGCCAGTGCTCGACCGTTGTCTGCAGTTCTTCCTCAATCACTTGCCCCCTGGCCTGGTGCTGCTGGTCACCAGCCGCCAACGCCCGGACTGGCACCTGGCGCGCCTGCGCCTGTCGCGGCAACTGGTCGAGCTCAACGAACAGGACTTGCGCCTGACCGCCGAAGAATCGCTGGCGGTGATCGGTCGCCAACCCACCGCTCTGCGTGGCCAGGCTCTGGACAACCTGATCCAGCGCAGCGACGGTTGGGTGGCCGGGTTGCGTTTCTGGCAACTGGCGGCCAGCGAGTCGGCTGACGAACAGGCCTTGCCCCAGGCCTTGCATGGCGGTGAAGGCCTGATCCGCGACTATCTGTTAGAAGAAGTCATCGAAATGCTGCCCACCGACGTACAGGCCTTCCTGTACGAAACGGCCTGCCAGGAACGTTTTTGCGCCCCGCTGTGCGATGCCATGCGCGGCCGCCACGACAGTGCCACGATCCTGCGCTTTTTGCAGGCGCACCAAGTGTTCCTGGTGCCGCTGGACGAGCATGGCCACTGGTTCCGTTATCACCACCTGTTCTCCGACCTGCTGCGCAGCCGCCAGGCCAGCGAGCCGCTGGTCGGCCTGCAGTTGCGCGCCTGTCGCTGGTTCGAAAGCCAGGGCCTGCTGGACGAAGCGGTGGAGCAGGCGCTGCGGGCCGGTCATCTTGATGTTGCCGCCGACCTGGTGCAGAGCCTGTCCGAGGAGCAACTGCTGGCCGAACAGAACGTCGGCATGCTGCTGCGCTGGAAGATGGACCTGCCCGACAGCCTGCTGATCAGCACGCCGCGGCTGATCGTGCTGTACAGCTGGGCGTTGGGCCTGGCTTGCCAGTTGGACGCGGCCGAAGAGTTGGCGGGTTATCTCAGCCGCTTCCTGCCCGCGCCTTCGGCGACCGCGCAAAAGTCCATGCTGGCCCAGTGGCTGGCGCTGAGTGGTGTGATCGCCCGTGGCCGAGGCGACCGCGAGCGCACCCTGGCCTATTGCGGCGAAGCGCTGCAGAGCCTGCCGAGCAAGCGGTATGGCCAACGCCTGGTGTGCCTCTCGACGCTGTCGAACCTGGCGATTGCCGATGGCGATTTCTGGCGGGCCCGCGGCTGGAACCGCGAGGCCCTGGAGCTGGCCCAGCGCGTCGGCAACCCATTGTTCGAGGCCCTGGCCCATTACGACCGGGCGCGGGTGCTGCATGCCCGTGGCGAGGTACTGCGCGCGCTGGACGAAGTGCGTCAGGGGCTGCAGCGCCTGCAAGGGCTGTCGGCACAGCGGCTGTATGCCGTGCGCGCCCGCCTGACGCTTTACGAAGGCTACCTGCTGGTATCGCGGCTGCAGCCATCCCAGGGCCGTGCCCGCTTGCGTGCTGGGCTGGGCGAGGCGCGCGCCTGCCGTGATATCAGTGTGCTCATCGGCCACTGCGTGATCGCTACGCTCGATGGCCGGGAAGGGCACTTTGCCGAGGCCTTTGCCGAGCTGGCCGAGGCCGAGCGGCTGATGCATATCTGGGATGTACCGCCGGTGTATTACCTGGCCATGATCACCCTGGTCAAATGTGAATTGTGGCTGGCCCAGGGGCGCATTGACCTGGCCGAGTCCTGGCTCCTGCGCCTGGGCCAGACCTATGGCGGCGAGCAACCGGCGGCGGCCCCGGAGTTTCACCCGCTGCTGCCGTTGCACATCGCCTTGCAGCAGGCGTTGCTGGAGCGTATCCAGTCACGTAGCGACGACGCGGTGCAACGCCTGGCAAGCCTGGTCGAGCGCGGCCAGGCCAGTGGCGGCATGATGCTCAGCGTCAGTGCCCTGTGCCAATGGCTTGCCTTGTTGCTGGGCGAAGGCCGCGAAGAGCAGGCCGCCCAGTTGTTGCCACGGTTGCTGGAGGCAGCCCATGGCGGTGTGCTGCAACCGTTCCAGCCTTTGTTGGAGCAACACCCGCAGTGGCTTCATGAACAGCTGCAGGCAATGGCCGCCTGCCCGGTGCAGGCCGAGTTGCTCAAGCGCCTGCCGCCGCTGCCGAGCGCCAGCACCGGCAGCGGCGAGGCCCTGAGTGGCCGCGAACTGGCTGTGCTCGAGCTGATTGCCCAGGGGTGTTCCAACCAGCAGATCAGCGAGCGGCTGTTCATTTCCCTGCACACGGTGAAAACCCACGCCAGCCATATCAACAGCAAGCTGGGGGTGGAGCGGCGTACCCAGGCGGTGGCAAGGGCCAAGTCCCTGGGGCTGCTGACGTAGTACTGGCCTTGCAGGTCGTAGCTCGCTGAACGGATGGCCCGTGGCCGCCAACGCTCTACCCTCATCTTTCCCGACCAGCTGCCGATACAGCTATCGGTGGCATCGCCTCGCGCGATTTTTCAATCATTCCAAGGCAGGTCGTGTTGATGCTGCAGTACGGGCAAAAGAGCTTTCTGATCGTCGACGACTTTACCGACTTTCGCACGTCGACCCGTTCCATGCTGCGCGAACTGGGCGTGCGTGACGTGGACACCGCCGACAGCGGCGAGCAGGCGCTGCGTATGTGCGCGCAAAAGCGCTATGACGTCATCTTGCAGGACTTCCACCTGGGCGACGGCAAGAAGAACGGCCAGCAGGTGCTCGAAGACCTGATTCTCGACAAGCACATCAGCCATGAGTGCATATTCATCATGGTCACTGCCGAGAGCAGCCAGGCCATTGTCCTCAGCGCCATCGAGCACGAGCCTGATGCCTACCTGACCAAGCCGTTCAACCGGGTTGGCCTGGCCCAGCGCGTCGAGAAGCTGTACCAGCGCAAGACCCTGCTCAAGCCGATTCTGCAGGCCCTGGACCGCAGTCGCCCCGCCGAGGTGCTGGCGGCCTGCGCCGAGCTGTGCAAGCGCGACCCACGCCTGGCCCCGCTGTGCCTGCGCTATCGGGCCGATGCCTTGCGCAACCTCAACCGTTTCGACGAGCTGGAGAAGTTTCTCAAAGCCATCCTGGCCAGCCGCCCGCAGCCGTGGGTGTACTCGGCGTTGGGCAGCCTGATGCACAAGCGTGGCCAGAACGCCCAGGCCCAGGGCGTATACGAGCAGGCGCTCAAGGCCTTCCCGATCATGCCGGGCCTGTACGATGGCATGGCCGAGGTGCTGGTGGCCCAAGGCGAAACCAGGCGTGCGCAGAACATGCTCGAAGAAGCCGTGCGCCTCTCGCCTTTATCGGTGCGCCGGCAGTCGACGCTGGGCAAGCTGGCGTTGGAAAACGAAGACTTCGAGAGCGCTTCGAAGGCGTTCCGTCACGCTGTGACCCAGGGTCAGAGCTCACGCTACAAGGACGCAGAAAACAACCTGGGGCTGGTGCAGGCGTTGATGAACAAGAATGCCGGTTTTGGCCTGGATGCGCGCACCCGGGTCGAGATCAACGCCACGCTCAGCGAGGTAGCCAAGGAAAACCCCGAGGACCAGGGGCTGCAGGTGCGTGCCCGTATGATGAAGGCCGCCAGCCTGCAGCAGGCCGGCGACCCCGAAACAGCTGCCAAGCTGACCGAGCAGGCGATCCAGCGCCTGGACAAGATGAACCAGTTCTTCTCGGTGGATTCGGCCCTGACCGTTGCCGCGCAGTTGCAGGCCATGGGGCAAGAGGCCGCCGCCATCGGCGTGCTGAAGGGTTGTGTGGAAAGTTATGGCGACGACCCCAAGGTCATGGAGAGGGTCGGCAAGCTGACGGACGACCCCAGCGTGCTCAACGCCATAACCGAAGCGGTCACGCTCAATCGCCAGGGTGTGCGCAGTTACCAGGGGGGGCAGCTCGGCGAGGCGTTGCAGCTGTTCCGCAAGGCGCTGGGTTTGCAGCCAAAGAACATCAGCATTGCCCTCAACACTGCCCAGGCGCTGCTGCGCATCGGCGGAGAC